>Ga0265313_10000351_pt1 | contig 50142 bp, 55 predicted proteins | sample 4123metaG_FD_203122 | JGI IMG/M metagenome (GOLD analysis project Ga0265313, IMG submission 203122) | Rhizosphere microbial communities from Carex aquatilis grown in University of Washington, Seatle, WA, United States - 4-1-23 metaG | ecosystem: Host-associated > Plants > Roots > Rhizosphere >... | reverse complement strand
CGAACCCGCCGGCACTGCCGCCGGCCTATCCCGCGCAATGATCTGATACGTCCCGCCCGCGGTGGGGTCATCCCCCGCCGCGGGCCGGCGTTATACTGGGAAACCGCACCCGAGGTCTCCCATGCGCCGTCTCCTCCGTCTCCTGGCCGTCCTGTCCGTCCTCGCGCTGCTGCTCGGCAACACGAACTGCAGCAAGAACAACTCCTCCGATGCGCCCCAGTTCGTCACCAGCCTGACGATCCAGAACAGCAGCGGCCAACCCACCGTCGCGTTCGCCCAGGGTGATTCCGTCCAGTTCGTCCTCACCATCCGCAACCGCACGGACCAGGTCCAGTCGCTGTTCTTCAACAGCGACGAGCTGCTGAACCTCGCGGTGGTGGATGCCGGGACCGCGACGGTGGTGTGGACTTGCGACAACGACACCACCACCGCCTGCATCATCGGCAGCAACCTCGGCACGCCGTCCAGCGGTAGCCCCGGCTTCAACGAGTTGGATTTCCAGCCGTTCGAGACCAAGACGGTCACGATCACCTGGAACCAGACCGACGACAACGGTGTGCAGGTACCCGTGCGCGATGGCTCCACTTTGGTCACCGATACCACCGGCAAGTACGAGGTGCTGGGCGGCTTCACGGTCTACAACACCACCGGCGCCGGCAGCGCCGCCGATAATGGCAGTTCCATGGCCCAGGGTCAGCCTACCGCGGGGCAGCTCTTCCCCACGGTGTACCGCTCGACGCTCGTACCCTTCAGCATCCAATGAGCGTTCGCGCCGCATCGCTCCTGCTGCTCTCCTGCCTGGGGCTGACACTGGCGGTGGGTTGCCGCAGTTCCGGCGATGGCGCGGCGATGCCCGCCGGTTGCGGGACTGATACGGGGATAAGCCTTCCGGAAGGTTTCTGCGCCACGGTGTTCGCCGACGGCGTGGGCGTGGCGCGCCACATGGCGGTGGACGCGGACGGCGCCGTGTACGTGGCGCTGGAACGGCACGGGGGTGATGGCGGCATCGTGGTGCTGCGCGATACCGACGGCGACGGGCACGCAGACCAGGTGCAGCGCTTCGGCGACAGCGGCGGCACCGGCATCGGCCTGCACGACGGCTGGCTCTACTTCGCCACCACTACCGAGGTGCTGCGCTACCAGCTCACGCCGGGCGAGGCGGTGCCGGGCGGCCTGCCGCAGGTGGTGGTGGAGGGTTTCCCGCAGCAGGGCGAGCATTCCGCCAAGACCATCACCTTCGACGACTCCGGTCATCTCTACGTGAACGTCGGGGCGCCGTCCAACTCCTGCCAGCAGGATGACCGCCAGCGCGAATCGCCGGGGCTCTCACCCTGTACGCTGCTGGATGTGCACGGCGGAATCTGGCGCTTCGACGCGGACAAGCCCCACCAGCAGTTCCCCCAGGACGGCCTGCGCTACGCCACCGGCATCCGCAACGCCGTGGCCATCACCTGGGGCGGTTCACCGGAATCCCTCTACGCGGTGCAGATGGGCCGCGACCAGCTCTCGAACAACTGGCCGAAGCTCTACACCAACCAGCAGAGCGCGGACCTGCCGGCGGAGGAGTTCTTCCAGGTGCACAACGGCGAGGACTTCGGCTGGCCCTACTGCTACTACGACCAGAAGCTGAAGAAGAAGGTGCGCGCGCCGGAATACGGCGGCGACGGCAAGCAGCAGGGCGACTGCGCCAAGTACGGGCAGCCCATCGCGGCCTTCCCAGGCCACTGGGCGCCGGAGGCGGTGCTGTTCTACAGCGGCCGTCAGTTCCCCTTGCGTTACCAGGGCGGCGCCTTCGTGAGCTTCCACGGTTCCTGGAACCGGGCGCCGCTGCCCCAGGCGGGCTACAAGGTGGTGTTCCTGCCCTTCGAGGGCGGCAAGCCCTCGGCGGCGTATGAGATCTTCGCCGACGGCTTCGCCGGCAGCAAAGCGCCGGACTCCCCGGGCGACGCCAAGTACCGGCCCATGGGTCTCGCCCAAGGACCCGATGGCACCCTATATATAGGCGACACCCAGACGGGCCGTATCTGGAGAGTGGCTTACTCGCCGCAGCACTGAGTCCCTTCGGTATCATGTGCGCACCTTCTTGACGCGCACGCCCCCATGCTCACGATTCTTTTCGTCTTCTTCCTGCTGGTGATGGCCGGCGGTGCCTGGCTCGCCTGGACAGAGAGCCGCGGCCGGACGCTACCGCTCAGGTTCAGTTCCGCCCACGGCGTGCTCGGCATCGCCGCCATCGTGCTGCTGACGATGGAAACTATGGATCATCCCGACAACCGGCTGGTGAACGCGTCGGTGGTGATCTTCATGCTCACGGCTCTGGGCGGACTGCTGTTGTTCGCCTTCCGCGCCTCGAAACAGAAGCTGCCGCTCGCGGTGGTGGCGCTGCATGCGGTGTTCGCGCTCACGGCGCTCACTCTGCTCTCGGTGGGATTGCTGCGGGGCAGCCCATGAACATCCGCCTGACGCACCTGCACGCGATGGCCGCAGGGCTGGATCTCCTGGCTCTCGCGTTGGTGCTGCTCCTGGCCTGGGCCTGGGTGCCCCCGGAACATGCCGACCGCCGGGTGTTCGGGGTGATGCTGGCTGTGGTGCCCGTGGCCTTCGCGGTGTTCCTGCTGGTGCCGCGGCGCGCCGGGCTCCTGGCCGAGACGGAAGTGCCGCGGCGCTCGCTCATGGCGCGCGCGACCCTGGCGGTGCCGATCGTCGTGGGGCTGCTGACGCTGTTGCTGGTGGGGCTCAACCGCGATTTCGACGGTTTCGCAGGCTTCGCGCTGGTGCTCGCCGCGGATGCGGGGCGCAACTGCTGCGAATGGCTGCGGCAGCGCCGCTGAGATGGCGCGCCACCTCGAGACGGAGATCCTGATCCAGGCGCCACCCGAGCGGGTGTGGCGCGTGCTCACGGATTTCTCCGCCTACCCGGACTGGAATCCCTTCATCGAATCCCTGGAAGGCTCGGCCGAGGCGGGCACCTATCTCAAGCTGTGCCTGCGCACGCCGGATGGGAAGCGCCACCGTTTCCGGCCGGTGGTCCTGCAAGCCACTCCGTACCGGCGCCTGCGCTGGCTGGGCCGGGTAGGAGTGCCGGGACTCTTCGATGGCGAGCATGACTTCGAGCTGATCGCGGAAGGTGCCGGCACCCTGTTCCGGCAGAGCGAGACCTTCCAAGGCTTCCTGGTGCCCTTGCTCTGGGGGCAGGTGGGAGCGGCCACCCGTGCGGGATTCATGGCCATGAACGCCGCCCTGAAGGCGCGGGCCGAAATGGGGGCCTGATCGGATGCCGGCCATAGTGTCGTATTTGGGAAATTAAGTTACCCTTGGGTCAAGTCTGGTTATGGAAAACCCCACCCGCAGGGTCTTCCGCGCCGGGCTACGGGGTGCCTCTGGTCCTCAACCATGCCTGCATTGATTAAGAACAAGACCGTCTGGGGACTGGTCGGCGTCGCCGTCGTGACCGGTTTCGCCCTGTTCCAGGGCGCCCTGGGCGTGGAATGGACCGGCTACGCCTTCGGCGAGGCGCTCGCGCCGAAACGCGCGCCCAATCCCCAGGTGGCGGTGGTGGCCATCGATCCCGCCGCCCTCAAGCAGTTTGGCCCCTTGCCCTGGTCCCGCAGCCTGCTGGCGAAGCTGGTGGACACGCTCGCCGACGACAAGGCGGGTGTGGTGGCGCTGACGGAAGACCTCTCCTCGCCGCAGAACGCCGCGGCCCTCGATTACCTGGATCAGTTGCAGAGCCTCGCCTCGCCGGACGCCATGGTGAACGCGAAGCTCACCGAAGCCCGCGGCGCCTTGGACACGGATGCGGCGCTCGCCGCCAGCATCGTGCGCTCGGGCCGTGTGCTGATCGCCGCCCGCGGCACCCAATTGAGTGCCGCGCCCGACAACGTGAGCGGCGGCAGTCCCGCGTTCGCGCTGCCGCTGGACGTGCCGGCGGCGCCCTCGGTGGCGCTGGTCACACCGTTACAGAAGTTCACCAACGCAGCCCGCGGCGTCGGCTTCCTGGATGAGTCGCCTGCCGCCACGCCCCAGGCGCCGCTGCTGGTGCAATATGGCGGCCACACGGTGGCGACGCTGGCGCTGCTGGCCGCCGCCCGCGAACAGGACATCGAGATGAGCCGCATCGGTGTGCGCGCTCTCGGCGGCATCACGCTCGGCGATGTGGCGATCCGCACCGATCACAACACCCAGGTGCTGCTGCGCGGCGATGCGGATGGCATCCCGCGCTATGGTTTCGCGGACGTGGTCTCCGGCGGCGTGCCGTCCGAGAAGCTCGCCGGCAAGGTGCTTCTGGTGGGGCGTGTGGATACGGAAGGCCGTGCGCCGGTGCTGCGCGCCGCGGCGCTGGTCTCGGGCCTGCTCGACGGCGATCTCGTCTCCACTCCATTCTGGGCCTGGGGCTTGCGCGCGCTGCTCACGCTGCTGGTAGGCCTCTATCTACTGTTCCTGCTGCCGCACTTGAGCCGTCTCATCGGCCTCATCGCCACCGGCGTGCTCGCGCTCCTGCTGCTGAATGGCGAGCTGGTGCCGCTCCTGTCCCAATCGCTGTGGCTGCCGCTGATGCTGCCGTTCCTGTTCCTGCTCTTCGGCCACCTGTTCCTGGGTGCGCTGTACTTCATCCGTGAACGCAGCGGCGTGTCCCGCGGCGCCATGTCCGAACTCAACCGCGAGTATGCGCTGGCGCTGCAGGCCCTCAACCGCTTCGACCAGTGCTTCGCGCGCTTCAAGCTCTGCCTGCCTTCGCGCATGCTCTGCGACAACCTGATGGCGCTCGGCCAGGAGCACGAGCGCGGCCGGCGCTACGCCCAGGCGCTGGAGGTCTACGCCTACATCCAGCAGATCGCGCCGGCCTTCGAGGGTCTGGGCGAGCGGCTGGAGCGACTGCGCCAGCTGGAGAGCACGCCGGCGCTGACGCGCACCGGCAGCGCCGCGACGCTCTCCCGCGCCATCTCCAGCGGCGGCATGCAGAAGCCGATGCTCGGGCGCTACGAACTGGTGCAGGAACTGGGGCGCGGCGCCATGGGCGTGGTGTACCTCGGCAAGGACGCCAAGATCGGCCGCCAGGTGGCCATCAAGACCATGGCGCTGGCGGACGAGTTCGACGGCGAGGCCTTGAAGGACGTGCATGACCGCTTCTTCCGCGAGGCCGAGACCGCCGGGCGCCTCAATCACCCCAACATCGTCACCATCTACGACGTGGGCGAGGACCAGGGCCTGGCCTACATCGCCATGGACTTCCTGCAGGGAGACTCGTTGGCGAAGTTCATAGACTCCAAGAACCTCCTGCCCATGGGCGAGGCGCTGGCGGTGGTGATGAAGGTGGCGGAGGGCCTCGACTACGCCCACAAGCACCACGTGGTGCACCGTGACATCAAGCCCGCCAACATCATGTATGACCGCACCAGCGGCCGGGTCAAGATCACCGACTTCGGCATCGCCGCGCTCACGGACATGAGCAAGACCAAGACCGGCACCATCCTCGGCAGCCCGCTCTACATGTCGCCGGAGCAGGTGCAGGGCAACAAGCTGGATGGTCGCAGCGACCTGTACTCCCTCGGCGTCACGCTCTACCAGCTGCTGCGTGGCGAGCTGCCGTTCGAGGCGCCGTCCCTCACTGGCCTCATGTTCAAGATCGCCAACGAGCCGCATCCGGACGTGACCTTCCTGCGTCCCGACATCCCGGCCACCATCAAGGTGGTGATGGACAAGGCCTTGCAGAAGGATCCGGACGCACGCTTCCAGAACGGAATGGAGATGGCGAACGCCCTCAGGCTCGCCCTAGGCGTGCGCAAGCGCAGCTGACATAAGCGGCCGCGTCCTGCGGGCCGCTTCACGTTTCCATCGTCCCGTCCTCCCCTTATGTCGCCAGCATTACCCTGTGTGTCGCGCCTGAGAGTAGCGTCGGTATCGCCATCACGGCGATGCCCAGGAATCTCCCATGAACACCGCAAGGATCCTCCAGGCCGCAGGGCTGACGCTCACCCTCACGCTGCTGCACGGCTGCGCCAGCGCTCCGCCACCCAACTACGCTTGCCCCGGCACCGTGGACGGTTTCCAGCCCAACGATGCGACTTCAGCGGAAGTCGAGCATTGCCTCGGCAAGCCGGATGAGGACAGTAAGGGCGACGACGGCCGCTACACCTATATCTACCACTTCAAGGATGGCGTGGGCGCGGCCTTCCTGTTCAGTTCCGCCGGCCGACTCATCAGTGTCACCAATCTCGCTTCCTCCAACCCCTGATCGGCACGTACCACGAACCCCAACCCCGCTGCCAAGCGGGGTTTGTCTTTGTGGGACCCGGCTTGAGACAATGGACGGATGAAGCAGGTGCTCATCGGCGGCGGCGGCTTCGCCGGTTTGCAGGCGGCCAAGGGCTTAGGCAGCGTACCCGGCGTCGAAGTGACGCTGGTGGACCGGCACAACCACCACGTGTTCCAGCCGTTGCTCTACCAGGTGGCCATGGCGCAGCTGAGCCCCGCGGACATCGCGGTACCGCTGCGGGCCGTGTTCTCGCGCCATGCCAACGTGCGGGTATACCAAGGCAGGGCCGAGTCCATCGACAAGGCTGCGCGGCGTGTGCGCACTTCCTTCGGCGAGCTTCCCTATGATTATCTGCTGCTGGCTTCCGGCGCCAGCCACGCCTACTTCGGCCATGACGAATGGGAACCCTTCGCTCCGGGCCTGAAGACCCTGGCGGATGCCCGCGAGATACGCCGCCGGGTGCTGGATGCCTACGAAGCGGCGGAATGCTCCACCGACCCCGCCGTGCAGAAGCGGCTGCTGAGTTTCGTCATCGTCGGCGGCGGCCCCACGGGCGTGGAACTCGCGGGCGCCATCGCCGAGATGGGCCGCTTCACCCTCGCCAAGGATTTCCGCAACATCCACACCGAACTCACCCGCGTGGTGCTGGTGGAGGCGGGCCCGCGGCTGCTCGCGGCGCTGCCGCCGGTGCTCTCGGACTATGCGGCCAAGGCGCTCATGGAGCTGGGGGTGGAGGTGCTCACGGGTACCGCCGTCACGGGCATCGGCGCTGCGGGTGTTGAACTCGGCGCGCGGTACATCGAAGCCGGCACCGTGCTCTGGGCTGCGGGTGTCACCGCGTCGCCCTTGGGCAAGTCCCTGGGGATGGAGATGGACCGGCAGGGCAGGGTGCTGGTGCAGCCGGACCTGAGCGTCGCCGGCCACCCGGAACTATTCGTGGCCGGGGACTTGGCTCACCTGGAGGAGAAGCCCGGCGTGCTCTATCCCGGCATCGCCGCCGTGGCCCACCAGCAGGGGCAGTCCGTGGCACGGGCTATCCGGGCGGACCTCGACGGCAAGCCCCGCAAACCGTTCCACTATATAGATAAGGGCCAGATGGCCACCATCGGCCACAACCGCGCCGTGGCGGCCCTGCATGCCCTCAAGGTCCGGGGCCGCCTCGCCTGGCTCATGTGGGTGTTCGTGCACATCTATTATCTGGTGGACTATCGCAACCGCATGGTGGTGATGCTGCAGTGGGCCTGGACCTACTTCACCAACCGGCGCGGCGCCCGCCTCATCATGGATGACACCTGAAGCGCGTTAGAATCTCCCGACCTGCCTCCGACGGACATCGCCATGGACAAGACCTTCACCGCCTTCCGCATCCACGAGATCGAGAAGAGGATCGTGGCCCGCTTCGAGGAGCTGAAGCTCTCGGACCTCATGCCTGGTGAAGTGGTGATCAAGGTCGCCTACTCCAGCGTCAACTACAAGGATGCGTTGGCCGCCACCGGCAAGGGCAAGATCCTGCGCCACTTCCCGTTGGTGGGCGGTATCGACCTCGCGGGCGTGGTGGTCTCATCCACCGACAAGCGCTACAAGAAGGGTCAGAAAGTGCTGGTCACCGGCTGCGGCCTGGGCGAGGAGCACGACGGCGGCTACGCGGAGTACGCGCGTGTGAAGGGCGAGTGGGTCATACCCATGCCGCAGGGTTTCACCCCCCAGAGCGCCATGCAGGTGGGCACCGCCGGCTTCACCGCCGCACTCGCCATCCAGAAGATGGAGCTGAACGGCTTGCACCCGAAGGGCAAGCCCGTGGTGGTCACCGGCGCAACCGGTGGAGTGGGGAGCATCGCCGTGAACATGCTGGCGCGCCGCGGCTACGAGGTGGTGGCGGTCACTGGCAAGAAGGAATCCCAGGACTATCTCAAGCAGCTCGGTGCCTCTCACATCCTGCTGCGCAGCGAGATCGATTACGGCTCCAAGCCCCTGGAGCGCATCCAGTGGCAGGGCGCCGTGGACAACGCGGGCGGCGAGATGCTCACCTGGCTCACCCGCACCACCGACTGGTGGGGCAGCATCGCCTCCATCGGTTTGGCCGGCGGCCATGAGCTGCACACCACCGTCATGCCTTTCATCCTCAGGGGTGTGAACCTGCTCGGCATCAACTCCATGGCCACCCCGCGCAAGCTGCGGCTCAAGGTCTGGGACCGCATCGCCACCGACCTAAAGCCCTCCAAGCTGAAGCTCATCGCGGGTGAGACCGTCGCCTTCGACCAGCTGCCCCAGGTCTTCCCCAAGGTGCTGGAAGGCCGCCACAGGGGGCGCATCCTGGTCGACATCGGCGCGGCTCGTGGACAGTAAACCGATCCGTTGGCCGCCGGATGCCGCGAAGTTAGACCGGGAGCTGGAAGCCCTGGATGCCGTCGGCAGGATCCGCCGCATGGTGGAGGACTACGGCTCTGAGGTGATCCTCACCACCAGCTTCGGCCCCACTGCGGGCGTCATGCTCAAGCTGGTCACAGACGTTCTGCCGGACATGCGGGTCGTGACCATCGTGCATGGCCACGAGACGGAACGCACCCGCGAACTCCTGCAGGTGTATGCGGAGCGTTTCCGCCTCAACCTGAGGACGCATCAGGCACCCAGGTTGCCGGTACCTGAAGAAGGTACGGAGGCACTGGCGCATTTCCAGCGGGTGGTGAAATTCGAACCCTTGCAGGCGGCGCTCAAGGCCGAGGCGCCCAAGGTCTGGCTGTCCGGCGTCATGCGAGCTGAGACCCAGGAGCGGCGCCATTTCCCCTTCGCGCGCATGCGGGGCGGCATACTCGCCGTCTATCCCATGCTTGACTGGGACGAGATGGGAGCCATCGACTACTGCATCGCCCACAAGCTCCCCATGAACGAGGACTACTACGACCCCAGCAAGGGGCCGCGGCAGGACCAGGAATGCGGCATCCATACACGGACGCTGGAAGGCTGAACTCCCAGGCGGGCTGCCGGGTTCTGCGGTGGAAGCCGGCCTGCCGTTAGCGGCGGGGGCGCCGAACCGGTAAAATAGGCGGCTCTCGCTCTTCCGGTCCCAGGCCCCAAAGGACATCCATGTCTCAAGTCTCCGCCGGCGCGCGGTTCTGGTCCGCGCTCGAAGCCGAACGTCCCCTGCAGGTGGCCGGCACCATCAACGCCTATTCGGCGCTGCTCGCGGAGCGGGCCGGCTTCAAGGCCATCTACCTCTCCGGTGCCGGCGTCGCCAACGCCTCCTTCGGCCTGCCGGACCTCGGCATGACTTCACTCAACGACGTGTGCGAGGACATCCGCCGCATCGCGGGCGCCACCGAGCTGCCGCTCCTGGTGGACGCGGACACTGGTTGGGGCGCCGCCTTCAACATCTCCCGCACCGCTTCCGAGATGATCCGCGCCGGCGCCGCCGGCATGCACCTTGAGGATCAGGTCGCCGCCAAGCGCTGCGGCCATCGTCCCGGCAAGGAACTGGTCGATGCCGCCGAGATGTGCGACCGCATCAAGGCCGCCGTGGACGGTCGCACCGATGCCAAGTTCGTGATCATGGCCCGCACCGATGCTCACGCGAGCGAAGGGCAGCAGGCCGCGCTGGACCGCGCCGCCAAGTACGTGGAGGCGGGTGCCGACATGATCTTCGCCGAGGCCCTCACGAAACTGGATGAATACAAGCAGTACACGAAAGCCGTGAAGGTGCCGGTGCTGGCCAACATCACCGAGTTCGGCAAGACGCCCATGTTCACCACCCAGGAACTGGGCGACGCGGGCGTGCGTCTCGCGCTCTATCCTTTGTCCGCCTTCCGCGCCATGAGCAAGGCGGCGGAGCGGGTCTACGCGGAACTGCGCACCCAGGGCACCCAGAAGGGCGTGCTGGACACGATGCAGACCCGTGCCGAGCTGTATGACGTGCTCGGTTACATGGATTATGAGAAGAAGCTAGATAGTCTCTTCCAGCAGGAAGCCAAGAAGAAGTGAACCAGGGGTCCAACCCGGAGAAGAGCATGAACGATACGACGACACCCGCCCCCAAGGCGAAGAAATCCGTAGCCCTGTCCGGCGTGGTGGCGGGCAACACCGCGCTCTGCACCGTCGGCCGCAGCGGCAACGACCTGCACTACCGCGGCTACGACATCCTCGACATCGCCGAGAAGTGCGACTTCGAGGAGATCGCCTATCTCCTGATCCACGGCAAGCTGCCGAACCGGGCGGAGCTGAAGGGCTACAAGGCCAAGCTCAAGCGTCTGCGCGGCCTGCCGCACACCGTGCGCGCCGCCCTCGAGCAGCTGCCGCCCTCCAGCCACCCCATGGACGTGATGCGCACCGGTGTCTCGGCCCTGGGCTGCGCGCTGCCGGAGAAGGACGACCACAACGCCGCCGGCGCCCGCGACATCGCGGATCAGCTGGTCGCGTCCCTGGGCTCGATGTTGTGCTACTGGTACCACTGGAGCCACAACGGCCGCCGCATCGAGGTGGAGACGGACGATGACTCCGTCGGCGGCCACTTCCTGCACATGCTGCACGGATCGGAACCTTCCGATGCCTGGGTGCGTGCCATGCACGTCTCCCTCAACCTCTACGCCGAGCATGAGTTCAACGCCTCCACCTTCACCGCCCGCGTCATCGCCGGCACCGGCTCCGACCTGTACTCCGCGATCACCGGCGGCATCGGCGCCCTGCGCGGCCCCAAGCACGGCGGCGCCAACGAGGTGGCCTACGAGATCCAGAGCCGCTACGCCACGCCGGACGAGGCGGAAACCGACATCCGCCGCCGCGTGGAGGCGAAGGAAGTCATCATCGGCTTCGGCCACCCGGTCTACACCGTGAGCGACCCGCGCAACGTGGTCATCAAGAAGGTGGCGCAGAGCCTGTCCAAGGGTGCCGGCGACATGAAGCTCTACGACATCGCCGAGCGCCTCGAGACGGTGATGAAGCAGACCAAGAACATGTTCCCGAACCTGGACTGGTTCTCGGCCGTGTCCTACCACGTGATGGGCGTGCCCACCGCCATGTTCACGCCGCTATTCGTCGTCGCGCGCACCACCGGCTGGAGCGCCCACGTCATCGAGCAGCGGGCCGACGGCAAGATCATCCGCCCGAGCGCCAATTACATCGGTCCGGAAGATCAAAAATTTGTCCCCATCGAAAAGCGTAAATAATCAGGAAGGAACAGATAGATGAGCGGCCATGACATCCGATCCGCCAAGCGTCCCGCCCCCGACCAGGTCCTGAAGGACATCGCGGACTACGTCTGCGACTACAAGATCAAGAGCGCCGAGGCCTACAAGACCGCGCGCTACATCCTCATGGATACCCTGGGCTGCGGCATGCTCGCCTTGAACTATCCGGCCTGCACCAAGCTCCTGGGGCCAGTGGTGCCAGGCGCGGACATGAAGGGCGGCGCGCGGGTGCCGGGCACCAGCCACGAGCTGGATCCGGTGCAGGCGGCCTTCAACATCGGCGCCATGGTGCGCTGGCTCGATTTCAACGACACCTGGCTGGCGGCGGAGTGGGGTCACCCCTCCGATAACCTGGGCGGCATCCTAGCGGTGGCGGACTACGTGTCCCGCAAGAACATAGCGGAGGGCAAGAAGCCGCTCACCATCAAGGACGTGCTCACGGCCATGATCAAGGCCCATGAGATACAGGGCGTCCTGGCGCTCGAGAACAGCTACAACCGCGTGGGTCTCGACCACGTGCTGCTGGTGCGGGTCGCCTCCACCGCGGTGGTCACCCACATGCTGGGCGGCAGCCGCGAGGACGTGATCAACGCCGTCTCCAACGCCTGGATCGACGGCGGCGCGCTCCGCACCTACCGCCACGCCCCCAACACCGGCTCTCGCAAGAGCTGGGCCGCGGGCGATGCCACGAGCCGCGCGGTGCGCCACGGCCTCATGGCCCTCAAGGGCGAGATGGGTTATCCCTCTGCGCTCAGCGCCAAGACCTGGGGCTTCTACGACGTGCTGTTCAAGGGCCAACCCTTCAAGTTCCAGCGCAAGTACGGCAGCTACGTGATGGAGAACGTGCTCATCAAGATCTCCTTCCCGGCGGAGTTCCACGCCCAGACCGCGGTGGAAGCGGCCATGACGCTGCACCCGAAGGTGAAGGACAAGCTCGGCGAGATCGAGAAGATCGTGATCGAGACCCAGGAGCCTGGTGTCAGGATCATAGATAAGACAGGCGAACTCGCGAACCCCGCGGACCGTGACCACTGTATCCAGTACATGGTCGCCATCCCGCTCATCCACGGCCGCCTCACGGCCGAGGACTACGAGGACTCCGTGGCCAAGGACCCGCGCGTGGACAAGCTGCGCTCGAAGATGGAAGTGCGCGAGAACGGCAAGTACACCAAGGATTACTACGATCCGGCCAAGCGCTACATCGGCAACGCCATCCAGGTGTTCTTCAAGGGTGGTGCCAAGACCGAACGGGTGGAGGTGGAGTTCCCCATCGGCCACCGCAAACGCCGTGCCGAGGGCATCCCGGTGCTCATCAGCAAGTTCGAGAAGGCCATCGCCGGCCGGCTCTCGGCCCGCCAGTGTGCGTCCATCAACGCGCTCTGCGGCGACCAGAAGAAGCTGGAAGCGGCTCCCGTCACGGACTTCATGTCTATGTGGACCGTCTAAGCGGTTCTCACGCTCTGCTATGGAAGCCCGGCACGCGCCGGGTTTCTTTTTTGCGGTCTTCCGCCTGGAAAGGCAGCCTTTCCGCCCCTGACGCGGGCTCCAGGCTCGGCTAAGATGACCCGGTCACCCCAGGGGTAACCCGTGAAAAACCGCAAAGCCGCGCTCGCCTTCATCCTCGTCACCGTGGTCATCGACATGCTGGCCTTCGGGCTCATCATCCCGGTGCTGCCGCTGCTGGTGCAGGACTTCCTGGGCGGGGATCCGGTGCGCACCGCCGAGATCTACGGCGTGTTCGGAACCTCCTGGGCCATCATGCAGTTCCTGTTCTCGCCCATGCAGGGCGTGCTGTCGGACCGCTTCGGCCGCCGCACCGTGATCCTCATCTCCTGCACCGGCTTGGGTCTCGATTTCCTGCTCATGGCTATGGCGCCCAACCTCACCTGGCTCTTCGTCGGGCGCGTCATCTCCGGCATCTGCGCCGCCAGCATCAGCACCGCCGGCGCCTACATCGCCGACGTCACGCCCAAGGAGAAGCGCGCCGCGGCCTTCGGCATGATCGGTGCCGCCTTCGGCATCGGCTTCGTGCTGGGCCCCTTCATCGGCGGTGTGCTGGGGCACTTCAACCCGCGCCTGCCGTTCTGGGTGGCGGCGGGCCTGGCGCTGGTCAACGCCGCTTACGGTTTCTTCGTGCTGCCGGAGTCCCTGCCTAAGGACAAGCGCACCTCCTTCTCCTGGAAGAAGGCGAACCCGGTGGGCGCCCTGGTGCTCCTGCGCTCGCACCCGATACTCGCGGGCCTCGCCACTTCCCAGTTCCTCATGAACCTGGCCCACGCCGTGCTGCCCAGCACCGCGGTCCTATATATGGCTTATCGCTACCACTGGGGCCCGCTGTACGTGGGTTACATGCTCATGGGCGTGGGCGGCTGCGCCGTCATCGTGCAGGGCGGCTTGGTGAAGCCCGTGGTGCGCGCGCTGGGTGAGCGCCGCGCCCTGGCCTTGGGCCTCCTGTTCGGTGCCGCCGGTTTCGCCATCTACGGTCTCGCGCCTTCAGGCATCTGGTTCCTGGTGGGCGTGCCGGTCATGGCCCTGTGGGGTATCGCCAACCCTTCCGCCCAGGGCATCATGACCCACCTGGTGGAACCGACCGAGCAGGGCCAGTTGCAGGGGGCGCTCTCCAGCATCATGGGCATCGCGAGCTGCATCGGTCCCGGCCTCTTCACCCAGAGCTTCGCTTACGCCATCGGCCCCCATGCGGACTGGGGCATCCCCGGCGTGCCCTTCCTGCTCGCTTCATTGCTGCTCGTGGGCGCGGCCTTCATCGCCTGGCGTACAACGCGTCCCGGCCACCTTGAGCCAGTGATGGTGGATGTGCCGGCTAAGGTGAACGGATGAGAGCCCCCGCAAGCTTCGTCGCCACCGACCACGTCTCACGCCCGTTGGAGGAAGCCTCCACACTGCCGGGCTACGCCTATGCGGATCCGGAGTTCCACGGCTTCGACCTCGCCAGCATCTTCGCCCGCAATTGGCAGCTCGTCTCCCACGCGGAGAAGCTAAAGGACGCCGGCGACCACGTGGTCGCTGAGATCGCCGGGCGGCCTATCATCCTGGTGCGAGGTGACGACGGCGTACTGCGCGGCTTCTTCAACGTCTGCAAGCACCGCGCCGGGCCGCTCGCACTCACGGATGGCAACGCGCGCCAGCTCCAGTGCAAGTACCACGGCTGGACCTACAAGCTGGACGGGCAACTGCGCGCTGCCCATGAGATGCAGCAGGCGAAGGATTTCGACATCAGCTGCATCCATTTGGACGGTATACAGGTAGCTGAGTGGGAAGGGCTGGTATTCGCGGCCTTGAGCGCGCCGGCCACTTCGTTGGAAGAGATGCTCTCCGGTATCCGCGAACGCATCAAACCCATCCAGCTCGCGAAGTTCCGCTATCACTCGCACATGCACTATGACGTGGTCTGCAACTGGAAGGCCTACGTGGATAACTATCTCGAGGGCTACCACCTGCCCCATGTGCATCCGGGCTTGAACAAGCTCTTGGATTACCGGGAATACACCACTCATACGGCGCCTGGATACTCCTACCAGCACAGCCCGCTGGATGGTTCGCAAGGCCCCTATGCAGACGGCGATGCCCATTACTACTTCATCTATCCCAACATGATGCTGAACATCTTGCCCGGGAGGATGCAGACCAACTTAGTGGTGCCTGTGGCGGCGGATCGCTGCCGGGTGCTGTTCGATTATTTCTATACGGACATGGAGTCGCCCGCGGCCCTGAAGATGATCGCCGAGGACTTGAGCTTCAGCGACGAGGTGCAGCGGGAGGACATAGGCATCTGCGAGCGGGTGCAGAAAGGGCTGGCCTCAGGGAGTTACAAGGCGGGTCGTCTCTCCCCCAAGCGCGAACTGGGCGTGCACCACTTCCAGGAATTGGTGCGCGCGGCGTATCGCCGCGCAGCCGGCTAGACCCGTATCCCCTTCGCCAAAAAAGAAGGCGCCGGTCGCGAGACCGGCGCCTTCTTCATCTCGATGATCAGGCCTTGGCCTTGGCGGTCTTGCCGGTCTGCCACACGTAGATGGGCAGCCCGGCCAGGAGCATCAGCGTGCCGTAGAACAGTGAGTCCTTGCCGGTGCCGTAGCAGGCCCAGATGCCGAAGATGAAGGCGGCACCGGCGATCACCACGTCGCGCATGCGCACGTTGCTGGCGCGTTTGTCGCGGCGGCTGAGCACGATGTCCGCCAGGGCGCACAGCATGTACGGCACCAGCGTGAAGAAGGTGGTGATGAGGATCAGGATGTTGAACATCTGCACCAGCGCCTGGCCGAGACCGCCGAAGCTCGAGCCGAGGCTCATGAGGATGAGCACGCTGGCGATGACGCTGGAGACGATGAGCGCGGTGACGGGCGTGCCGGACTTGCCTTCCTTCGCCAGCACCTTGGGGAAGAGGCCGTTGTTGGCCACGGCCTGGGGCAACTGGCCCTGCATGAGGATCCAGCCGTTCAAGGCACCGAAGCAGGAGACGAGGGCGGCGCCTGCGATGAGGTAGCCGGCCCAGTCGCCCCACAGCACGCGGGCGGCGTCGGCGAAAGGCGCGTTGGACTTGGCCAGCACGTCAGCCGGGATTATGCCCATCACCACGGAGGTGCAGACGATGTAGAACACGCCGGCGATGACGGTGCCGAGCAGGGTGGCGCGCGGGATGGTCACTTCCGGGTCCTTCACATGGTCGGCCGGCACCGTGGCGCACTCGAGACCGAGGAAGGCCCACATGGCGAGGGCGGCGGTGGAGTTGATGGCCGAGAGCGGGCCCTCGGTGGTGTGGCCGGAGTTGAAGGTGGCGGCGCTGAAGTGGCTGAGGCCGAACACCGCCAGCACGACGAGCGGCGTGAGCTTCAAGACCACGGTGATGAGCTGCAGGCGGCCCGCCGCCTTCACGCCCAGGATGTTGATGCCCGTGAGCAGCCAGCTCGCGGCCAGTGCGGCGATGGCGCCCGCCACCGGATCCTTGAGGGCGGGGACGAAGATGACGAGGTAGCTCGCGAAGGCCACGGCGATGGCGGCGTTGGTGGCTACGATGCTGAGCCAGTAGATCCAGGCGATCTGGAAGCCGGCGAAGTCACCGAAGGCCTCACGCGGGTAGGCGTAGGGGCCGCCGGCCTTGGGCAGGCGACGTGCCAGGTTGGCGAACACCCAGGCCAAGAGCAGCGCGCCGACGGTGCTCACGCCCCAGCCCATCAGGCTGTAGGCGCCGTAGGCGGCCATGGAGGCAGGCAGCAGGAACACGCCCGAGCCCACCATGTTGCCGAGCACGATGGAGGTGGTGGTGGCGAGACCTAAGCTGCGGCGGTCCGCCGTGGTGGTGCCCTTGGCCATGTATTACCCCTGGAAACAGTCTGTTGCGGGTGCGCCGTGGGCGCGTGGATTGCCTGATGCTACTAAAAAAGACATAGTCCTGACAGGAAAATTCACTTTATTGAGGCCGAAATCTTGCGCATCGCCCTGGTCCGCGACGTCAGCCCTGCCCTGGAGAACTGCGAACTCAGCTTCCAGCCACGGGTGCCCATCGACCTGGAGCTGGCCCGCCGCCAGCACCGGGATTACGTGGATACGCTCGCGGCCCTGGGTTGCCGCGTGGAGACGCTGCCGCCCCTGCCGGACAATCCGGACGCGGTGTTCGTGGAGGACACGGCGGTGGTGCTGGACGAGATCGCCATCGTCACCCGTCCCGGCGCCGAGTCGCGCCGCGCGGAGACGGATTCCAGCGCCGCCGCGCTCGCCCGCTACAAGAAGCTCGCTTATATAGAGGCGCCCGGCACCCTGGATGGCGGCGACGTGCTCACCGTGGGCCGCACCCTGTACGTGGGTCTCTCAGCCCGCAGCAACCATGCCGGCATCGAGCAGTTGCGCGCACATCTCACGCCCCACGGCTACCGTGTCGAGAGCGTCACGCTCAAGGGCTGCCTGCATCTCAAGACCGCGGCCACCCAGGTGGGGCTGCTCAAGAACGCCGCCACCGAGGTGGCGCCGGGCTTGTTGCTCATCAACCCGGAATGGGTGGACAAGTCCGCCTTCCACGGGGTCGATTTCATCGAAGTGGATCCGGCGGAACCCTTCGCCGCCAACGCCGTGCTGATCGGTGACGAACTCGTCTATCCCGAGTCCTTCCCCCGCACCCGCGCGCGCCTGGAGCAGGCGGGGATCAAGGTGAATGCTGTGGACATGTCGGAGACCGAGAAGGCCGAGGGCGGCGTCACCTGCTGCAGCCTGCTTTTCCAGGCCTGACAGGGGCCTGAGGCGCGCTCAAGGCTGTAATAAGCAGGCGGGACGGCGGGTCTTCATAGCATGGCCGGAACAGGAATCCCCCCTTGCACACGCTCCTACGTACCGTGAGACACACCGCCCTCCTCATCACCCTGCTGCTCAGCGCCGGCGCGCTCTTCGCCGCCGTGCACTGGTACGGCCCCGCCTCGCCCCTCGGCGTGGTGGCCGCCGCCGCCGGCATGCCCGACGACTACATGGGCAAGCAGGCGGCGCCGGAGTTCCCTACGGGGCTCGATTGGATCAACACCGGCGGCAAGCCGGTCACGATCAAGCAGCTGCGCGGCAAGGTGGTGCTGCTGGACTTCTGGACCTACGGCTGCATCAACTGCTTCCACCTCATCCCCGACTTGAAGAAGCTGGAAGCGAAGTATCCGGAGAATCTCGTCATCATCGGTGTGCACTCCGCCAAGTTCGCCACCGAGGGCAAGACTGACCACATCGCCGCGGTGGTGCAGCGCTACGGCCTCGCACATCCGGTAGTGAACGATCATGAGATGCAGATCTGGGATGCCTACGGTTCCCAAGGCTGGCCCACGCTCGTGGTGGTGGACCCGGCGGGCAACGTGGTGGGGCAGGTGTCCGGCGAAGGCCATTACGACCTCCTGGATCATGTGATCGGTTCGCTGGTGAAGGACTTTGGCGCCAAGAAACTACTCGACACGAAACCGCTGTGGTTCGCGGGCCTGCACGACAAGATGCCGGACTCGATGCTGCTCTATCCCGGCAAGGTGCTGGCGGACGGGGAGGGCAAGCGTCTCTTCATCGCTGACTCGAACCATGACCGTATCGTGGTGACCACGCTGGATGGCAAGGTCACGGCGGTGTACGGCGACGGCAAGCCGGGCCTGAAGGACGGCGCGGCCAAGGCCGCGGAGTTCCACTATCCCCAGGGCCTCGCGCTGGCCGATGCCGACACGCTGTACGTGGCCGACACCGACAACAGCGCACTGCGCCGGATCGACCTGAAGCAGGGCACCGTCACCACCGTGGCGGGCGACGGCAAGCAGAGCTATATGGATGACGGCGACCAGCCCGCCGCCAAGTCCGAACTCAACACGCCCTGGGATCTCTTGGCCCGCGGCGGCCTCATCTACATCGCCATGGCGGGCCAGCACCAGCTCTGGACCTACGATCCCAAGAGCGGGACCATCCGCCACTTCGCCGGCTCAGGCCGCGAGGGCATAGACGATGGCGAACTGCCGGAGGCGAGCTTCGCCCAGCCGAGCGGGCTCAGCACCGACGGCAGCACGCTCTACGTGGCGGACCCGGAAGCGAGCGCGGTGCGCGCCGTGGACTTCAGCGGGCGCTTCGCGCGGGTGAAGACCCTGGTCGGGACCGGCCTCTTCAGCTTCGGCGACGTGGACGGCACCGGCGACGACGTGAAGCTGCAGCATGCCCTCGGCGTCGCATGGCATGCCGGGCGCATCTATATAGCCGACACCTACAACAGCAAGTTGAAGGTGCTGGACCCGGCCAAGCGCGCCGTGACCACCCTCGATACCGACGGGCTGCTGGAAGAACCGGGCGGCTTGAGCTTCGCCGGTGACATCCTCTACATCGCCGATACGGACCACGGCCGCATCGTCACCGTTGACACCAAGACCGGCAAGGCCGCGCCCTTCGCGCTCAGCGATCCGGATAAGAAGCTTTAGCGTCTACGGTGCGTCGTAGACCAAGCTGAAGCGGCGCGGCTGGCCCGGCTCTGCCGGGTCCAACTCTATGTTGGAGAAGCTGCCGCCGAACTTGGCCTTGATGCCGCCCATGTAGGCATCCAGCGTGGGGTAATCCGGCGTGCTGCCCCGCATGACCACGTGGTTCCCGCCGCTGGACACGTTGATGACCTCTATCCCCTTGGGCGCGAGATCCCGCACGCCCAGCGCCAGGTCCTGGTCGGCGCGGGCGCCCTTGATCACCTCGCCGAAGCTCAGGGGGTAGATCGCCGTGGTGCGGCCCACGAAGAAGGCGAGGACCAGCGCGAGTGCGGCGCCCGCTGCCACCGCGGAGCGCTGCCAACGGCGTGTGCGTTCCTCCGTCTCGTCGCCGTTCTGCAGCGTCTCCAGTTTCACCTCCAGCGCCTGGGCGAGCCTGCCCAGCACGTCCTCGGAGGGGCGCGAGCGGCCGTTCTCCAGCTTGGAGAGATAGGACTGTTCGATGCCGGCCTTCTCGGCCAGGGCGGGTTGCGTCAGGCCGCGGGTCAGTCGCAGGGTGCGCAGGTTCTCGTTGAATGACATGGTCGCCTCGTCTCACAGTGCCAGGATTCGGACAAGTCTGGTGCAGGGTCGCAGGAATAGGAAGGGCCGCGCGCCATGAATCTCGCGTGAATAAGCAGGAATAAACCGGGTTTTCCAGGAATACCCGGCGGTCGTGTAGCCTTTGCTACACTTCGGCCCATGTCCAGCGCCCGCGAGACCCGCATCACGCCCCACAAGCTCACGCTGCAGGAAGTCCTGGGCTGGCTGGTGGCGGACAGCATGGTGCCCGCCGACAAGGCGGAACTCTTGAGCGGGCTCGACGCCCGCGGCGCCTACAAGGACAAGCACCCGCTGCTGATCCTCGGCAAGCGCGGCTGGAACGACGCCCGCCCGCCGCACCTCCCGCTCAGCGTGGACTACCTCACCGCCTGGCTCGCGGCACGCACCGGCTTGCCCCATGCGCGCATCGACCCCTTGAAGCTGGATGTGCAGCGCATCACCGGCGTGGTGTCCCTGCCTTACGCCTCGCGCTTCAACGTGCTGCCGGTGGAGGTGACCAAGCAGGAGATCGTATTCGCCACCGCCGAGCCCTTCGAGGACGAGTGGGAACGGGAGATCGCCGCGGTCCAGAAGAAGAAGATCCGGCGCGTCATCTCGAACCCCGAGGACATCGCACGCTACCTCGTCGAGTTCTACAGCATCTCCCGCTCGGTGCTGGGCGCCGAGAAGCAGAATGAGGGCGTGCCCGCCGCCAACGGCATCCAGAACCTGGAACAGCTGGTCGAGCTAGGCCGCAGCGGCAAGCTCGACGTCAACGACAGCCACGTCATCAGCATCGTGGACTGGCTGCTGCAGTACGCCTTCGACCAGCGCGCCAGCGACATCCACGTGGAGCCGCGCCGTGAGCAGGGCGTGATCCGCTTCCGCATCGATGGCGTCCTGCAGCAGGTATACCAGCTGCCGACGGCCGTGCTCACGCCCGTCACCAGCCGCATCAAGATCCTGGCGCGCATGGACATCGCAGAGAAGCGCCGGCCCCAGGACGGCCGCATCAAGACGCGCACCCCCGCAGGTCAGGAGGTCGAACTGCGCCTCTCCACCATGCCCACCGCCTTCGGCGAGAAGCTGGTGATGCGCATCTTCGACCCGACGGTGCTGCTCAAGGACTTCCGCGCCCTCGGCTTCACCGAGACGGACGAGAAGCTCTGGGGCACACTCATCGAGAATCCCCACGGCATCGTGCTGGTCACCGGTCCCACCGGCTCCGGCAAGACCACGACGCTGTACTCCACCCTGAAGCAGGTGGCGAAGCCCGAGGTGAACGTGTGCACGGTGGAGGACCCCATCGAACTGGTGGAGCCCGCCTTCAACCAGATGCAGGTCAACGCCGGCATCGAGCTCAACTTCGCCGCCGGCGTGCGCACTCTGCTGCGGCAGGACCCGGACATCATCATGATCGGCGAGATCCGCGACGCCGAGACCGCCGACATGGCGGTGCAGGCGGCGCTCACCGGCCATCTCGTGTTCTCCACCCTTCACACCAACGACGCGCCCTCGTCCGTGAGCCGCCTCCTGGATCTCGGCGTGCAGCCCTTCCTGATCCAGTCCACGCTGCTCGGCGTCATCGCCCAGCGCCTGGTCCGCACCCTCTGCCCCCATTGCCGGCGCGAGGCGCAGATCGAGGATGCGGACTGGGAGATGCTGGTCACGCCCTGGAAAGTGCAGAAGCCGCGCAAGGTCTACGAAGCCGTCGGCTGCCTCGAGTGCCGCAACACCGGCTACAAGGGCCGCGTCGGGCTCTACGAGATGCTGCACTTCACCCACAAGTTGAAGCCGCTCGTGACCGAGCGCCTGGACCTGGACGCGCTGCGGGAGGCCGCCTTGCGCGAAGGCATGAAGCCCCTGCGCCTGCGCGGCGCGCAGAAGGTGGCGGAGGGCGTCACCACCCTGGAGGAAGTGATGCGCGTGGCGCCGCCCACCTCCGTGCAGCGCGGTTGATGCTGTACGATGGGAGTCACATGAAGCGGGTTCTGTTCGGGATCTTGTGGTTCGTCGTCTTCTATCTGGGGCTATTGGTGCTGACCACCTTCGTGCTCGCGCTCGTGGTGTCGCGCGGACTGCCCGCGAACGCCAATGCGCAACAAGGCGTGGATGCGGTGAACACCTTCACGGCCGCCCACCCCGAGCTGATGCGCAAGCTGTGCGGGGGGATCTTCCTGGCGGCGTTGCTCGCGGCGGTGGTGGGGGCGTACAAGCGCCTGCTGCCCGGCACCAAGAAGAAAATCTGAACGGATGAGCACGACCGCCGAGGCCGGACCGAAGTTCGGGCCCCTGCAGGGTCTATGGCTGATGCTCGGCTATCTCACTGCGCAGATCGCCGGCAATCTGCTGGCGTATATCGTGTGGGGCGTCGGCCTCGGTCTCGACTCGGTCCTGCACCATCATCCGCTGGGCAAACCTGTGCCGGGGGCCGCGGTGCTGGCCTGGGCGACCTTGCTGGGGTTCGCGGCTTCCGCCGCCTGGCTCTATCTCTATATACGTCACAGCGCCCGGCCGTTGCTGCGCCAGGGCGGTGCGACCGGGATCGGCTGGTGCCCGCCCCGCGTACCCCAGGCTTACGTCGCGGCCATCGCCGTCGCGCTGGTCGCAACGGTCTTCGCCGGCCTCATGGTGCTGGCGTTGCCGCCGGATCCGGACAAGCTGGACGGGCCCCTGTCCAGGCTGCTCTCGGCCCCGGGCTGGCCCCGGCTCATGGTCACGCTGCTCGCGGTCTGCGGCGCGCCGCTGGCGGAGGAGTTCATGTTCCGCGGCGCATTGTTCGCCGCCCTGGCGCGGCGCTGGAGCGTGCCGGTATCGGGGACCGTCACCACGCTCGTGTTCGTGGCGCTGCACGCGCCGGACAAGCTCGGCTGGTGGCCGGGTTTCCTGGTGGTCGGCGTGCTGGGGGCCTTGCTGGTGCTGCTGCGTGTGCGCTACCGGTCACTCTGGCCCGGGATGCTGGCGCACTTCCTCTACAACTCTTCCTTCTTCTTCCTTCCTTAGCTGAAAGCTGTTGCTCTCGCGACGCTTTCGGGATGAGGGCTTGGAAACTATAGGAACATCCTGAGCGCCGCGAACCCGGCCGAGAGCAGGAAACCCGCCAGGAAGAAGAGATAAGACCAGCGCAGGTAGCGGTACTTGTACGCGTCCAGGTAATGGCCTACGCCGTAGATGTCTTCGCAGGCCGCCTCGTACATCGCGTCGTCATCCCGCAGCAGCTTGGCCATCTCCCGCAGGTAGCGGTCCTTGGGCAAGGACGCGAAGTGGCCGAAGAACAACAGGTTGAACCTGGAAGGGCGCGGGCTGCCTTCAGCCCAGCGGATGGTCACGTGCTTCGGCAGCACCGCCACGATGGCGAAGAGCAAGGCCAGGGTCACGAACGGCAAGAGCAGCATCACCGTGGCCCGGTAGCCCGGTTCATCGAGACGATTGAGGGCGAGCGTCAGCACGATGGACGAGGCGGTGATGATGATGTTCGCCTTCACGTCCGCCATCGCGCTCATCTGCACGTGGTGCTGCGCCACCGCGCCGAGGAAGTCGTCGGCGGTGCTGCGCCCCACGATGCCCTGGAAAGCGGCGGAGGCGGCGGATTCGACGGGCTGCTTCTTCATCACTCTTGTCCCCAAGTGCCGCGAACCTAAGGCGGCGAGACGCATGGTAGTGTGGGCCATGCGCGCGAGGCAAACACATGAGCGGTGACTGGCGGCAAGCCTTGGGCCCCGGGCTCAAGGCCCTGGGGATGACGCTGCCCGAAGGGGCCGAGGCGCGGCTGCTGCGCTACGTGGAACTGCTGGTGCAGTGGAACCAGGCCTACAACCTCACGGCCGTGCGCGACCCCGCCGAGATGCTGGTGAAGCACGTGCTGGACAGCCTCGCGATCCTGCCCTACGTGCGGGCCTCGCCGGTGGCGGACGTGGGCACCGGCGCCGGGCTGCCGGGCATCCCGCTGGCGGTGGCCCTGCCGGACACGCGCTTCACCCTCATCGACAGCAACGGCAAGAAGACCCGCTTCTGCACCCATGCCGCCGCGGAACTGAAGCTCGGGAACGTGGAGGTGGTGCAGGCCCGGGCCGAGACCCATACCGGCGCCTATGCGCTGGTCACCAGCCGCGCCTTCGCCTCGCTCAAGGACTTCGCCGAGATGGCGGGGGACATGCTGGCTCCCGCCGGAAAGCTCCTGGCCATGAAGGGCGCCCGGCCCGACGACGAGCTGAAGGACCTGCCCCCCGGCTTCTGGCTGGCGGCGGTGCACCCCCTGCGAGTGCCGGGGCTGGATGCGGAGCGCTGCCTGGTGGTGCTGGAAAAAGCGGCAACCTGAGCCGCAAAACGTATATAGTCGCAACCCCGGTCCGGTTCTTTAGATACCACGCATCCATGAGCAAGGTCCTCGCAGTTACCAACCAGAAAGGTGGCGTCGGCAAGACGACGACGGCCATCAACCTGGCTGCGTCCCTGGCCGCCACCAAGCGCCGGGTGCTGCTGCTGGATCTCGACCCCCAGGGCAACGCCACCATGGGCAGCGGGGTCAACAAACATGAGATCGAGTACGGCGCCTACGAGGTGCTGATGGGCGAAGTGCCGGCGGCGAAGGCCATCGTGAAGGTGGCGAGCGCGGGCTACGACCTCCTGCCCGGCAACGGCGACCTCACCGCCGCCGAAGTGAACCTGCTCACGAGCGAGAAGCGCGAGACACGCCTGCGGGATGCGCTCATGCCGCTGCGCCCAGACTACGACTACATCCTCATCGACTGCCCGCCGTCCCTGAACATGCTGACCCTGAACGCGCTCACCGCCGCGGACGGCGTGTTCATCCCCATGCAGTGCGAGTACTACGCGCTGGAAGGCTTGTCGGCGCTGGTGGCCACGGTGGAACGCCTGAAGCAGACCGTGAACCCGCGGCTCGAGATCGAGGGCCTGCTGCGCACCATGTTCGACCCGCGCAACAACCTCGCCAACGAAGTGTCGGCCCAGCTCATCATGCATTTCGGCGACAAGGTCTACCGCACCCTGATCCCGCGCAACGTGCGCCTGGCGGAGGCGCCGAGCTTCGGCCTGCCGGCCCTGAAGCACGACTCCACCTCTCGCGGGGCGCTGGCCTACCTCGCCCTCGCCGGCGAGATGCTGCGGCGCGGCGAGAAGCAGGCGCCGGCCGCGTCTTAAGCGAAGATTGCGTCAAATGCGTGCAGCCCGGGCGCTTGCTGCTAAAATGCCCAGCCTTTTCGGGAGCCCTTTCCATCGTGTCAGCCAAGCGTAAAGGTCTAGGCCGCGGACTCGACGCCCTCTTGGGCGGCGAGGTGGTTGCGCCCCTCGGCGCCGAGCCCGGTGCCGCTCCCGGCGGCGAGCTGCGCCAGATCCCGCTCGACCGGATGCAGCGCGGCAAGTACCAGCCGCGCCGCGACATGAAGGAAGAGGCCCTCAAGGAACTGGCGGACTCCATCCGCAGCCAGGGCGTGGTCCAGCCCATCGTGGTCCGTCCGATAGACGGCAAGCGTTACGAGATCATCGCCGGCGAACGCCGCTGGCGCGCCGCCCAGATGGCCGGTCTCGAGACCGTGCCCGCCGTGGTGCGGGATGTCTCCGACAAGGCCGCCATGGCCATGGCGCTCATCGAGAACATCCAGCGCGCCGACCTGAACCCCCTCGAAGAAGCCGAGGCCATGCAGCGCCTCATCAACGAGTTCAGCATCACCCACCAGGAAGCCGCCGAGGCGGTGGGCCGCTCCCGCGTCATGGTGAGCAACCTCTTGCGCCTGCTGGAACTCAGCCGCGAGGTCCAGGATCTGGTGCGCCAGGGGGCCCTGGAGATGGGTCATGCCCGGGCGCTCCTGGCCCTGAAGGGCCCGGCCCAGACTGCCGCCGCCCGCCAGGTGGTGGACCGGGGCATGACGGTGCGGGACACGGAACGGCTGGTCCGCAACAGGCTGAAAGAGGCTGGCGAGACCCACGCCCCCCAGGGCAAGCGGGCCGACCCGGACGTGAGCCGCCTGGAACGCACCCTCAGCGAGAAGCTGGGGGCCAAGGTGGCCGTGGAGAGCAAGGGCAAGGGCGGCAAGCTCGTGATCCACTATTCGAGCCTGGACGAGCTGGACGGCATCCTGGCCCATATCAAGTGACGCGCAGGCCCTTGTTTTAGGGCCTAATTCCCCCATATTTTTATTGAAGACGCCGACGGTGGCCGCTACAATAGCGGGCTCACTGGAGCCTGGGTCTGGAAGGCAGCCACACGGTGACGAGGTGGCTCTTTTTTTGCCCGAGGCTCCGAGGGACGCCATGACCGGATACATCGAAGACGCCCGTCGTAGCGCCTTCCAGGTGATCGGATGGCAGGTACTGGGGGCGGTTCTGGCCGGCGCCATCGGCGCGTTGGCAGGGGGTCTCGAGACCGGCGGATGGGCTCTCTTCGGAGGCCTGATCGCGGCGGCGGCCAGCCTGGTGCTGGCGCTGCGGGTGTTCGGCGGGCGGCCGGAACGCGATCCCAAACGCTTCCTCGGGCGCCTGGTGCTCGGCGAGGCCTTCAAGTTCGCGGCCACGGCGCTCTTGTTCGCCGTCGCCATCAAGGTTTTCAGGGCGGCGTTCCTGCCGCTGATATTGGGTTACCTGGCGGGCTTCTTTGCCTACTGGGTGGGTTACATCAAGATCAGCTTCGGACAGGCGAGATGAGCGAAACCACCGGCATCACACCGACGCAGTACATCCACCACCACCTCAGCTATTGGACGGTGGGGCATGGGTTCTGGTCGCTGAACGTGGACACCCTGCTGTTCTCCGTGGGTCTCGGTCTATTGCTGTTCCTCGCCATGTTCTTCACCGCGCGCCGCGCCACCTCCGGCGTGCCGGGCCGCTGGCAGAACTTCGTCGAGTTGATCCTGAACTGGATCCACGACAACGTGAAGCAGATCTTCCAGTTCGATAATCCCGTGATCCCGCCGCTCGCCATCACAATCTTCGTGTGGATCTGGGCCATGAACTTCATGGACATGCTGCCGGTGGACCTGCTGCCGCGCCTCGCCCAGTTCATCGGCGTGCACGCCTTCAGCGCCGATCCGGAGCAGGTGTACCTCAAGGTCGTCCCCACCAACGACATGAACATGACCTTCGGCCTGTCCCTCGGCGTGTTCCTGCTGACGCTGTACTACAGCATCAGCAAGAAGGGACTCCTGGGCTACGGCAAGGAGTTCATCGGCCACCCCTTCGAGGCCCATCACCCGGTCGCCCGGGTCGCCTTGGTGGTGCCGAACGTGCTCATGAACATCGTGGAGACCGTCTCCAAGCCGCTGTCCCTGTCGCTGCGGTTGTTCGGCAACATGTTCGCCGGCGAGATCCTGTTCATCCTGATCGCCATGCTGCCCGCCTGGGGCCAGTGGCCGCTGTCCTTCGTCTGGACCGGCTTCCACCTGCTGGTGATCACGATCCAAGCGTTCGTGTTCATGATGCTGAGCGTCGTCTACCTCAGCATGGCGCACACGACGCACGATTCGCACGCTCACTAATCCATCCATCAACAGCGTTTTCTTGTAAGGAGATTTTCATGGATATCGTCACTTCCATCGCCAACGTCCAGGGCCTCACCGCGCTCGGCGTGTGCCTGATCTTCGGCATGGGCGCCTTCGGCACCGCCATCGGCTTCGGCATCCTGGGCGGCAAGTTCCTGGAAGGCTGCGCGCGCCAGCCCGAGCTCGGCGGCATGCTGATGGGCCGCATGTTCCTGGTGGCCGGCCTGCTCGACGCCGTGGCCATGATCGGCATCGGCTTCGCGCTGTTCTTCGTGTTCGCCAACCCGTTCGTGGGTGCCGTGACTTCGGCCGCCGCGACCGCCGCGGGCGCCAAGTAACCCGTACCGGCCTCCATCGAGGATCACCAACGTGAACCTGAATGCTTCACTGATCGCCGAGATGTTCGCCTTCGCGCTGTTCGTGTGGGCCACGATGAAATACGTGTGGCCCGTGCTGCTCGGCGCGATGAACGAGCGCGAGAAGACCATCGCCGACGGCCTCGCCGCGGGCGAGCGCGGCAAGCAGGAGCTGGCGAAGGCCCATGACGAGGCCGGCGCCATCCTGCGCGAGGCGCGCGGCAAGGCGACCGATGCGGTCAACATCGCGAACCAGCAGGCCACGCAGCTCTTGGAGGACGCGCGCAAGCAGTCCCAGGTGGAGCGTCAGCGCCAGGTGGATGCCGCCAAGGCGGAGATCCAGCAGGAGCTGAACCGCGCCAAGGAAGCGCTGCGTGCCGAGGTGTCCAAGGTGGCCCTCGCGGCGGCCGAGCGCATCATCGAGCGCGAGATCGACCCCAAGGCCCACAAGGCGCTGCTCGATGAGCTCGCCGGCCAGATCCACTGAGGTAAGCGACCGATGGCCGAGAACAGCACCCTGGCCCGTCCCTACGCCCGCGCGGTGTTCGAGCTCGCGCGCGATCAGGGCGCGCTCGACCGCTGGAGCAAGGTGCTCGCCGTGCTGAAGGACCTCGCCGCCGACAAGGGCGTGAAGGCCATGCTCACGGCGCCGCAGGCTGCGCCCGCGGTGCGCGCCGAGGTGCTGGCGGAGCTCGCCGGCAAGTCCGGCGAGAAGCTCGACCAGCACGGCCGCAACTTCGTGGCGCTGCTGGCCGAGAACCGCCGCCTGGGGCTCTTGCCCGAGATCGCGGCGGACTACGAGCTGCTGCGGGCCGAGGCGGAGAACACCCTCGAGGTGGAGCTGCGCGCGGCCATGCCGGTGGACGCCGCCGAGCAGAAGCACATCGCGGACGCGCTCCACAAGAAGCTCGGCCGCAAGATCACGCTCAAGTACGTGCAGGACAAGACGCTCATCGGCGGCGCGGTGCTCCGCGCCGGGGACCTGGTCATAGACGGGTCGGTGCGCGAGAAGCTGGGGCGCCTCACGGCGGCCCTGATTCACTAATTCGACGGAAAAATCTTCAGGAATCCGAGGTCCGACCATGCAACTCAATCCTTCCGAGATCAGCCAGCTCATCAAGCAGCGCATCGAGAAGTTCGATGGCGAGGCGGAGGCCCGCAACGTGGGCACCGTGGTGAGCGTGACCGACGGCATCGTGCGCGTGCACGGCCTGCAGGCCGCGCAATACGGCGAGATGCTGGAGTTCCCCAAGAACACCTTCGGCATGGCGCTGAACCTCGAGCGCGACTCGGTCGGTTCCGTGGTGCTGGGCGACTACAAGCACATCCGCGAAGGCGACCCGGTGAAGACCACCGGCCGCATCCTGGAAGTGCCGGTCGGCAAGGAGCTGCTCGGCCGCGTGGTGAACTCGCTGGGCGAGCCCATCGACGGCAAGGGCGCCATCAACGCCAAGCTCAGTTCGCCCATCGAGAAGGTGGCGCCGGGCGTGATCGAGCGCAAGTCCGTGTCCCAGCCGGTGCAGACCGGCCTCAAGGCCATCGACGCGATGGTGCCGGTCGGCCGCGGCCAGCGCGAGCTGATCATCGGCGACCGCCAGACCGGCAAGACCGCCGTGGCGGTGGACGCGATCATCAACCAAAAGGGCAAGGACCTGTTCTGCATCTATGTGGCCATCGGCCAGAAGAACTCGTCCATCGCCAACGTGGTGCGCAAGCTCGAGGAAGCGGGCGCCATGGAGTACACCATCGTGGTGGCGGCCTCGGCCTCCGAGTCCGCGGCCATGCAGTACATCGCGCCCTACGCGGGCTGCGCCATGGGCGAGTACTTCCGCGACCGCGGCATGGACGCGCTCATCATCTATGACGACCTCACCAAGCAGGCCTGGGCCTACCGCCAGGTGTCCCTGTTGCTGCGCCGCCCGCCGGGCCGCGAAGCCTACCCCGGCGACGTGTTCTACCTGCACTCCCGCCTGCTCGAGCGCGCCGCGCGCGTGAACGCCGAGTACGTGGAGAAGTTCACCAAGGGCGAGGTCAAGGGCAAGACCGGTTCGCTGACGGCGCTGCCGATCATCGAGACCCAGGCCGGCGACGTGTCCGCCTTCGTGCCGACCAACGTGATCTCCATCACCGACGGCCAGATCTTCCTGGAGACGGACCTGTTCAACTCCGGCATCCGTCCGGCCATCAACGCCGGCATCTCGGTGTCCCGAGTCGGTGGCGCGGCCCAGACCAAGATCATCAAGAAGCTCGGCGGCGGTGTGCGCCTCGCGCTGGCCCAGTTCCGCGAGCTGGCGGCCTTCGCCCAGTTCGCCTCGGACCTGGACGAAGCCACCCGCAAGCAGCTCGACCGCGGCCGCCGCGTCGTGGAGCTGATGAAGCAGAAGCAGTATTCGCCGCTCAGCACCGCCGACATGGCACTGTCCCTGTATGCCGCCAACGAGGGCTACCTGGACGACGTGGACGCGAACAAGGTGGTGGCCTTCGAGGCCGCCATGCACAGCTACTTCGCCTCCAAGTTCGCCCCGCTGCGCGACAAGATCAACAGCACCGGCGACTACGACAAGGAGATCGAGGCCGGGCTGAAGAAGGCTATCGAAGACTTCAAGAAGACCCAGGCCTAACCGGAAGCGGACAGCACGATGGCTAGCCCAAAAGAGATCCGGACGCAGATCAAGAGCATCCGGAGCACGCAGAAGATCACCAAGGCCATGGAGATGGTCGCGGCGAGCAAGATGCGCAAGGTGCAGCAGCGCATGGCGGCCGCGCGCCCCTATGCCACGCGCATGCGCCAGGTGATCGGCCACCTCGCCAAGGCCAACCCCGAGTACCGCCATCCCTTCATGGTGGAGCGCGAGGTCAAGCGCGTCGGCATGATCGTGATCGCCACCGACCGCGGCATGTGCGGCGGCCTCAACGTGAACCTGTTCAAGGCCGCCGTGGTTGCGGTGAAGGGCTGGCGCGAGCAGGGCGTGGAGGTAGAGTTCTGCGTGGTCGGCGCTAAGGCCGTGAGCTTCTTCCGCCGTTTCGGCGGCAAGGTGCTGGCCCAGGCCACGCACCTCGGCGACAGCCCGCATCTGGATGACCTCATCGGCACCGTCAAGGTGATGCTGGATTCCTACAAGGAAGGCAGCATCGACCGGCTGTTCGTGGTGAACAACACCTTCGTCAACACCATGAGCCAGAAGCCCACGGTGACCCAGCTGCTCCCCACCCAGCCGGTGGAGGACGCGGAACTGGCGGACCATTGGGACTACCTGTACGAGCCCGAGGCGCGCGAGCTGCTGGATGGCGTGCTCGCCCGTTACGTGGAGTCGCAGGTGTACCAGGGCGCGGTCGAGAACGCGGCCTGCGAGCAGGCTGCGCGCATGGTGGCCATGAAGTCCGCCACCGACAACGCCGGCGACATCATCAACGACCTGCAGCTCGTCTATAACAAGGCGCGCCAGGCCGGCATCACCAAGGAACTGTCGGAGATCGTCGGCGGTGCCGCCGCGATCGGCTAAGAACCCGGAATCAAGACACCTTAAAGAATCGGTATCGAGGATCAAAACATGAGCTCTGGAAAGATCGTTCAAGTCATCGGCGCAGTGGTCGACGTGGAGTTCCCCCGCGACGCCATCCCGGGCATCTACGACGCGCTCACGCTCACCGAGGGCGGCCTCACCCTCGAGGTGCAGCAGCAGCTCGGCGACGGCGTGGTGCGCTGCATCGCCATGGGCGCCTCCGAAGGCCTGAAGCGCGGCCTCGACGTGAAGAACACCGGCGCGCCGATCTCGGTGCCGGTCGGCCAGGCCACCCTGGGCCGCATCATGGACGTGCTGGGCAAGCCCGTGGACGAGCGCGGCCCGGTGAAGGGCGAGGCCTCCTGGGCCATCCACCGCAAGGCCCCGACCTATGAAGAGCAGTCCGGTTCCACGGACCTCCTGGAGACGGGCATCAAGGTGATCGACCTGCTGTGCCCCTTCGCGAAGGGCGGCAAGGTCGGTCTGTTCGGCGGCGCCGGCGTGGGCAAGACCGTGAACATGATGGAGCTCATCAACAACATCGCCACCGAGCACTCGGGCCTCTCCGTGTTCGCGGGCGTGGGCGAGCGCACCCGCGAAGGCAACGACTTCTACCACGAGATGGCCGAATCCGGCGTCGTGGACCTGAAGGACCTGTCCAAGTCCAAGGTGGCGATGGTGTACGGCCAGATGAACGAGCCGCCGGGCAACCGTCTGCGCGTGGCGCTCACCGGCCTCACCATGGCCGAGTACTTCCGCGACGAAGGCCGCGACGTGCTGCTCTTCATCGACAACATCTACCGCTACACCCTGGCCGGCACCGAAGTGTCCGCGCTGCTCGGCCGCATGCCGTCCGCGGTGGGCTACCAGCCGACGTTGGCCGAGGAGATGGGCGTGCTGCAGGAGCGCATCACCTCCACCAAGAAGGGTTCCATCACCTCCATCCAGGCGGTGTACGTGCCCGCGGACGACCTCACCGACCCGTCGCCCGCCACCACCTTCGCCCACCTGGACGCGACCGTGGTGCTCAGCCGCGACATCGCGGCGCTCGGCATCTACCCGGCCGTGGACCCGCTCGACTCCACCTCGCGCCAGGTGGACCCGAACGTCATCGGCCAGGAGCACTACGACGTGGCCCGCAGCGTGCAGGCCGTGCTGCAGCGCTACAAGGAACTGAAGGACATCATCGCGATCCTCGGCATGGACGAGCTGTCCGAAGAGGACAAGCAGGCCGTGCAGCGCGCGCGCAAGATCCAGCGCTTCCTGTCCCAGCCGTTCACGGTGGCGGAAGTGTTCACCGGCAGCCCGGGCAAGTACGTGTCCCTGAAGGACACCATCCGCGCCTTCAAGGGCATCGTGGCCGGCGAGTACGACCACCTGCCGGAGCAGGCCTTCTACATGGTCGGCACCATCGAAGAGGCCGTCGAGAAGGCCAAGACCCTCTAACCGGGAACGAGCACGACCATGGCAAGCAACTTCCATGTAGACATCGTCAGCGCGGAGCGCGAGATCTTCTCGGGCGAGGCGGAGATGGTGTTCGCGCCGGCGGAGCAGGGCGAGCTCGGCATCACGCCGCGCCACGCGCCCCTGCTTACGCGCATGAAGCCCGGCACGGTGCGGGTGCAGGCCGGCGGCGAGGAACAGGTGTTCTACGTGTCCGGCGGCATCCTCGAGATCCAGCCGCACATGGTCACGGTGCTGTCCGACACGGCGCAGCGCGCCGCGGACATCGATGAGGCCGCGGCCCAGGAAGCCAAGCGCAAGGCCGAGGAAGCGCTCTCCAACCAGTCCGCCGAGATGGACATCGTCCGCGCCCAGACGGAGTTGCTGGAAGCCGTGGCGCGCCTGAAGGCCATCGAGCAGATCCGCAAGAAAGCCGGCCGCTAAGCCGCTATTCGAAGTGGTTCAGGAAGAGGCCGGCTAGATGCCGGCCTTTTTCATTTCTCGCCCAGCTCGTGGATGAGCAGGAACCAGGCGTTGCGCAGCGCCGCGATCATGAGCACCACGCTGCCGGAGAAGACGAACATGAGGTCCTGCCACACGGCGGCGATGCCGTCGTGGTCCAGGAGCAGACCCAGGCCGCCGACCGCCAACAGCAGCCGTCCGCCCAGGGACATGGCCATGCGGCGGATGAAGTAGCTTCGGTGCTCCGCATGGCTCCGGTCCCGCCAGGCCTCCCAGAACCGCACGGCCAGCTCGCGCAGGCCCACCACGACGATCAGCAGGGCGGCCACGCCGAAGAACTCCGGTTTGGCCAGGGGCACGATGAAGAAGGTGCCGATGAACAGCACTTGCACGAAGTCGCCGAAGGTCTGCTGGGCCAGGCGCTTCAGGTTCACGCCGCTCTCGCCCCGGAGCACGGTCACGTGTAACGAAAGTGCCACGAAGAGCAGGCCCGCCAGGGTGGCGCAGAGCACCGCCAGGGTGGTGAAGAAGGGGATCCAGGCCCCGAGTTGCTGTGAGAAAGTGTCCATCCCACCCCCGCGATAAGGTCAGATTGGGTCCATAGCGGCCCTTTCGATTATCATATAACGAGTCTCCTCCTCCATCGGGTCTCCTCCATGGCGCTCAGCGTCGTCATCCTGGCCGCGGGCCAGGGCAAGCGCATGCACTCCGACCTGCCCAAGGTCTCGCAGCCGCTCGGCGGCGCGACGCTATTGGAACACGTGGTGGGTTCCGCCACGGCGCTCGCCGCGGCCAAGGTGGTGGTGGTGTACGGCCACGGCGGTGAGGCGGTGCGCGCGCGCCACGAACATCTGCCCGTGAGTTGGACGCTGCAGGCGGAACAGCTCGGCACCGGCCACGCGGTGATGCAGGCGCTGCCGCAGCTGGATGACAAGGACCTGGCGCTGGTGCTCTACGGCGACGTGCCGCTGGTGCAGCCCGCCACCCTGAAGCGCCTCACGGATTCCGCCGCCCAGGGCCACCTCGCGGTACTCACCGCCAAGGTGCCGGACCCCCAGGGTTACGGCCGCATGCTGCGCGATGCGGCCGGCCGCGTCACTCGCATCGTCGAAGAGAAGGACACGAGCGCGGCGGACAGATGGATAGACGAGGTCAACACCGGCCTCATGGCCTGCAGCGTGAAGCAGCTCAAGGGCTGGCTCGCCAGGGTCAGCAACAAGAACGCACAGAAGGAGTACTACCTCACCGACGTGGTCGCCCTTGCGGTGGCGGACGGAGTGGCGGTGGACGGCGTGCTGGCGGAGCACCACGACGAGGTCCGCGGCATCAACGACAAGCAACAGCTGGCCCAGGCCGAGAAGGCCCTGCGCAAGCGCATCGCCAACGGACTCATGCTGGCGGGACTCACCCTGCGCGACCCGCGCCGCTTCGACCTGCGCGGCAGCCTCGAGTTCGGCCGCGACTGCGTGGTGGACGTGAACTGCGTGATGGAAGGCAAGGTCAAGCTCGGCCAGCGGGTGAAGATCGGCGCCAACACCTCCATCCGAGACTGCGAGATCGGCGACGACACCGAGATCCTCGCCAACAGCGTACTGGACGGCGCCCGTGTCGGCGTGCGGGTACGCATCGGGCCCTTCGCCCGCGTCCGCCCCGAGACGGAGCTAGGGGACGAGTCCCACGTCGGCAACTTCGTGGAAGTGAAGAAGAGCCGCTTCGGCAAGGGCAGCAAGGCCAACCATCTCGCCTACGTGGGCGACGCCGAGGTGGGCGAGAAGGTGAACATCGGCGCCGGCGTCATCACCTGCAACTACGACGGCGCCGAGAAGCACAAGACGGTCATCGGCGACGGCGCCTTCATCGGCTCCGACACCACCCTGGTGGCGCCCGTAAGCATCGGGGCGGGCGCCTACATCGGCGCCGGTTCCACCATCAGCAAGGACGCGCCCGTGGGCCAGCTCACCCTGGCGCGTTCGAAGCAGACCACGCTCCCGGCCTGGAAGCCGCCCGTGAAGAAGAAGTAGCCCCATGTGCGGCATCGTCGGTGCGGTCGCTAATCGGGACGTCGTCCCTCTCCTCATAGAAGGCCTGCTGCGGCTCGAGTACCGTGGCTATGACTCCGCCGGCATCGCCGTGCTGGACCATGGCATCAAGCGCGTGCGCAGCATCGGCCGTGTCGCCGAGATGCAGTCCAAGGCCCGGGCGGAGAAGCTCGCGGGCCTGACCGGCATCGGCCACACCCGCTGGGCCACCCACGGCGGCGTCACCGAACCCAACGCCCATCCCCACATCTCCATGGGCGAGATCGCGGTGGTGCACAACGGCATCATCGAGAACCACGAAGAGCACCGGGCGAAGCTCAAGCAGCTCGGTTACGTCTTCGAGTCCCAGACCGACACCGAGGTCATCGCCCACCTAATCCATCATCACCTGAAGCAGCACGGGGATCTGTTCCGTGCCACACAGGAGACCGCCCGGGAACTCATCGGCGCCTACGCCATCGGCGTGCTGTCGCTGAAGGATCCGGAGACGGTCACCGCCGCGCGCATGGGTTGCCCGCTGCTGGTGGGCCTGGGGGAGGGCGAGAACTTCATCGCCTCCGACGTCTCCGCCATCCTCTCCGCCACCCGCAAGGTCATCTACCTCGAGGACGGCGACGTGGTGGAGCTGAAGCGCGGCGGCGTGCGGATCGTGGACCGGCAGGATGTGCCGGTGGAGCGCAAGCAGCACATCAGCCAGGCGTCCCTCGCCGCCATGGAGCTCGGTCCCTATCAGCACTACATGCAGAAGGAGATCCACGAGCAGCCCAAGGCGATCACGGACACCATCGAGGCGGTGGTGGCGGACGGCTTCGTGCCCGGCCTGTTCGGGGACGGGGCGGCGGAGGTGTTCAAGGGCATAGACGGGGTGCTGATCCTGGCCGCCGGCACCAGCTACTACGCCGGCCTCACCGCCAAGTACTGGATCGAGAGCATCGCGGGCCTGCCCACCTCCGTCGAGATCGCCAGCGAATACCGCTACCGGGAGTCGGTGCCGGACCCGAAGCAACTGGTCATCACCATCTCCCAGTCCGGCGAGACGCTGGACACCATGGAGGCCCTGAAGCACGCCAAGGCTCTGGGGCACGACAAGACCCTCTCCATCTGCAACGTGCCCGAGAGCGCCATCCCGCGCGCCTCGCGCCTCGTGTTCTACACCCGCGCCGGCGCCGAGATCGGCGTGGCTTCCACCAAGGCTTTCACCACCCAGCTCATCGCGCTCTTCACCTTCGCCGCCGTGGTGGCGAAGCTGCGCGGGCGCCTGAACCCGGACCACGAGGCGCTGCTCATGCAGGGCCTGCGCCTGGTGCCGGGTAGCGTGCAGCACGTCTTGAACCTGGAGCCACAGATCAAGGAATGGGCCGCGGATTTCGCCAAGCGCCACAACGCGCTGTTCCTGGGCAGGGGCGTGCATTACCCCATCGCCCTCGAAGGCGCGCTGAAGCTGAAGGAGATCTCCTACATCCACGCCGAGGCCTATCCCGCGGGCGAGCTGAAGCACGGCCCCCTGGCCCTGGTGGACGCGGACATGCCGGTGGTGGTGATCGCCCCCAACGACGCCCTGCTGGAGAAGGTGAAGTCCAACATGCAGGAAGTGCGGGCCCGTGGCGGCGAACTCTTCGTGTTCGCGGACCAGGACAGCCACTTCGCCGAGAGCCAGGGCGTGCACGTCATCCGCACCCCGCGCCACGCCGGAATCCTCTCGCCCATCGTGCACGCGGTGCCGGTGCAGCTGCTCGCTTACCACACCGCCTTGAAGAAGGGCACGGATGTGGACAAGCCGCGTAACCTGGCCAAATCGGTCACCGTCGAATAGATATTCTCAGCGCAACCCGGCGATGCGCACGTAGGGTTTCTGCCTGTGCATTGTGCGCGGGCGCCCGCTCCTACGCGGGCGCACCAGCAGGATGTCGAACCAGGGCAGTCTGAGCACGGTCGTCGCGTTCATGTCTCTCTCCTTCATCTCTGGATGCGGACCTCGTAGTGCCGCACCCGTGAGTCGTAATGGCTGAGCAGCGCCGCCTCTTCCGGCGGCAGGGTCGAGCGGCTGTAGTCCTCGCCCGCGTAGCGCTTCACCGCTTCCAGGTCGTCGAACCACATCTCTGTGATGAACTCCACCTCGTCGCCATCCTGGCGGCGGGAGAGCTGGATCCCGTGGAAGCCGGGCAGGTCCTGGGCGTGGATTCCGGGCAGGGCGCGCTCCCGCAGGAAACTCTCGAAGGCATCTGCCAGCGCGGGCGCGGCCCAGCCGTGCCAGACGCGGCTGATGAGGGCCTTGTTCCCGACTTGGCGCGGCTTCGGCAGGGCCTGGGGTGCCTGCACCAGGGGCGGGTACTTGCGGAAGTGATGCACCACCGCCCACCAGAGGGGCAGGCCGTACTTCGGGTCCACGTCAGTCATGTCCATGTCAGCCTCCGGGGCCGGCGTAACCGGCCAAACGTATTTTATGGGTTACAAGCCTAGACTCCCTTGCGTAACTAGTCAAGGAAGTTATACTGGTTACATGCAAAAAATCTCCGGTACCCCCCACAGCTTCCCCGCTCCCTCGTCCCGGGACCTGGGCAACTACGATTGGGTCGGGGGCCACGTGGCCTTGGACTTCGCCAACACCCTGGGCGGAGTCAAGACGGACCATCCCGGCAGCTACCTGCACAGCTATGAGGACCTGCTGGAATGGGCCCGGCGGGCAGACCTCATCGGCCCCATCAGCAGCGGCCATCTCTCGGCCGGCACGGAGCGGGCCAAGGCGGAGGCCCTCAAGGAATCGGAGGCTTTGGTGGCGAGCCTGCGCGCCCTATTCGTGGCAGCGGCTCGCCATGCGGTGCTGCCCCAGGCCGCCCTGGATCACCTGAACAGGTTAGTGCAGAAGACCGCCGCTTGGCGGCGTATCTCCGCCTGCGATGACGAGGGCCGCAAGGTGAGCTGCGGCTGGGACTTCAAGGGCGCCCTGCCCCTCGCGGTCCTCGGCCCGATCGTCTGGCGCGCGGTGGAGCTGCTTGAGAGCGGCCCGCTGGACCGGGTGAAGGAGTGCGGTGCCCACGACTGTGGGTGGATGTTCCTGGATACCTCCAAGAACCGCTCCCGCCAGTGGTGCTCCATGCAGACCTGTGGCAATACCTCCAAGGTGCGCCGCTTCCGCGACCGCCAGCGGTCCTCCTGATCCGATCCTCTGCGGGCTCATACGCCTTCGCCGCGTTTGCACAACATAGTAAACAAGTTTACTATTAAGACTCCTGGAGCGACGAGGGCATAGACATGTGGACCCGGACCCATAGCATGAGCTTCGAGGGCGTGACCGCTGCGCAGATATGGCGGGTCTGGTCGGAGGTGGACCAGTGGCACACCTGGCAGCCGGACATCGAGTACGCCCGCCTCGAGGGGCAGCCGTTCGAGGCGGGGAAGGTCTTCCGCTTCCGGCCAAAGGGCGGGCCCGAACTCGGCATCGAGATCACCGAGGCGAAGCCCCTCGCGGGCTACGCGGACCTCACGCGTTTCCCCGGCGCGAAGATGCTGGATTCCCATGAGATCGTGGATCACGGCAGCCGCATCGAGATCCGCAACACGCTGAGCGTGAGTGGCCCCCTCGGTTTCCTCTGGCGCAAGCTGGTGGCGGAGGGCGTGGCGGCGGGCATCGAAGACCAGACCCGCCGCATGATCGAGCGTGCCCGCGGTGTCTGAGGCTTCTGCTTTCCGGCATGCCCGCGCCGACGATAGCCCGGGTTTCCTGCTGTGGAAACTCACCACCCTATGGCAGCAACGGCTCGCCACCGTGCTGGATGCCCACGGCCTCACCCACACCCAGTTCGTGATACTGGCTTCGCTGCGTTGGTTCGAGGAGCAGGCGGAACCGCCCAGCCAGAGCCATCTCGTGGCGCACACCCGCATGGACAAGATGACGCTGTCCAAGGCGCTCCGGAGGCTGGAGCAGGCGGCGTTGGTGAAGCGCAGCCCATCACGGGCCGACAGCCGCGCCGTGACCGTGGCCTTCACGGCCCGCGGGCGCAAGCTCATCCGCGCCGCGGTGGCGGAGATCGAGGAGGCGGACGCGCGGTTCTTCTCCTGCCTGGGCCTGCGCGATCTTGCCGCCTATCAGGCGCTGACCTCCGCGCTCATCGCCGGCAACTCCGTCACAGGCGATTGATGTCCGGTGGCTCCAGCAGCCGTACCGGCGCGCCGCGCTTCGCCACGGCGAGCATGGCCTTGCCCACCTGCGCGGTGGTCGTCACCTGGCGTGGGAACAGCCATCGTGCGAGGCCCAGCAGCGGCCCCAGCACCACGTAGAAGGCATGGTAGAGGGGCGTCTTCGAACGCACGCCGTGCAGCGGCTGGATTATGCCCGGGCGGAACATATAGGCCTGCAAGGGCAGGGCCTGTAGTGCGTTCTCGGTGGCTCCTTTCACCCGCGCCCACATGACTCGCCCCCGCTCGCTGCTGTCAGTGCCCTGGCCTGACACATAGATGAAGGTCATGCGCGGGTTCAGGCGTGCCAGAGGTTCCGCCGCAGCCAAAGTCAGGTCGAACGTGACGTGCCGATATTCCGCTTCGTTCATGCCGGCGGAGGAGACGCCCAGGCAGAAGAAGCAGGCATCGTAGCCTTTGAGTTCAGCTGCGATGGGCGAGAGATCGTAGAGGTCTTTCCTCACGATCTCCTTGAGCTTGGGATCGCTGCGGCCCAATGAGCTGCGGCCGATGCAGAGCACCGTCTCCACATCCGGATCCAGCAGGCATTCCCGCAGCACGCCCTGTCCCACCATGCCGGTGGCGCCGAAGAGGATGACTTTCATGGGGAGCGGCCTTGGCGGGGAGGAGGGGCATCAGCGTACCATCGGGGCCATGGCCAAGCCCTTCAAGCTCAAACGCGTGTATCTCAAGCCCGAGAAGGCGGACGGCTGCCGCGTGCTGGTGGACCGGCTCTGGCCCCGGGGGCTCACCAAACGGAAGGCCAAGCTGGATCACTGGCTGCGGGACATCGCTCCGAGCGACGACCTGCGCAAGTGGTACGGCCATGAGCCCTCACGCTGGTCCGGGTTCAAGCGCCGCTATGCCGCGGAGTTGAAGCAGCAGAAAGATGCGGTGAAGACCCTGCGGGACCTGCGCAAGGAGCATGGCAGCGTGACCTTGCTGTTCTCCTCCAAGGAGGAGAAGCTCAACAACGCCGTGGCCCTGAAAGCCTATCTGCGGGCTTGATCAGGCTTCGACTTTGACGCCGCGCCAGAACGCGAAGTAGCCGCGGATGTTGTCCGCCGCCGGCTTGGTCTCCGGGTAGTACCAGGCGCCGCCGTCGCTCACCTTGCCGTCCACCACCACATCCTTGTAGCTGGCGGTGCCCTTCCAGGGGCAGACCGTGTGCCGGGCGCTGTCCCGGAAGTGCTCCGGCTTCAGGGCCGAGGGCGGGAAGTAGTGGTTGCCCTCCACCATCACCGTCGCGTCGCTCTCCGCCACCACCTTGCCGTTCCAGACCGCCTTCATGCTGTGCTCCCCTTGTCCGATGCGAGCCATGCTAACCCTGAGCGCGCGACAGGCTATATCTGCATATAAATCAGTCTCTTATGCGCGATCCGCGGATGACCTGCCAGATGACCGCCGGCGCTGCATGCCGCCAGGACCCAAGCCTGCGCAGATGCGGTTGCACAACGCCGCCGGATGGGTTAACAAATAGCCCGCGGGGAGATTTCCCAACATTTAGAAACGTACCTGGAGACAGACCATGAGACATGGCGGCAAGGTGTTTGCGGGCCTCTTGGGGGCCTTGGTGCTGGCGGCAGCCGGCTGTTCCGGCGGTGGCGGCGATGCCTACGCCTTGCGCGGCACGCCCACGCCCCGCTCCGGGACCAACAGCGGCAACTTCGTCATCTCCGGCAAGGACTGCAAGTACGTCACCATGATCGGCTACTACGCCGCCGAGGCGCCGGTCTCGAGCTATCCCTGCAAGGTGCTGCAGGATGACGACAACTCGCTCGGCGATCCGCATGCCCACATGGTCATCTCCATCACCACGCCCAAGGGCGAGCAGACCGCCAAGATCGACGGCACTCCGGCGGGCATGACCGCCACCCAGTCGCCGGACCTCGGCAACAACTATCCGTTCCCGCCGAGCTGGGCGGTGGCGGCACCGGCCCAGACCCTCACGCTGCGCAACAACGATGGCAGCGCCACCCAGGTGGTGATCCAGGTCTCGGGTGTGGAATGCGCTCTCAGCATCAACGGTTCGGCCCAGAGCTGCGGCCTTTCCTATTGGTCCGACGGCTCCATCGCCATCTGGGTGCCTGGCACCCTCGTGAGCGCCGACTACGCGAGCTACGTGCTGAACCTGAGCTTCGGCAAGACCTCGCCGGGGCAGTGGAGCCTCGCGCGTCCGCCGGCGGGTTTCCCCGCCACCTATGGCGAAGTGCAGGCCAAGAAGTAAGCTTCAGTCAGGGAAAGAAAAGGAAACGGCGCCGCGAGGCGCCGTTTTCCTTTGGGGGTTTCATCGGGCTTTCAAGCGCGTTTCGCGTGTGCCTGCGCCCGCTGTGAGCGCAGTCCCGGCATGGGCTTCCAGCGCATCTCCTCGGCGGTGAAGAGGGCTGGGCGCCGGCGCAGCATGGACCAGCCGTCTTCGCGGATCACCCGCGCGAGGTGCTGCATGTTCTGGCGCACCGCCTCCATGTACAGGCTCTGGCCGCCGAAATGCTTCGCTGCGTAGCGGTGGGCTCCGGCGAAGGTGCCTTCCAGGCGGTCGAGACGGGTCTTGTCGAAGAAGCCCGGCGTCTTCTGCAGGAGGTCGCGGGGCGAGGAGTAGAGCACCAGCACCTTGCCGTCCGGCAGGATGCGCCGCGCCATGCCGCCCATCACGAACTCGTCGTAGAGGCGGTCGCGGCATTTCTCCAGGTAGCAGCGGTCTGCCATCTGCGCCGTGAGGTCGGCGGTGCCGAGCAGGTGGCCGAGGCGGGTGTAGCCGTCGTCCCCCAGCTGGATCTTGTTGATGTCCCGTTCATAGCCCGTGTAATGCACCATCTCCTCGGCCACGGCGGATTCGCTGCCGAGCCCCAGGCGCTTCAGGTAGTCGCCGAGGAAGTGGCTGCTGCGGGTCACGTGGGTGAGGGTGTACTCGGCGCCGTGGCGGTGGTGGCGGTCGCGGGTGGAACGCAGATACCCGACGTCGTGGTAGAGCGCGCTCACGATGCCCACCATGGCGCGCTTCGCGCCAAGGCGCTTGGACGGAGGCTGCGCGCGTTCGTGGCCGTCCATGTGGCGCGCGAGGGCCAACGTCACGTCCAGGCTGTGCTGCATGTCGTGGTAGGTGGTCTCGCAGCCGTGGAAGCGGGGGTCCTCACCGCGGTACATGCGGGCGAAGTCCGCGAAGGCGGTATGCAGCGGCTTCAGGGAGCCGCGCGGATAGAGGTCGGAATAGAGGGCCTGGACCGCGGCGGACACGGACGCGGGGTCGCTCACCTGCACGCGATTGGTGACGTCGTATTCGCTACGCCGCGTTTTGAAATCGGACATGAGCTGTTTCCACGCCGGCTGTGCGCGCCTTTCCTGGCACCGGCGTCCACCCCTGGATATGCACGTCGGGCAGCATACGCAGAATTGTCATGCCCTCCAAGCATGCTGGATTATGTAAAAAACTAGACCTGATCCAAGCCTGCCCCCAGGCCGTTTAAACGCTTATTTAGCGGGCTTGCGGGGAGGGTAGGCCTTCATAGGGAAAAATAAGCCGGACGCCCCATGTCAGGGCAGGTTCAGCTCCACCAGCACCGGCGCATGGTCGGAAGGCTTGTCCCAGGAGCGGGGTTCCCGGTCTATCCAGGCGGCGCTGCAACGCTCCGCCAGGGGGTGGGAGAGCAGGATGTGGTCGATGCGCAGCCCCAGGTTGCGCTGGAAGCCGGCGCCCCGGTAATCCCACCAGCTGAAGTTGCCGCCCCCGTCGTTCAGCAGGCGGAAGCTGTCCTTGAGGCCGTGGTCTAGCAGGGCCTGGAAGGCGGCCCGTTCCGGCGGGCTCGCCAGCACCGAGTTCACCCAGGCCGAGGGCTCGTACACGTCCCGGTCATCCGGGGCGATGTTGAAGTCCCCCAGCACCACCAGGTTTGGCTGCTCCTGGATGAGCCGCCTGATCCAGAGGTCGAGCTGCGCCAGCCATTCGAGCTTGTAGCGGTACTTGTCCGACTCCACGCTCTGGCCGTTGGGCACATAGAGGTCCAATACATACACGCCGCCCACCTTCGCCCCCAGCACGCGCCGCTGCGGGTCCTGGAAGTCCGGCAGCGCCGTCACGATCTCCTCCGTGTCGCCGCGGGTGAGCAGTGCCATGCCGTTGTAGGAGGGCTGGCCTGAGCAGATGGCCTGGTAGCCCAGCGCGTCGAACTCCAGCGCGGGGAACTCCATGTCCGTCATCTTGATCTCTTGCAGCGCCAGCACGTCGGGTCTCTGTGCTTCCAGCCATGCAAGCACGTGCTCCATGCGGGCGCGCAGAGAGTTCACATTCCAACTGGCTATCTTCAAATCCCATTCCCCGAAAAGATTCGGCTAAGCGGCTAGTCCATTCAAGCGTAGGAACGCATCCAACGTCGGTTCGCGGCCGCGGAACTCCACGAAGAGTTCCATGGCCTTGCGGCTGCCGCCCTGCTCCAGGATCGCGCTCATGAAGCGCTTGCCGGTGGCGCGGTCGAACACGCCCGCTTCCTCGAAGGCGCCGTAGGCGTCCGCCGCCAGCACCTCGGCCCAGAGGTAGCTGTAGTAACCAGCGGCGTAGCCGCCGGCGAAGATGTGGGAGAAGCCGTGGGCGAAGCGGTTCCAGGCCGGCGGCTGCACCACCGAGACTTCGCGCCGGGTGGCTTCAAGGGTGCGCTGCACGAAGCCCGCGTCCGGCGCGGCGGACGCCATGTGTAGGCGGAAGTCGAAGAGCGCGAACTCCAGTTGCCTGAGCAGGAAAAGCGCCGTGTGGAAGTGCCGGGTGCCCAGCATCTTCTGGTAGAGCGCGTCGGGGAGTTTCGCGCCGCTCTCATAGTGGCCGCTCACGAGGTCGAGGCCGATGCGGGTCCAGGCGAAGTTCTCGTGGAACTGACTCGGCAGTTCCACCGCGTCCCAGGCCACGCCGTTGATGCCGCCGACGGATGGGTAGTCCACCCGCGTCAGCAGGTGATGCAGGCAGTGGCCCAACTCGTGGAACAGCGTCACCACATCGTCGTGGGTCAGGAGCGAGGGCCGCGTGGGCAATGGCGGCGGGAAGTTGCAGTTGAGGAAGGCCACCGGCGTCTGCAGGCGCGTGCCGAAGCGCCGCCGTCCGAGGGTCTCATCCATCCAGGCGCCGCCGCGCTTGCCGCTGCGGGTGTAGAGGTCCGTGTACAGGTGTCCGCGCAAAGCGCCGGACTCATCATGCACCGCGAAGAGCTTCACGTCCGGGTTCCAGACGTCGGCCCCCTGCACCTCGCTGAAGGAGAGGCCATAGAGCTTCTGCATGGTCTGGAACAGTCCGGTCGTGACGGTAGGTGCCGGGAAGTAGGGCCGCAGCATCTCGTCCGAGACGTGGTAGCGCGCTTCCTTCAGTTTCTCGCCGTAGTAGGCGAGGTCCCAGGCTTGCAGCTCCTTCACGCCGTCCCGCTCCAGGGCGAACTCGGCGAGTTCCAGCAACTCGTGCTGGGCGAGGGGTTTCACCCGCCGCACCAGGCCTTCCAGGAAAGCGAGCACCTCCTGGGGCGAGCCCGCCATCTTGTCCGCCAGTGAATAGGCGGCGTAGCTCTCGAAGCCCGTGAGCCGTGCCGATTCCTGGCGCAGTTTCAGGATCTCCTGCATGGGTCCGCTGTTGTCCCAGCGTGCTGGGGTCGGGCCCTGGTCCGAGGCGCGGGTCGCGTAGGCGGTATAGAACTCTTCCCGCAGCCCGCGGTCGTCCGCGTAGGTGATGACGCCGGAATAGGACGGGTAGTCGAGACTGAACACCCAGCCTTTCAGCGAACGCTTGGTGGCTTCCTGGCGCGCCTGTTCGAGATCGCCCTCCGGGATGCCCGCGAGGCGCGCCTCTTCCTCGATCTGCTTCACCCAGCCCTGGGTCGCGTCCAGCAGGTTCTCCTCGAACTTGGCTTCCTGCTTCGAGAGCGCCTGCATCAGTTCACGGAAGTGCGCCTTCTGCTGCGGCGGCAGGTCCACGCCGGCGAGGCGGAAATCCAGCAGCGCATCGTCGATGAGTTTCTGCTGTGCCGGCGAGTAGCCGGACCAGGCGCTGCTTTCCTTGAGCAGGCGGTAGCCGCGCTGGAGCCCGTCGTTCTGGCCGAGTTCGGTGCCGTAGTCCGAGAGCTTGGGCAGGCAGGCGTTGTAGGCGGCGCGGATCTCGGGCGAACTCATGGTGGAGTTCAGGTGCGCCGTCGGCGCCCAGACCCGGTGCAGTCGGTCGCCTAAGGTCTCCAATGGCTCCACGAAGCTCTGCCAGTCCGGGTGCGGCAGCGCGGCGAGGTGCGCGAGCTGGGCGCGGTTCTCCGCTAGCACCGCGTCCACCGCGGGCTCCATGTCGGCAGGCTTGATCTCGGAGAAGGGTGGGAACGCGTCCCACTTGAGCAGGGGGTTGGTCATGGAATTCCGTCGGCGTTATACGCGGGGGATGTTAGCACGCAGACCCGGACCGTCTGGAACTCCGGCGACATAAGCGGCTCAGCCGAGGCGCACGTCCAGCAACCAGGTGCCGAGCGCACCGCCGGCGAGGAACACCACGAGGCAGCCGAAGACATAGAGCCGAAGCCGCCATTCCAGGTTCTTCTGCGGCAACGTGGACAGGATGAAGTCGCGGCCGTCCGGGGCGCGGCTGAGCACGTTCACCGGCGGACGCTGCATCGCCTCCCGCTCCTGCTCCAGCACCAGGCGCCGCGCTTCCTGCCGGGCCGCCTCCCACTCCTGCGCGTCGATCTGGCCGTCATGGTCCGTATCGAAGTTGCGCAGCAGCCAGGCCTGGTCGCGTTTCCAGGCGCGCAGCTGTTGCAGCACCTCCGCGTCGATGTCCGCTCCGCTCACCGGCCCCTGGGTGTGGAAATAACCGAGCGCATACAGCGTGTCCTGCTCGTGCATGCGCTGTTCGGTGTAGCGGTAACGCCGGCCGAAGCCGAGCGTGGCCATCTCCGGGCCACCCTCGGGGAACTCGTCATCGCCGTACCAGGTCTTCTTCACCGAGGGATAGACCTCGGCCTGGTCGGGGTCCACCACGCAGTGACCGGTATCGTCATCCAGCAGGAACAGATGACCGCTCGTCTCCTGGCGCACGGTGGCCCAACGGGAATTCCTGCCGCTGCCGCGATGCTCCTCGATGCAGTAGGACCACCACACGCAGGGCATGCGCGTGAGCGGTCCGAGTATGGGTTCGCCGGGCATGAGCCGCGCCAGGCCTTGCAGCTCCACGTAACCCTGGGCGGCTGAGCGGATCAGCGACTTGGGCGTATCGGTGATGAGGCGCAGCCGGCGCTGGAAGCGCCAGCTGAGGAAGAATGCCCCCAGGCAGAAGGCCCAGACCGCGGCGGCGTATATCCAGAAGGAATCCGGACCCAGGTCGCGGATGAAGCCCGGATCGACGAACGAGGACATGCAGCTAGTTGAAGAGGGCCTTCACGTCCACGTCCTGCTTCTCATCGGCGGTGAACTCCAGCAAGGCCGCGTCCTTGAACGCGAACAGGCGCGCGACGATGAGGCCCGGGAACTGCTGGATGCCGGTGTTGAAGAGGTTGACGCTCTCGTTGTAGAACTCGCGCCGGTCGGCGATGCCGTTCTCGAGACCGGAGATCCGGCCCTGCAGCTGCTGGAAGGACTCGTTGGCCTTGAGTTGCGGATAGGCTTCCGCCACCGCATAGAGCTTGCCGATGCTGGCGCGCATCTGGGCTTCCGCGGGACCCAAGGCTCCAACGTCGCCGGATTCACGCGCCTGTTGGACGCCGGCGCGGGCCTGCATCACCTTCTCCAATGTGTCGCGCTCGTAACCCATGTACTGCTTGCAGGTCTCGACCAGCTTGGGCAGCTCGTCGTGACGCTGCTTCAGCAGCACGTCGATGTTGGCCCAGGCCTTGCTGACATTGTTCTTCAGCATCACCAGGCCGTTGAACAGCATGATGAGATAGATGGCAGCGACGATGACGATGGCCAGGAACACGAATCCGCCCACGCTCATATGCGCCCTTCCCCTGGAAATACCGGTGCAGACGAGTATAGCACCGGCCTCCCGGCGGCTCGTCTGGGGTATGCTCTAGGCGGGGGTGCGGGATGAGAGATTGGGGCAAGACATGGCGTGAGTTCTGGCGCGGGCCGGACGCGGCGCTGCTGGTCGCGGGCGGCGAGGGTGAGCGTCAGGCGGCGCGCGTGCGCGTCACGGTGGTGGCGCTGCTGCTCATCACGCCCATCTATAAGATCATCTATTACCCCGATAATCCGGTGTTCCTCTGGGGGCTCATCATCACCGCTGTGGCGATGGTGTGCGCCCTCGCCATCTACTTCTACCTGCGCTACCGCGTGTACCGGCCCTGGGTCGGTTTCCTCAGCTCCACCCTAGACACCGGCTTCGTCACCTCGGCGCTCGTGCTGTTCGTGTTCGTCGGCTCCCCGCTCATCGCAGCCAACAGCAAGGTCACCTTCGACATCTACTTCCTGGCCATCGTCGCCATGAGCCTGCGCCACGACCGGCGCATATGCCTGGTCATCGGCGGCTTCACGGTGCTGCAGTACGTCCTGCTCATCGAGGCCATCACCCATTTCTATGACGTGAACTCGCCGGACATCCAGGACCCCTCGGTGGGCTACTTCAGCGGCGTGGATCAGGTCACGCGCATGGTGTTCCTGGCGGCGGCGGTGGTCATCACCTACTCCATCGTGGCGCGTTCGGAGCGGCTCCTGTACCGCTCGGTGCGCGATCCCATGACCGGTCTCTTCAACCGCGGCTACTTCGACACCCTGTTCGATTTCGAGATCGAGCGCGCCAGGCGTTACAAGCGGCGCTTCTCCCTCGCTATCATCGATGCCGACCACTTCAAGCGCATCAACGACAGCCACGGGCACCCCACGGGCGACGCGGTGCTGCGGGCGCTGGCGCGGACACTGCGTCTGGGCGTGCGCCAGAGCGACGTGGTGGTGCGCTACGGCGGCGAGGAGTTCGTGGTGTTGCTGCACGAGACCGGTGACGGCTCCGGCGCCGAGAAGGCGGACCTGCTGCGCCAGACCGTGGGCAAGCTGATCTTGAAGCCTCCCGGCATCGGGCATGCCATCAAGCTCACCGTGAGCGCGGGCGTGGCTACCTACCCGGAAGACGGCCAGACCGCCCGGGCGCTGCTAACCGCCGCTGACCAGCGCCTGCTCAGGGCGAAACAGGCGGGCCGCAACAGAGTGGTCGCGAGCTAGAATCTCGTAAAAGCTGCCCCGCTCGGCAGGGCGTCGTGACGGCCAGGATGGCCTAACGCCGTGGGAGGGCAGGATGCCCGGGAGCGGCGGGCGCGAGGACTCGCCTCGCCTTTTCGCTTCGCTGTCGTGCTTCGCTCAAAGCCCACGGCGAACATCCTTGTTCGCCGGCTCGGCGCATGCGCCGAGCCCTAACCCCGCCTTCGCTCGCGACGCTTTTACGCTGTTAGTATTCTTCTTTGAAATCGAGTGCCATCATGACCATCCGCAGCTACACCGGCATCAAGCCCGTCATCGGCCAGCGCGTCTATATAGACGAGAGCGCCGTGGTCATCGGTCAGGTGACGCTGGGGGACGACGCCTCACTCTGGCCCCTGGTGGTGGCGCGGGGCGACGTGAACCGCATCCAGGTGGGGGCGCGCAGCAACATCCAGGACCTCACCATGCTGCACGTCACCCATGACGGCCCTTATACCCCCGGCGGCATCCCGCTCATCATCGGCGCTGACGTCACCGTGGGCCACAAGTGCCTGCTGCATGCCTGCACCGTCGGCGACCGCTGTCTCATAGGCATGGGCGCCATCGTCATGGATGGTGCGGTGATCGAAGACGATGTGCTGCTGGGAGCCGGTAGCCTGGTGAGCCCGGGCAAGCGGCTCGAATCCGGTTTCCTCTATAGGGGCAGCCCGGCCCAGAAGGTGCGCCCGCTCACGGATGAGGAGCGCGGGATGCTGCGCTACTCCGCCGCCCACTATGTGCGCCTCAAGGACCGCTACCTTGCGGGCGGCTGAGCAGTCCCGCGCCCAGGGCCGGCGGCGCAATGCGCAGCAGCTCGGCCGCGGCATGCTCTGGCTGCTCACGCCCGCCACGCTGCTCGTCTGCGCGGGACTCGGCCTCCAATATTGGGGTGAGTGGAACCTCTGGCGCATGGCGCTGTGCGGCGCCTTCGCAGTGGCGTCCGCCTGCCTTGCGCTCTCGCTCTGGAGCCAGGAACGCTTCTGGTGGGCACCGCGCATCCTCGCGGGGCTCGTGACCTTGAGTTACCTCGCCGCGGTGATCCGTCTCTCCTTCCTGCCCGCCGCCGGCGCACCGGGGCCGCACCTGCCGCTGCTCTTCCTCGCCAGCGTGGGCTTCATGGTCTGCGGCGTGCCGGCCTTGAGCTTCATGCTCTGGGGCCACACCCGCGGCAAGCTCGCCCGTGGCGATGCGGGGGAGGGCGGGCTCATGGACCGCTGGACGGCACGGCTCATCCCGCTGCTCGGTTATGCCACCTGGTTCGCGGTGGGCGTGTATCTCCTGAGCCTGCTGGTGCCGTGACCTGAAGACCGTGCTGTTCACCCTCGGCCATTCCGTCCGTCCGCAGGAGGCGACGCGCGCGCTGCTGGAAGCGCAGGGCATCGCGCTGCTGGTGGACGTGCGCGCCTTCCCGCGCTCGCGCCGCAATCCCCAGTACAACTCCGCGGCGCTGGCGGCGGCGTTGCAGGCGATCGGTATCGCTTATCGGCACATGCCCGAGCTGGGCGGCGTGCGCAAGCCGCAGCCCGGGTCGGTGAACCAGGGATTGCGGGGAGAGG
>Ga0265313_10000349_pt1 | contig 50279 bp, 33 predicted proteins | sample 4123metaG_FD_203122 | JGI IMG/M metagenome (GOLD analysis project Ga0265313, IMG submission 203122) | Rhizosphere microbial communities from Carex aquatilis grown in University of Washington, Seatle, WA, United States - 4-1-23 metaG | ecosystem: Host-associated > Plants > Roots > Rhizosphere >... | reverse complement strand
GCCGGTGATCGAACCGGTGACCGTATCGGTGGCCGTAACCGTCTGACTACCGGCGGTTTTCAGGGTCACGCTGACCGTTTTGACCCCGGCGTCGCCCGAGACGAACGTGTAATTGCCGGGCAGCACGGCAGCGCTGTCGCTGCTGGTGAAATGGACGGTGCCGGTATAGCTCGTGGCCGTGTTGCCGTAGGCGTCTTTGGCCGTGATCGTGACGTTGAAGCTTGTGCCCGCCGTCGCACTGGTCGGTGCACTGGCCGACAACGTGCTGGCCGCGGCGGCGGCCACGGCCACCGACACGCTGCTGCCGGTGATCGAGCCGGTAATTGTATCAGTTGCCGTGACCGTCTGATTACCGGCGGTTTTCAAGGTCACGCTGAATGTGTGAACGCCGGCATCTGCGGCGGTGAACGCGTAATTGCTCGGCAAGCCCGCCAGCCCGTCGGTGCTGGTGAAGTGGACAGTATCGACATAACCCGTATCCGTGGCGTTGGTCGACGTCTGGGCAGTTACGGTGACGTTGAAGGAAGTGCCAGCGGTGGCGTTCGCCGGCACGCCGCTGAATGCAAAGTGAGTGGCCAGGTCGGCTTTGTATGAGACAAGTTCCGCTTCCCACGGGGCCGACGAGCCGAGTGTGCCCGTGGCGTTGTAAGCCCCCGTCGCTGAGACGATTCGATATTCTGGATCGATCGTCTGGTTCGGTCCTGTCGCGTCGGTCGTGCCGGCACGCGTTAGGGCTGTGAAGTTGGCTCCCGCGGTGTACGCAATCGACGTCGAGCCTTGAACACTAATGGCGCCGATCAAGAGCTCATTGGCTTGCGTCGTCGTGGCCGAGTTGCCCGAGGCAGGTGCGGTGCTGGTACCACTGGCCTGTTTGGTCACGTTCAGGGGACTCACCGAAGTGAGGCCGGCAAATTCCTGAACGGCCACTGCTTTCGCCTTGGCCGTCGTGGGAAACGAAACAGTGATCGTGTCGCCCGATGGCAAGGCGAGCACACCGCTGGAACGGAAGACGAGATCGCGGGTCTTGGTGCTGCCGTTGGAGTTATCGTAGTCCTTCGTGTACGTGTTGCCGACGGTATCGGAAACGCTCACCGTCCCGGTGGTATCAATTGCAACCTCCACGAGCACTGTGTGCCCCGCGGCGATCGTCGAAGGCACGGCAAGCGCATAGCTCGCAACGCCAGCCTGAAACTGCGAGCCGGAGAAGTCTTGAACCTTGGTGATCGCCGACAACAGTCGGCGGTCTTCGAGGCCCTCGAACGACAAACGATTTCGCTTCGGCGCACTGCGGCGCCGCCTGCCATCCACAACAGGATTCAGCCAGCGTCGCCATAAATCAAAGAGATGCATTAGAGTTTACGGAAAGGCTTAACCGCCTGGCGCGACAACCTGGCTCGATGGCGCAAGTGCGCGACTTACAATCGTCGCAGGAACCGGCGTGAATCTTGAGTCAAGGCACCGGCGAGGGGTTTCAAGAATGTCGCGACGTATCAGGCGTTCTTCGGGAGAGATTGGGTGCCCGCTTCTATGCAACTATGGCTTAGTTTCGACGCGGAACCGATGCGAAACTTTCGCGTGCGGAAATCCTGTAGCTATACGTCTGCCCTTGAGGCGTTCGGCCGGGCATGCGATTTTTTCGCACTGCGGACTTGAACCACAAGAATCAGGGCCGACGAGTCCCTTGATGCGAAAGCACCAACCGCACGAGCTCTGCGTCGCTTTGGACCTGCAACTTAGAATGGACCTGCGAGCGGTGTTTGGCCGCGGTTTGCAAGCTGACTCCCAGTCGGGAGGCGACGAGCTTCAGGGGCGTGCCGGCAATCAAGAGGTCGAGCACCTCGTGCTGCCGCGGTGTGAGCCGTTCCAGCCGCGTCGCCAGCTCCCCGGCGCCGGCACACCGCTCGCGGTCGTGAACCGATTGCGCCATTGCGGCGGTGATTCGGTCCATGAGCAAAACATCGTCTGCCGGTTTTTCGATGAAGTCGAACACGCCCCCCTTGAACGCGCGGGCACAGGTCGGCACGTCGCCGTAGCCCGTCATCACGATGGTCGGCAGGTTCGTGCCGCGCGCGGTGAGCTCGGCCTGTAATTCCAGCCCGCTCATCCCCCCCATCCGCACGTCGAGCAACAAGCAGCCTGCCCACGACGGATCGTAAGACTGCAAAAACCGCTCGGCCGACTCAAAGGTCTTGACGGGCAATTGGGCAGATTGGATTAGCCAGCAAAGTGATTTAAGGACGCCGGGGTCGTCGTCGACGACAAATACCGTCGGTTCAGTTGGCATCGGCAGCACCTGTTAGAACGATAGGCAAGGTCAGGCAAAACGTCGCGCCGCCGAAGGAATTCGATTGGGCCCACAAACGGCCGCCATGCGATTCGACGATCGACCGGCTGATCGAAAGCCCCATTCCCAGCCCCTCCGGCTTGGTCGTGAAGAAGGCATTGAAGACGCGCTCGGCGGCGGCCGGAGGGAGCCCAACGCCCGTATCGCTGACGGCAACCTCGACGAGCTTTCGATCGTGCTCGTGGAGCCGGGTATTGACATGCAATTCGCGCTTCTCCGCGGTCTGAGCGTGCATCGATTCAATGGCATTCCGCGTGAGGTTGAGGATGACTTGTTCCAATTGAATGGAATCGCCCAGCACGCGCGGCAGCTCGTCGGTAAGGTCGAGCCCAATGGCGACATCCCATCGCCGCGTCTCGAACTTCGTCAATTGCACGACCTCGCGCACCAAATCGTTTACGTTCACAGGAAGACGGTCATGTTCTCGTTTGACGACGAAACGCCGGACCGTTCGAATGACCTCGGAAGCGCGGCGCGCCTCGGAGGCAATTTGTTTGATCGCCTCGCGGAGCTCGGTGGACTGAGGGGTGGCGTCGGTCAAACGGCGCATGCACCCTTGGGCGTAGTTGTGAATCACCGAAAGCGGCTGATTGATTTCGTGCGCCAGGCCCGTGGCCATCTCGCCCATCGTGCTCACTCGCGAAACGTGCGCCAGCTCGGCCTGATGGCGCTGTAATTGCTCTTCCGCCTTTTTTCGTTCCGTGATGTCGGTGTTCATCCCCACCCATCCACGCACCAAGCCGCTAGCATCCAGAAGCGGTATTCCCCGGGCTACGGTCCAACGCCATTCGCCGCTGAAGTGGCGAATGCGATGTTCGGACTGGTAAAGTGATTTGCCGGCAACGGCCCGCCGCCACAGTTCTACTACCTGAGGGCAATCGTCCGGGTGCAGCGCATTGAGCCAACCCGAATTGCGATACTCAGCGTACGTCTGTCCCGTGAAAGCGCGCCACGAAGGAGAGTCGTCAAGGGCAGTTCCTTCGGCGTCCGTGGTCCAGACGATCTGCGCCGCGGCGTTCGCCAGCGCTTGGAAGCGCTCGGCGCTCTGCTGCAGCGCTTGCTCTGCCCGCTTTCGCTCGGTGATATCGACAATGGCGCTGAGCACGTACAATCCGTCGTCGGCTTCGATCGGCGTGAGCCCGATCTCAACGGGAAACTCGCTGCCGTCCTTGCGCTGGCCAAACAGGTCGCGCCCTGCACCCATTGGCCGAACCGCGGGACGGGCGAAGAAATCCGAGCGGCGACTGGGGTGTTCGGCCCGAAAGCGTTTGGGCACCAGCATTTCGACAGTTTGTCCCAGCATTTCATCGCGTGCGTAACCAAACATCCTTTCGGTCTGCGCGTTGACCAGCACGATCCGGCCGCTTCGGTCGGTCATCACGGTGCCATTGGGCGACGACTCGACCGCCAGGCGGAATTGTTCCTCCGCGCGCTTCCGCTCGGTAATGTCGACGATGGCGCTGAGCACGAGCAAACCCTCGTCGGTTTTGATCGGCGTGAGCCCGATTTCGACGGGGAATTCGCTGCCATCCTTGCGCAGGCCGAACAACTCGCGCCCCGCACCCATCGAGCGAACCACAGGGTTGGCGAAGAAGCTGGAGCGACGATCCGGATGCTGGGCTCGAAAGCGCTCGGGCACCAGCAATTCGACCTTCCGGCCCAGCAATTCGTTCCGGTCGTAGCCGAACATCCGTTCGGTCTGAGCGTTCATCAGCACGATGCGGCCGTCCCCGTCGATCATCACCGTGCCATTGGGAGCCGACTCGACCGCCAGGCGGAACTTCAATTCTGACTGTTTGCGTTGGATTTCCGCGCGGTGGAGCAGCGTGCCGCACCAGTATGCCAGGCACATAAACACGGCGGCGTTGGCGAGCGTGACCAGCGTCAATCGGGCCTCGATGTTGAGAGCACTGGCATGCTGACCTTGCGCCACAAACCAACCGATGACGAGGGGAATCGCAATTGCGGCCGGCAGTAACCGCCGCGTCAGGAATCCGCCCGGCGTGTCACTGGTGAGGATGATCATCACTCCGCGATCGGGCCGTGCCAGGAGGATTCCCGCTCCCAACACGACGAACGAGGCGGCTGTGTGCAACGCCATCGAGCCATAAGGCGGAATGTGGTAGAGCGAGTTCACGCCGTAGAAATATCCGACGAGCGGGAGTGTCGTCGTGCCCATCGCGATCAGCGTCAACGCTTGGATCGGCCCTTTGGCGCGCTGGTGATCAAGCAGCGTCAGAATCGCTCCGAAGACCACGAAAAATAGCGCCGACCCAAGCGCCATTCGCCCTGGAAATGCGGCGCTGATGCCAATCGATGAGTCGGTGACGAAAAGTTCATCGATTCCCAGGTCCCATCCCGTCAAGTATTCGATGTACGTGGCCACGCCGATCACGAGCACCGCCAACGCAGAAATCCGCCCGGCCAACGACCGGCGGGAACTCCTCGATTCAGGAATGAGTGCCCAAAGTGACAGCCCGGCGAGCAAGAACGCAATCGCCGTATTGACCTTCATCGTCGAGCCTGAACGAATGCTCGTTGGCCCGGAGAGTCCCGTTGCCCAGCCGGCGAGCACGACGCAGGCGATGATGACGACAGTGCCGGCCAATACCCGCGACCACGCTTTGAGCGCCGGGGTGGGCCGTGGGTCAGGGGCTCGCTTGTCAATTGCTGGCCGGGTCGCATTGCCCATGACGTTCATCATCAACCAATATCGACCGAATCAACGTCCCAATACGTGCGAAAACACCGCACAACTTTCGGGGGGTATTCAATAAAACCCCTGCAAAAAAACGCAATCTCCGGGGCCGGTATTTGAGGGTCCAACGCGAAAGGACGGCCTAGAGTCGTCAGGGGCGCCTCTTTTTTGCTCTTGGAAACGATGAAGATCGCAATTCGCTGCATCATAGCGTTTCTACGATTGGATCATGGCCGGGTCGAAACCGACGACGCTTTGCTTTTATTGATCGCTCTTCTCGTCTGCCTCACCGCCATGTCGGTGATTGACAGTCAAGTGTTTGTCATTACTACCGAAACAGCTTCGTCCGTTTCGGCGGGACGCTAAGCGAGCTGCCGGGATAGCATGCGAAAAAATCGCACGCCCGCGTCGGGGGTTTCGCTGATACGCGTCGCCGCCGCGACCGAAAACAACAACGTGGGCGGCCGCAAGGCTGTCCCGAGGCCACGTAGGTAACTGCCCCACCTGCGTTGGCCTTTTTGTTGCGCGCCGTCCTTGGAAGTCCTTTACCCTAAGTAGCGACTCAGTCGAGGAACTTCTTCCTCAACGCGGATATGGCCGGTAGGACGGGCTTGACGGCCCCAGAAGCGTCAACCAAACCACCAAAGGGAAACTCGCACCCTTCGGTATCCCGCAGTTGGTTCCAGAAGATTGCTTCGACGGCCGGCTTGGCGAAGATCACCGGGAGGTAATGCCTGAGCCATGCCGCCTGGTTTTCCGGCGACCAACCGCCTGGGAATGTGCCGGCCATGGGAACCGGTCGCCCGCGCTGCGACGGCGCGATTTGTTCTCCGCTGGGGACCGTCAATATCACCTGTAATGGCAAGCCTAGGTAACTCCAGAGATCCAGGAGCCGACTTAACTCCAAGCGATCGCGAAAAAAACTGCCGCCCGGTTCGTATCCCATGTTGATTTCCAACCCGATGCCCGACAGGTGCAACCCGGCCCGCACCAACGCGTCGGCGAAGTGCAGCGGCGAAAGGTCGGGGGCGGTGCGGCTCATGTATTCGGCCCAGGGCTGGTCGATCCGCACGATGAGCGGCGCGTTGGGATCGATATCGTGCGTGATTTCGATCCCCCGCACAGCCAGCCGCAGCCGTTGTTCCTCGGTCAATGACAAGGCGTCATTCACGTTGACCCGCGCCGCGCACTGCCAGACGTCGACCTGCCCGCGAAAGCGCGTCACGACACTTTCGACGTAGTCGCTGATGAACGACTGGATATTATTGAAGTCTCCTTCCCAGAGGTAGAGCCAGTCGGGAAGCCCTTCTCGATCGGGTCGCACCAGGGGACCGCCGCAAACCGTCAGGTCGTGGTCACGGCACCAGGCCAATTGGCGGTCGGAGGCGGCCCATTGATGCGCGCCCTCGACTGCTTCGACGGCGCGCCACGAAAATGGCACCAGGGCCGCATTGAAGGCCTTGACGTACCAGCCGACGATCGAGGGGTCGATCGGTTCATTTCCGAGGTTGGAGCCCAACAAGAGGCGCAGTTTCGACGACTGACGGCGGCGGACCGTCATCGCCTGTTCGACGTACGTGCCCACGAGCAGATCGGCGACATCCATCGCCGACACGATCGCCTTCTGCGCCTGTTCCGCGGCCTTGGCCACGTCGTTTTGTGAGGTCACTGCGCGCGACAATTGCCCGAGCGCCTTTCGCAAGGCCGCGTCGACCTTGGCGGACAGCACCAGGCCCATCGCTTGCCAGTCTGCAATCTGGTTGCGGACCTGGTTCACCTTGCCTCTCGCCAATTCGACCAGGAGCTGATAAGGCCGCGCTCGCTCCATTAACGTGCCGGTGCAAAGCACTACCTCGCCGTGTCCCTCGACGAGCCAGGGAATGTGAAACTTGCCCGAATCCGCGACGTTTCGCTCCAGCAATAGCTCGCCGTCGCGCAGTTGAGTGCGGCAGGGCCAGGGAATCTGGTCGGGACCGGACATGTACGCGCGCTCGGCGAGGCGTTGCGTCAAGCAACCGTTGGGAGGCACAATCATCCGCAACGAGCCGGCCGGCATGTGGGTTTATCGAGCGCCAAAAAATGACAAAGGATTCCGCGCGGCGACAAGCAGCGGGCCATAAGACCCCAACCGTGACCACCCCGGGCGCGTAGCGCGAGTCTATCCGAGCGGGGCAATTGGTTCAAGCTGCACATGGTTCAGTCCGCGTTGCGAATTCTCCCAGCCCCTTTGAGTTTTCGACCGAGTCGGTATACTTCGCTCGTCGCACCGATCCAGAGCCAGCAGCCTCTTGCCGTATCTGCCCATGCCCCGACCCGCCGTCCTCGAAACGTCGCTTGCCGGCCTGAACGTTCGCCGTGGCAAAGTGCGAGATGTTTTCGACCTAGGCGACCGGCTGCTCCTGATAGCCACCGATCGCATCAGCGCATTTGATTGGGTCCTGCCCACGGGTATTCCTGACAAAGGGCTGATATTGACCCAAACCAGCGCTTTCTGGTTTATGCGGCTGGGCGAACCGAACCATCTGTTGACCAGCGACATCGACCACATCGACCTGCCCATTGGTGCCGACCGTGAAGCACTGGCGGGCCGCACGATGCTGGTCCGAAAGACCCAAGTGGTTCCGATCGAGTGCGTAGTGCGGGGATACCTTTCTGGATCGGGTTGGAAGGAATACCGCAGCCGAGGCACCGTCTGCGGCCTGGCGTTACCTCCGGGTCTGGTCGAAAGCGACCGGCTCCCCGAGCCGATTTTCACGCCCGCCACCAAAGCCGAAAGCGGCCATGACGAAAACATTTCGTTCGAGCGGATGGCGGAAATCGTCGGCCAAAGCGTAGCGGACGAGCTTCGGCGGCGCAGTCTAGAGGTTTACCGGCGGGGCGCCGAATACGCGCTGGCCCGAGGAATCATTATCGCCGACACTAAATTCGAGTGGGGCCATGTGATCGACTCCGGGGCCGATCAAGGGCGGCTGATTCTGATCGACGAGGCGCTCACGCCCGACAGTTCGCGTTTCTGGCCTGCCGACCGCTACGCACCCGGCCAGGGTCAATCGTCGTTCGACAAGCAATTCGTGCGCGATTGGCTGGAAACGACCGACTGGGACAAACAAAGCCTCCCGCCTGCGCTGCCCAACGACGTAGTAATCAAGACTCGTGAAAAGTACATCGAGGCGTATGAGATTCTCACAGGATCGCTGTTTCCGTGGAGATAGCTATGGCCGCCCAAGCAGAGAGAACCCTGGATTCTTCCGGCGCTCGGCTGCGCGGGCAGGAACGGGGGGCTGCACTGGGCGCGGCGAAAGGCGGATGACGAGCGGTTCGATAATCATGTCGTCGATCCATGCTTCGCCAAGCCCCGTGAGAGCGATGGTCACCGTCATGGTTCCCGTTCTGGGCGCGGCGCGGTAAAGCGTGAACTCGCGCCAACCCTCCGTTTTCTCAATTCGCTCCGCCAGCGGTTTGCCCCCCAGCGAGTCGATGATCAAGAGTCCGTCGTGGCTACCGGTGATCGGTGCCGGAACGCGGACGCAACCACGAATCACGTACCATTGGCCGGCCGCCACTGGGATCGGTGGCGTGCGGACCCAAAGGGGCGCAGTTTCAACCAGCGCCGGCGGGTTTAAAGGGTCGGCAGGGGAACTCGACAAGCGCAGGTTGTAGCGCCCGGAGTGCGGTTCGATTGGAGAGTGCTCGCCTGACATCAGCACCTGACGGCCATATCGTGAGATTTCCCAACCGTCGCGGCGCATCTGCTGAAAGTCTTCCATATCGCCGCCCGGCAATTGGTTGGCACCTCGTCCGGCGGCCTTGAGTTCGGCCCACACGAGCCAATGCTGCGGCAACGTGACGAAATTCGCCGACAATGGACTTGCCATCGGCGAACTGAGCTCATCCGAAGCATCCTTCCAGTGCGCCCGTGCCAAAAGTCGCAAGGAACGCGCGGCGCGCTCGGTGTCTTGCATGGCCGCGGCGAAACTGCGCGAGTTCAGCGATGTCGTAGCCGATCGCAAATGCTCGCGCGCGCCGTTGAGCCATTCGCCCGACTTTTTCACCGTGTGCCCCAGCTTCGCCAACTCGCTGTCGGTTTTGGACACTCGGTCGAGCTTGTACTCGACCAATTCGCGTTCGATCGCGGCGAGTCTTGGTCCCACGGCCGGAAGCCGTTGCGTCAATCCGCCGACGGCGGGTTCGACGGTCAGAAGCGCCAGTGAATGCATGCCGAATTCCGCGATCTTGAGGTGCAATCCGCCGCGCTTTCGCTGCCTGCTTATCGGCGTCAGCCCCCCCGTAGTAATCTCGAAGGCGTCCGTGGCCTCCGACACGCCGGGTACGACGAAGGTGATGTCGTTGGCAGCCAACTGGTCGGGCACGAACTGGTCGCCGCTCTTGCCCGACCACAAGGGAACCAGCAACCGCGTGCGTTCGGTTTGCAGAATCGCCACGTTGACGCCCGGGTTCTCTCCGTCGATGTTCATGCCTGGCGCTGTTGACGAAAGGGTGCCGGCGGCCAACCAGGGTTGGATCAATTCGAGTTCGATGTTGATGGATTCGAGCGTCAGTGCGCGTTGGCGAGTGGCAGGATCGGGGGCGTCGAGCGGTGTGCGAGAGGCAAAGCATATGCCGCGAACTTGGGCCGCCATGGCCGACCGAACGAGCAAGCGAATCTGTTCGCTCTCAACGACCGGTTTCGGAGCACGACCGGACGAGAGCAGCGCCACCTGTTCCTCCAGCTCTGGCGCCATTTGCGTTTGAATGGTGGTCCAGAAAGTCGGGTCGCCCAGCGCCAGGTTGGGCCGTTCGCGAAGCCAATCGGCATAGTCGGTAAGTTCGAAGCCGGTGCCCAGGGGGGAGCTATGGACCATCATGACCGACAAGGAATCGGCAATCCGGCTGTACTTTTTCAAATCGGCATCGGCGTCGCAGATCACCAATCGGACTTTGTCGCCGTCGGCCTGGCGGACGGCTTCTGTCCATTTCATGATCCTCGCTCGGTCGCGCGCGGTCAGCCCGTCGCCCATGTGCCAGGCCAACACAGGATCGTAGCGTGAATCGAACGGAGTGAGCTCGGCCGGCGCGGAATGGTCATTATCGAGGCCAACGGGTCGCGGCGGAGAACAGACGATCCACATTTCGGCCCTTGCCGCCTCCGCCAACAGTTCCGGCGAGGCCGGCTTGTGAAGGCGCACGGCGTTGAAACCGCGCGCCTTGAGGAATGATAGTGGCTCCCCCTGGTATTCGATCATTCGTGGAAACATCGCTTTTCCGTCGATCAGCAGCACGGTGCCGTTGATTTCAATCTTCGGGCGGCTGGCGTGCCGCTGGTCGTGTTCGTCGAAGTAGCCGGTCAAGGTAACGGCGCCGGCCACGTCGCGCCGCGCATCGACAACGCCGGCGACTTCGAGTTCGTCAATCCAGAGCCGCGTACGGCCGGCACCTCCAAAGGCGTTGAGGATCAAGCGATCGACGTAGGCTTCACGCGCGTCGACGTCCAAGTGCCGCTCGGCACGTAGCACGCGAACTTGCCGTGTCAACAATTCCGCGACGTTGTCGATTTGCAATCGCTGCCATCGTCCCGTTTGCGAGTAGCTGGTTCCGACCAACAGCCGCGTGATGGGCCTGCCAGTTCGCGGGTCGGTGGTATGCGGGAGCACGGCACGCGCCATGAGCTGCAAGCCCGGCCGGTCGGCGCGTACCCAGAGGCTGGGTATCAGTTCGGCCATCACCGGCGCCCGCCCCACATCGTGACTGAGATGGACGTAGGTGCCATTGCCGGCATTGATTTCAACGTATTCACAGCTTGCGCCGGAATGCGGCCGTTGACTTGTGCGCTGGTGGACCTCGATACGATACTTCGTGTCGCCGCCGGCGTCGCGCCAACTTGGATCGGCGGTTTCGAAATTCTCGCGCAGTTTGGTCTGAGCCCACGCCTCCGTGGCTCCGACGACCGCCATCAGCCAGCCCACGGCTGCGACAGCAGACACGAAGCCTAGGCGAAAGCGCTCAAGCGCGCAGCCGGCGGTGTAATAACTCGCCTTCAACGATTGCGAACCCTTGCAGTTCTAAAGTTTCATCCGGTGCATGTAGCGAAAAAGCCACGGCACGCGGTTCCGCCCGATTCTTCATAAGGTGGGCTTGTATCACGATTTGCGAAAAACCTCCAGAGCGGATGGGGGGGCATTTTTCAACGAGACCGTCTTGCGCAGGAGTATGCGATGGTCCGCGTAAGTTGCTGCTATTGAATAGTTTAGTGGTAATCAGCGTGATGGGGATTGCCTTGCGGCACGGCGTCTGCTCTACACGATGGTATACCCAAAACCTGGAGACCGCAGCCCATGAGCCAGACCTCGCGACTTACCCAAAACGCCACCGACGAGTTGCCGCACGACCTGGTAGACTTGAAGAAGGCCATCGAGTCACTACCCGCCGAAATGCGGACATCGATCGAGCCGATTTTGCTGAGGGTGGTCGAAAGCACTCGGCGCCGCCGTCGGATATTGAACCTGGTGCAGGATGCGTTGAGTCAATTGCGGCTCGACACGAAGTACCTATTGTTCGACCTGGAAGCCACGCGCCGTGAGCGGGACGATTTCCGCCGACAGTTGGAACAAGCCTAGCGGATTAGGAATGGACATGATTGCAGCGATTGCAGCGCCGGCGTAGGATGAAGGACTGTCAATTGATCACATTCGGCGGGGGGATGTGCTGAATCGGTTCCCCCTGCGCCGTGCACAGTCCAATCGGGACCGAGGGAACGCCTGCCATGGCCGAACTGACGACCGCTGAACAGATCGCTCAGCGCGCATTCGACCTGAACTTGTTGGACGAACGACAACTGCAAGACATTTGGGGAGCATTCGGTCGCCGCAACGTGCCGGTGGACGAGTTTGTGCAGTTTCTCTTGCGTCGCGAGTTATTGACCAACTTCCAGCTCGACCGGCTGCTCAAGAACGAGCGCGGCGGTTATTTCTACGGCGACTACAAAGTGCTCTATATGGTGGCCGGGGGCAGCTTTGCCCGTGTTTACCGGGCCGCCCATAAGGACACGCAGGTAGTGCGGGCGATCAAGGTGCTGAGGAAGCGCTACAGCGACAATCCCGCGCAGACGGACCATTTCTGTCGCGAGGGGATGGTCGGCAAGTCGTTGCGCCACGCCAACATCGTGCCGATCCACGAGGTTTATTCGAAGGGGATGACGCATTTCCTGGTGATGGAATTCGTGGAAGGGCGTAACCTTCGCGAGTTCATCAAGATCCGCAAGAAACTGGATCCCATCGAGGCCACCCGGATGATGATCGACATGGCCAGCGGCCTGCGGTACGCCGTGGAACATGGGGTTTCGCATCGAGATCTCAAGCTCACCAACATTCTGGTTTCGAGCAAGGGGCAGGCCAAGCTCGTCGACTTCGGCCTGGCCTCCACCGACGCCGCCTTCACCGAGGAGACGGCCGACGGTCTCAACCAGCGGACCATCGATTATGCAGGGCTCGAACGGGCGACGGGCGTCCGCAAAGACGACATGCGCAGCGACATTTATTTCCTCGGCGTGATCTATTACCACATGCTGCAAGGCAAGTCACCGTTGCATGAAACGCGCGACCGGATTCAACGCTTGTCGAAATCGCGATTTTTCGACGTCGTTCCGGTGCATCAAGCCATCCCGGATGTGCCTCGCGTAGTGGCCCAGGTGATCAACCAGGCGATGGACCTCGATCCCAGCCGTCGTTACCAGACGCCGGCGCAAATGCTGGTCGATTTGAATATTGCCGCCGAGCGGCTGGCGGCTGGCGACGACCGGGCCGGCCCGCCTGTCGATCCGAGCGAGACCGAGTATCACAAGTGGCAGGCCGAGCGCGAGCGAATGGCCACGGCGTTGGCCACCGACGCCCAACGTCACAGCGTAATGATCGTCGAATCGAGCACTCGGATGCAGGACTCGTTTCGCCAAAGTCTGAAGAATGCCGGCTATCGCGTTCTCGTCACCAGCGACCCGCAGCGCGCATTGTCGCAATTCCAGGGCGACAAGAGGCCCGCCGAATGCATCCTGTTCAGCACCGGCCAGTTGGGCGAATCGGCATTGTCGGCCTTCAATGAATTCGCGGTCGGTGAACAAACCAACCAGGTTCCCGCGCTGCTGCTGCTCGGGCCGAATCACCACGACTGGACCGGCAAGGCCAGGCCCGATCTGGCGCCACATCAACTGGTACTGTCGATGCCGATCGCGACTAAGGACCTGCTCGACACGGTCGCCAGACTGCTGCCTTCAGTGCCAGCGGCGTGAAAAACAATGAACTCAATACGTACATGGGCTCCCTCTGGAGGACGACCTGATGCGATCTGGCGGTTGGTTCCCGTTCGTGATCGGAGCATTTCTCGTCGCCTCCGTTTCGGCGATCGCCGATGATCCGGACGACGATCTTGGCTCGATTGTCGAGGCAATCGAGCGACTCGGCGGCCATACCGAAGTCGACGAAACACGACCGGGCGCGCCGGTCGTAACCATCGAGCTGCACGGCCCGGCCGTGAACGACGCCATGCTGGCCGACGTCGCCAGATTCCCCGAACTCGAATCCTTGTTGCTCCACGAGACCCGCGTCAGCGACAAGGGGCTGGCGGCGCTGGCGTCGTGCGCCAAGCTCGAATCGCTCGACATCGTCAGCCGGTTCATCAGCGACGCGGGAGTGGCGGAGCTCAGGGGGCTGACCGGCCTCCATTCTCTCTTGCTCGAAGTGGTTCGCATCACCGACACAGGACTGGCGCCTTTGGTTTCTCTCGAAGAGCTCGAATCGCTGCACCTCTACGGCACTCAGGTCACAGGTGCGGGACTGGCCAGACTGGAGGATCTCACACAGCTTGAGGAGCTTGATCTGCGAGGCGAGAGGCTCCGTGACGGAGGGCTCGTTGAGTTGGTCAAGCTTCCGGCCCTCAAATCGCTCAAACTCGAAGGAAGCCATCTCAGCGACGTCGGCATGGCGAACCTGAAAGGCCTCAAAAAGCTCGAGGAGTTGGTCCTTCATGGTGGGCGTGTGACCGACAAGGGGCTCGTCGCCCTGGCCGGTTTGACGAACCTTCACACGCTCGCGCTGCGCGACGCCCGAATCAGCGACGCCGGGCTGAAGAACCTGGCCGGATTGGTGAATCTCGAGACATTGGCCGTGGGAGGTTCAGGGATTACCGACGCCGGCCTTTTGCACCTCAAGCGACTTAATCAACTCCGCGAACTTTCGCTGCACGACACGCGAGTGACCGATGCTGGACTGGAGCATGTCGCGGCGCTAAGGCAGATCGAATCGTTGCAATTGTCCGGGATGTGGGTCATGGACGACGGGCTCGAGCATCTGGTTGGTTTTCGTAACTTGCGAGATCTCGATCTCAGCCACAGCCGAATCACCGACGCCGGAGTGGAAAGGCTCGCAGGCCTGACCGGCTTACAAACACTGGCGTTAGGTCCCGACGTCACCGACGCCTGCCTTGAATTCCTGGCGGGAATGAAGCAACTCGAAGAGCTTCGCCTGGCGCGCAGCCACGTGAGCGACGGCGGGCTGCAGATCATCGCCGCATTGACTGGCCTCAAGAGCCTCGACTTGAGCCACACGCTGGTGACCGACGACGGCCTGCCGAATTTGCGGGCGCTGGCTCAATTGCAGAGTCTGGACCTGACCGGCGCTCCGGTCTCGGACAGAGCCGTCGAGCGGCTCAAGCTGGCCCTTCCGCTCTTGAAGGTGCTCTTGTAAGCAACGACCCGCTTTAAGGCTAGGAGATAATGGCCATCGACCTGATCCTCGGCACCGCGGGCCACATCGACCATGGCAAAACGGCCCTGGTCAAGACGCTCACCGGAATCGATACGGATCGCCTCCCGGAAGAAAAACTCCGTGGAATCACGATCGAGCTAGGCTTCGCCGAGTTGGAACTCGACGACTGCCGGCTGGGAATCGTCGACGTGCCGGGACACGAACGCTTCGTCCGAAACATGCTCGCCGGAGCCACCGGTATTGACCTTGCCATGCTGGTCGTCGCCGCCGACGATTCGATCAAGCCCCAAACCCGCGAACACTTGGAGATTCTTCGTCTCTTGCGGCTTGATACGGGTGTAATCGCGTTGACCAAATGCGACTTGCCCGAACCTGGCTGGATCGATCTGGTCGAGGAGGAAATCCGCGAGCTGGTGGCCGGCACATTCCTCGAGTCGGCGCCGATCGTCCGCACCAGTGTGGTCAACGGCGCGGGCATAGACGAGCTGCGCCAGGCACTGACCTCTGCGGCACACCGCGCGGCGGACTCACCCCGGCAGCACTTCCGAGGTGGACCGTTCCGACTGGCGATCGATCGCTCCTTTACGATCGCCGGCCATGGCACCGTTGTCACCGGCAGCGTGGCCAGCGGTCGGGTGTGCGTGGGCGACGAGTTGGCGCTCGAGCCGGGTGGGGTCGCGGTCCGCGTACGCGGCTTACAAAACCATGACAGGGCGGCCGACGAAGTACATCGAGGCCAGCGCGCGGCGATCAACCTGGCCGGCGTCCACCACGACGACATCCAGCGCGGCCAGGAATTGTCATCGCCCGGATACCTGGTGCCCAGCCGGCTCATCACGGTTGGGTTGCAACTGCTCGAAGGGATCGAACGTCCTTTGAAGAACCGTGCTCGAGTCCGTTGCCACGTGGGCACCGCCGAGCTGATTGCTTCGGTCGTGCTCTTGGACCGCGAGCGGCTTGAGCCAGGCCGGAGCACTTACGCTCAGCTTTTCCTGAGCGAACCGGCGGTGACGACATGGGGTCAGCCGTTCGTCGTCCGCGCCGAATCGCCCGTGACGACAATCGGCGGTGGGCAAGTGCTCGATCCTCGCGCCCCCAAGCTCTCGCGTAACCAACCGGCCCTGATTGAACGGCTGCGCCAACTCGCGTCGGTCGATGCCATCGAGCGAGTATCGGCGGCGCTCTACTTCATCGGGCTGGAAGGCTGGCAATTGCAAGACCTGGTCCGCTCGGCGGGCGTTGACGACCCCCAAGCTGCCGCCGACGAATTGGTCCGGCGTGGCGACCTGCACGATTTGAACGTCTCACCGAGCCGCAAGCTCAGCGTGCATCGCTTGGCGCTGGACGATTTATTCGGACGGATTGAGGTTCTGCTGGAGAAGGAGCACGAGAGGTTTCCGTTGCGGGCCATGCTCGACCGTTCGCGGTTGGCCAGTCGAATCGGCTATCTGGGCAGCGATGCGGTGATCGCGGCCGTTTTGGCGGCGATGACCCGGACCGGACGCCTCCGCGTCACCGAGCGTGGCGTGGCGCTGCCCGGTCGAGGGCCGCAACTTTCGCACAACGAGCAGAAGCTGACCGAGTGGATCATCGAAAGCTACCGCGCCGCCGGTTATCATCCGCCGACGGTCGAGGAAATCCGCACCCAAGCGGCGAAGAACCAGCAAGTTGTGCCGCAATTGATCGCACTAGCCGCTACCGGGGGTGAGCTAATCGAGGTCGAAGCGGGCCTTTACCTGCACGCCGACGTCGAAACGGAGCTCCGTCGCACGCTCGCAGAGCGGTTGGACGAGGGTGGCTTGACCGTCAGCCAGATTCGCGAGATCCTCGGTGTCAGCCGGAAATACGCCGTGCCGTTGTGCGAGTACCTCGATCGAATCGGTTTCACACGCCGTGATGGCGATTTACGACGGCTCGCGCAATCCGTCAAAAACACGATCTCAAGCAAGTGACCTGTTCCCCATTGGTATTCACTTTCGAATGAACGTCGTTTCCATTTAGCCGCGTCGCCCGGAATCCAGCACGATGCCCACGAATCTCCTCCGCAATCTTCCCTCGGTGAACGAACTGCTGGAAAGCCCGCAATTGAAAGGGCTGGTCAGCAAGCTGAGCCACAATACGGTCGTGGCGCGGGTACGTTCATTTCTCGACGATCTGCGGAGCGAGGTGCAGACCGCGGCCGCGGAGATCAAGCTCCCCAGCGTCAGCGAACTGGCCGAGAAGATCGCCCAGCGAATCCTGGTGGGGGACGAACCTCCTTTACGGCCAGTGATCAATGCCACGGGAGTCCTGCTGCATACCGGCCTGGGTCGGGCCCCTTTGGCCGACGAGGCGATCGCCGCAATGGCCGCCGTAGCCCGAGACTATGCCAGCGTCGAACTGGACCTGGCAAGCGGCCGGCGATCACAGCGCGTCGTCGCCGTCGAAGGACTGCTTACCGAACTAACCGGGGCCGAGGCGGCGATGGTCGTCAACAACAACGCCGGTGCCACGATGCTCGCGCTGGCCGCCGTGGCCGCGGGCCGCGAGGTGATCGTATCGCGCGGACAATTGATTGAGATCGGCGGCAGTTACCGTTTGCCTGACGTGATGGCCACCAGCGGCGCGGCGTTGCGTGAAGTGGGGACGACCAACCGAACGCGCATCGACGACTACGCGCGAGCGATCAGCGAGCGGACCGCCGCCTTGCTACTGGTGCATCCAAGCAACTTCGTGGTTGCGGGATTTGCCGAGAGCGTCACGCTGACCGAGCTGGTCCAGCTGGGCCACGAGCGGCACCTTTGCGTGATTCACGACATCGGCTCAGGCGCGCTAGTCGACTTCGCCCAGTTCGGCTGCACCGGTGAACCGGTGGCGGCGGCAAGCGTCAAACAGGGCGCCGACCTGGTGCTGTTCAGCGGAGACAAGCTGTTGGGAGGTCCGCAGTGTGGCGTGATCGTCGGCCGGCAATCGCTGGTGGACCAGATCACCGGGCACCCTTTGACCCGTGCCCTGCGGGTCGACAAGTTGACGCTGGCTGCGTTGGCCGCGACGCTACGGCTCTACCGCGATCCGGCGATGGCGCGGCGATCGGTGCCGCTGTTGCAACTTCTTTCGACGTCGATCGAGAACCTCAAGGGGCGCGCCGAGCGTCTCGCCCCACAGATGGCTGGCGGCGCGATCAAAGCGGCCGAGGCGGTCGAGGACGTGACCTATTTGGGAGGCGGTTCGGTGCCAACGCAACAGTTGCGAACCTGGTGCGTCGCGTTGACTTCCGAGGGAATGAGTGTCGATCGGCTCGCAACGCGGCTGCGCACCGGCAGGCCCTCCGTGGTGGGCCGTGTCCACGACGAGCGTCTTTACCTCGATCTCCGCAGCGTCTTTCCGCGGCAAGACATCGACCTTGTCGCCGCGGTGCGTGCATTGGGGGATGGAGAGGCAATGTAGATTACGGGCCGTTGACGCCCCGAACTCCGGCGGATCGGGCTACTTGCCACTTCGACCGTGGACGATGATACTGAGCGGAAACAGTCCCAACTGATCTTGCAATGAGGCCTAAAACGATGCGTTTTTGTTCGCCGCAAATCGCCGTGACTTGCATGCTCATTTGCCTGAACCCACTCGTAAGTAGCGCCGGCGAGCCATCGGCCCCGGTCAAGGTTGGTATCATCGGGATGGATAGCTACCACGCCTTGGCGTTCACGCAGTTGTTCCACGATCCCAAAGCCGAAGGCGGGCTGGCCGGTATCCGCGTCGTCGCGGCTTTCCCTGGGGGCAGTCCAGATATTGCCGAGAGTGCCGAGAGCCTGCCCAAGTGGCTTGAACAAATCAAGCCATTCGGTGTCGAAATGGTCGATTCAATCGACGCCTTACTGGCCAAAGTCGACGCCGTGATGATCACCAGCCTTGACGGTCGCGTACACCTCGAACAGGCCCGCGCCGTGATCGCCGCCGGCAAACCCCTGTTCATCGACCGGCCATTGGCGGCTTCATTGGCCGATGCCGTCGAAATCTTTCGGCTGGCGGGCGAGCGCGGCGTCCCCTGTTTTGCCTGTTCTCAACACCGCTTCAGCCCGGGCTTTATTGGCATGCGGAACCACCCAGAAGTCGGCCGCGTGTTGGGCTGTGATGTTTACGGAGGCTGCCCGCGCGAACCCCACCATCCCGATCTTTTCTGGCACTCCATCCACGGCGTCGAGACGCTGTACACGATCATGGGTCCAGGTTGCAAGTCGGTCACACGCGCCTCGACCGACCAGGCCGAACTGGTGACCGGAATTTGGGCCGATGGCCGGGTGGGCACGTACCGTGGCATTCGGCAGGGTGCCGTCAAGTACAGTGCTTTGGTCTTTGGCAGCGATGGAATCGCCTCGGCTGGCGTCTACGGTTATGCGGCGCCGGTCAATGGTGTCGTGCCACCCGGTCGCTACATGGGCTACGAATCGGTCGCAATCGAGATCGGCAAGTTTTTCAAGACGCGAGATCCGCCTGTCGGCGCCGAAGAAACCATCGAAATCTTCGCCTTTCTCGAAGCGGCCGAAGAGAGCAAGCGACAGGGGGGTGCCCCGGTCACGCTTGAAAGCGTGCTTTTGAAGGCCCGTGCAAAGAAATAGCCAATTTTTCGATTTGGCAGCACAATCTAGGGAGGCAAGGCTTTTCAGGCAAGTGAGAAACGCCTTTCCAAACCAGCCCAATATGCCGTTTTTCCATGGTTTGACGTTTCTGGCAGGTTCCAAAGGTGTTTTCATTGCCGACGTTCTATTTGTCGATAAGTTGGGATGGGCGTTTTCCTTCGTGTCCAAGAGGTCGTGCTCGTGCCCACCCCAATTCAACCTGGCCAGCGGAGGTATGCGACCGTTCAAGGTCGTTCGCGTTGCGTGGTTGTCGAGGAAGCCTCGCACTACGTTGCGGCCCATTGGATCTGCCGCGAGGTCACGGGTAATCAGATGTTCCTGATCGAGGAGTCTTCTTTCTCGGAGATTTCGACTCCAAAGCCCAAGGCTTGGCGAGAGGCTTCGTAGCCGCGTTCATATGTTCGACGCCAATTGCTAGGGCGGCGGCGCTGCTTGGCAATGTCGCCTTGCGAGCCCTGCGCACTGCCACGACAGGCCGGGTTTCATCCGCGCGTGTCGTGAAGATCCGCAATTTATGTGGGCTTTGTGCTTGAAAGCACCTGGCTGATGGCACTCCAGGCTCGGTTTTGCTACCATCGCGAGAACTTGGGGCGGCGCCCCAATTTCGGCCCGACTCGACGAAACTCGACGAACGACGATGAACCCACGCGTGCTGTTGGCGGGCTTGTTCCACGAAACACATACCTTCCTCGACGGGCGGACGACACTGGCCGATTTCCAGGTTCGCAGGGGCGCCGAATTATTGGCAGCCGTCGGCGATGGCTCGCCGCTGGCTGGGGTGCTTGAAGTGGCCGATGCTCGAGATTGGAGCGTCGTGCCGACGGTCGATTACCGCGCGACCCCCGGTGCCACGGTCGAAGACCGAGTCTTCGATGAATTCTGGCGAGAGCTGCGTGAGCACGCCGAAGCTGAACTTGCCCGCGGGCTACAGGGCATCTTCCTCGTGCTGCACGGGGCAATGGTTTGCGAATCACAACGAGACGTCGAAGGCGAATTGCTCGCGCGCCTTCGCGCTCTTCCGGGGGCAAGCAAGATCCCGCTTTGCGGAGTGATTGACCTGCACGCCAATTTTAGCCGGCGAATGGCCGAGTTGAGCGATGGTCTGGTCGCGTACCGCGAAAACCCGCATGCCGACGCGCACGCCGCGGCGATGGATGCGGCGCAGTTGCTCCATCGCCTGTTGCATTCAGGCGAACGGCCAATCACCGTCTGGGAGTGCCCGCCGCTGGTATGGCCCCCAACCGGTACGGGCACAGCCGACGATCCTATGCGCTGGCTCGAAGCCGCAAGCCGCGAAATTGAAACCGATATCGAGGGTGTGCTGGCCGCGAACGTGTTAGCCGGTTTTTCTTTCGCCGACACGCCCGACACGGGGGTTAGCTTTACGGCAGTCACATTGGGCGACCCGGCAGCGGCGCGCGAAGGGCTAAGGCAACTTGCCGTGTGGGCGCGTGACAACAGGGAAATGGGCAACCGCGTCGATCCGCCGCTCGAGAGCATTCTGCCGAAACTGACGGAACACCGCGAAGGACCAGTGCTCCTGGTCGAGCCGGCTGACAACATCGGCGGGGGGGCGCCCGGCGACGGAACCGGCGTGCTGGAATTCCTCGTACGCAACCGAATCGAATGTTCGGCCGTGTGCCTCTGCGATCCACAGGCCGTTGCCGCGCTGGCTGGCCGATCTCACGGCGAAAAGCTGACGCTACCGATCGGCGGCAAGGCAAGCACGCTCGGAGGACCGCCGTTGGTGCTGGAGGTCGAGCTCATATCACAAAGTGACGGCCGTTTCGAGCTTGAGGATGTCCACAGCCATCTGGCTTCGATGTGTGGTGCGCGGTTCGATATGGGGTGTTCGGCTGTCGTGCGGCATGCTGGAGTGACTGTGCTTCTGACCAGCCGCAAGACGCCCCCCTTCGATCTCGGCCAATGGCGCAGCCAAGGGATTGAGCCGACTCAATTATTCGTGATCGGCGTCAAAGCGGCCGTGGCCCACCGCCGAGCCTATGACCCGATCGCCAAGGCGAGCTACACCGTCGATACGCCCGGGCCGTGTTCGAGCAACCTGCGAGCGTTGCCCTATCGCCACATCCGCAGACCGGTGTTTCCACTTGACGACATCCTGAATCAATAGGGAAACCATGCATACAAAACTCGTCGTGCTCGGTGGCGGACCGGGAGGATACGCTGCCGCCTTCCTGGCCTCTGACCTGGGAATGGAAGTCACGCTCGTCGAGTCAGAACCCCGGTTGGGCGGTACTTGCCTGCTCAAAGGTTGCATTCCATCGAAGGCCCTGCTGCACGTGGCCAAGGTCGTCAGCGAAGCACGTGAGATGAGCCAGTGGGGCATCACCTTCGGCAAGCCGGCCATCGAGATCGACGCACTGCGTGCCCGTAAGGAAAAGGTCATTCAAACACTCTCCAATGGCCTCAAGCAATTGGCCAAGCAGCGGAAAGTACGGGTGATTCAAGCCAAGGGAGTCTTTGAAAACTCGCAGACATTGCGGCTGGAAGGGGGTGATCCGTCCACTCGGGAGGGCAACCAGCTCACGTTCGACCACTGCATCCTGGCCACCGGCAGCCTGCCGGCGAAGATCCCGGCGTTTGACCTGCCTACCCCACGGGTGATGGATTCGACCGGGGCGCTGGAGTTGCCCGACGTGCCGGAAAGCCTGCTGGTCGTGGGCGGCGGCTACATCGGTTTGGAAATGGGAACGGTCTATGCTGAGCTGGGGACCAAAGTGAGTGTAGTCGAGCTGACAAGCGGCCTGCTGCCCGGTGCTGATCGCGATCTGGTGAAGCCGCTCCAAGCGCGGCTCGCTCATTTGATGGTCGGTATCCACCTTAACACCAAGGTCAAGTCGTTGGCTGACCGTGGCGAAGCGGTTGAAGTCACTTTCGAAGGGCCTGAAGGGCAACGGATCGAACGATTCAGCCGGGTGCTGGTTTCGGTCGGTCGCAAGCCGAACAGCGCGGGAATTGGGTTGGAAAAAACCAAGGTCGAGGTCGATGATCGCGGATTCGTAAAAATCGACAAACAACAAAGAACGGCTGACCCGCACATTCTGGCGATCGGCGACGTGGCCGGTGAACCCATGCTGGCGCATAAGGCGTCGCACGAAGGCAAAGTGGCCGTCGACGTACTGCACGGAGGTACTGCGCGTTTCGACGCGTTGGCGATTCCCGCCGTCGTCTTCACCGACCCAGAAATCGCCTGGGCGGGCCTGACCGAGGAGCAAGCGCAACGCGAAGGGCGTGAGGTCACAATTGCCCGCTATCCCTGGGCCGCCAGCGGCCGTGCCCAGGCGCTCGGGCGCACCGAGGGAATGACCAAGCTCGTAATCGATCCGGAGACCGACCGAGTGTTGGGCGTCGGCATCGTAGGGTCCGGTGCGGGCGAACTGATCGCCGAAGGGGTCGTAGCGATCGAGATGGGGTGCAACGTGCGCGACCTGACCGAGGCGATCCACGCGCACCCAACGCTTAGCGAGACATTGGCCTTTGCCGGTGAGGTTCATTTAGGTACCGCAACGGAGATTTATCGTCCGCGACGGCCGGCGTAAGCAATCGTGGGATAGGCTTCGAACATGCCCCATGGTCACACCCCACCCGTCGCTGGTCTTTACCTCCGAAGAGGATTTCGAGATACTACAGGGCTTGGCACGCGGCGCAAGCGACAGGCCTGTTTGGACTTTCATTTGGGCCATCCGTAGCCGAGCGGCCGCTGTGGCGTGGGGTCCAACTTTAGGGAGCATGATTCAATGGCGCAAGCCGAAACCATCCCGCTGGAAACCGATCTCGACCCGGTTGAAACAGCCGAATGGCTGGCGTCGCTCCAGTACGTTCTGGAGGCCAAAGGACCTGAGCGGGCTAAGTTCTTGCTCTCGATGCTTGATGAGGTCGCTGCCGGCCAGGGGGTGGAACTCCCCTTCGCCATCAACACCCCCTACATCAACACGATTCCCGTCGATCGGCAGCCACAATACCCGGGCAACCGTGAAATCGAGCGGCGGATCAAGAGCATCATTCGTTGGAACGCGATGGCCATGGTCTCCCGAGCTAACTACCTGGAGCACGGCATTGGGGGGCATATTTCGACGTACGCCTCGGCGGCCACACTCTACGAAGTCGCCTTCAACCATTTTTTCCGCGGCAAGGGCGAGAACTACACGGGCGACATCATTTATTTCCAGGGGCACTGCGCGCCGGGAATCTACGCCAGAGCATTCCTCGAAGGTCGGCTGACCGAAGAACAACTTATCAACTTCCGGCAGGAACTGGCGCCCGGAGGGGGGCTTTCGAGCTATCCGCACCCCTGGCTCATGCCCGGTTTCTGGGAGTTCCCCACCGTGTCGATGGGTCTGGGACCGATCATGGCCATTTACCAGGCGCGGTTCAACAAGTACCTCAGCGACCGCGGTATTTTGGAAACGAACGGACGCAAGGTCTGGGCCTTTCTCGGCGACGGCGAGTGCGACGAACCCGAGACGTTGGGTGCCATCACGCTCGCTTCCCGCGAACAACTCGACAACTTGATCTTCGTGGTGAACTGCAACTTGCAGAGGCTCGATGGTCCTGTGCGCGGCAATGGCAAGATCATCCAGGAGCTTGAAGGCGCCTTCCGGGGCGCCGGCTGGAACGTGCTCAAGGTGATCTGGGGCGACGACTGGGATTCGCTCCTGGCGCAAGACAAGAGCGGCCTGCTGGTCAAACGGATGAACGAGGTCGTCGACGGCGAGTTCCAGAAGTACACGGTCTCGCCCGGCAGCTACATCCGCGAGAACTTTTTTGGGAAGTACCCCGAGTTGTTGGAAATGGTCGGCCATCTCTCCGACGACAAGCTACGCTCGCTTCGCCGCGGAGGCCACGATCCCGAAAAAGTGTACGCGGCCTACAAGGCGGCGGTCGAGAGCGAGGGCAAACCGACCGTGATTTTGGCTAAGACGATTAAAGGCTACGGCTTGGGCGAGGCAGGCGAAGGCCGCAACATCACACACCAGCAGAAACAGCTCAATGAGGAGGAATACCGCGAGTTCCGAAGCCGCTTCGGTATCCCAATTTCTGACGACGACGTCTCGAGCGCGCCATTTTACCGCCCGCCCGAAGACAGCCCCGAGATGGAATATCTCCGCCAACGGCGTGACGCGTTGGGAGGTTACGTCCCGACACGGGTCGTTAATTCGCCATCCATCCGAGTGCCCGCAATCGACGAATTCGCGGAATCGCTCTCTAGTAGCGGCGAGCGCGAGGTCTCGACCACGATGGCCTTCGTCAAGCACTTCGGCCGGCTGCTGAAGCACAAGGAAATCGGCAAGTTTATCGTGCCGATCGTCCCCGACGAATCGCGGACGTTCGGCATGGACCCGCTCTTCCGGCAGTGCGGGATTTACGCCCATACCGGGCAATTGTATGAACCGGTCGATTCGGAGCAGTTCCTTTATTACCGTGAGGCGAAAGACGGGCAGATCCTCGAAGAGGGAATCACAGAGGCCGGCTCGATGTCGAGTTTCATCGCCGCCGGTACAGCCTACACCACCCACGGGATCAACATGATCCCTTTCTTCATCTACTACTCGATGTTTGGCTTCCAACGCATCGGCGACCTGATTTGGGCCGCCGCCGACGCCCGTTCGAAGGGATTTCTGCTGGGCGGCACGGCTGGCCGCACGACGCTCAACGGCGAGGGCCTGCAACACGAGGACGGCCACAGTCATTTGTTCTCGATGGCTTATCCCACGGTCCGGTCCTATGACCCGGCCTATGCCTACGAAACGGCCGTGATCGTGATGGAGGGCCTGCGGCGGATGTACCAGGACGGCGATCCGGTAATGTACTACATCACGCTGCACAACGAGAACTACCGCATGCCTTCGATGCCCGCCGGAATTGAGGAGGGCATCGTCCAGGGAATCTACAAGGTGGCCACGTTCGATGCTGGACCGAAGGCCCCTAAGGCCCAACTTCTTGGCAGCGGGGCGATCCTTCGCGAGGCGCTTAGGGCACAGCGGATTCTGGCCGAGCGGTATGGGGTATCGAGCCAGGTTTGGAGCGTGACGAGCTATACGCAGCTTCGCCGCGAGGCTCAAGCGGCCGAACGATGGAACCTGCTCCACCCCGACGAACCACCCCGGATCTCGTATCTGGGGCAGGCACTGGCAGGCGCGGAGGGTCCGTTCATCGCCAGTTCCGATTACGTCCGGGCGGTACCCGAGCAGGTTTCGCCGTGGGTGCCCGGTGGACTGACGGCCCTGGGCACCGACGGGCTTGGGCGCAGCGACACGCGGCCGCATTTGCGGCGGCACTTTGAGATCGACGCCGAGTGCATCACGCTCGCCACGCTCACGCAACTTGCGCACCGCGGTCAGTTCGACAGCAAGCGGCTGGCCAATGAGATCGTCCAGTTAGGAATCGATCCCGAAAAGATTGATCCGATGATTGCGTAGTGGACATTCGTTGGTGGCCAATCGTCATTGGTTCAGCAATCGCTTGCAATGACGTTTGACGATTGAATGACGCCTCACCCATCACTCCTCACCCTTCACCTTTCAGTACCATGGATATCAAGCTGCCGAACCTGGGAGAGAACATCGAGTCGGGCGACATCGTCAGCGTGCTCGTCAAAGAAGGGGACGAAATCCAGGCGAACCAGGCCGTTGTCGAAGTCGAAACCGGCAAGGCCACAGTCGAACTTCCCAGTCCGCATGCGGGCAAGGTCGTTAAATTGCACGTCAAGCCCGGGCAGAGCGTACCGGTAGGGGGCCTTTTATTGTCGATCGAGGCATCGGCCGCCTCGGCTGGGGCACCTACCGGGCAGCCAAACCCGGCCAAACAGGCAGCATCTGCCGCACAGCCAACTCCAACCAAAAAGCCAGCCCCGACTGGAGCTGGTGGCGCCAAGCCGGCGGCCACCATGTCTAATGCACCAACCGCCGGCGCAGCGGACAAAGCCGCGCAATCCAGCTCGCGCGCGCCTGCGGCGACGGCCGCGGCACCAATGCCGCAGCCATCCCAGGCTCCCGTGGCCACCAACGGAGGTGCCGCATCCGCCGTGGCCGAAGCGCCCGCGGTGGCCGCACCTGCCGGTCCGGCCACGCGGCGCCTGGCACGTGAACTTGGCGTCGACCTGGCCCGTGTCGTCGGCACAGGGCCCAATGGCAGGATTACTGAAGAAGACGTCAAGAAGGCGGTGCGGCAATCGGCCGCGGCGCACGCACCGGCACTTCGCAAAGTGAGCGTGCCCAACGCGGCGCCTAGCCAGGACCATTGGGGACCGATTCAGGTCCAACCGCTCTCGAAAATCCGCAAGACGATTGCCGTGAATATGGCCCGTTCGTCGGTGACGATTCCCCATGTCACCAACTTTGACGATGCCGACATCACCGAACTGGAGCGGATTCGCAAGGGGGGTATGGCCGATTACGTCGGCACCGAGCTCAAACTGACGATGATGGCCTTTGTGATGAAGGCTGTGGCCCACGCCCTGCAGTTGCATCCCATGATCAACGCCACGCTTGACCTGGAGGCCGAACAGGTAATCTATAAGGATTACGTCAACCTGGGCGTGGCGGTCGATACCTCTCGCGGACTGGTTGTGCCGGTGATGCGCGAGGTCGACCGGATGACGATACCGCAGATCGCCCAAGGGCTGACGGAGATCGCCGCCAAGGCCCGCAACAACCAGTTCGGCATGGACGACATGCGCGGCGGCACGTTCACGATCAGCAACCTAGGGGCCATCGGTGGCACGTACTCTACGCCGATCATCAACCATCCCGAGGTCGCGATCCTGCTGCTGGGCCGCTCGCGCAAGCTGCCCGTCGTCATGGACGACGACCAGATCAAGGTGCGGCTAATGATGCCCTTGAGTCTGTCGTACGACCATCGTCTGATCGACGGCGCGGCCGCCGCGCGGTTCCTCAACGAAGTGAAGAACTACCTCCAGGTGCCCGGGCGGTTACTGCTGGCGACTTGAATGTTTCGAGAGGGCAATGGCAGAGCGCCGCGGAGCGAAGAAAACCGATCTCCGACCTCCCCTCGCCAGTGAGCACGCCGCGTTGCGGCGATTCCGCAAGCGGCGCCACCCTTTGCCCTGCGTTAACGCCTCGTCGACGCCATCAGTTAGGGGATTCGGAGTCGGTTTTCTTTGCGTAGCGTACCGCCGCCAGGGTCGCGGCGCTGTCGCCGCCATGCCACGATTCACTCGCAAATTCTTGCGCCAGCGGCGCGGCATTCAGCCCAAGGATGTCAAGAAATATTCCCGTTCGCCGAATCACCGCACGCCGGCTTGCCGTCATCCGGCAATTGGTCGAGCGGCACCAGATCGAACGCCGAGGTCGGCAGCTTGAATTGGCTGTGACTGATGACGTCTTCGACGACCCAGTAACCCGGATTTTCACCAGAGGAACAGATGACTTTAACGATGCGTGATAGGCCTTCGTAACGCGCTTGGCGGTACTCTCCAGGTAGAATCTCCATTTTGTTTCCACTCCCTTGGTTGTCGCGCTGTCAAAACTTGGCGGTCGGCCAACCGCCGCGTCCTCCGACCGTGTCATGCCGCGTTTCGCGTCGCCCCGCTTGGAGTCCGCCGATCGCGCGGCGGCAAATCCGTTGGGCTAACCTCGCTATTTCCGATTGGCCGTGCGAGTCGTCCGCCGCCGTAGGCGGCCGATTACAGGTGGAAGCAGACGCCGCGGTATTGCCCGTGGCGGCTAGCGAAGCCTGCGAGCGGCGGATGAGGAACGCCAAAAGCGTCGTGTACTCCTTCTCGAAGCGACGCTCGGCCTCTGGATCGCCGGCTGAGACTCGATCGCACAACTCGCCGATGGGGCTGGTCGGCATGTTCATGGTTTTCTCCATTGTGAGTTTCTGAGTAATCATGGCGGGCAGTGCCCACCGCATGACGGCCGCCTGCCCATCCGGCCGTTTCGAGGCCGGATGGAGCAGGACAGCCTCAACTTGCCCCGCCTGCGGTTGTTTCTTTGTTCAAGCCGTTTCATTGTTCAAGCCACCCAGCATTGGGCGGTGTTCGATACATTTCCCAATGCGTCAGTCGCTTTGGCGAATTCGGCGCCTCCGGCGGCGCCGTACGTTAATGACGAGTCGTACTCGAACGTTCCGTCTGATCTGACCGTGCAGGTGCCGCCCACGACGCCACTCAGCGTCACCGTCAGTCCGACCAGGGATTGGTCGGTCACGGTCCCGGTGAAAACCCAAATCCCGCCGCTGGATAGCGAGGCGTTGAAACTCGTGATCACAGGCGGCTGGCTGGTTTGGCTTGTGTAGTTGGTTTGGACCACTGTAGAAACAAGGCCCCAGATGTCGGTGGCCGAAGCTGTGATCGTGCCTTGGGCCGAAGCCTGGACGACCAGCGAATAGTTGCCCGAGGAGTCAGTCGTGGCCGTGCCCGACGCGACGCCACTGATGGTCACGACGGCGCCCCCTTCGACCATGTCGTTCACATGCCCCGATACCGTCAGCGTGTTGTTGGGGCCTGTTTGCATGGCCATCACGCTGAGGCTGGGCGCGGGGTTGGTGAGTTGCGACTGCACCGTGGCCGAGCTCACGCCCCAGACGTCCGTGACCGCCCCGTGAATCGTACCCAGGGCACTGGCCTGCGTCGTGACGCTGAACTGGCCCATCGAGTTGGTCACCGGTGAGGCCGTTACCACGCCCGAAAGGGAAACCGTCAGCCCGCCAGGCGACGTGCTTTGCACCTGTCCCGAGACTGTGACGTACTGGCCGTTGCCGGTCTCCATCACCATCAGGTTTTGAACGACGGGCGGATTGTCGACGATTTGAGTCTGCACGGAGCTCGACGACTGGTTCTGCGAGTCGGTGGCCAGGGCGCTTTCGGCTCCCAGACTGCTCGCTGCGCCGGAATAAGAGAAAAAGCCGCTTGCGTTGGTGCTGACGTTGGCGGAAACCGAGCCCGACAGGGCGACCTGAATTCCAGCCGGGTTCTGGTCCATGACGTGCCCTGAGATGTTGACCAATTGGCCCGTCCCCGCCACGGCCTGAAACATGTCGATCATCGGCGCTCCGCTCAGGCAGAGCCGGCGGTCCAACGATTCGAAGCGGCGCCTCATGGGCGGCTTACGACGGCGGGTGGCCGCACGGCGTCGAGCGAAAAGGAAAGCGAACATAAATGCTGGTCTCCTTAAAATGTTGAAACTAAAGTTGGCACTCGACATCGCTGGCACAGGCAACCTCGGTCGGGTGCCACCGCCTTGGCTCGTCCCTCCCATATACAAATTGAGATTGGGCGCGGAATCCGGACATTGGGGTCATGACGTGGTAGGAATTTTCTTTCCTTTGAAGCCAAGAGCCCCAAAAAGGCGCGAAAAGAGCGCGTTTGAGGGTGACAAGCCGGCGTCCCGGTGTCTTGTCATCGGTTCAATGGAAAACCTACGTCTTGTTCCACTAGGAGGGGCTGCGCCGCGAATCGAATGCCTGGCGCTCCATGCGGAAATCGTCCGATTTTGTCGATTGGATAGGTGCAACGAGCGGAATGACTATCCGTGGTCGCGACTCCGACCGTCAAACCAACGCGTGAAAGAAAACGCTGAAGCGGGTTGTAATGGAGATAGGGCGCCCGCGCAGCGTTGCTGCCGTCCCATTGCATGGCACATGGCGGCCGGTGTCATGATTCCCTACGTACCGTAGGGGTGGAGACTTCGGAACCCAAGCTACGCCTCGCCAAACTGGTTAATGCGAGGCCAACTCGGCCAAATCCGGGTCGTCGGGCAGGTCCAAAAGCGGAGAGGTTGGGACCACCTTGCATTCCGCCCCGGCGGCGATGAGATCCGGGTAATCGGCGCGATTGCGCAACTCGCCCATCAGCGCGCCGAGGATGGGGTCTTGGTTGAGAAGCTCGATCTTTGCACCGTTTTCGATGGCTTGTGCCAGGTGGGCCAGCGCCTTGTGGTGCAACATCGCGTCGTCCGTCCTGTAGCTGTACATGCGGGCGGCGTAAACCAGCACGTCGGCCGACGGCTCCCCAAGTAGCAGGGCCTGTTCAATGTCTTGAAGCGCCTGCTTGCTTACGACTCGCTGTTCACTGAAAGCCAAAGTCCATTCAAGCACGGCACGGTTGTAATATATCGTTGCCGAATCAGGTGAGAGTGCAATCGCGAGGTCAAAGCGATCGCGAGCGTCCTTAAAATCCGACTTCAATTGGAAACAAACACCGAGGTTGTTGTAGACTTCAGGTCGCTCCACCCCCTGCTCAATCGCGGCACGAAAGAAACCGGTTGCGCTCTCAACATCGTACTTGGGCGGCCGGCAGAAGCAATCAGCGATGCGTGCCTTAATGATTGGAGTTGGATGCAACTGCATTGCCGCTTGATAGTCATCGAGCGCCGCGCCGTAGTCGCGCAAGTGTTGGCGCGCGAGGCCGCGCAAATACCAGGTTTGCCACCATTTTCCGCCGTAGTCCAGCGACTCGGTGAACCGCTGATTGGCGCCGGCATAATCTCCATGCTGATATGCGGCCTTTCCCTGGTCGAACGCATACTCGGCGGGCGTGGGCGCATTGACGACTCGGTGCGCAGCCGCTCCCAGAACAAAGATCATCGCCGCCGCGGCCGCCGTCACTAGCCAACGATGGCTTCGCACCCAGCGCTTGACGCGGCGACTTTGTACAAGGCACCGCCGCAGTTCGCTTGCGAGCTCCCGCGCAGTTTGCGGCCGATCAGCGGCGTCGAATGCCAGGCAACGGTCGACAAGCCTGGCCAATGAGGGGTCGATGTTGCCATTGCGAACGCCCAATGGCAATGGTCGGGTGGCTTGACGCTCCCACATCCATTTCGCCATGGCCCTGTTCTGAGGACCGTCTGGCAAAATGCCGAATGGCAACTCGCCGCAAAGCAATTGGTACACGATCGCCCCTAACGAATACAGGTCCGATCGTGGGTCGCTGGACATTTCGCATTCGGTCGCCGCGGCCAACAATCGTTCGGGCGGCATGTAAACCAGTGTGCCACCGACCTCTGAATCGACGCTATTCGTCGGATTCGCGAGGTTGAAATCCAACAGCATCGGCCGGCCGCCCGGTGTCATAAGAACATTCGCCGGCTTGAGGTCGCCGTGGCAGATGTCTTTCGCATGTGTGTAGGCCAAGGCGTCTGCAATTTGAGCGGCCAGATGAACCACGCTGTCAACGTACGTTCGCTTGGCGATGATGAGGTCGGTAGCAGACGCCGGTTCGCCACCGCCGCCTGCTTCATTTACGCGGCCGATCGCGTCGAGAATTGCCTGCCCGCGGCGAGATGGCGCCGTTGGACAGTTCTCCAAGGGGCCATCCGCTTTTTGTATGGCCCCTTGGCCACCTTGCCCACCGAACAGTTTCCGGAAAACGTCGTGCAAAGTTGCCCGGCTGAGGAATGGCATGCAAACCAGCGTCAGCCCGGTTTGGACGTCGCATGTTACGGAATGGACCGGCACGATATTCGGATGCAGCAGCTTGCCGAGCGTTTCGGCTTCCGAGGTTCTCCTGGGCGAAGCCTTGATCGCCACTAGTCGGTCGCCCAGTGCGGGCTCTTTGGCCAGGTAGACGTGTGCGGCGGAGCCGGCACCCAAAAGGCTGACAATCTCGAAACCGCCCAGCACATCCCCTGGCTTCGGCCATAGCATCGTGAAACGTTCGAAAAATCCGTCGTCAATCAATAAGCGCTTGCCCATCTCAACGGCGAAATTCTTGCCCAACTCATCTGGAAACCAGGTGAATTCGCCGGCGAATGCCCCCAGGTCGACCTCTTCGTCAGCGGTCACGAGCAGTTGGTACTCCTCATACAGCACTTCAAAGACGTGAATGCGCCGCCGGAGTTCGGGATAGCGGGCGATCAGCTCGACCGCGACGCCGCGGCGGCCTTCGGCGAATGCGCGGCGCACTTCGCGCTTCAATTCATAGACCAGGTCGTCGAGCGAAAGTGTCTTGCGCGACAATTCCAAGTCGCCGACGGCGATTTCGTGAATCGGCAAGGTCATTCCTCCAGCGACAAAAACCGCAATATGCGCCGCACGGTGCGTTCGGCAAGCCCACTGGCGTCTGCGATTTCTTCGAACGACGCGCCAGCGTTCCTCATCCGTACCACATTCACGTAATGGGCCGGCAAGCCGGCCATCAATTCGTTGCTGAATGCCGCCTGGCTGGGTGACATTTCGTCGCTAAACAACAATTCACCCGCGAACCTGGCCGAACCATCGAGCGACTGTTCGCGATCGAGGTCGTATTTCTGTGTCTGGCACAAGCGGCGGAATTCTTCACCTACCTTGTTCCTCGCCACCTGTGCGAGGTACGCCATCAGGGCATCGGGACGGTCAAAGCGGTCGACCGTCGACCGCTTGGCAAAGAACGACGCCCAAACCGATTGAGCGAAATCCGTGGAATCGGCCTTGGAACGCATACGGCTCGTCAACACACGGCGCACGACGTTAATAACGTGTGGTCCATATTCGTCCAACAACTCCCATGCGGCGTCTTCGTCCCCCTGGTGGACGCGCTGCATCAGCGACGTGAACTCGCGGCTTTGTTCCGTCAAGGTTTCATCCATGAAAGCAAATAGTACCATTATCAGCATTCAAACCCAAACGATTTCCAGCAAATTCCGCAGTATCCGTGGGGTAGCCAATGCCCACCGCTGCAAGGGGTCGAGCCAGCGTGACCGGACGTTCATCAATCCGCCAGGCCGGAAAACCCAACTTACGGGCCTGTAGTACGAACAGGTGATTGATTCAAGCCCTACTTTCCGGCTATGCTCCGGATAGCCTTCCGGTTACTGGCAATGGAATGAGGTGCCTTGTCACATGTTCTGCCACAAGCTAATTACGGTGCTATTGTCGTTCGTCTTGATGAGCGACTGGACACCGGCACCGGCTTGGGCCGAGAAGGCGGCTCCTGGTTCGGCCGCCCAAGACGATGGTGTAAATTCATCTACTTCGCCCGCCGAAGCTCCTCCACTGGTCGATGCGCTCCGTTCGCAGGTCCGGCTGGCCTTGCGACAACCATTGAAGACTCTGGCGACCGCGCCTTACACCGAAGTTCGCGCCATGGTCAACCTTTACGTGCAACTCCAATCGGACGAATCGCTCCCTTCCGGTGAACGTGAGCGATTTCAAAACCTCGTTCGGACACGGCTGGCCCAGTGCCGCGGTGCCATAGTGCGCGACCTGCGCCGACGGAAAACCGAGGCTGAGCGAGCGGCCCGGCGACCTGTGCCCGAAAACGAGACTTCGGTTCGCGGTCAGAACCCCTCCCTTCCCGTGGGAGTAACGGCCAATGAAACGATGGCCGGGGACAACACGCTGTCAGCACCCCAGAAGCCCGTCGATGGGCAAGCGGCTGGCGGTAACCCCCAAAACGAAGGCCAGGAGTTGGTTCAGTTGATTGAAAGCACCATCGCGCCAGCCAGTTGGGAAACTCGTGGAGGGCCTGGGGTCATTAAATACTGGGCGCCTGGGCACGCCCTGGTGATCCGCCAAACGCGCGAGGTCCACGAGCAGATCGGCGGAGCCGTGGGAGCGATGCGTCCGTAGAACGGAATTCCTTCCGTTTCCCGTCTCGTAACGGATTGAATTCCGTTTCTACGAGCGCCTCCGATCGCCTCAAAACTTCCACACCCACGGAGCCAAAGCCACGGTGATGACCCCGATCAAAATGTCCAATGGCACGCCGATTTTAACGTAGTCGCTGAACCGGTATCCGCCGGGACCGTAGACCATGAGGTTGGTCTGGTAACCGATTGGCGTGGCGAAGCCGGCCGACGCCGCCATCATGACGACGATCACAAACGGCATGTAACTCACATCCAGGCTCTTGGCCGTCGCAATCGCCATGGGAAACATCAACGCCGCGGCCGCGTTGTTAGTGATCAATTCGGTAACCACCAATGTGACAAAGTAAACCACCGCCAACGTGGCCCAAGGGCTATCGAGGGTCAGGTCGATCAGCCCGCCAGCGATCATGTCGGCAGCTTTGGTTTTTTCCAACGCGTCGCCGATGGCGAACGACGCGGCGATCGCCAGGAGCACTTCCCAATCTACACTCCGCCGCGCCATTGTGATCGTGCAACAACGGGTAATCAGCATCATCCCCGCAGCCAGCATCGACGCCTTGAACATTCCGATCTGCGTAAGGCTGACGGCCAGCACCATGGCCAGCAAGATTGCCATCGCGATGAACGCCCGGTCATGCCGCGGGGGCTGCGAATCTTCCAGCCGGCTGACGAGGTAAAAGTCGCGACTGTTGCGCTGCTGGTCGGCGAACGAAGGGTGAGCCTCCAGAAGTAGCGTGTCGCCCGGGCGCAGCACGATGTCGCCGATTTTTTTCTGGATACGCTCACCGTCGCGGGCCACGGCGATCACGGCCGCGTTGTAGTTCGAGCGGAAACGCCCGTCACGAATCGTCTTGCCCACCAAGGGGCAGCTGCTTGAAACCACGGCCTCGATCAAGCACCGGGTCGCGCGAGGAGCGGTGAGCTTGAAAACCTGGTCCGTGGCCGGAACCAGCCCGCGGATCTTCTGCAAGTCGACGACCGACTCGACAACACCCACGAACACAAGCCGGTCGTTGCTCCGTAACCGTTCGTCGGGCGACACTGCCGGCAACACGAAGCCGTCGCGATCGACTTCGGCCAGAAACACTCCGGGCAAGTGCCGCAAGCCAGCCTGTTCGATCGTCTTACCGATCAGCGGGCTGTCCGGCTCGACCAGCATTTCAATCGTGTACGACCGCGGGTCGTCGAGCTGGCTGATGGCCGGACGCCGATCGGGCAACAGCCATCGCGCCAGGAGCACGACAAATCCGCAGCCCACGAGTGCGGAAGGGAGCCCGACCCAGGTGATGTCGAACATCCCCAGTCCTTCGGCCGGGAGTTGGGTCGTATCTTCGAATTGCTTCCTCGCCTCGATCTCCGACAATCCTTTTTTCACAGACTCGGCGATTTGTCGCTTTGCCTCGGCCTTAACCTGCCCATCGACTACCAGATTCGTACTCGTGCCGATCAGCGTGCAGGTGCCGCCGAGAATCGCGGCATAGCTGAGGGGGATCATCAGTTTCGAAACCGGCACGCGGTGCTGCTTCGCCCAATCGCCTACCGCCGGGATAAGCATGGCGACCAAGGGCGTATTATTCATGAACGCGCTCAAGGCGGCAGTAGGAAACATCAAACGTGAGATCGCGCCGGTGGTCGACTTGGGACGGCCGAAAAGCCGCTGGGCGATGAAATCGACTCCGCCGGTCTGCCGCACGCCTGCACCGACGATGTAGAGCACGCCAACCGTTGCCATCCCCTCATTGGCCATGCCGGCCAGGGCCTCACGCGGCTCTAAGATGCCTCTGAGCATTAACAGCGCTACCCCGCCGATAAGTACCACGTCGGGCGCGATGCGGGTCCAGATCAAGAGCCCAAAGATCAGGCCCACCACCGCAAGCGTGAACCAGGCGTCGTCGATCCACATCGTCGGTTGAACCATTCGTCCGGTGAATGTTGGGGATGTTGACTGTTGTAATGATGCGATTGCCGTCCGCAAGGGCAGTTTCAAACGAAAAAAGCTCGCATCCCGCTGGCATACCGCTTACAATCGTCGAAGCCATGTCGATCACAGTTACCTGCCATTGTGGCAAAAAGCTGCAGTCACGCGACGAACACGCGGGCATGCGCGCCAAGTGCCCCGCTTGCGGTGCCATCCTGCTCATCCCGAAGCCGGCGGTGCCAGCGCCCAAGGTGGAAACGAGCGTCAAGGCGGAACCGGCCACTGCGCCTTTGACGACCGCTCCCCACGCGTCTTCGGCGCCTGCAGGGCTGCTCTACGAAGGCAAACGAGTCTCCGATTGGCTGGAATCGTTACGGGTCAGCGATCCGGTCCAACGGCGCCACGCCGCCGAGGTTCTGGCCCAGGTTGGAGCAGAAGCTAAGGCCGAACTTCCGGCCTTCGTCGAACGACTGAAAGCCGACCATGTCTTGGTGCGACATTGGGCGATCACCTGTCTAAAGCAACTCGGTCCGGCCGCGGCTGACGCGGTTGAACCCCTCGTCGAAGTGCTTTCGGACGAACAGCCTTTGCTGCGTGAAGAGGCTGCGCGCGCACTGGCTCTCGTCGTGCCGGGCGGCGATCGCTTCCTGCCACGACTGCTCAAGGGGCTGAATGAAAAGAAATCTGATGCGCGCAGGGCGGCGATTGAGTGCTTTCGGCGCGATCTGCGGACGGCTGGCGTTTCACGCCGCCGCTTCTGGATGTGCTCATGCGGCAGTGTGTTCGAAAAAGAAGACCTGGAGCAGCAGATCAAGAATCTGGGAGGAGCGATTTCCGCTGTGGCCTGGCACGGCGCGCGCAAGTGTAAGAAGTGCGGTAAACAGTACGCGACCGCCGATGTATTCGCCGGCAAGCACGACGTGCCTGATAAGTACAGGGCCAAGTTGGCGGCCCGCTTTGGCGAACGGATTGACTTGCCCGAGGACTTGTTGGCCGACGCGCCGACGAAGGATTTGGGCTATCAGATTCACGAAGGCCCTGCCACCGCTGAAACGGCGGAGGTGCCCTCGAATACTCCGTTTTCAATTCAGTTGCCCGAACCAGCGGCAAGCGACGCCATGCAGGGTTATGCGATCGCCGCATCGCCGGTACACAAGCCCAACCCCAGCAAGTTGCAGGAGGTTGAACCGGCCCAGGAGAGCCTCACGCCGGGGGTCAAAGTGCCCACTACGGGCAAGTACCGTTGCACCGCCTGCAATAAGGTCCGGATCTCTGAATCGCGTTCCGGCACGCTCGCCGGCGCCTCGGGCATTTCCAAGGGCGGAGAACCGAAGCCGCGCATCATCAAACCGTTCAAGGCTGGAAAGTCGTTCACCGAGTGCCCGAACTGCGGTGAACTGACCGAGTGGGAATTACTGCCGGAATGAATTGACTCTTGTCGGAACTCGGATTAGTCATCTATGAGCGTATTCCTCGGTATCGACATCGGAACCTCGGGCACCAAGACGTTGGCCGTCGATGAGAAGGGCAGAATCCTCGCCGACGCCACCGAGACGTATCCGTGTTACCATCCAGAACCCCTTTGGAGCGAACAGGATCCCGACGACTGGTGGCGAGCGACCGTGGCCACAGTCCGGGCGGTGGTGAAGCAGGCGCGGCTCAAACCGGCTGACGTCAAGGCGATCGGTCTGTCGGGGCAAATGCACGGATCGGTATTCCTGGACAAGGACCACCGCGTGATCCGCCGAGCGTTGCTCTGGAACGACCAGCGTACGGCGGCTGAGTGCGACCAAATCGAACGTCGTGCCGGTGGGCGACGGAAGCTGATCCAAATGGTGGCCAACCCCGCCTTGACGGGTTTCACCGCCCCGAAAATCCTCTGGTTGCGAAACCACGAGCCACGGAACTTCGAGACGCTGCGGAAGGTACTTCTTCCCAAAGACGAGATCCGCCGACGACTGACCGGCGAGTTCGCCACCGATGTCAGCGACGCCAGCGGCATGCTACTGCTGGACGTGACCAAGCGCCGTTGGTCGACAGCGCTGTTGTCGAAACTCGAACTCGATCCTGATCTGTTCGCGCGCTGCTATGAGTCCGAAGAAGTCACGGGCAGGTTGACTCGCGAGGTGGCCGACCAATTGGGGCTGTCGACCGCTTGTGTCGTAGTCGGTGGTGCAGGCGACTGCGCGGCCGGCGCAGTGGGAAACGGCGTCGTGAGCCCGGGCGTGCTTTCCACGTCGATCGGTACCTCCGGTGTGATGTTCGTCCACAGTGACCGCGTGAAGATCGACCCTTTGGGGCGAATTCATACTTTCTGCCACGCGGTCCACGGCAAATGGCACATGATGGGCGTCAACCTTTCGGCGGGCGGCTCATTGCAATGGTTCCGCAACCAGCTTTGTCAGAACGAAGTCGCCCAAGCCCGAAGGACTAGGCGTGATCCCTACGAGCTATTGACCAGCGAGGCGGAGACCGTCGATGCCGGCAGCGACGGATTGTTCTTTCTGCCCTATCTCTCCGGCGAGCGCACGCCCCACGCCGACCCCGACGCGCGCGGCTGCTTCGTCGGCCTGACGTTGGCCCATACCCGAGGTCACATGGTGCGGGCAATCATGGAAGGCGTAACCTACTCGATGCGAGACAGCCTCGATATCATCCGAGGTCTCGACGTGCCGGTGAAACAGATTCGCGCGTCGGGCGGCGGCTCGCGGAGCCAACTCTGGCGGCAGATTCAAGCCGATGTGTTCGGGCAAAAGGTGGTGACGCTCAACGCGGAAGAGGGCCCAGGCTACGGGGTGGCGCTCTTGGCCGCGGTTGGCGCCGGCGCATTCAAGGATATCGGCGAGGCCTGCCGGGCGACGATCGGCGTCGTCAAGGAAACCTTGCCCGTCCGCGCCGCCAGCAAATATCACGACCAGGCGTTTCCGATCTACCAGCAGCTCTATCGCTCGCTTAAGAAAGACTTCAAGAACATCGCCTCGCTTGCGCGCAAGAAGTGACCTAAACGACCAGTATGAGTGCCATTTACCTCACCGAAGCCGACGTGGCGCGACTGCTCGACATACGACTGGCCGTCGAGGTCGTCGAAGAGGCATTTCGCAAACTGGCCGTGGGCGAGGCGATGAACGTGCCCCGAGCGCGGGCCCAAGCGCCCGGGATCGTGCTGCACTCGATGAGCGCCGCAGCCGGCTACTTGGGCCTCGTCGGCTGGAAATGCTACACGACCACGAGTGCCGGCGCGCAGTTCCTTGTCGGCCTCTATGACGCCGCCACCGGAGCCCTGGCCGCTTTGATCGAAGCTGACCACCTGGGGCAACTCCGCACCGGCGCCGTGACCGGTGTTGCCGCCGAGTGGATGGCGCCGCGCGATGCGAGCGAGATGGGACTGTTTGGCACGGGGCGCCAGGCCGAGACGCAATTGGCTGCCGTGGCTGCCGTCCGACGACTCAAGCGGGCATTCGTCTTCGGCCGCGACGCCGACCGTCGCGTGGCTTTCGCCGCGCGGATGTCGGCCCGGCTTGCATTCGAGGTGTCGCCTGTCGATCGTCCGCTGCAAGCGGCCGAAGAGCTTCCAATCGTCGTCACAGCAACCAACAGCCGTGCGCCGGTATTCGACGGAGCTTGGCTGGCAGATGGCGCGTTTGTCGCGGCCGTCGGCTCGAATTGGTTGAACAAAGCTGAGATCGATGCCACGGTCGTGCGCCGCGCCGACACGATCGTCTGCGATTCGATCGCGGCATGCCGCCAAGAAGCGGGCGATTTCCGCGACGCACTCGACAAGGGAATCTTCGATTGGTCGCGAGCGTTCGAGCTGGCCGACGTCGTGGCCGGTCGTTCAGCAGGTCGAGGGCGGGCGGACGGAATCGCGCTGTTCAAGAGCGTCGGCCTGGCGATCGAAGACGTTGCCCTGGGTGCCAAGCTGTTGGAGCTTGCCCGCCGCGAAGGTACCGGCGTCGTGCTTCCGTTTTGATCGCAACTTCACCCCAACAATTCGCTCCTCACCTCGCCGTCCCCGGCGATTGGCAGCGGACGGCCCTGCGGATCGGTGACCATGGTGTGCGGGTCGATCCCTAAAAGGTGAAATGTCGTTGCCAACACGTCCTTGGGCGAGACGGGTGTGTCCTTGACGTCGCCGCCATGCGCATCGCTGTGTCCAACGACCTTGCCTCGCGCGACACCGCCACCTGCGAAGATGGCCGAATAGACGCGCGACCAATGGTGCCGCCCCGCCCCCATGGGTTTCGAATCGATCTTCGGCGTGCGGCCGTGCTCGCTGACGCAGACGACCAGCGTTTCGTCCAAAAGGCCGCGCTCGTCAAGGTCGCGGATCAGGGCCGAATAGGTCTGGTCGAAGACCGGCAGCAGATACTGCTTCAGCCGCGGAAAGTGGTTGGCATGTGTGTCCCAGCAGGATCCGCCGAACGGCTCGAACGGGTCCCAGAAGACGGAGACGAATCGGCTTCCCGCCTCGACCAGCCGCCGCGCCGCCAGCGAGGCTTGCCCAAAGAGCGTCATCCCGTACCGCTCACGCACCGCCGCCGATTCGCGCGCGATGTCGAGCGCCTCGCGGGTGCGGCTGGTGGCGATCAACGACCAGGCCATCTGCCGCTGCTTGTCGAAAGCTTCGACCCTCGCATCGTCAGCCAACCATGAACGGGCCTGGTCGAATTGCGCCAAAAGCGACCGCCGCAGCCCGAGCTGTGCCAATGAAACGTCGGCCGGCAATTCGCCGCTCGAGCAGAGCTTGAATTTACCCTCTAGCGTGATTCCCGCGAACGGATCGTAGACATCGTTGGTTTGTCCGTCGGAGAGCTTCGGCACGACCTTTGTCCCCTTGCCGTCGAATTCGGTCCAGACCGGGTCGTAGGCTTGCCCCAAGAACGCCGCGTAGGGGCCGGCCAAGTTAGGCAGGCTGCTCTTCGAACCAAACTGCCAAGGCAGGCCCATGTTCCGCGGAACCTTCGGCGGCGCGCCATCGGCACTGCGTTCGTCGAGATAATCGACCAACGAGCCCAAGAAAGGCCAATGTTCCGGCGCGCGCGGGTTGGCCTCAATGGCCGGCGTATATGTCGGCATGCCGGTCAGGGCATAGGCCACGCCGTGAACGGGGTATGGGTGCGTCATCGAACGCACGACCGTCACACGGTCCATGATCTGGGCCACTTGCGGCAGACCCTCGCCGATTTGCAAACCTGGTACGCTCGTCGGAATTGCCCGCATTTCGCCCTGGACTTCAATAGGAGCGTCGGGCTTGGGATCAAATGTCTCGTGCTGAGGTGGCGAGCCGAACGGGAAAAGCAGGATGCAGGCCTTGGCCTTGCCGAACTTCGCCGCGGAGGTGGCAATTTCGGTCTGCGCGGCTTGAAGACGCAGCGCGTCACAGAGCCCAAGCCCGAACATGCCCATTCCGCCCACCTGAAGCAGATCGCGGCGAGTCAAGCCATCGCAAAGGGTCTTTCGCGAACCGAGGATGCGCAACACGCCGTGGCTCCTAGAGAATTCCCGTGATCGGTCTGCCGATTACGAGTGCATGCCTGGCATTTTAGGGTCTGCGATCGTTCGAGGGCAAGCAACGTCAGGCTTGAAAGGTCGACTTTCGTGGGGCGGGCTTGCGCCTGAACGCGGCGACGCATATCTCCTGTCGGTTAAATTGCAATTGGCGGGCACGGACATAGGGAAAACCCCATGAACGGACGCGGGCCAGGTAGTCGGGCACCTGCTCGGCCAGCTTCCAATCGAGGAGCTTGAGCGTCAGCAACAGCCCGCGAATGTTGACCTGACGGTGGCCGACGATTGCCTCGGCGGCGTCGAGGGTGAAGGTGGGGGCCACGTTCATGTCGGCGACCAGCCAACGGACCTGACGGAAATCGCGACGGCGGACGTCGGCCGCGCGCTTGCGGATATGGACGAATCGAGGATGGGCAAGGAGCGTGGGGTGCATTGCCGCCGGGTCGATGCCCGCTACCGACAAACCGCGGCGCAAGAGCGCCTGGCAAGAGCCACCTGGGGCGCAGCCGATCTCGACTGCCCGCTCGCCAGGCCGTGCCGGCAGCTTCGACCACCGCAGGGCCTCTTCCATCTTCAGGTAGGCCCGCGACACCGCGTCGTCGGGTAGCTTGAAGCGGCTCAGCCCGCCCGGCCGCCGCGAAGCCCAACCGCGCGCGCGGTGGTAGCCAACCCACCATTCGTTCGGCTGTACCAGTACGCAGTCGAGCACGAGCTGTCCGGCGCGGGCCAGCGGTCGTGGATCGAATTCCAGGTTGGCCAGCTCGGCTCGGATTGCCGCTTCGGCGTCGTCGGCCGCGGGGTTCAAGCCCGGCTCGTAGCCGTGTTCACCGGGCGCCGCGGTATCACGCGGGAATACGTGCAGCTTTTCGTAGGGTCGATCGCCCGCCAAAGTGCGCACCTGTTTGGAGAGCGACGCTAAATCGCCACCGGTGGCCTTGCCTAGCGAGAATGCAAAACTGCGGGTGAAAACGCTTTCGAGGTTGAAGTCGTCGGAAAGCTTCAGATCGGCCGGCAGCTTGAATGTCATGAAACCAGGGCGCGAGTAAGCAAAGCGGAACATCGGCCAGCGCTGGGCGAGCTCGTGCTTGACCGCGTGCTCGGCGCCCACCTGGCAAGTGATCATCAGGAATGGAGCGGGCAAAGACTTTCCTTAGTGGGGCAAATCTGAAGGCGGCCGTTGATTCACGCTACCGGATTATGCTGGAATCGACGCGTCTCGGCCAGCCGCCATTGAACCAACCCGCGTCAGGTATAACCATGGGAGGGTATAATTCCCCAAAAAAAGCGCTCGGATTCGGCCAAAGCGCCCGCTTTTGAGGCGCTTTTGGCAATCGTGCGGGACCGAGACGGATTCCAACCCCAACCATGAATGGCACGTCTCGCCCGTCGTTTACGGAGAGGCTTGTCGATTCGGGACTGCCGTCAGCCGATCCGCTATTCGTACAATTCGGGTGATTCCTGGATTCTCCACTGTTGGCTCGTGGCCAATTTCGTGGCGTTTGCCCGTCCGCCCCACCGAGGCGACCTTGGCGGATGCGGGGTGGCGAATCCGACGCGCCGTTTCAAAGCGCAAATTTGCGCTTTGAACGAATTCCAAGCCAGACGCGATGTAGAAAGAGGGATGAGGGAAAACGCCAGTGCGGACGCGGAGACGGGGTGACACGCAGAGACGACGGAACAACGGACGACCCACGAATGGCACGAATTGCACGGATGCGGGATGAATACGGCTGGGTCGCGCGGCGGTGGGCGGGACGCCGCCGCGACAAAAAGCCGCGGAAATCGTCATAGAAAACAAAAAAACGCCTCAGAGAAAGAGGCAGCGCCGGCAGACGCGGGGCGTTTGAATTCCGCCGGTCCCAAAGATGGCCAACTCTGAGAAAAACGTCGTGCGTGCTCGAGGAAGCGTAATTGCGAACCGTTTGATGTGCATCGTTTCCGCGCGGTTCAACGCCAGGTCGCTGGTGCCGTTAGACGTCGATGCCGCGCGAAATGCTCTTTCCCCACGCATTCCATTTTGGTATGTACCGCGCCACCGAAAGCCCGTGGCCGGCCCCCAAGGGGGCGACCGGTCGCGCTGCGCGCTGGCGTTTCGGCCCGTTTCGCGGGAGACCGGGCCGGGCACGTCCGCCGGCGGAGCAGGGCTTACGGTTCACTTCGACCAAAATACCTTCACGGAGAAAAGCCATGAAGCGGTTGCTCGTGCGCTTGTCCGCCTTGTCCGGCGTCGTGGCCGTGGGCCTCTGCACCCTGCTCGCGGCCCAGCGCCTGCTACCACAAGCCGACGCCCAGGAAACCGATCCCCTCGAAGTCCGGGCAAAGCCCAAAGTGAAAAGCTCACCGAGCAGTGCTCCCACCAATTCACGCACCAGCGCCAAAGCGAAGAAGAAAAAGTCCGCAGCGCCGGCCGGCCGTCGAGCCGCGCCCTTTGCGGAATCACCGTCTGAGAACCGCTACGCTGATCGCTACGGCGATCGACGTGCCGCCGGCGCAGAGCCGCCTGACCAGCCGCGCGCCTTCGACGACGATGGGGTGCCGCCGGAGCCGCTTGATTCGGCTTCTCGGCCGCGCGCCGCCGGCGCGAATGCGCCGGGCTCAACTCGCAGTGAACCGTTTCCAGCCAGATCCAAGCCAAAGAAACAAGCCGCGCGCGATCGGGTCCCCACGCCCGCGCTCGATCGACGTTCCGTGAAGGAAGCCGAAATGCACGTCGGCGACGCCGGCGGTCGCGATGAGCGAGCGATCGAACTCCCGGTGCAAGAGGAACATGAGGGTCAGGTGGCCGACCGCCGAGCCGGCAATGCAATGAATCCATTCGACGAACCGGCTGAGCGCAACACGGCCAACGACGAGGGGACGGGCAAGCCTGGCGGCCGGCACCTCGAAGGGGCCCAGACGCCGTCCGTGAGCTTGGAAAAGAGCGGGCCTGACGAAATTCAGGTGGGCAAGCCAGCCACGTTCTCAATTCACGTCCGTAATACCGGCAAGGTGCCCGCCCAGGGCGTCGAAATTCGCGATGAAGTTCCGCAAGGCACCCAGCTCGTAAGCACGCATCCTCAGGCGTCGCGGTCAAAGCAAGGCCACGTCGTCTGGTCGTTGGGAACGATCAAACCGGGTGATGAGGCAACGGTCGAACTGGAGTTGCTGCCGCTCACCGAAGGAGAAATCGGCAGCGTGGCCACCGTTCACTTCGTCAGTGAGGCATCCGTGCGGACCCGTTGCACCCGGCCGCAACTGGCGTTGGAAGTTCAAGCGCCGCGGGAGGTGCTTCTGGGAGAAAAGGTCACACTCGCGATCCGGATATCGAACCCCGGCACGGGCGCCGCGACGGGTGTGGTGCTGGCCGAGAGTATTCCAGAACAACTGACACACCCCGCCGGCCCCGAGCTCGAATACGAGATCGGCGACCTGGCACCCGATGAATCGCGCGAGATTGAGCTGACAATGACCGCCACGCAGGCCGGAGCGGTGCTGAATCAGTTGCGGGCCAAAGGAGACGGGAAGTTGCTTGCCGAAGGAGAGGCCGCGTTCGACGTGGTGGCACCGCAGCTCAAGGTGGCCATGCAAGGGCCGAAGCGCCGCTATCTTGAGCGGCAAGCGACGTACACTGTCTCGATCAGCAATCCCGGCACGGCTTCGGCCAAAGACGTCGAATTGGTCACGCACCTGCCCAAGGGGCTGAAATTCGTCGAAGCCAACAATTCGGGCGAGTATGACCCGCAAACCAACACGGTCCGCTGGTTGCTCGACGAGCTTCCTCCTAAAGAGATCGGTGAGGTCCAATTAACCACGCTGCCAATCGAGGCGGGTGAACAGACGGTACGCGTAGAGGGGTTGACCCAGAGCGGTTTGAAGGACGAACAGGAGAACGTGATCTCCATCGAGGGGGTCGCGGCAATCTTGTTCCAGGTCGTCGATATGGCCGACCCAGTCGAAGTCGGTGGCGAGACGACGTATGAGGTCCGTGTCGTGAACCAGGGATCGAAGACTGCTACCAACGTGCAAGTGCTCGCCTCCCTGCCGCAGGAGTTGAAGCCAACCGGTGCCGAAGGGCCGACGCGCCACGAAATCAGCGGCCGGGACGTCCAGTTCGAGCCGCTGGCAAAGCTCGCGCCGAAGGCCGAAGTCACGTACCGCATTCAAGCTGAAGGCCTGGCCCCCGGCGACCTCCGCGTTCACGTTCAGCTCTTGACCGACGAAATGACCAAGCCGGTCACGAAGGAAGAAAGCACGCGCGTCTATGCCGATGAATAGGACTCACTCGCCCCCTGTCGACGCGTGCCTGTGGAGTGGCTGAAATATCTCCGCGGGGCCGACGGTTTCTGGTTCGGCCGGCGGCAGACCGAACCGCTTGGCGATATCGACCGGTTCGGGCGCGGCCACATCGAGTAGCGCTTCCTCAAGCACATCGCGCGGATACAAGACCACCTCGTCGCCCTCAGCCAATCCCGAGCGGATTTCCGCCAGGTCGTCGCTGACCGTGCCCAGCTCCACGCGATGGCGCTCTGGACCGGGAGACGACTGTACCCAGGCGTAGTACGCGCGGCCTTGTTGGGTAACCGCCGCCAGAGGCGCGGTCAACACGTCGCGACGATGGTCCAAAAACAACTCGACCTCGGCGGTCTCGCCGGGTCGCAACCCTTCGGCGAGGCCGTCGATTCGCACGATGGCCGCATATTTTTTGATGTGCGATTCACTTCGTCGCGAAGGCTCCGGTTGGTTGGTCACGCTCTCCACGATGCCCATGAATTCACGATCTCTTACGGCTACATTGGCCCGTACTCCGGGTCGGACACGGTCCAAAAACGACTCGTGAAACACAAGTCTTGCTTGCATTCGCTTCAGGTCGGGCAAGCGAAGGATCACCTGCTGCTCATGCACCTGCGCTCCCTCCTCGATCTGCGGAGTTTCCACGCCCGATGAACGGTGGTTCGAGTTGTTGGCATGAATCACGAGGCCGTCTTGAGGAGCACGAACGATACACCGAGCGAGTTGCGACTGGAAGCGATGGAGTCTGGCGATCTCAAGTTCACGCCTTGCACGCGCCGAACGCGAGACCGCCCGGGCGGTTTCGCGCCGGCTTTCGAGCTCGGTGAGCAGCTTGGGCCGGTTAAATCGTTCCAAAACGTCCTTGGCCCGCAATGCAATCGCAAGCGCGTGGCGTGCCCGCACGACGCTGAATTCACCGGCTTCACGTTGCGCCGGCGTCGCGAAACCACGGCGTGCGAGCTGTTTGGTCGAACGCAAGCCGTGTTCGGCGGCAACGAAGTCGTTTCGCGCGATCTCCAAAGTCGCATCACATTCCCGTTGTACGACGAGAAAGGTCCCTTCGGTATACTCGACGACGCTGGTGGCCGCCGCGGCCAGTTCTCTCTCGGCGGTGATCTCGGCCGCCCGCGCCTCTTCGACCGCGATCAACTGCTCGCCAATGCGATCTTCGAGCGCCGAAGGGTCGAAACGCACCACTTCCTCACCCGAGCGCACCTGCGTTCCGTTTGGTATAACCCAGAGGATCGTGCTGCCACCGGGCACCTTGCAAGCGACTTCGACGTTGCGCGAGCTTTCGAGCTCACCTTCGGTCGACAACGTCTTGATTACTTGTCCGCGGGATACGCGTACGACCTCGAACGCCGTACCGTGCGCGGGTACGAACGAATCGCTCCGCAAGGCAAGCGCGGTTGCGACGACGGCGATGACTGACACCGCAACGAGTGCCTTGCAAAGGCGCCCGCGCGGCGTTGGGGCGGGGAAAACGCTCAATTCGGCGGGGTCCAACGTGACGTTGGTTGCATAACCAAGTGTTTATGTGTTTTGCATCCTGCGGTCAAGACGAAGTCTCGCCAACCCCGCCTTAAACTACAGCCCTTCACACGTGCCACGAAGGAGGTCGCGGAGCTCGTAAGAGTTTCGACCTGAAGTCTCATGACTTCGGCTAGCGATCGATGACTGAACCGACGATGGCTTTTTACGCGGGCCGGTGTATAAGTGGATGAAGCTGACCGTGTCGGAATGTCGCCTGCCTCCGAGTCCAACTAAGGAACCTGTTCGTATGACTGGCCTTGCCTTCCATGTCAAAACATTCGCTTTCGCTTCGTGGTTGGTCGGTTTCGTGGCAAGCGCGCTCATGGCTTTCGACCCTCCCATCGCTGAATCGTCGGCCGATCTGTTCGGCCTGATGTACTGGACCGATCGAAACGAAGGCATCAACCGCGCCAGCCGCGACGGCAGCGAGGTACAGCTCGTGATACCGACGCCCAGCGTCGACGGCCTGGCGGTCGACGACAAGGGGGGAAAACTTTACTACACGATCTCCGCCCCCCAGCAACAACCGGGGGACAAGGTGATGCAAGCAAATCTCGACGGCTCAAATCCCCAGGAATTGGCCACGATCAATTTCACAGGTGATCTGGTTCTCGATTCCGAAGAGGGCAAGCTCTATGTGTCGAGTCTCGGCGATGAGAAGATCGTCCGCCTGAATCGCGACGGCACCGGGCTGGAGGATTTCATCATTGGTATTGAAAGCCCCGACGAATTGGCCCTCGACCCCGTCAAGCGGCAAATCTACTGGACCAACGGAGGCAAACAGCGGATCGAACGGGCAAATCTCGACGGCAAGGGGCGAGAAACGGTGGTCCAGCTCAAGGACCAGGGTGCGTTCGGGCTCGCGCTCGACCCGCAAAAGCGAGAGATTTATTGGGTCGTGCCCCAAGGCATGCTGTTTAGCGCCGCATTGAACGGTTCGAACGTCAAACAATTGATCGCGGGTCTGACGCAGCCCGACGGCCTGGCCTTCGACGTCGTGAACCGCAAGCTCTACTGGACCGAGAACGGCAAACTCTCACAAGCCAACGCCGACGGCAGCCAGATTGAAGTGCTGGTCACAGGCAAGACACGCCAGTACGGATCGGTCGTGATCTTGCCGCCGAAGTGAGGACGATTCGCAAGGAAGCGTATGAACGGCTGAAGTCCCTGTTAGCGATGGACGACTTCGACCCAGATGAAGGTACGGCCCTGATGAACGAGCTCATGGCCGATGACGACTTCGGCGATCCGCTTTTGGAGAGCTACCAGCACTACGACCGCATTGGTGGACTTCGGAAAGTAAAGCCAGTTGATCATTCTATCTTTCGGAAATCGGAGGCCGATGTTTAAGGCGCCGACGCCTCCCGCGTCTCAGCCCGCATCGCGTCCATCGGCCCGAACACTTCGTCGACACTGTCCTTGAACAAATCGCCGATCAATAGGTCGGTTATTGTGCCTTTGAAGTGCGGGTAGCGCTTGACGAACTTACCGAAGCTGAAGCCGTCGTAGTACTCGCAGACCAGCCGCCGCATGCGGTCCATCCCCTGGGTGAACTCGTCCTGCCACTTTCCCAGTTGGGCGGCCGACGTATCGCCCTTGGCCAGACCCTCGGCCACGGCGTCGGCCGCCATTTGGCCGCCCTTGAGTGCCAAGAGCACACCCGACGAATAGAGCGGGTCGAGGAATCCGAAGGCATCGCCGACCAGTACCCAGCCGTTTCCCGCAGCCTGCCGTGAGCGGTACGAGTAATCCTTGGTGGCATAAAAGCCCGCCACGCGCTTGCCGATTGATACCCGCCGTTTCACGGCCGGACAACGGTCGAGCTCTTCGTTGTAGATCGTCTCGTGGTCGCCGCGGCCGTTGAACAGGTACTCGAACGATGAGACGATTCCAACGCTGACGATGTTGCGGTGCAACGGGATGTACCAGAACCAGCCCTGTTTGCCTTCGGTTTGCAGCACCAGCGTCGCACCTTCGTCCTGGCCAGGGTCTCGATGGGCGCCTTCCCAATAGGTCCAGACCGCGCCCTTCTTCAACGTCGGGTCCTTGACGAGCAACTTTCTCCGGCTGCCGATCAGAGCGCTCTGGCCGCTGGCGTCGATCACCACCTGTGCGTGGACGACTCGTTCGATGCCGTCTTCGTCGGCAAGGCGCAACCCCACCGCCCGTTCGCCTTCGAAGAGCACCTCCAGCACGCGCACGCCCTCGTGGGCCTCGACGCCATGCTCGCGGGCATTGTCGAGCATCATCTGGTCGAACTCACTGCGGAGCACCTGCCAGGTCTGTGAGCACTCGTGAGGCTTGTTATCCCAAAAGTAGAACGGCTGCGACTCCTTGCCACTGGCATTGACGAACTGCACGCTGAACTTCTGGACGAAGGGGCTCGACTTCATCTTGTCGAGCATGTTCAGCCGCTTAAGTACCCAATACGTTTCGGGAATCAGCGACTCGCCGATGTGGAAACGGGGAAACCTTTCTCGCTCGAACAGCACCACGCGGTGCCCCTGCTGGGCGATCAAGGTCGATACGGTTGCGCCGGCCGGCCCTCCCCCTATCACCACCACCGGCACGATCTCGTGTTCGTCGGGGAGTTTTGCGTCGTGTACCATCAATCGGTCCTCACTTCCGGGCAAAACGCTCCGCTGGGGTCTTCGTGCGGACGGCGAGCAGCTTCCAACAGGGCAATCAGCTCGCGCAATTGCGCGTGCGATAAGTGGCCCATCTGTCGTTGGTGGCACTCGCGGACTTGCCCGGCAAGTTTCTCCAAGAGCTCCAAGCCCGCTGTCGTGATGCCCACCTCAACCACGCGTCGGTTGCCGGCTGGCCGTTCGCGTTTCACCAGACCGCGCTCTTGGAGCTTGTCGAGCAATCGAGTGATATCGGGCGCCCGTGAGACGAGCCTGGCCGCTACGACAAGCGTTGGTAGCGTTGCCGGATGTTCGGCGCGCAGGAGCCTCAGGGCGTTGTATTGCTGGGCGGTCAGGCCATGAGAGCTAAACAGGTCGTCTTCGAACGCACGCATCCGGTCGTAGGTGCGCCAAAGGTTCAGGAATGCCTCTTGTTGAAGCGAGTCGAAGCCGCGCCGTGGCGCGCCT
>Ga0265313_10000346_pt1 | contig 50381 bp, 49 predicted proteins | sample 4123metaG_FD_203122 | JGI IMG/M metagenome (GOLD analysis project Ga0265313, IMG submission 203122) | Rhizosphere microbial communities from Carex aquatilis grown in University of Washington, Seatle, WA, United States - 4-1-23 metaG | ecosystem: Host-associated > Plants > Roots > Rhizosphere >... | reverse complement strand
TTCAATTGCCTGGGCTCGTGGATGGGGCTGGCCTTGGGGACGATGATCAACGGCCTCAGCTCCAACTGGTAGCGGAACAGCGGCACATAGCCGCCATCCGCCGCCATGACCCCGAAATGCGGCGCGGTGACCAGAAGATCGAACTCGCCCTTTTGGACATCCTGGAGATGGGCGTGGAAATCGGAGGCGGTAAACAGCTCCACCGGCTGGCCCAGGACCCTTTGCAGGTGAACCCGCAGGGGATCGTAGAGCCGCATCAGCCTGAGGGTGGGAATAGTCGGCAGCAACCCGACCCGCAACGGTGCCGGCGAGGGAGCTGGCCCCGATGGCGCCGCACTCACCGTGGCTGACAAAAACAATGCCGCGAACAGTGAAAGTGCCGCAAAAAGCCAGACCCGTTTGAACATGCCAACCCTCTCCCCCACGTACAAAGACTAGCACGCGCCAATCTTTGAACTCAACCTCGGCGTTTCTTGGCGGACCGGCCCCGCGGATTCGCCGGTCCCTTGGCGCTAATCACGGCAAGACGCCGGCCTCACCGGACTTTCATGGCCGTGCCGCGCCCCTCCGGATCGGGGATGAAGGGATGGTTAATGATTTTCCGTTACTGACCGTATTGCCGGCGAATAACCGGCCTTGTGACGGCGGGACTACAGTAATTAGCCGACATACGAATGCACAAGCCCCTGGCCATTGGGATTGGTCGCTTTCTGTTGCCATCAGGAGGTAAACTGAACGCGAAAGCCGCCGGTAGCAGGCCGAGGGCCGCGCAACGTTGGTGACGATGCGAACCAAGGATACAGAGCCCAAGGGACCAACTTCCCCCTACCACGCATATCGCATGCGGTGGGTGGCGTCGCGCGGCCGGTTCGTTCCCATTCGCGGCGGCGGCACCCGTTTGAGCGCCCTGATGACGCGGGCTCCGGCCAAAGAATCCTCCCCTCCTCCCCCTTCCGACAGCTCCTCCTGGTTACGTCGGCAATTGATCCGTTGGCCGGCACGGGTACCCTTGCCACGGCTCGGCTCCGGCGGAATTGTTCTTGTCCGCTGTATCGATCTGGTCCTTTGGCCGCTACGTGAATGCAGGCAAGGGGTCAAGGCGGCGTTCGATTTCACCCCGCCGGCCGGCGGCACGCCTGCCCGCCCGCAGCCGATTCCGGTCCAGCGCGAGGAGCCCGCCGTCGCCGCCGCCACCCCGGATGCCCTGGCCGTCGTCGAGGCGGCCCTGGCCGCCCTGCCCGACAAGGGGCATGCCCGGCTGCCGGAGGATATCAACGCCCTCGCCCATCTGCTGGGGCCGACGCCGCCGACCAGCGATTTCGCCGTCGCCGATCTGATCCGCGACTGCTTCGCCTCTCTGGGCGAGGAGGCCGGGCAGAGCCGGGCGCTGTATGCCGTCGCCTTGCGGCTGGGCGGACGGTTCGGCCTTCCCAGCCGGGCGCCGCTGGCCACCACCCTGGCCTGGCGCATGCTCGACCCGGCGCTGTTCGAGGACGAGATGGCTGCGCAGTTGCACGCCATCGGCGCCTTCATCACCAACTGGCAAAAGACCCAGCATTCCTTTCTCCACCTAGAATTCAGCGAGATCGACCTGATCGAGTTCCTGTTCGAGGCCCAGAACCCCCTGCGCAACAGCGCCATCATGGTCGATGTCATGTCGTTCAAGGCCTTGTCAAACCGCCGGCTGGGCATCCTGCGCCGTATTCCCCACCGGATACGCAAGGCGCATGCGGATTTGACGGCGCAAGACCCGGCAATGGCCGTGACCACAATCCAGGCCATGCGGGATTTCCTCGACACCATCGTCGGTTCCCACGGCTACGGGCCGATCATCGCCGCGGCCACCGGCGCGCTGGAAGAGATCGACAAGCTGCTGGAAAAGATGCAGCCGCCGCCGGCACCGCCCGAGGACACCGGCGAGGCTCAACCCCTGGCGCGCATCATCCCGATCAAGCGGCCGGCGTCGGAAGTGGCGGAGCCGCCCGCCGCGATACCGGAGGCCAGCCTTCCCCCGCCTATGCCGGCCATTGTCAGTCCGCCCCCCCCCTTGCCGTCCGTCATGCCGGCCTTCGCACTTGATCGCCTCAGCGCCGCGCCACCCAGCCCGGCCGTTTCCGCCCTGGGCCACCCCCGCCGCATGGCTATGCCCATTGGCGTAGCCGCGCCACTGCCGCCCCCCAGGGCCATCACGGCAGCCATGCCGCCGGCCGGCCTGCTCGGACCGGCGGCGTTGCCCCGACTGCCCAAGCTGAGGGCGCCGGCAACCGACCTCCCGCCACTGCCGACGACGCCAGCAGCCAAGCCGCTGCCAGCAGCCACCGGGCGGGTATCCATCGCCCTGCCATCCAGACCAGCGGCCCCGTCCCCGGCCTTCACCCCGCCGCCGCCGCGTCTGGCCCCGGCGCCACCGCCCGCCATTGCCGGAGCCACCGTCACCACGCTGAACGTGGTTCCCAAACGACCCCGTCGGCTGCCCATCACCCAGGCCAACAAGCGCCAGGCAGTGCTCAAGGTCCTGCGCGGCGAGGCGGCGGCTGATGTCGCTCAGTCGCTGGGAGTCGCTCCGGCCAAGCTGGAAGATTGGGTGGACACCTTCATCGCCGCCGGTGCCGGCGCCTTGAGCCCGCCTCCCCGCAAGAAGGCGGAGCTGACCACCACCGAGGAACTGCGTGGCAAGCTCGCTGAAGTGCTCGCCACCGCCCAATCCATCGAGCGGGCCATGGATGCCCATCTGCCCCGCCGGCCACCGGTCCTTCTGCCCCCCTCCGATCAGGCCCCGGACCGTACGGGCAAACGCCCGCGCAACACGCGCGGTTAGGCCGCCGCGTCACAGTCTGGTTGTCGATTGTGGCCTGATGGCCGACAATGCTCCGACAAAAGTATTGGACTGGAGGTCCCATGGCTTGCCGCTTCCTGCTCGCCACCTGCTCCCTGGCCGAGAAATGGCGGCCGACCGTCGATCCGGTCAACGGGCATTACCCGCTGGGCATGGCCAGCCTTTACGCCGTCGCCGAGCAGGCGGGGCATTCGGTTGATCTGCTCTATCTGGTGGCGGAACCGCAGGAGCGGTGCACCTCCCTCATCCTCGACACCATCCGGGAGAAGGACATCCAGGTTCTAGGGCTCAGCGTCATCACTGATAACCGCGTCGCCAGCTTCCGGACCATTGAGGCCGTTCTCGACGAATGCCCCCAGGTGCGGGTCATCCTCGGCGGCATCCACGTTTCGGTCATGTACGAGCAGATCCTGACCCGTTACCCCCAGGTCATCGCGGTTCGCGGCGAAGGAGAGGAGACACTGGTCGACCTGCTTGACGCCATCGAGACCGGCCGCGACCTCGCCACCGTCCCCGGCATCGCATTCTGGCGCGGCGATGGGGTGGTGACCACGGGCGAGAGGGTGCAGATCGCCGACCTCGACACCCTGCCGATGCCGCGTCATGACCTGTTCTTCACCCCGGAGCGCACCTGTGCCCAGCTGATGACCAGCCGGGGATGCCCATTCACCTGCTCCTTCTGCGTTCTGGATTCGGTGTCCCGGCGGAAAGTACGGTTCCGCACGGCGAAAAGCGTCGTCGATGAAATCGAGATGATTCTCGCCAACCATCCCCAGGCCAAGCACTTCCATGTTTATGACGACCAGTTCTTCGCCAACAACAAGCGGGTCATCGAGATTTGCGACGAGATCGTGCGGCGCGGCATCAAGGCCCATTTCCTGTGCCAGGGCCGGGTCAAGCCCATCAGCCGCGAACTGGTCCTCGCCCTGGAGCGGGCCGGCTTCACCACCGTCATCCTCGGGCTTGAAAGCGGCTCGCCCGAAGTCCTGAAACGGTGCAACAAGAAGATCGAGCTGAAGGACGTGGAGCGGGCGCTGAGCTTGTTCGCCGGAACATCCATCGAGGTCTCGGTCCTGCTGATCATCGGCCTCCCCGGCGAGACCGAGTCCACCCTTCAGGAAACCATCGATTTCTGCCAGACCCTGCAAAAGATCAAATACCACGTCTACGACAACCGGATTCAGGACCTGTTCGTCTATCCCGGCACGGAGATTTACCGGAACTGCCAGGATGCCGGACGGATCGACGACGACTTCTGGCTGAAAGACGGCGATTGCCCCCGGTTCGAGCTCGATCTCGACGGACTTGAATACCTTCACTTGCGCAACCGGCTGCTCGACGGCATCAGCATCTACCGCCTGTTCACCGAGGATGGATTTCAGGCACAACGTGCGCTGATTCCCACATTCCTCCGCTATCTTTACGGCGCCAACACCTTCGCCCTGCGCTATCGCGAATGCTTCGAGGGGCTTGTCCAGAACGCCCTCCTCGATGCCCTGGCCAGGAAACGCATCGAGATTCTCGGCCACCCGGAACAGGTCGGTCCCGGACGCGCCTTTTCGGCACTGAACGTCCTCCGCCGCCCCGGCGACGAATCGGCCCTGCTTCTCAACCTCATCCCGTTTCCCAACGGCCTGAACATTCCGGATCTGGTGGCCTATGCCTATCGCAACCGGGTCGGCGCCCTCACCGACGCCTTCGATCGGGCGATCATCGCCTATATGGAGGAGGCCTTCGCCACCGGCAACGGTCAGTTGGAGCGGGTAACCCCCCATGACGCGATGGAACTGCGGATCAAGGCATTGGAAGAGGAGGTCACCGTCGCGGCGCACCAGACCCTGGCGGGTTGAGAGGATTCTACCCCGGCAGTTCCACCGCGAAGACGGAACCCCGCCCCACCTGCGACCGCACCGTGACGCGCATGCCCAGCAGTGGCGCGATACGGCTGACGATAGCCAGGCCCAGCCCGGCGCCATGCTCGGGGTCGCGGGTGGGATTATGGATCTGGTAAAGTTCCTCGAAGATCAGCGATACCTTGTCGGCCGGGATACCGATACCGCTGTCCCAGACCTCAACCAGCAGACGGCCGCCACGGTGGCGGCAGCCGAGGACAACGCCACCGGCCCGGGTGTAGCGCACGGCGTTGGCCACCAGATTGCCCAGCAGGCGCTCGAACAGGATGGGATCGGTCTCCACCTTGCGGCGGGTCAGGACCACCCGGAGCCGCACCCCCTTCTCCTCGGCCAGCGGTCGCAGACTGGCGGCCACCTGATCGAGCATCTCGCCCAGGCGGACCGGCACCAGCCGGGCCTCCACCGCGCCGCCGTCCAGGCGTGACAGCGACAGCAGCGCCTTAAGCTGGTTGGCCAGTTTGTTGGCACATTGCTTGGCCTGAAGGCCGGGGCTGGGCTGGCGATCGGCCAGGATGGCGCAGTACATCTGCAGCGCCTGCATGGGCTGGCTGAGATCATGGCTGGCCGCCGCCAGGAAACGGGACTTGGAGGCGAAGGCCTGTTCGGCATCGGCCTTGGCCCGGCGCAGCTCCTGTTCGGTCTCGATGCGGCGGGTGATATCAATTGCGGCGCCAATCAGGCCACTGACCTCGCCGGCCAGATCGCGGAGCGGCTGGACGATCAGGTCGAAATACTGGGGCCCCTCGGCGGCCAGACTCTGGACCCGCACGTCCAGACGCTTACCCAAGCCGGTATCGAGAACCTCGCGGTAGAGCGCGGTCAGCATGGTGGCGGTTTCGTGGGTAAAAAACTCGAACTCGGTCTTGCCGATCAGGACTTCGTCCTCGAAGCCCACCTGACAGGAATGGGCCCAGGTGTAACGCAGGTCCATATCCAGGATGAAGGCCACCGTGGTCCCCAGTTCCATGGCCAGCCGGAAGCGATGCTCGCTGAGCGCCAGGGTGGCCAGCGACTGATCGAGCTGGCGGCCGAGAAACGCGGTCAGACGCCCCGACAGGGCCTGCTCGGCGGCGTGAGACTGTTCCAGCGCGGTCATGGTGTCGCGCAGCTTCGCCTGAGCGACGATGAGCTCGGAGATATCGGTGAAGGTGGCCAGCACCACGCCGCGTATGCCGTCCCGCACCTCGCTGTCGATGGGCTGGGTCTGCAGCCGCAGCCAGATGCGGGCACCAATCCCGTCCCGGATCCCGATGATCAGGGGACCGGCCGGCTGGCGGGTCCGTCGGGTCGTGACGCTGGGCAGCCCTTCGACCGCGAATGGCGTGCCGTCGAGATGGATGGGCTCCCAGTCTGAATCGGCGGCATGGCGGCCCATCAGCCTGTGGGCGTCACGAGCCAGGATGGCTTGGGCGGCGGCATTGCAGAAGACGATCCGCCCCATCTCGTCATACACCACCAGCCCCTCGGCCATGGTGCTGAGCAGGACTTCGTGCAGGCCGACCGGCCGCTCCGCCATGGTGTCCCCCGCCGTCACGGAGGGAGAACGGCGGCAGACGCCGGTGCCGAGGTGATCCGCCCGGTTTCCGATTCAAGCAGGGTGACCAGGAAGATTGAGCCTTCGCCAGGGCTGGATTCCAGCCAGATCCGGCCACCATGGCGCTCGACGATCTTGCGGCACACCGCCAGACCGATACCGGTCCCCTCATATTCATTGCGGGCATGCAGCCGCTGGAAAATTCCGAATATGCGCTCGAAGTACTGCTGCTCGATGCCGATGCCGTTATCGCTCACGGCCAGCACCCAACCACCGCCGTCGCGCCCCCGCACCGTAACCCCCACCACGGGCTTGCGCTCGGGCGAGCGGTACTTGACCGCATTGCCGATCAGGTTCTGGAACAGCCGCACCAGTTCCCCCCGGGAGCCCCACACCGTCGGCAGCCCGTCGGCAACCTCCACCACCGCGCCGGCATCGGCGATGGCGACCCCGAGATTGCCCACCGCCTCGGCCAGGACCGGCCCCAGATCCACCTGGGCCATGGGCTGTCCCCGGCGACCGATGCGTGAATAATCCAGAAGGTCAAGGATCAGCCGGTCCATGCGCCGGGCGCCGTCGGCGGCATAGGCGATGAACTGCCGGGTCTCGTCATCCAGGCTGGGCCCCAGCCGCCGCTCCAGCAACCCCACATAGGACCCCACCATGCGCAGCGGCTCGCGCAGGTCGTGGGACGCCACATAGGCGAACTGTTCCAACTCGGCGTTGGAAGCCTGGAGCATGGCGGTATATTCCGCCTCCTTCGCCGCCATGGCCGCCAGTCCGGCGGCCCGGTGCTTCCAGGCCCGATATCCCCCCAGGCCCGACAGGGCGGCCAGCAGCGCGAACAGCGAGGCGAGCCAGACCATGGTCGCCGCCTCCCGCCACCACTTGGCCATGATGTCGTCCTCGGTGATGCCGACGACCAGGGACAGCGGTCCATTGCCGATCCGGCGGTAATGGAACAGCCGGCCGACCCCGTCGGTGCCCGAGCGGGCATGATAGGGACCCTCGGCCACCTTGGACTCGATCAGGCCACGCAGCGCCGCCGACGGGCGCGCCAGCCCCACATTGCTGTCTATGCCGGCCCCCTGCTGATAGCGGGTGACGATGCTGGTTCCGTTGAACACCGTCACGGTGCCGCCCTCGCCCAGCTTGACCGCCGAGAACACCTTGAAGAAGTGCTCCACCGGCACCGCCGCCTGGACCAGTCCGGCAAAGGAACCGTCTGGATTGTTCAGCCGCCGCGCCACCACCACGACCCAGGTGCCGCTGACCCGGCCGAACATGGGCTGCGACACCATCAGTTCGGCTTTCGGGGCGTCCCGCAGGGCGATGAAGTAATCCCGGTCCGCCACGTTGGCCCGTTCAGTCGCGACGTTGGAGACGGCATGGGAGATCTGGCCTTCGGCATTCACCACTCGAATCCCCAGCACCTGGGGAAGCCGGGCCCCCTGGCGGGCCAGGAAACTGTCCAGGGACAAGGCCGAGGCGCCGGCGCCGCGCTGGCGGGTGATCTCATCGGCCACCACCGCCAGGACGATATCGATCTTGTCGAGGAAACTTTCCATATCCTCTTCCAGGACCTGGGAAAGATTTTCCACCACCACTCCGGCCTGCATCTGCTGCTGGTGATAGCTTCGCTGCAATACCAGCGCCACCATCCCGAACACGAAGACCATCACGCCGAGGACCACCGCCACCACCCATGCGGCCACGGTGCGAGAGGACAAATTGCGCTCGAAGTGCTCCGGCAAGGTCCCCATGCCCCCTCTGCTGACAGGGCGGAATACCCTGGCGATCAACCACCCTGACTCTACCCTGCCACATCGGCGCGAACAACCGGCAGATCAAGCCGAACTCCGCTGATTTGCTCATCCTAAAGGCCTTTTCATTGCCATCCCGAGCCAGCCGATGGCTCACTTTCCCTTAAAAGGCGGCGCATCCAAAGACCGTCCCCATCCCGAAAAATCCCATAGGGAGAAACAATCTGTTTCGATATGAGGCGATTGTCGCAAAATACCCGGATGGCTAGGCTTCGGACAGACTGAAGCGGACTGGACTGGCGCCACCGCCGGCACCACATAGGGTGTGATCCGGCAACCGCCGGGCAGGGGTCCGCCTCCCGATTTCCTTCAGCAAACGAGGTCTTCCATGAAGCTTGGAACCGCAGCTCTTCTCGCCGCCCTGGTCACCGCCGTACCTGCCTTCGCACCGGCGGCCATGGCCCAGGCCACTACCGATCTGGAAAAGCTTGAGGGTGGCCAGTTCGTTCTCGACAAGAGCCACGCCAAGATTATCTTCTCCTACAGCCATTTCGGTTACTCCACCTCCTACGGCCTGTTCACCGATTTCGACGGCAAGCTGGCCTTCGACCCCAAGGCGCCGGCCAAGAGCGTGCTGGAAGTCACCGTCAACATGGATGGCATCGACACCACCGTGCCGAAGCTGGACGCCCACCTGAAGACCTCGGACTTCTTCGACGTCGCCAAGTTTCCCTCCGCCGGCTTCAAGAGCACCGCCATCGAAGTCACCGGCCCCACCACCGGCAAGATCACCGGCAATCTGACCCTGCATGGCGTCACCAAGCCGGTGGTTCTCGAAGCCAGCTTCAACGGCGGCGGCACCAATCCGGTCAGCAAGAAATACGTGGTCGGCTTCAACGCCACCGCCAAGGTAAAGCGTTCAGAGTTCGGCGTGGCCAATTACGCCCCCATGGTCGGCGACGACGTCACCCTGACCATCAGCGGCGAATTCGACCGGCAGTAGGACCGGCCATGGCCCCGCGCGCACGCTTCGACGCCACCGCCATCACGCTGCACTGGCTGATCGCGGTGGCCATCCTTGGACTGCTGGTGGCAGGCTTCGTCATGACCGGCATGAAGCCGGGCTCTCCGCAGCAGTTCCAGCTCTACCAGATCCATAAATCGGTGGGCATGCTGGTGCTGGCACTGAGTCTGGTCCGGCTGGGCTGGCGGTTGGGACATCCGCCGCCGCCACCACCCGTCGCCATGTCGGCCCTGGAGCGCGGGGCAGCCCATCTCGCCCATTGGGTTCTCTACGGCCTGATGCTGGCCATGCCGCTGGCGGGATGGGCGGCGGTCTCCACCTCGCCCTTCAACATTCCCACCGTGCTGTTCGGGCTGATCGGGCTGCCACATCTGCCGCTGCCCCGGGACGCCAATGCCTTCGCCAAACTCACTCACCTGACCGGAGCCTGGATCATGATCGTGACCCTGCTCGGCCATGCGGGCGCCGCCCTTCGCCACCACTTCATTCTTCGGGACGATGTGCTGCTGCGCATGCTGCCCCGGTTGGAGAGAAAGTCATGAACCTGAAAAGCGCCCTGTTGATCGCCGCCACCCTGGCCTGGGGCCACGCCGCCCAGGCCGCCGAGTGGACGGTGGATGCCGGCAAGAGCAAGCTGGGCTTCGTCGGCAGCCAGGCCGGCAGCCCCTTCGATGGCCGCTTTACCGCCTGGACCGCCCGCATCGACTTCGACCCGGCCAATCCCGCCGCCGGCAAGGCCTCGGTCGAGATCGACATGGCCAGCGCCGTCACCGGCGACCGCCAGAAGGACGAGTCCTTGCCGCAGGCCGAGTGGTTCGACGCCAAATCCGTCCCCAAGGCCCGCTTCGAGGCCACCGGCTTCACCCCCAAAGGCGGCAATGCCTTCGAAGCCCGCGGCACGCTGAGCATCCGCGGCGTCACCAAGGACGTCACCCTGCCCTTCACTCTCGATATCACCGGTACCGACGCCCATGCCGTCGGCCGCCTGCCCCTGGTCCGCACCGATTACGGCGTCGGACAGGGAGCGTGGAAGGCAGGGGACATGGTGGCATTGGAAGTGGCGGTAACGGTGGATATCCGGGCCACCCGCAAGCCTTAATCAAAGCTTAACGCCCCTGAAACCGTATGTTGCGCCGCAATATGATAGAACAAGTCCAGCCAATGACCCGAAGAGGGAGGGACGGATGGGCAGGCACCACCAGACCTATCGGCAATGTTCCGATTGCTATCACTGGGTCGGACACCGCTGCCAGGGCCAGCCGCAACCGCAGCCGCAGTTACTGCGGCGGGCCGGGGAGAGCCCGACCTGCGCGGCCTTCGTCCGTGGTTCGCTTTGCGAAATATTCCTGGGCTGCAAGCCCCCGCCTTTCACGGCCACCCCATGCTGAGCACCGGGAAAGAGATACCGTTACGACTTCGTTCCGATAGCCGATTTTAATCAGCTTGTAACACCACTTCACCGCAATCGCCGTATTCTCCGCCCCGCCGCTTGCTGGAGGAAAGGCAGATGATGGCTGACACCAAACCCCACCGTCAGTGCAGTGACTGCTACTACTGGCTGGGACATCGCTGCAAGCTGATCGACCACGGCGTCAACCCGGCCGATCATGCCGCCCGGCCGTCATGCGAATATTTCATCCGCGCCGCCCTGCGCTTCGCCTTCTTCGCCAAGATGTGAGGGGTCAGACCCGATCCCGGAGGAAGGGGACGTATTTCATATCCTCGGTCAGGATATGATCGACCAGCCAGTGCTGGAGGTATTCCTGCAGGACGCGGGCGGTGTCCAGCGTGGGGTTGAGCATGCAATTCCCCACCAGATCGCCGAGGAACTGCCCGAACTGGACATGAGCGTCCTCGTGCGAGGCCAGCTCGGCATAACCGAAGCGGCGCATCATGCCCTCTTCCCGCTTGAAATGGTAATCGGCGTAATCCATCAGGGCGTCGATCACCGCGCCGATGCGCGCGGCCTCGCCGCCCTCGGCCAGGATGGCTTCAAGCTCGTTGATGAGCGCGACCAGCCGGCGATGGTCGGTGTCGACCTCGACGATGCCTGTCTCGAAACTGGGCTTCCATTCGATTGCCATAGCCTGTCCAGTATCAGAAACCAAAGTCATAGGGTCAATCGATAAGAGCACATGACCAACGTCGCAAGCGATCATGGACAAGGGCGGGCGGCCATGGCTACCATGATCCCCCATCAGTTGATTAGCTGAGCACATTGGCATGATCACCGGGCCGCCGCCCAATTTTTCCAGCGGTCTTCTCCCTGGCAGCATCAAAGTGATGCTGGTGGATGATTCAGCCATCGTCCGTGGTCTGGTGGCACGCATCCTGGCCGAAGAACCGGCCATCACCGTTGCCGCCCAGGCCTTCAACGGCGAGCAGGCCATCGCCAGCCTGACCCGCGCCCCGGTGGATGTGGTGGTGCTCGACATCGAGATGCCGGTGATGGACGGGCTCACCGCCCTGCCCGGCATCCTCAAGGCGGCCCCCGGGGTCAAGGTGATCATGCTGTCGTCACTGACTCAGCGCGGCGCCACCGTCACTTTCCAGGCGCTCAAGGCCGGCGCTGCCGACTACATCCCCAAGCCCTCGGCCAGCGCCGAGATGGCGGGGACCGGAGGCTTCAAGCGCGATCTGATCGATAAGATCAAGGGGCTTGCCGCGCGCAAGCTCCGCCAACCCCCGCCGGCAACCGCGAGAGCGGCCGCTCCCCCGGCGGCCCCGCGTCCGGCCTTCACTCCACCGCCGGCAGCGCGCTCCGCCTTCGCCGCCTCCGGGCCGCCGGAAATTCTGGCCATCGGCTCTTCCACCGGCGGCCCCCAGGCACTGTTCGACATCTTCGCCACGCTCAAGGGCATCACCGCGCGGGTGCCGATCCTGATCACCCAGCACATGCCGCCGACCTTCACCGGCATCCTGGCCGAGCACATCGCCACCGCCTCCGGCCTGATCGCGGCCGAAGGCCAGCACGGCGAGAAGGTGGTCGCCGGGCATGTCTATGTGGCCCCCGGCGGCAAGCATATGCTGGTGGACAGGCAAGGCCCCGACCGCATCATCCGCATCACCGACGACCCGCCGGAGAATTTCTGCAAGCCGGCGGTCGATCCCATGTTCCGCAGCATCGCCACCGCCTATGGCGGCCGGGTGGTGGCCATCGTGCTGACCGGCATGGGCTCGGACGGCGGCAAGGGCGGCGCGGTCATCGCCAAGGCCGGCGGCCAGCTCTACGCCCAGGACGAGGCCACCAGCGTGGTCTACGGCATGCCGGCGGCGGCGGCCCAGACCGGCCTGTGCAAGGCGATCCTTCCCCTGCCGGAGATCGCCGCCCTGATCAGGAAGACGGTCGGCGGATAATTCCCGTCACAATCCCGCGCCTTCGGACGTCCAGGCAGAGAGAGTACGCCCTCTGGCCAAAGGACCCGACGCCATGCCCGCTCCCACCTATGTCAACATGACCGTGAATCAGAAGACCCAGGCCCAGGCGGCCTACAACGACCTGCGCCTGTTCCTGGGTAAGGCCGACGCCGACCTGATCGACATGCAGAAGACCCTGGACAAGGGTGGCGAGGTCACCAAGGACCAGCAGAGGCGCTTCGAGAACTGGTTCGGACCGCTGAGCCTGGCTTCCGTCACCACCGTCAAGGACAACATCCATACCTGCGTCCGCATCCTGTCCGGCAATGCCCTGACCATCGACGCCAACAATCCCGGCTGCCAGGCCGGCTGGTTCGCCTTCGTGGTGGCGGCGGCGGGGGTCCTGAACATCCACCTGTGCGGCGCCTTCTTCACCGCGCCGCTCCATGGCGAGAACAGTCAGGTCGGCACCCTGGTCCACGAGCTGACCCACACCCTGTGCGGCACCCTCGATCTGGCCTATGGCATGGCCGCCTGCGCCCAGCTGGCCACCACCAATCCGCCCCAGGCCATGACCAACGCCGATAATTACGAGTATTTCGTCGAAAGCTTCGACATCAGGTGACCGGGGCGGCGGGGATCTCCAGCCGCCGCATGCGGCGGCCGGAGCAGGCCTCGGCCCAGATCATCTCATAGGCCCGCTCCAGGTCGCGGACATAGCCGGCGGTATCGAACAGCGGCGAAGTAGCCCGATTGGCCGCCAGCCGCGCCCTGATCCCGTCCAGGGAGGCAGGGGTCAGGGCCAGTCGGACCGCCAGCGCCTCATAGGCGTCCAGGTCGGGACAGATCAGTTCAGGCAGATCCACGGCGGTCAGCAGGCTGGCCGCCACCCGCGACGGGAAAGCGCGGCCGGGGCAGGTCACCACCGGCACCCCCGCCCACAGCGCGTCGCTGGCGGTGGTGTGGGCATTGTAGATCAGGGTGTCGAGGAACAGATCGGCGTGGCGGTGGCGGGCCAGATGTCGGTCCTTGGACTGGCGGGTGGCGAAAATCAGCCGGCGGGGATCGACACCCCGGGCCTCGGCCTCGCGCCGCAGATTGGCCTCCATGGCCGGCGAGCCGCCCAGCAGCCACAGGACCGCCCCCCCGACCTTCGCCAGGATGGCCATCCAGCGCCCGAACATCACCGGCTCGATCTTATAGGCCTGATTGAAACAGCAGAAGACGAAGGCTCCTTCGGGCAGGCCGCATTCCTCCCGGCTCGCCCCCTGCTCGGCGATCAGCTGATCGCGGTCATTGGGCTGGTAGCAATGGGGCAGAACCACCAGACGCTCGCAGAAATCAGCCTCGAAGCCGGGCGGGCAGACCACCGCATCGACCATGGCCCAGTCCATGAAGGCGGCGCCGCTGCTGCCGGGCAGACCCAGCCAGTTGACGGTCACCGACGCCGGCCGCAGGGCGGTGATTCCCAGGCGATTGCCCCGGGTATGGACATTGATGTCCACCAGGATATCCACCCCGGCGGCGCGGATGGCCTGGGCCGCCGCCAGGGTGTCCAGGCTCTCCAGCTCCAGGAAAACGTCGCTGTGGGCACGCACGAAGCGACGATACTCGCTGCCGTCATCGCCATCCAGCGCCAGAGTCGCCACCTTGAAGCGCGAGCGGTCGTGAGCGGCGAACATCCCCCGCATCAGATGGGTGGTGGGGTGGTCGTGAAAATCGGCGGAAAGGTAGCCGATGGTCAATTGCTGCCGCGCCCCGGCCGGGGCCGCCTTGACCTTGGCCTTGACCGGCGCCACCTCGGCCGCCACCGCCTCGGCCCGATTCCTCGCGAAGGCCAGCACCATCTCCGGCTCGATGGCCAATGGCAGGGTCAGGGCCATCAGCGGCGTGATCGCCCCGGGGCTCGCCGCCGCCGGATCGATCAGGGTTCGGCGCAACTCCGGCACGTCCTGCCAGTCGCACACCGCCATGCGGGCCTCCACCAGCCTTGCACGGCAGCCGAGATCGCCCGGCTTGGCGGCGACGGCGCGGGCATAGAAATCGATGGCGCGCTCCATCTCGCCGGCCTTGCGGGCAGCGTGGCCGGCGCCCAGCAGCGCCTCGGTCATCCGGGGCGCCAGAACCAGAACCCGGTCGTAGAGCGCCACCGCCTCGGCGGCGGAGCCGTGCTCCAGCAGCAGACCGGCCAGATTGACCAGGGTGGGGGCCGCCTCGGGCGCCAGGGCCAGCGACCGCCGCAGCAGGGACTCCGCCTCGGCGCCCCGGCCCTGGGCGGCGCGGACCCGTCCCAGGCTGGTGAGCAGTTGCCAGGAATCGGGGCGGCACTTCAGGCCGGACTCGAAAGCTTCGGCCGCCTCGCCCCAGCGCCGGGCCTCCCCCATCATGGTCCCCAGGGTCAGCCAGGCGTCGAGCAGGTCGGGCGCCAGCTTCAACGCCTTGCGCAGAGCGGTGGCCGCGCCGTCCAGCTTGCCGCGATCCTTCAGCACCCGGGCCAGATTGCAATGCACCATGGGGTGGCCGGGCAGCGCGGCCGCCAGCTTGCGGCAGGCCTCCTCGGCTTCGGCCAGCTTGCCCGCGCCGTAGAGCGCCTCCGAGCGCGCCGCCAGCGCCTCGATCTCCTGGGCCTTTCGCGAATCCACGCTAAGCTACCGTCCCCGGCAGGGCATCAGTGAGCCCCCCCCTTGGGTGGCGCCGGACGCGACGGCGGCGGTGGGGCCGGACGATGGGCGGGACCATCCTCGGACTCTTCCTCCACCACCTTCTGACGGACGACGAAGCCCTGCAACGCCCACCCCACCAGATAGCCGACGGCAATGAACAGCCACAATCCCGCCACCGCGAAGATAATGGCGCGATGGATGGATTCCTCGGCAGCCCCGAAGCTGCCCATGGCCCACAGCATGGGAGTAAGGAACACCGCCCCCGCCGCTCCGGCCATGCCCAGGCGCGTCCAGCCGTTGGTTCGCAAGAACGACACCCGGTAGTTCGCCATCGCGCGCCCTCCTCCATTTTCTCTATCTTTGCGAAGAGATTCTCTCCTTTCCCGGCGCCGGCTGCAACAGGACTTGCATCAGGCCGACGGATTATCCCTTGGATTTAACAAACCAGACCCTACCTGCCCCAAACGAAGGGAGTGACAATTCGTATCGATCCCGAGTATTTCTTGTGATCTTCCGTGGCAGTTTGGGGGTGTCCGGAGGAGCAGAACCAAGCAGGGCGGCACCAGAATGGGCGCAGATCGCGAAAGCTTTGAAATACAGGTCTCCAAGGATGGGCGGTGGTCGACGGAAACCATTGCCTATAAGGACGCAGAAGCGCGTGCCTTGGCCAAGAAGTTCCTTGCCGACAAGACCTGTGAGGGCGCACGTATTGTGCGTAATTGGTTGCGGGCCGATGGCACTATGGTGGAAACCGAGGTGTTCAAGGAGACCCGCACCGTCGCCGATGACGGCCCGGTCCACATCGTCCCCATCGATAGCGCTCCCGAGGTCTGCGAGACCCCGGAGGAGTTCATGGGCCCCCAAAGCCGGGGCGCCATCAACCGGGTGCTGCGCAACTACCTGGACAAGGCCATCCTCACCCCCACCGAGCTGATGCACAACTTCAAGGAATTGAAGCGGCTCGAGGACAAGGACAACCTGCTTACCAGCGCGGTGGATCGGGTTGCCCTGCTGCAGACCAAGGACACCGAGCAGGACGCCCGCTCACGCGGGCAGGAACTGCACCACACCATCGACGACGTGGCCGCCCGGGCCCGCCGGGTGGAAGGCATGAAGCTGCCCAAGCTGGAGGGCCGCTTCTCCGAGGTGGTCGCCCAGCTGTCCGCCTCGGGCGATGGCGGCGAGGAAGTCGATTACCTCGCCATGGTGGTGCTGTCGCGCGACCTGATCAATGTCCGCAATTGGGTGGGGAAACTTGAACGCCTGTGCAAGCTGGCCGTCGAGGATTCCGATCCCCATGCCATCGAAATGCTGGATGGCGTCATCGCCGATGTTCTTGGCTCGCCGGTGGTTCAGGACGTGCTGGGCTGGCAGCCGGGGCTGGGCGCCGCCATCTGCGCCATGTTCGATCTCGCCGATGGCAAGCTGGTGATCGGCAAGAGCGAGGCGGGCGAATCGGCGGAAATCCTCAATGGTCTGTTCGCCGCCCACAAGCTGCCCATCAGCCGCACCTGCCTGCTCGACCGCGCCCATCGCCAGATCCGCTCGCCCAACCCGTTGTACCGCAACGAGGAAGGCAAGGAGAGGGAGGAATTCAAGAAGCTGGTGGCCCGCACCCTGGTGCCCACCGGCTTGATTGGCGGTCCCGACACCGCCGAGGCGCTGACTACCCGGTTCGGCCGCATGGTCGAACAGGGCGGCGCCGCCGGACGCAAGGCGGCCATTGATGGCACCTTCCGCACCATGCCCGACCTGGCCACCGGCCTGATCTATCTCTGCGACCTCGCTGGAAGCAACCTTGCCAAGGACCATATTCACGACATCGCCGAACTGCTGGAACTGGTGTTCCGGGCGCGGCGAATCGGCGATCTGTGCGAACACGGGCTGCCGCCCAAGGACCGCATGATCCGCGCCACGCTTGCCCATCGGGTGGCAACTGCCTCGGTGTTGCCGGGTCCGGTCAAGACCCGCATCGCCGACCATGTCGATGACATTCTCGACCGCTATCTGGTGGAAGAGGAGATCATCGAGAAGCTGGACAATCCCGAATCGCATCTGCGCGACCGCGCCGGCCGTCTGGTCCAGTTCTGCGCCGCCGGGGTGATGCCCGAGGGCAAGGCCATGACCCGGGCCCGCCAGCGCATTCTTTCCCTGCTGCGCCAGCCCAATTTCGATGCCCACTTCATCGACGGCTTCACCGATCCGGACAAGGCCCAGAAGGCGTTGCGCGACTTCCACCATCTGCTGGTCAAGGCCGGCTTCGGCTGACCTATTCCATGCCTGTCCGGTTAACGCAGACACCCACTATTTGTGCGAGCTATTCTTCTTCCGGGCGCTGATGCTGCCGCAGGGGCAGGCCGCAGTTGGGACAGAGATGCCCGCCCTCCACCGCCTGGCGCAGGATCAGCGAGGCCTCCTCGTCGGAGAGCTGGAGAATACGCCGGGTGTTCTCCAGCAGCCGGCGTTCGCCCCGCTTGAGGTGGCCGTCCTCCAGCGCCTTCTCCACCGCCTCGCGGTATTCCTCGCGACGGATGCGCATCTGCTCGGAAAAGCCCGAGGCGAGCACACCGGCGGGCAGGGCGATCATGCCCACGCCCAGGATGGCGGTGAGACCGCCCAGCATCCGCCCCATCAGCGTCACCGGCACCATGTCGCCATAGCCCAGCGTGGTCAGTGTCACCACCGCCCACCACATGGAGGTGGGAATATCGCTGAACACATGGGGCTGGGCCCGGTGCTCGAACAGATAGATCAGGCTGGACGCCAGCACCAGGATCACCATCATCACGAACAGCACCGCGCCGATGGAGCGGGCCTCCTGGCGCGCCACCGCCGCCATGACGTTCATGGCCATGGAATAGCGGCCCAGCTTGAAGACCCGCAGCACCCGCAACACCCGGATGGCCCGCAGATCCATCTCCACCACGATGCCGAGATAGAACGGCAGCACCGACAGCAGGTCCACCACCGCCATGGGCGACACCGCCCAACGCAGCCGGCCCAGGACCGGGTGGCGATAGCGGGGATCGTCCATCTCCACCGCCGTCCACAGCCGAAGCCCGTATTCGATGCTGAAGATCGCCACCGAGATCAGGTCGAAGGCGTGGAACACCGGACCATGGGCGATGGACAGGTGCTCGACCGATTCCAGCACCACCGCCACCACGTTCAGGGCCACCAGCCCGATCAGGATGGAATCCACCACCTTGACCAGCAGGTCGGAATGGCCTTCGCCCCCCAGCATGTGATAAACCGTCCGCCTCCAGGTCCGGCGCCGGTGAACATGGCGATGGCTGGGATGCGGGTGCGGATGCGCTTGACGGGCGAGGGTCACGGAAGGGGGCGCCGGCTGAACTGGGAACGGGGCGCCACCATATCCGACCACCCCCAGCCTTTGGAAGGGGGCGCCAGCGGATTTTCTGGCCTACCGGCCCAGCATCAAATATATTAGCTTAAAATAATAAATAAGCGGGAGCAGATATGACAGCGGGACGGGTCTTTCTGGTCGGTGCCGGCCCCGGCGATCCAGATCTGTTGACGGTCAAGGCGGCACGCCTCATCTCTCAAGCCCGGCTGGTGGTCTATGACCGACTGGTCAGTCCGGAAATCATGGCCATGCTCCCCGAAGGCTGCGAGAGCCTCTATGCCGGCAAGGCCCGGGGCGAACATCACCTGATCCAGGACGAAATCAACGCTCTGCTGTTGCGTCTGACCGGCTCGGGCCGTGACGTATTGCGGCTCAAGGGGGGCGATCCTTTCGTCTTCGGCCGTGGCAGCGAGGAGGCGCTGTTTCTCGCCCGCCACAGCATTCCCTTCGAGGTGGTCCCCGGCATCAGCGCCGCCGCAGGCTGCTCCACCTATGCCGGCATTCCGCTGACCCATCGCGGCCTTGCCACCGGGGTGCGCTTCGTCACCGGGCATCTGCGCGACGACCGCAAGCTTGACCTGGATTGGACCAAGCTGGCCGATCCCAGCACCACCCTGGCCATCTATATGGGGCTGCAGTCGCTGCCGGAGATTTCCGCCGAGCTGATCGCCCATGGCCTTGCCCCCGACACCCCCGCCGCCGCCATCGAGGCCGGCACCACACCGCGCCAGCGCCGGGTAATCGGTACCCTGGCCGACTTGGCCGAACACACCCGCGCCGCCCGGCTCCACCCCCCGACCCTGGTGGTGATCGGACCGGTGGTGAGCCTCGCCGCCGAGTTGGACTGGTTCGGGCAGATGGCCGAAGCCGGGAGAACCTGATGAGCGAGGCGAGGTCGGAGCGCGGCGTCATTGAGGCGCCTGAGGGACCGAGATGACAACCGCGCTGGTGCTGGTCGGGCACGGCTCGACCCGCCACCCGGACGGCGCCGCGCCGATCCTGGCCCTGGCCGAGGACATCCGCCGACGCGGCGTCTTTACCGAAGTGGCCGCCGTCTTCATGAAGCAGAGCCCCGGTCTGGCCGAGGCCGAGACGCTGGTTTCTGCGGACACGGTCTATGTGGTGCCGGTCTTCGCCGGCAAGGGCTACTACACCGACATATTGATCCCGCGCGAAATTAGACTGACCGGTAAGGTAACCATCAGGAACGGCCGCCGCTTCGTCTACACCGCCCCGGCCGGCACCCATTCCCGCCTGCCCGGCCTGATCGCCTGCCGTGCCGACGGGGTGGCCCGTAAATGCGGCTGGGCGCCGGAGAAGACCGGCCTGCTGCTGATCGCCCACGGCTCGTCCCGCCCCGGCGGTGCCGGCGACACCCCCAAGGCCATTGCCGCCGCCATCACCGGCCACCGCCACTTCACCGAGGTGGCGCTGGTCTTCCTGGAGCAGGAGCCCTTCGCCCGGGACTGGCGGGCCTTGGTGGACACCACCAATCTGGTGGCCCTGCCGCTGCTGGTCGCCCAGGGCATGCACGCCAGCCGCGACATCCCGCCGCTGTTCGGCCTGGCAGCGGGCGAGAGCGGCCCGGTCACCATCGACGGCCATCAGGTAGTGCTGGCCACCGGCCTCGGCGCAGAACCGGAACTGGTCGAGATCATCCTGGATCTGGCGAAGGCAGCAACTGGCGTTTGAGATTGGGGGAAATTTCGCTACGATGTGATCGCATCTTCATCAATAACGACGACTGAAAGGCAGGGCAGACCGGAATGTCGAACCCGCTAGCCCCCGGCCAACCGCTCAATTACAAGCCGCCAACCGACCGCTCCTTTCTATCGAAAAACTACATTCCATTTGAACACTGGTGCCAGCGGAAACACACAAACACTGGCGACAGATCAATCAGATCCGATTCGGGAGACGTAGATACATCTGAAATAATCAAAGAGAGAATCAACAACCTATTCGTTGACGGCGCCGATGCCGATAACACAACATATATTTTATTTGGCGACAGACACAACAATGATGAGTTCACGTATAATTCTCCGCAGGATATCATATCCATCGTCTGCAGCCACTCCAGCACCGTTCTAATTGAAGGCGGCTGGATCGGTACCGTCATCCTGATAGGGTGCGGAAAGAGTGAAATCAGAATCCGCAATTGCAAGATAGGCAACGTCACCATAGTCGCAAAATATCCGCCGAATGAAGGTGGCATAGACAGAAATAAAGACGTAACCTGCAATAGGGTTGCCATTGAGGGCAGCGAAATCGGTACGCTCGACATAAAAAGCGCGGTCGTTGATCACCTTTACATTCGTAGCGGCACAATACGCAAAATACTAACATATCCTGATAAGACACCATTCAATGGCCTATCAAGCCATTTCATCTATTCTTCGTTTCCAACTAACAGCAAACATTCTCATATATTCTCAGGCCCTCAAACCTATCGAAATATGCGCAAGCATATGGACGCTCTTGACGACACCCGTTCCTCCATGTTCTTCCGGCAGTTGGAGTTGGAGGCCGAACGGCCATCCGAGTCCGGGACGATCCGTCTTGTCAGCGAATTCAACCGCCTCCTGTCCGATTACGGCCGCAAGCCTGGGCGCCCCCTTATCGCGGCCGCCGCCCTGCTCGCCGTCACGACCTTGATCCTGATGATCACCGATTCCACGGTCCCCGGCGGCAGCCTGCCGTCGACCTGGGACACCTATCTGGGCGACTCCACCTGGAGCGCCAAATTCCTGCGCTCGGCGATGGCCGCGTTCCAGTCCATCAACCCGCTGACCATCTTCGACACCAGGAAAGCCGTCGTCACCAACAACCCCGTTGCGGCCGTCTTCGTCGCGATCATCGGATTGATCGTCGACGCGCTGCTGACCCAAACCGTCATCGCGGTAAGGCGCCGTTTCAAAATGGAAAGCCCCACCAAATAGGCCTAACTTTTCCCCCATTCCCCCATGACCCGCATCATCTCGGCCACCGTCGTCTCGTCGAGATCGAGGATGGTGAAACGGGCGCGGCCTTCCTTGATGCGCATGCGCAGCAGGCGCATGCCGCTTTCGTGCTCGACGGCGGACAGCGAAATCTCGCGGCTCCACGGCGCGGCCAGGGTGGCGAGCGGCGTTACCTCTTCCTTGGGAAAGTCGGGGGGCTCGGTGGTCATGGAATCCTCTGGTGATAGCGTGCCCGGTAGAGCAGGCGGGGATGGGCGGGATCGTCCCGGAACGGCTCGCGGGTATGCAACGGGTTGTTGGAGATCAGCCCCTGGCCGGCTTGCAGCACATGCTCGAATCGCCAGGGCGACGGGGCGTTGAGGATTTCCTTGATCATCACTGCCGCGGTCATGGCCCCGGCCGACCAGATGACGTTGCGGGCCCTGGCGCTATAGCGCATGTGCAGAGTCCCCCCCGCATCCACCGAGAACACCGGCCCCACCGTCGCCGGGCGCTCCATGCCGTCCTCGTCATTGCCGGGAATGGTCATGGCGTCGGGGGCCATCAGTGCCCTGATCAGGTCGGGGTCACGGTCGCGCAGGGCGATATAGAGCACCTCCACATCCATCAGCCGGTTGGCCCCACCCTCGGCCGCCGGCCGGGCGCAGTGCAGCAGCAGGGCGCGCACCGTGCGTTCCGGCGGATTGTAATAGCCGTCGGTGTGCCAGGTGATGGGCTTCTCGGTATAGGGGATGTAGCGCGCCCGCGTCCCCTCGCGGTGAACGCAGAGCGGCATGATGCCATCGGCATCGGCCAAGGCATTGGTATCCAGACCGGTCAGTCTAAGAACCGCTGCCAGGGCCTTGAGCGCCGCGCGGTCATCGCGGCCGGAGTGGGGCGGCCCGGCATAGACCGCCATGCCCGTCCGGCGGATACGGTCGAGAATCGCCCCCCGCTCGGCCATGGTCAGGGCGGCGATGTCGGCGACCTCAACCACCAGATCGGCCACCGACCCCGGCGCGGAATCCCGCTTGGAATCGCGCCAAAGTCGGTAGGCGGAGTGGTCATTCAGGTCGAAAGCGCCTTGATATGGCTTCATTTTTCCTCCCACGCCATCTTTATGCGGATTTGCTAAAGAATCCACTTGGAACGACGCATCTCATAATATTATCATACTCGAATGTAATGGGCCGCGACAGAATGGCCCCAAGACAGGGATGGATCCGGGAAGCCTCTTCCAAAGGATCGTGAATCGAATTCAACGGACGACCGTGCCGCCACAGGTGCGAGTCGGCGGACCGTGGCGACGTGAGGGAGCGAAACGCAATGTCGAAGAAATTGCCCGCGACACCGATGCTGGACGAGCTGGAAAGCGGCCCCTGGCCGAGCTTCGTCACCGGCCTCAAGCGTCTGGCCGAAGGCGAGGGCAAGCCCCACACCGAGATCATGAAGGGCCTGCTGGGCCAGTTGGAGCACAGCTACCAGACCCGCAAGGGCTATTGGAAGGGCGGCACCGTCGGCGTGTTCGGCTATGGTGCCGGCGTCATCGCCCGCTTCTCCGAGGCGGCGTCGCAGTTCCCCGAAAGCGCGGAATTCCACACGCTGCGCATCATGCCGGCCCCGGGGTTCTTCTACGACACCAAGACCCTGAACCAGATGTGCGACATCTGGGAGGAGCACGGCTCGGGCCTGATCGCCCTGCACGGCCAATCGGGCGACATCATGTTCCAGGGCTGCCGCACCGATCAGGTGCAGCCCGCCTGGGACAAGCTCAACGAGATGGGCTTCGACATGGGCGGCGCCGGCGCCGGCGTGCGCACCGCCGCCAGTTGCGTCGGCCCGGCCCGCTGCGAGCAGGCCTGCTACGACACCTTGGCCGCCCATCGCGCCATCATCAACGACTTCACCGACGACATCCACCGGCCCTCGCTGCCCTACAAGATGAAGTTCAAGTTCTCCGGCTGCGCCAATGACTGCGCCAACGCCACCCAGCGCGCCGACGTGGCTATCCTGGGCACCTGGAAGGACGACATGCAGGTCGACCAGGCCGAGGTGCAGGCCAAGGTCAAGCAGCTGGGCCGCAAGGAATTCATCAATCAGGTCATCCGCATGTGCCCGACCCAGGCCCTGGGGCTGAACGACGACGACACCCTGGATGTGGACAACAAGTCCTGCGTACGCTGCATGCACTGCCTCAACGTCTGCACCAAGGCGCTGAAGCCGGGCAAGGAGCGCGGCATCTGCGTCCTGGTGGGCGGCAAGCGCACCCTGAAGATCGGCGACCTGATGGGCACCGTGCTGATCCCCTTCATGAAGCTCGACACCGAGGAGGATTTCGAGAAGTTGGTGGAGCTGGCCCATGCCATGCTCGACTTCTTCGCCGACAACGCCCTGGAGCACGAGCGCACCGGCGAGATGATCGACCGTATCGGTCTGGTCAACTACCTGGAAGGCCTCGGCCTGGAACTTGACGTCAACATGATCAACCAGCCGCGCACCAACTCCTATGTCCGTACCGACGGCTGGGACGAGGAGGCCCGCAAATGGGCCGAGCGCAAGTCCAGCGCCGCCGCCGAGTAGGAGACAGGACCATGAGCGAACTTCGTCGTCCCATCGAAAGCGGCGTGCCGGACTCCAAGCAGTTCATGCACCCCGCCCTGGTCAGGAATTACGGCCAGTGGGCCTGGCACGACCGTCCCCGTCCCGGCGTGCTGCGCCACGTCGCCCGGTCGGGCGAGGCGGTCTATACCGTCAAGGCCGGCACCCAGCGCCAGATGGATATCTTCACCATCCGCACGCTGTGCGCCATCGCCGACGAATTCTGCGACGGCCATCTGCGCTTCACCATCCGCTCGTCGGTGGAGTTCATGACCACGGACGAGGCCAAGGTAGCGCCGCTGATCGACCGGCTGGAAGCCGCCGGCTTCCCCGTCGGCGGCACCGGCAATTCGGTGGGCTTCATCAGCCATACCCAGGGCTGGCTGCACTGCGACATCCCCGGCACCGACGCCTCGGGCGTGGTCAAGGCCATGATGGACGAGCTGGTCTCCGAGTTCAAAAACGAGGAGATGCCCAACCGGGTCAAGATCACCACCAGCTGCTGCCAGATCAATTGCGGCGGCCAGGGCGACATCGCCATCAACGTCCAGCACACCAAGCCGCCGGTGATCAACCATGCCCTGGTGGCCGGCATCTGCGAACGCCCGGCGGTGATCGCCCGCTGCCCGGTAGCGGCCATCCGCCCGGCCCTGGTGGACGGCAAGCCCTCGCTGGAAGTGGACGAGAAGAAGTGCGTGTGCTGCGGCGCCTGCTATCCGCCCTGTCCGCCCATGCAGATCAACGACCCGGTTCATTCCAAGATCGCGGTGTGGGTCGGCGGTAAGCATTCCTCCACCCGTTCCAAGCCCATGTTCCACAAGCTGGTGGCCGCCGGCCTGCCCAACAATGCGCCGCGCTGGCCGGAAGTGGCCGAAGTGGTCAAGAATATCCTGTCCACCTACAAGGCCGATGCCCGGCCGTGGGAGCGCGTGGGCGAGTGGATCGAGCGCATCGGCTGGCCCCGCTTCTTCGAAATGACCGAGCTGCCCTTCACCAAGTACCACGTGGACAACTGGCGCGGCGGCCGCGCCAATCTCAACGCCTCGGCGCATCTGCACTTCTAGGAGACCGGAAGAATGAAATTCGCCGTTCTGGTCAATGAGGGCCCCTATAACCACCAGGCCTCGGACTCCGCCTACCAGTTCGCCAAGGCGGCGCTGGAGATGGGCCACGAGATTTTCCGGGTGTTTTTCTATTACGACGGAGTCAACAACGCCACCAAACTGGGCGAGCCGCCCAGCGACGACCGCAACGTGACCCGGAACTGGCAGAAGCTGGCCGAAAGTCACAAGGTCGATCTGGTGGTCTGCGTCGCCGCCGGCCTGCGCCGGGGCATCGTCGACGGCAACCTCGCCCCCGGCTTTCGCATCTCGGGCCTGGGCCAATTGATCGAGGCCGGCATCCAGGCCGACCGCCTCGTCACCTTCGGAGATTAGGACCATGGACGAGATGGAAAGCGGCATCGTCAAGAAGTTCATGTTCATCAACCGCAAGCCGCCGCACGGCACGGTCTATGCGCTGGAAGTGCTGGAAATGGTGCTGATCTCGGCCGCCTTCGACCAGGATGTGCATCTCGCCTTCATCGATGACGGCATCTACCAGATCAAGAAGGGCCAGGACCCCGCCGGGATCGGGGTCAAGAACTTCTCGCCCACCTATCGGGCGCTGGACGGCTATGACATCGAGAAGCTGTATGTGGAAGCCGAGGGATTGGCCGAGCGCGGCCTGACCGAGGCCGACCTGCTGGTCCCTGTCGAGGTCCTCAGCCGTGCCGAGATGGGCAAGCTGATGGCCGCGATGGATGTGGTTCTCACGGCGTAACAGGAAATCGTCCTTCGAGACGGCCCGTCGGGCCTCCTCAGGACGAGGACAGGGTATATGCCTCATCCTGAGGAGCGAAGCGCCTCGAAGGATGAAGCCGCCAGACGAAATTCGAGGGAAAGCGTCACATGAACACATTGCACACCGTCAACAAATCACCGTTCGAGCGCAGCACCCTCGACAGCTGCCTGGGGCACGCCCAGCCTGGGGATTCCATCCTGCTGATCGAGGACGCGGTGGTCGCCGCCATGGCCGGCACCGCCATGGCCGGCAAGTTGACCGATGCCGCCAGGACCGTCTCGCTCCATGTGCTGGGGCCGGACCTCAAGGCGCGCGGCCTCGATCCCGCCGGTGTGCTCACCGGCTTCACCGTCGTGGATTACGGCGGATTCGTGGAACTGGCGGCTCGGACCAAGGCGACCAACGCCTGGCTCTGAGCCTCGGGGTAACAAAAAAGGTAACGAGGAGAACGTTCAAATGGCTTACAGCAGCAATGGCGCCGTCATCGAGGCCGATGAAGAAGGCTATCTCACCGACATCAACCAGTGGAACGAGGATCTTGCCGGCCAGATCGCCAAGGACGAAGGCATCAATATGAGCCAGGAGCACTGGGAAGTGGTCAACTTCCTGCGTGAGTACTATGCCGAGTACCAGATCGCCCCGGCGGTCCGCGTCCTGACCAAGGCCATCGCCAAGAAGATGGGGCCCGACAAGGGCAACAACAAATATCTCTACGAGCTGTTCCCCTATGGCCCCGGCAAGCAGGCGTGCAAGATCGCCGGCCTGCCCAAGCCCACCGGCTGCGTGTAGCTGGCGGCCAGCCCCTCGTCCTTCGAGACGGCCCGTTGGGCCACCTCAGGATGAGGGGCGACTGATCGAACCGCCTCATCCTGAGGAGCCGAAGGCGTCTCGAAGGATGTGGCTGGCCGAAGGCCAAGCGAAGTGAGGGACTCGTGACGATCTTTTTCGCCATTCTCTTCGGCATCGCCACCGCGGTGCTGGTGGTCGGGCTGGGGCTGAAGATCGCCCGATATGCCCGCACCCCGGCGCCGTTGAAGATTCCCACCACTCCGGCGCCCCTGACCCGGCCGGGGGTGGCATTTCGCCTCGTCCGTGAGGCCGTGGTGTTTGAAAGCCTGTTTCGCGGCAACAAGCCGCTGTGGCTGTTCGCCATCCTGTTCCATTTCGGTCTGGCGGTGGTGCTGATCCGCCATGCCCGCTATTTCGAGACCTCCGTCAGCGCCCTCACCGCCATGGTCCAGCCGCTGGCCATTCCCGCCGCCCTGGCCATGATCACCGGCCTCGGCCTGCTGCTGGCGCGGCGGCTGGTGATCGAGCGCATCCGCTACATCACCGGTCCCTCCGACCTGCTGATGCTGGCGCTGATTCTGGGCATCGGCCTTTCGGGGCTGGCCATGAAGACCGTCGCCCACACCGATATCGTGGGGGTGAAGGCTTTCTTCCTCGGCCTTATGGGCCTGGACCTGCGGCCCCTGCCCGATGATCCGCTGCTGGTGGTTCATCTGCTGCTGGTGGCGGTTCTGATGATCATCTTCCCCTTCTCAAAACTGCTGCACGGGCCGGGCCTGTTCTTCAGCCCGACCCGCAACCAGGCCGACGATTCGCGCGAGAAGCGCCACCTCGCCCCCTGGGCTGCCAAGCTGGAAAGGGAAGCCTGAGCCATGGCTGCCGCACCCTTCGACATTCCCGTCCTCGGCGATCCCGCCCGCCATCCCATCCCCGCGCTGAAAATCGGCGCCATGGACGGCTCCAAGCCCTATGTGGCCGCCGCCGCCCATCAGGAGCCCCTGGGCTTTCCCGGCGAGCTGCACGAGGGCTGGGAGAAGCAGGCGGTGGACCATATGGGTGAACTCCTGGGCAAGTACCGCTCGCTCCAGGTGTTCATGGATTCCTGCGTCAAATGCGGCGCCTGCACCGACAAGTGCCACTATTTCCTCGGCTCCGGCGATCCCAAGAACATGCCGGTGGCCCGCCAGGACCTGTTCCGCTCGGTCTATCGCCGCTATTTCACGCCCGCCGGCAAGCTTGCCCCCGGGCTGGTCGGCGCCCGGGACATGAGCAAGCCTGTGCTGGACGAATGGTTCAACTACTTCCACCAGTGCTCGCAATGCCGCCGCTGCTCGGTGTTCTGCCCCATGGGCATCGACACCGCCGAGATTTCCATGGCGGCCCGCGAGATCATGGATTCGATCGGCCAGGGCCAGAAGTACTGCAACGAGATCATCGGCAAGGTCCACAAGATCGGCAACAATCTCGGCCTGCCGCCTCCCGCCCTGCTCGATACCCTGGAGGGGCTGGAAGAGGACATGGAGGCCGAGACCGGCGTGGCGGTCAAGATGCCCATCGATGTCCATGGCGCCGAAGTCCTGCTGGTCACCCCCTCGGCCGACTTCTTCGCCGAGCCGCATGTCCTGGGCCTGATGGGCTACGCCAAGGTCTTCCACGCCGCCGGCACCTCGTGGACCCTGTCCACCAAGGCCTCAGAAGCCGGCAATTTCGGCATGTTCATCGGCAATTACGAGCAGATGAGGAAGATTTCCCTGCGCATCCGCGAGGCTGCGCTGGAACTGGGGGTCAAGCGCATCATCTTCGGCGAATGCGGCCATGCCTGGCGCGTCGCCTATTCCTTCCTCAACACCCTGGCCGGGCCTTGGGATTTCCTCGATCCCCGCTATCCGATGCCGCAGCACATCCTGGAATTCACCAACGACCTCATCACCCGCAAGGGCATCAAGCTCGACAAGTCCGGTAATGAAGGCATGGTGCTGACCGTCCATGATTCCTGCAACGTGGCGCGCGGCGCCCGCATGGGCGACCGCCCCGGCGGCCAGTTCACCATTCCGCGCGCGGTGATCCAGGCCAGCGTGCCCAAATTCGTCGACATGCACACCGACACCATCTGCGACAAGACCTTCTGTTGCGGCGGCGGCGGCGGCCTGCTCACCGACGAGTTGATGGAGGTCCGGGTCAAGGGCGCCAGTCCCCGCATGGAAGCGCTGAAGGACGTGGTGGAGCGCGAGGGCGTCACCCACATGGCCGCCATGTGCGCCATCTGCAAGGCCCAGTTCACCAAGATCCTGCCCTATTACAACTTCGACCGCGAGATGGTGGTGTCGGTTCACCAGCTGGTAAGCAACGCCATCCTCCTCGGCGACAACGACTAAAAAAGTTTCAGGGAGAAGCCTCATGGCCGCCAAGACCAGTGCCAAGACCACCACCGACGGCATGAATTTCCGGCGCTACAAGGACGGCGATGCCGCCCCCCTGGCCTGGCAGAGGGAAATCTTCAAGGCCGGCTGGTCGCATAAATGCCCGACCTATGTGCTGCGCACCCCGCCCTGCTCGGGCTCCTGCCCGTCCGGCCACGACATCCGCGGCTGGCTCGACATCGTGCGCGGACTGGAAAAGCCGCCGGCCGGCATGAGCATGCAGGAATACGCTTTCCGCCGCATGACCGAGGCCAATCCCTTCCCCGCCATCATGGGCCGGGTCTGCCCGGCGCCCTGCGAGCAGGGCTGCAACCGCAACATGGTCGAGGAACATGTAGGCATCAATTCGGTGGAGCACGCCATCGGCGACTGGGCCATCGCCCATAAGCTGAGCTTCCCCAAGGTGGAGCACTCCTCCGGAAAGTCGGTGGTGGTGATCGGCGGCGGCCCCGCCGGCCTGTCGGCGGCCTATCACCTGCGCCGCATGGGCCATGCCGTCACCGTGATCGAGGAAAAGGCCGAGCTGGGCGGCTATGTCCGCTACGGCATTCCCGGCTACCGCACGCCCCGCGACGTGCTCGACGCCGAGATTAATCGCATCCTCGACCTCAGCATCGAGGTCCGCACCAGCTGCCGGGTCGGCCGCGACATCACCATCGCCGAGCTGGAAGCCAAATTCGATGCCATCTTCTGGGGCGTCGGCACCCATTCCGGGCGCGGCCTGCCCATCCCCGGCTGGAAGAACACTCCCAACTGCGTCTCGGGCGTCGCCTTCCTCAAGGCCTTCAACGAGGGCCGGCTCCAGCACGTGCCCGGCCGCATCATCGTGGTCGGCGGCGGCGATACCTCCATCGACGTCGCCTCGGTGGCGCGGCGCCTGGGTCATATCAGGCAGGCCTCCGACCAGGACCGGGTGGATCACGTCATCCTGGGCCAGGTCGCCCACGACGTCGCCGCCTCGGCATCGCGCGAAGGCGCCGACGTCACCCTGACCTCGCTGTTCCCGGTGGAGAAGATGTTCGCCGCCCAGCGCGAGATCGACGATGCCAAGCGCGAAGGCGTTGATATCAAGGGCGGCATCATGCCGCTGGAAGTGGTCCTGGGCGCCGATGGCCGCGCCACCGGGCTCAAGCTCTGCCAGTGCACCATGGACGGCATGACGCCCATTCCCATCGCCGGCACCGAATACGTGCTGTCGGCCGACCTGATCGTCTCGGCCATCGGCCAGAGTGGCGATTTGCACGACTTGGCCGAAATCGACAACGGCAAGGGCTTCATCAACGCCGACAAGACCATGCGGGTGCCGGGGAAGACCCAGCACTTCGTCGGCGGCGACGTGGTGCGGCCGCATCTGCTGACCACCGCCATCGGCCATGGGCGGGTGGCGGCAGCCAGCATTGACGAGTTCCTCGACAAGGGTGACGTGGGCAAGCGGCCCAAGGTGGACGTCCACCATTTCGACCTGCTGGCCAAGCTGCGCGAGACCGACCTGGAGCCGGAAAAGCCCGAATCCGGCCCGGTGCGCGGCACCTATCAGGCCAAATTCGCCGTCCATAATTTCGAGGACCGCGCGGCCGCCGAGATCGTCACCCACGAGGACCTCTATCTCGGCCACTTCACCCGCAGCAACCGCCATCACCGCGATGAGGTTCACATCGAGGCCGACCGGGTGATCGGCAATTTCGACGAGCGCCTGCTGGCGCTGGACGACAAGACGATGGTGGCGGAGGCGAGCCGCTGCATGTCCTGCGGCCTCTGCGTCGAATGCGACAATTGCGTGGTGTTCTGTCCCCAGCACGCGGTCAGCCGGACGCCCAAGTCCAGCCGCACCACCGGCCGCTATGTGGAAACCGATTATTCCAAATGCATCGGCTGTCACATCTGCAAGGACGTCTGCCCCACCGGCTATATCCAGATGGGTCTGGGGGAATAGGGATGCTGGCTCGGCTCCTGCTCGTCGTCATGCTGATGCTGGCCGGAGGGACGGCGGCGCAGGCCACCGACCTCCCCTCCCTGCCCAAGGCCAGAGGCGGCACCTGCATCGAAGCCCCCGCCACCATGCGGCGCGAGCATCCCGACATGCTTAAACATCAGCGGGACGACACGCTCCGCCTGGGCATTCGCGGCGCCAAGGCCTCGCTCAAGGACTGCGTCGCCTGCCACGCCACCAGCGCCGCCGACGGTACCTCGATCCCGGTCAACGCGCCGGGCCAGTTCTGCCAGTCCTGCCATGCCTATGCCGCGGTGAAGCCCGATTGCTTCGAGTGCCATGCGACAACGCCGGCTCCGGTCAAGGAGGCAGCCCGATGAACCGCCGCTCCATGATCCTGGCTTCCGGCGCGGTGCTGATCGCCACCCCCGCACTGGCCCGCCAACCGGGCCAGCCCGCCAGCGCCATCCAGCGCTGGGGCCTGCTGATCGACACGAGCAAGTGCTCGGCCGACTGCACCATTTGCGTCGATGCCTGCAAGGCCGAAATGGGGCTCAACGGCCACGGCCGCCCCGAGACCGACGCCCAGTATGTGCGCAAGATCGACATCAAGGACCCGGCCACCGGCGCCGCCCATTCGCTGCCAGTCATGTGCCAGCACTGCGCCAAGCCGGCCTGCGTCGATGTCTGCCCCACCGGCGCCTCCATGAAGCGGGCCGATGGCATCGTCCTGGTCGACCGTCACATCTGCATCGGCTGCCGCTATTGCATGATGGCCTGCCCCTACAAGGCGCGCAGCTTCGCCCATGAGGAGCAGAGCGGCCAGAAGCCCTATCTGCCGCGCGGCAAGGGCACGGTGGAGGGCTGCACGCTCTGCGTCCATCGCGTCGATGCCGGCCTTGAACCGGTCTGCGTCGAATCCTGCCGGGCCAAGGCCAAGGGCGCCATGCTGTTCGGTGATCTCAAGGACCCCGACAGCGACATCGCCAAACGGGTGGCCCGCGAGGCCACCACCCGCATCCGCGCCGATCTCGGCCTGGAGCCGGGCGTGCGGTACCAGGGGATCTGAGCCATGACCATGCGAACCGACTATCTCGACATCAAGCCCTACACCAAGGGCTGGCTGACCCTGGTGGCCGGTCTGGGCGTCATGGTCGCCGTGGCGCTGTTCGCCGTCCACCATATGGAAAGCCAGGGCCACTGGGTCACCGGCATGAGCAATCAGGTGGTGTGGGGCATGCCCCATGTCTTCGCCATCTTCCTGATCGTTGCCGCCTCGGGGGCCTTGAACATCGCGTCCATCGGCTCGGTGTTCGGGCGTGAGCCCTACCAGCCCTTCGCCCGGCTGTCGGGCCTGTTGGCCATGGCGCTGCTGGCCGGCGGGCTGGCGGTGCTGGTGCTGGACCTGGGACGGCCCGACCGGCTGTTCGTCGCCATGACCCATTTCAACTTCAAGTCCATTTTCGCCTGGAACGTCATCCTTTATTCCGGCTTCTTCGCCGTGGTCGGCTTCTATCTGTGGACCATGATGGACTGGCGGGTGGAGCGCTTCTATAAGCCGGCCGCCCTGTTGGCCTTCCTGTGGCGGCTGATCCTGACCACCGGCACCGGCTGCATCTTCGGTTTCCTGATGGCGCGGGAAGCCTATGGCGCGGCGGTGATGGCGCCGCTGTTCATCGCCATGTCCTTCGCCTATGGACTGGCGGTGTTCATCCTGGTCCTGGCCGCCGCCGGACGCATGACCGGACAGGCGCCGACGGAGGAAAGCCTGGGCCGGCTGCTGCGGCTGCTGGGGCTGTTCGCCGCCGCCAACCTGTATTTCGTGGCCATTCATCACCTCACTCAGCTTTACGCCGCCGAACGCGGCGGGGTGGAGGCCTTCATCCTCTCCGGTCCCTATTCCCCCTTGTTCTGGATCGGACAGGTGGCGCTGGGCGGCGTGGCCCCGCTGCTGATCGCCTTCGGCGGCTGCGCCCATCAAAGACGCCGCCGTGCCGTGATGGCCTCGGCGCTGACCATCCTCGGCGGATTATCCCAGGTGTATGTCCTGGTCATCGGCGGTCAGGCCTGGCCGCTGAACCTGTTCCCAGGCATGGACGTCAGCTCCGCCTTCGGCGACGGCAGCCTCCACGCCTATGCCCCCACCCTGGCCGAAACCGCTCTGGGGCTGGGTGGAGTAGCCATCGCCGGCCTGATCCTGGTGGCGGGCGCCACCGCCTTCGGCATCCTGCCCGCCCCCGCGCCCTTACCAGAACTTGCGACAAAATGTGATACGTAACAATACTGAAGTATGGCTCTCTTAACTTTTGGTTGATGTATATCGTCCGTTTGGTCAATTCTGTGATGGAGAGTAATGGGATCGGAATAATTCGACCTCGGGGGGGCATATACGTGACGCCAGCACTTGCCCAAGATGGCCAGGACAGCCAGAATTATCTCGACGCGATTCGAGCCGCGCTCCGGACTCAGGTTTCCGACATCTTACGCCTGAATATGGCGCAGCTCTCCTCGCTGCCGCAGGATGCCATTTATGATCAGGTGCTCAACGACCCGCAATTACTGATCGAGTGCTTCCAGGTTTTCCGCAATCAGCCTGATCTGTTCCGCAAGGTGGTCATGCGCCCCGACAAACGGCCGGTGACTTCGGACCAGGACCCGCTGCTGTGTGGCCGCACCTTGAATCAGGTGGTGACGCTGATCGTGCGGGCCTCGGCCAAGCGGTATTTCCGCGCCACCTTGCCGCCGCCGCCGCCGCCCCGGCTGGTGACACCGCCCAAGGGGACCCTGGTCGAACAGGCGGCGGTCCGCCTCAAGCTCAAGCCGCCGCCGCCGCCGCCGGTGGTCATCCGTCACCAGGGCAAGGCCGACCACCTCTACACCGCGTTCCGCCAGAACCTGCTCTACGAGTGGCAGGTGCCGCTGATCCCCGGCTACGCCACCTTGGAACTGCCCACGGTGACCCGCCTGGGCGAGCGCATCCTGGACCTGCGGGAAACCTCCCAGATCGAGATTCTGGCCGCCGAGGGACTGACCCCCGAAGGCTATCTGCCGCTGCTGCTGTCCGACGCCAAGCGCCTGCGCGGCCCCGATGGCGGGCTGGACGCCAACGCCCTGAGCGACGTGTTCATCAAGCTGAACCTGGACGCGCTGTTCCCCGATCTGGTGGACACCGCCCTTCGCCGCGCGGTGTCGCAGATTTCCTGCGTCGATCCCCGGGCGGTGGAACAGTTGCTGCCGGTGCTGGAACTCAATATCCGCTCGGTGGCGGTGTTCCTGTTCACCGCCTTCCACCGCATGGGCGAAAAGGCATTCCGTCAGGCGCTGGGGCCGCACTGTGCCCTGTGGGCTGTGCAGAAGATGGCCAAATACCTGGAAAGCTGTCGCCCCTGGCCGCGCTCGCTTCCCGGCATGAAGCAGGCATCGGAACGGGCGCTGGCCTATGCCTTCGACCTGGACACCGGCCTGCCGGCCAAGGATGCCCCGCGCGCCGCCGCACCAGCTGCTCCGGCCACGAAGCCGGCTCCCGCCGCCATCACCGGCGCAGCCAAAAAACCGGCTCCGGCGGCGAGTGCAGCCCCGGCCAAACCCAAGCAGCCTGATCTGAGCCCGGTCCCCGGCACGGCCGCCCGGGTCGATGACCGCGCCTCGCGCAAGGCGGCTCCGATCTCGGCCTCGGGACGACGGTAGGACGGTTTTTCATTGTCCTACCTGCCTCGGGCACGGTCACTTGGCCGCCGCCTTAACGGCGGCCGAGCATGACCCGAATTGATCGGACCATGCTCCCTCCCGGAGCGAGCGGAGGCTAAGCCGCCACGCCCCGGTCGCGCTTTTCCACCCGCTTCATGGACAGGCCCAGGCACAGTACCGCCCAGGCGATGGTCACCACCAGCGACAGCAGATAGGACGGATCGGCCAGCAGGGTGGCGGGGCCGGCATAGAACGGCGCCCGGATGATGATCAGGGCATGGGTGACCGGATTAACCAGCATCACCACCTTCATGGCCAGCGGCACGTTGCCCAGGGGGAACAGGGCACCGGACAGCATCCACAGCGGCATCAGGAATACCATCATCACCGCATGGAAGGCCGAACTGGTCTTCATGGGCCAGGCCAACAGGAAACCCAGCGCCGAAAACCCCACCCCGGTAAGAACGAAGCTGACCAGCAGAAGGATCAGGCTGCCCAGACCCAGGTGCAGACCGAGGAACGGCGCCGCGATGGTGAAGATCAGGGTCTGGACCATGGCGATGGAAGTGGAGCCCAGCACCTTGCCCAGGACGATGGCCAGCCGCGACACCGGCGCCACCAGCACGCCCTGTAGGAAACCGGCATCCCGATCCTCGATGATGGTGATCGACGAGAAGATGCTGGCGAACAGCATCATCATCAGCATCACGCCGGGATAGAAATATTCGAGATAGCTGACATTCTCCATGCCCTGGGGCCGGAACGACCCGGCAAAGCCGGCACCGAGGAACAGCCAGAACAGCAGCGGCTGCGCCACCGTGCCCACCACCCGCTGGGGCTGACGGATGAAGCGGGTGAATTCCCGCTTGGCCAGGGAGAAGGAGACGCGCGCGAACGAACTCATCGGCCGGTCCTCCTGAGATCGAGCGCCAGGGCGTGGTCAGGCACCGCCTTGCTGGTGACGTGGACGAAGACGTCTTCCAGGCCCGGCTGCTTGATGGAAATGGACAGCACATCGGGGCGATAGCGGTCGAGGATCTTTTCCAGCAACGGCAGGCTTTCGCCGTTCTCGGTCTCCTCGAGGCGCACCTCGTCACCGATGCAGCGCACAGCGAGACCCATCTCTGCCCGCAGCCGCGCCGCCAGTCCCTCGGTATCCTTGGCTTGCAACACCACCATCTCGGTACCGATCATGGCCTTAAGGGCGGTGGGGGTGTCATAGGCCAGCAACTTGCCTTCCCGCAGGATCGCCACCCGGTCCACATCGTCGGCCTCGGCGAAAACGTGGCTGGTCATCAGCACCGTCATTCCCCGCTCTTTCTGAAGGCGGTGGAGCGCACCGAGGAAATTGCGCCGCGATACCGGATCAAGCCCGGTCGTGGGCTCGTCCAGCAGCAGAACCTTGGGGTCGGTCATCAGCACTTTGGCCAATTCCACCTGCCGGGCCAGACCGCCCGAAAGGGTATCGACCTTCTGCTCCAATCGCTCGGCCAGATCGGTCCAGGCCAGGGCGGCATCGCGGCGACGGATGAAATCGGCCCCGGACAGGCCGTAGAGATCGCCGTGGATGGCCAGATTTTCCGCCACCGACAGATGCTTGTCCACCGCCGGGCTTTGGAACACCACACCCACCACGCCGCGCACCTTGGCCGGCTCGGCGAAAAGGTCGATGCCGGCGATCCGCACGGTGCCCGCCGAAGGCAGGGCCAGACCGCAGAGAATGCGGAACAGGGTCGACTTTCCGCTGCCATTGGGGCCGGACAGGATGACGAACTCGCCCTCGCGAACATGCAGCGACAGGTCGGCAAGGGCGGTGCGGGACGCGGTCTTGCGCCCGGCGGGATAGATATGGGTGAGGTTCTCGATGGTGATCATCGGCGGCCCTGTGTCTGAAGGCTGCGGACTCTTCCACAGCGCGGACGCAGGGTAAAGCCCCACGGATGATTTACTACATTAAAATATTTCAAGACTGGCCCGCAACGCCTTGCCTGACACGAACCTTGCGAACAAAGGCGACAAAGCGCGGTGCCCAGGGATTGGGGCCGACGCTGCGCAGATGGGCGTAGGTCGCCAGGGTGTTGGCGATGACCAGTCCGTCTTGCTGTTCGGCGATACCGGCGCCACGCACCACCCGGTAGGCGAAGCGAGGGTCGCCCTCGATATCCTCCAGCCGGGAATAGTGGAATTCATGGGCGGGGATCACGCCGGGCCCCTCCTCCAGCCGGGGCCAGGGGAAATCAGCGGTCTCGCGCAGACGGACATAGCCGCGGCCCTGAGGCTGGCGATGCATCACCGCCTCGCCCGGCACCAGCCCCACCATGGCGCGGCACTCGCCCTTCCAGCGCACGGCACGCGACAGGTACATCAGCCCGCCGCATTCGGCATAGATAGGCAATCCGGCCTCACCCATGGCCTTGATCTCCGCCCGCAGCGCGGCATTGGCCTCCAGCTGCTCCATGGCGGCCTCGGGAAAGCCGCCGCCGATGAACAGCCCGTCGAGATCGGGTGGCAGATGGGGATCGGCCATGGTGTCGAAGGGAACCAGCTCCGCCCCCGCCCGGGCCAGGGCCTCCAGGTCATCGGGATAATAGAAGCCGAAAGCGGCATCTCGGGCAACGGCGATGCGCAGGTCCGGCCGGGGTATGGCCGGGGACGCAACCGGCTCCACCTCGATGGGCGGGGCGGTGGCCGCCAGGGCCAGCAGGGCATCAAGATCGACTTGCCGCCCGACCGCTTCGGCGAGACGGGCGATGGCGGCCTGGGCCTGCTCGGCCTCGTTGGCCGGCACCAGTCCGAGATGGCGTTCAAGGATTTCCATGGCCGGGCCGCGATGCACCGCGCCAAGCACCGGAATCCGGGTGTAATGGGCCACAACCTCGCGCAGCTTCCTTTCGTGGCGGGGACCGCTGACCTTGTTGAGGATGACGCCAGCGATCCTCAGCGTCGGATCGAAGGCCTGATAGCCGATCAGCAGCGGCGCGATGCCCCGGGTCATGCCGGCGCAATCGACCACCAGCACCACCGGCGCCTCCAGCCACTGGGCCAGCATGGCCGAGGAATTGGCGCCTTCCAGATCGACGCCGTCGAACAGACCCTTGTTGCCCTCGATCAGACTGAGATCGGCCCCCCGGGAGTGCCGCTCGAAGGTCTGGCGGATCAGGCGCGGCGGCATGGTGTGGAAGTCGAGATTGCGGCAGTCGCGCCCACTGGCCGCCGACAGCCACAGCGGATCGATATAATCCGGCCCCTTCTTGAAGGGCTGCACCGCCAGACCGCGCGCCGCCAGGGCCGCCAGCAGCCCCACCGTCACCGTGGTCTTGCCCGAGGATTTGTGCGCCGCCGAGATCAGCAGGCGCGGCGCCGGCCGGGTCCCGCTCACGCCGCCCCCGGGACCTTGCCCTTGGCGCGATCCCGCCACATGGTCAGCGCCATGCCCTCGGCCTCGTCGGTAGAGGCCGCACGGCCCATGGCCCGCAGCGCAATGGCCATGGTGCCGGAGATGGCGGCGGCGGCGGCCTCGTCGCTGTCGCTGCCCCGCCACAACGCGCCGAGACGGGTCAGGTCCAGGCTCTCCTCGTGACTGCGGACTCCTTCGATCAGAGCCGGCCAATCCTCGCTCAGCGGCTCGCCATCCACCAGCGACAGCACCTCGCAGGCCTTTTCCGGCCGACGTTCCACTTCGCCGCCTTCGCCCTTGAACACCGCCATGCGCTGATCCCCCAGCAGTTTGGCCGCCAACTGGTGCACCACCGCATAGGGCGGGTGCGATACCGAATTGATGGCGCAGGCGGCGTCGAAGGGATTGGCCAGCCGCGCCACGGTATGGACCGGCGAGCGCAACCCCAGCAGATGGCGCAGCTCCATGATGGCATGCAGCGGCGGCGCCAGATGCTCCAGCGTCATATAGGCGAAGTTGGTGCTCTCCAGCCGGCGGGCAGCCTCGGCGGTGGAGGTGGAGACCGGCACCCCCAGCGCCGCCAGCGCCTGGGAGGTCCACACCCGCCCGGCGGTGTGATGCTCGGAGCCGTGCATGAACACCCGGATGCCGTGGCCGGCCAAGGTCAGCGCCGCCAGCAGGTAATAGGGCAGCTGCCGGGTTTTGCCGGCATAGGACGACCAGTCAAGATCGACAGCGGGGGCGCCGGCCGGCACGGTGATGCACTCGCGGATGGCCGCCGCCAGTCCCGCCGCCTCCTCCGGGGTCTCGGTCTTGACCCGCAGCAGGCAGAGGAAGGCGCCCAACTGCACCGGCTCGACCTCGCCCCGCAGCACCATGCGAAAGCCGTCGCGGGCCTCCTCGAAGGTCAGCGGCCGCGACAGGCGCGGCCCCTTGCCGAGGATGCGGACATAGGGGGCGAAGGGATGTTCCTGGGTCACGGCGGGCACCTGTTCTTCTGCACACTGGTTCCTGCCATGATAGTCGAATATACCGGGGGGTAGGAAAGAGGCTTATTTCAGGAAACCGTCATATGCCCACTACCCTCCGTGATGCCTTCGACCGCGCCGCCCGCTCCTATGATGGCGAGCGCCGCCAGTTGATCCCCTGCTTCGACGAGTTCTACGGCAATGCCGTGGCGCTGGTGGCGGAAGCCGCCGGCCCCGGCGCCCGCATCCTCGACCTTGGCGCCGGTACCGGCCTGCTCTCCGCCCTGGTGGCTGAAGCGGTGCCCGATGCCGAATTCACCCTCACCGATCTGTCCGAGGCCATGCTGGCCAAGGCCTGCGAACGCTTCGCCGCCGGCCCGGCCAAGGTGTCGTTCAAGGTCATGGACCATCTCGCCCTGGACGAGGTCGAGAGCTACGACGTGGTGATGTCGGCCCTGTCCATCCACCATCTGGAGGACGTGGACAAGCGGGTCTGTTACACCGCCATGACCCGCGCCGCAAAGCCGGGTGGGCTGGTGCTCAACGCCGATCAGGTGGCGGGCGACACCGCCGCCATGGAGGAGCGCTACTGGCGGCACTGGTACGGGTCTGTTTCGACCACCGACCTGCCGAAAGATGCCATTGAGGCCGCCATCCGGCGCCAGCGCTACGACAAGCGCTCGCCGCTGCTGCCGCAACTGGACTGGCTGCATCAGGCCGGCCTGAACGAGGTGGAATGCCGCTACAAGAATGTCAGCTTCGTGGTGCTGTGCGGAGTGAAGCCCGCTTAGACCAAGGCTCGATGAGCAGGACACATCGGGCCTTGGTTAGGCGCAACGCGCCGCGCGGCCTATGGTATAAGCCCCCGCCAATCATGGCGAAAGCACCATGATCGGGCCACAGTCCCGACATCGGACGCGCGCAGCATGGTTTCCATAACGCTCCCAAAGCGGGAGCAGGAGGCCGTCCATGAACCTTCGTCTGCTCACCACAGCCGCTTTGCTCAGCATCGGCCTGAGCGGTTGCGCCATCGACCCCTATGCCATGAATGGCATTGGCTGGTACCAGCCTCCCGGCGGTGATCCCTACTATCACCAGACCTACGCCTCCTGGATGCCGCCCGCCTACCACAGCCCGCGCCAGGCGCCGCAGTCCCACGCCGAATACCGCGAGGACACCCGTCAGCCCCACCGGGATCGCGAGCCGCAGCAACAGCTCAGCAGCAGCTTCCACCACCAGGAACAAGTGCGCCAGCCCCACCACGACCAGCCGCCGGCCGCCCCGGCCAATAACAGCCGCCCCCATCCGGCAGAGACCCAGCGCCCGAATCACGATCACCAGCCGGATGAACACAAGGACCATCCTTTCCCCGGCCGCTGATGATCGACCCGGCCACTGATGATCGAAAGGCCCACCGGCTCAAGCCGGCGGGCCTTTCCTGCCTCTAAGAATGAGCGGTCAGGCCCGCTGAATCCTGGCCACGAAGTCCTCCACCTGACGGGCCAGCCCCTCGGCCTGTTCGGCCATGGCGGCGGCCTCGCCGCTGCGGCGGTGGGACAGGCTGCCAAGGTCGTGGGCGACGCCGGTGACCTCGGCCACATTCTCGCTGACAGTCTCCACCACTCCGGCGGCGCGCTGGGAGCTTTGGGCGATCTCGGTGATGGCCTTGCTCTGGGTGTTTGCCGATTCGGCGATGGTGCTGATGGCGCGCTCGATACCGCCGATGATGGAGCCGATCTCGCGGATGGCGGCGACTGCGCCACCGGTGACACTTTGGATTTCCGTGACCTGGGCGCCGATATCCTCGGTGGCCTTGGCGGTCTGGTTGGCCAGATGCTTGACCTCGTTGGCCACCACGGCGAAGCCCTTGCCCGCCTCGCCGGCGCGGGCCGCCTCGATGGTGGCGTTGAGCGCCAGAAGGTTGGTCTGGGCGGCGATGTCCTGGATCAGGTTGACCACGTCGCCGATGCGATGCGCCGCTTCGGCCAGACTTTCCACCGTGGCATTGGTCTTTTCTACCTCGCGCACCGCGCTGGTGGCCATGCCGCTGGATTCGTCGATGAAGCGATTGACCTCGCGGACGCTGGCGGACAATTCCTCGGCCGCCGCCGCCACCGTCTCCACGTTGCCGGTGACCTCGAGGGCACTGCGGGCGGCCTCGGTCAGGCTGTCGGACATCTCGGACAGACGGTGGTCCACCTCCTCGGCCGAACTGCGCGAGCCGCTGGCGGCGAGGGAGAGCTTGGCCACCATCTCGCCGATGGCCGAGCGGAAACTGTCGGCCAGGGTCTTCATTTCCACCTGATGATGGCTCTGGCTTTCGGATGTCAGGCGATCACGCTCGCGCGTCGCCTGATCCGCCGCCGCCTCGGCGATCTTGGCTTCTTTAAGTGCCGCTTCCGAAGCTTCGAAGGTCTTGGTCAGACGCCACGCGACCCAGCTCAGCACCGCCACCTCCACCACCACGATCACCGCATGCAGCACGACCCGGCCGAAGGCGGCTCCGTCGGGAAAAACGGCGGCGGGATAGAGGAAATTCAGCAGCAGGTGGTGCAGCGCCACCATGGCGGCGGCCACGATCAGCGCCTTCCAGTCACAGAAAGCGGTGAGCATGGCCAGGGTGGCGAAGAAATACATGTGCATGTCGATCTGCCAGGGATGGCCGGTGAAGCCATAGAGCAGCAGCGCAACCATGCCCATCAGCGCCACCCCGATGGTATAGCGGGCGCTGTCGGAGCCAGGCGCGAGCTTGGAGGTCGCGGTGGCGGCACTGGCCATGACCAGGGCCCCCAGCGCCATCATGGCCCAGTTGCTCCCCAGGAGAAGCCCCACGACCACGACCAGCGGCAGGTGCAGCCACAGGAAGGCGATGAGAAAGCGCTCGACGACGGCTCGGATTTGCTGGATTTCACTCATGGCAGGTTCCTTATGCTCACAGGCAATCGGTCATTTGCGGGGCACGCAGCACCAGCAGCGCCCCGGCATCGTAAAGACGGCTGATCAGATCGGGGCCGTTGGACCGCACCAAGACCACCGAAGCCCAGCCGCCGAAGGTGAGAACCTCATCCGCCCCGGCGGCGGCCACCGCCAGCAGGGCCGGCGAGCCGGCGGCCGAAGGCGGAAAGATGGCCGCCAGCGGCTGGCCGGAACGCGGCCATACCGTCAGACCCACCGTCCAGCCGAGGCTGAAGATCATCAGCGCTAGGGCTGGGGCGAAACGGGTAAAGAAGCTCCGGCTTGCAGTCATTCCACCACGTCCTAACTTCGGTGGTATCTTTTAGCGGCCCCAGGGGGAGCACGGCGGGCCGGCTTTCCCCAATGGCGGAATACCAACGTGAACGGTAGGGAATCGCGCGCGAAACCGCAAGGCGATGCAAAAGCTGTAGACTATATCCAGGATATGAGCGCCCCGGCAAAAGAAACACGGCCGGCCATAATCTTGGCGTGATTGCCGGTCAGCATGGGCACCAGCTTCCGGGAATTTGAGGACCAAAGGCATGAATACCGCCACCGATCCCAGCATCATTGCCTCCGCTCTGGCCCGCGCCGGCTTCGGCGCCCGCCCGGGCGAGGTGACCGGAATCGCCGCCTCGGGCGGTTTCCCCGCCTGGGTCGAGCGGCAACTGCATCCGGCCGACGACCCGGATTCCGACCTGGATGCCCGGTTGGCGGCGGTGCGGCTGCGAATCCGCTATGGCGCGGCCAAGGATGGCGCCTGGGGAGCGATGGATGAGATGCGGCCACTGGCCTTGCTGGAGCGGCCCATGGAGGCGCTGTGGCCGTTGGCCGACGGCAAGAGCAAGATGGATGGAGCCGAGCGTCGCCGCCCCCGCGACGAGGTGATCGCCGCCACCCTGGTCCGCGCGGTGCATTCACGCTGGCAGTTGCGCGAGGTGTTGGCTGGTTTCTGGCATGACCATTTCAACGTGGACTTCTTTCAGTCCGACACCCTTGCCGCCACCTTGCCGGCCTATGACCACGCGGTGATCCGGCCCCATGTGCTGGGCAATTTCCGCCAGATGCTGGAAACGGTGGCCACTAGCACCGCCATGCTGCTCTATCTTTCCAACCGCTCGTCGCGGGCGGGAGCGGCCAATGAGAATTACGGCCGCGAGCTGTTCGAACTGCACACCTTGGGCCGCGACGCCTATCTCAACGACCGCTACGACCGCTGGCGCGACGTCCCCGGTGCCGGGGAAGGCCGGCCCCAGGGCTATATCGACCAGGACGTATACGAGGCGGCGCGGGCCTTCACCGGCTGGACCATCGAGGACGGCGCCGGGGTGGACGGCAAGCGCAAGCTACCCGAGACGGGCCGCTTCACCTATGTGGAGGCCTGGCACGACGGCTACCAGAAGCGGGTCCTGGGCACCGAGTTCTCTCCTTTCGCCGCGCCCATGGCCGATGGCCGGCAGGTCCTCGACCTCGTCGCCGGCCATCCCGCCACCGCCCGCCATCTAGCCGGCAAGCTGGTGCAACGGCTGGTGGGCCGGCACCCGGAAAAACTGGTGGAGGCCGCCGCCGCCGAATGGCGCAAATCCGCCGCCGCCCCCGATCAGATCGCCAGGGTGGCGCGCCTCATCCTGCTGTCGCCCGACTTCCTCGCGACCAAGGGCGAGCGGTTGCGGCGGCCGTTGGCCCTGGCCGCCGCTTTCGCCCGCGCCACCGGCCTCGACCTTGTTCCCACCGAGGGGCTGGTGGGCGCCATCGCCGGCTGCGGCCAACGGCTGTTCGGCTGGCCGACCCCCACCGGCCAGCCCGACGAAGAGTCCCAGTTCCTCGGCACCCAGGCCATGCGCGGCCGCTGGGCACTCCTGCTTGGTTTGGCGGAGAACTGGTGGGGCACCGGAGCAGTCCCCTCGCCCGTCGCCTTGCGTACCACGCCGCCGACACCGCGCACGGCGGTGACCGCCTGGCTGGAACCGCTTGGATTGGCCGAACGTCCCGATATCGGCGCGGCAGTACTCACCGGGCTGGGCTGGCCGCCCGATCAGGTGCTGGGACCGCCCGCCGCCCCCGACACCGAACGCCGCCTTGCCCGTATCGCCGCGCTGTGCGCCATGGCGCCGGCCTTTCAGAGCGTCTGACCATGATGAACCTCAACCGCCGCGCCTTACTTCGCCTCGGGCTGGGAAGCCTCGCCCTGCCCGGCCTGTCCCGGCTCGCCTTCGCCGGCCCGGGGAACGAGCCGCCGCAACTGCTGGTGCTGCTGCATCTTCGCGGCGGATGCGACGGCCTCAATCTGGTTTCGCCATCCAATGATCCCGACTTCCTCGCCGCCCGGGCCAGCGATCTTCGGGTGGGCGAGGACGGCTTCGCCCTGGGCAGCGGCGCTACCGCCGGCACGGATTTTCGTCTGCATGCCGCCGCCCCGGCCCTATTCGAGCTTTACGGTGCCGGCCATCTGGCGGTGATCCACGCCGCCGGGCTGAGCGCCGGCAATCGCAGCCATTTCGTGGCCATCGACATGATCGAACGCGGTATCGCCGATACCACCGCCCTGCTGAAGACCGAGACCGGCTGGTTGACCCGTTGCGGGCGTGGCGCCCCGGCGGGCGTGGTGGGCTGCGTTTCGGTGGGAGCCACCCCCAGCGGCGAGTTCCGGGGCCTCGGTTCGGCGCTGGCCCTGCCCGACCTGGGAGGAGGACTGCTGCCGGCGGGCGGGCCGCAGGTGGCCTCGGTGCTGGCCAATCTCTACGCCCCCGCCGCCGGGGCCGTGGCCACCGCCGGGCGCGACGCCCTGGCGGCGCTGGCCGCCATCGACCGCCGGCTGCCGCGCGACGCCGCCGGCAAGGTTGTGCCGTACGCTCCCGAGGGCAATGCCAATTACGCCGCGGCAGGGGAACTGGCCCGGCCGCTCCAGGTGTTGGCGCAACTGATCAAGATGGAGGTGGGGCTGACCTCGGCCACCCTCGATCTCGGCGGTTGGGACACGCATGAAGGCCAACCCGGCCGCTTCCGCAATCAGGTGGCCAAGTTGTCGTCCGGTCTCGGCGCCTTGTGGGAAGACCTGCCCGGCAGCCGTGATCGCACGGTGGTGGTGGTGATGAGCGAATTCGGCCGTCGCCTGCGCTCCAACAAGAGCAACGGCACCGATCACGGGCGCGGTGGCATCGCCCTGGTGCTGGGCGGCCGGGTCCGAGGCGGTCGGGTGCTCGGCCCCTGGCCCGGCCTTGCCACCGAGCAGTTGGACGAGCATGTGGATCTGGCGGTGAGCACCGATTATCGTCAGATTCTCACCGAAGTCCTGACCGAGACCGACGGACGGACACCGGCCGCTCCGGTTTTCCCCGGCTTTAGCCCGAGTGCGCCACTGGGGCTGTTCAGGACCTGAGCCCCAGCATCACCCCGCTTGGCGTCCGGCGGATCTCCACCGCCGCCGCCTTGGCCAAATGGTCCAGCCGGCCGCGCAGTCGGAGGCCGAAGCGGCGCAGCAGGTGGTCGCCCACCCCGCCGGCCGAGGCCCAGCCGTCCACCGCCTGCTCGGCGACCAGGAAACGCAGCGCCTCGGCGGGGCTGAGATCGCCTTGGCGCCGCGCCGCGATCCCCGCCGCCAGCAGCCGCCGGATATCGGCGTCGAAGCCCTTGTCGTTGGAGGCGATCTCCACCCGCGACGGCGGCTTGGGAGCGGCTATCAGTGCGTCCACCCGGGCGGCGATTTCCTGGTCCGCAGCCTGGGACGGGGCATCGTCGGCAATGATGGTTTCGCGCTCAACGAGTAGAAGCCCTCGCCACGGATCAACCAGACCGAGGCGGCCGAACAGCTCGATCCGGCCGAATCCGGACCAGAGCGATGCTATTTGACGCTGTGGTCCGGCGGTCAAATTCTCGCAATCAATCAGGGCGATAGCGTTTTCATTCACCATTTTCTCCACATTTCCTGGGGTCATACGCACGACTCCGCTTCACCTTCAGCTCCACCTCATATAACCTTGGTGCAGTTCGGGGGCAGTTCACCGCCCTCTAAGACGGCCCCGCCAAGCTGCGGGGCATGCTGGCGGGAGTAGGAATGTTCAAGCGGAAGTCCATCGACGCACAGGTCGGTGACATGTTCATCAAGGCCCACGACACCAAGAAGAGCGTCTGGGTGGTGGAGCGCATCTTCGAGCACGTGGATGGCATCCTGCATGCCCGTCTGTTCAACAAGACGCAGCCCAAGACCATGATCACCGTGTCCGCCTCCACTCTGGCCGACCCCGATTTCTTCCATCGGGCGCCGGTCTCCCAGGGCGACTGAGTCCAAAAACCTCAGCGATCAATCAGGGCCGCGACCGGCGCCGACGTCACCACCGTCGGTGACTGGAACGGATTGCCCTGCACCAGGACGATGGCGGCGGTGGGTGCCGCCGCCGCGGCGAAGATCGCCACCGCCAGAATTTCGGCCCGCGCCTGCTCCACATGAACCATGGCGACGGAGATCATGGTCAGGAAGCCCAGGAAGGCCATCCCCAGCCATTTCAGCGGATTGACATGGGTCTGCGACAGCGCGATGCGCAGGCCCCGGGCGGCGCGCACCTGGATGACCTGGGCCAGCAACAGGCTATGCACCCCAGCCGGCGCGGCTTCGGCCACTTCGCGCCCGGCCAGCAGCGACAGCAGGTGGTCAAGCCGGTCCGAGGCGGCCTGACTGCTCTGACGCCGGGCCAGCAGCGGCCATTCCTCCTCCACCGTGACCCGGGCGTAGTCCGCCACCTGCGCCTCGATCCGGCTCCGCACCGCCGCCGGCAGATGCTCGGCCAGGGCCTTGATGCTGCGCAACCCGTCGGCTTCCTGGTAGACGGTGTTCAGCGCCCGGTCATGGGCATTCCAGGTGTCGTTGGCGAGGAAGGCCAGCGTCAGGGCGAACAGCACTCCCACCACCCCCAGGAAGGGCGGCGACACCCCGCGAAAGGTCCGGATGGCGGCGGCCCAGGGCGAGCGGAGCGTCGTCCACAACAGCAGCCATGCTCCCAGGAACGTACCCAGCAGCGCCACCAGGGCGTATCCATAATGATCGTAATGTCCCAGATCCATGAGCGGCTTGGCATCCATCCAATGGGTGATCGGGCCATTTCAGCCTATGCCGGCGGTTTAGGCTAGCCGCTTTTCGCCCGCGCCACCTTGGAACCGCTGGGCTTGCCCAGAACCGCCGAGATGAAATTGCCCGCCGCCATCAGCCGGCCGAGATCCACACCGCTGGAAACGCCCAGGCCGTCGAGCATGTACAGCACGTCTTCGGAGGCGACGTTGCCCGAGGCCCCCTTGGCATAGGGACAGCCACCGAGCCCGGCCACCGAGGAATCCACCACCGCCACGCCCAGCTCCAACACCGCCAGGATATTGGCCAGAGCCTGACCATAGGTATCGTGAAAATGGGCCGCCAGCATGGCGACCGGCAGTTTTTCCGCCACCGCCGCCACCATGGCCCGAGCCTGGAGCGGGGTGCCGATGCCGATGGTATCGCCCAGCGAAACCTCGTAGCACCCCATTTCGGCCAGCCGGACCGCCACCTCGGCCACCGCGGCGGGTGCGATCTCGCCTTCATAGGGGCAGCCCAGCACGCAGGAGACGTACCCCCGCACCCGCAAGCCCTCGGCCTTGGCCCGCGCGACAACAGGGGCGAAGCGCTCCAGACTTTCGGCGATGGAGCAATTGATGTTCTTGCGCGAGAAGCTTTCCGAGGCGGCGGCGAAGACCGCCACCTCCTCCACCTTGGCGGCCAGCGCCGCTTCCAGCCCCTGGAGATTGGGGGTCAGCACCGGATAGGACACGCCGTCCCGCCGGGTGATGGCGGCCATCACCTCGGCGGTGGACGCCATCTGCGGCACCCATTTGGGGCTGACGAAGCTGCCCGATTCGATCACCGCCAACCCGGAGGCCGACAGGCGCTCGATCAACTCCACCTTGGCCGCCACCGGCACCGGCTGCGGCTCGTTCTGAAGGCCGTCGCGAGGACCGACCTCGACCAGTTTGACCCGAGGAGGGAGCCTCATGAGGCCACCTCGAACTCCAGCAGGTCGGCGCCCTCGGCCACCGAATCGCCGACCCGGTAGTGAACGGCCGCGACCGTGCCGTCGGCGGGGGCCTTGATGGTGTGCTCCATCTTCATGGCTTCCACCACCACCAGCGGCTGGCCGGCGGTGACGGTGGCGCCGGCCTCGACCAGCACCTGGACCACGGTGCCCGGCATGGGCGCGGCGAGGCGGTCATCGCCGGATTCCCGGTCGGCGGCCTTGGCCGAGGGGTCGTCCAGCTTGATGCGCCAGCTCTGGCCGTCATGCAGCACGGTAAGATCGAAGCCGCTGCGGACCACCGTGGCCGAACGGCGCTCGCCACCGATCTCGGCGGTCAGCGTGCCACCGGCAAGACTGGCCCGCCGCGCGGTCAGGGTGGCGTCGGGGAAATCCAACTGCCAGCCATCGGGGTGGAAATGCACCTGGACCGGCCGCTCCTCCGCTCCATCCAGGAAGCGGAAGTCGTGGTGGTTGTCGTCGTTGAGCCGCCAGCCGTTGCTCTGGCGCCAGGGGGAGTGGGGATCGCCGGAGCGCTTGGCGGCCGCCTTGCTCTCCTCCTGGCGCCACAGCAGCAGGGCCAGGGCGGCGAAGGCCAGCCCCAGGGCCGGCACCGGCGCCGATGCCGGCAGCAAGCGGGCGCGGTGACGCTCGATGAAGCCGGTATCGATCTCCTCGGCGGCAAAGGCGGGATGGCCGGCGATGGCGCCGAGGAAACCCACATTGGTGGTGACCCCGGCAATCCGGTAATCGGCCAGGGCCCGGCGCAGGCGGCGCAGCGCCGCGTCACGGTCCACGTCCCAGACGATCAGCTTGGCGATCATCGGGTCGTAGAAGGGCGTCACCTCGTCGCCCTGGCGCACGCCGGTATCGACGCGGACATGGGCGTTCTCCACCGGCGGCTCCAGATGGGTGAGGCGGCCGATGGCGGGCAGGAAGTCACGGGAGGGGTCTTCGGCGTAAAGGCGGGCCTCGAAGGCATGGCCCTTGCGGCTGATCTGCTCCTGGGCCAGGGGCAACGCCTTGCCCGAGGCCACCAGCAATTGCCACTCCACCAGATCAAGGCCGGTGATCATCTCGGTAACCGGATGCTCCACCTGGAGGCGGGTGTTCATCTCGATGAAGAAGAAGCGGCCGTCCTGATAGAGGAACTCCACCGTGCCGGCGCCCACATAGTTCACCGCCTGGGCCGCCGCCACCGCCGCCTCACCCATGGCCCGGCGGATATGGTCGGACAGTGCCGGAGCCGGGGCCTCCTCGATCACTTTCTGGTGACGGCGCTGGATGGAGCAGTCGCGCTCGAACAGATAGACGCAATTGCCCTTGGTGTCGGCGAAGACCTGGATTTCCACGTGGCGCGGCCGGGGGAGATAGGCTTCCAGCAGCAGGGTATCGTCGCCGAAGGCCGCCTTGGCCTCGCGCTTGGCCGAAGCGATGGCCTCGGGGAGGCCCGCCTCCTCGGTCACCACCCGCATGCCCTTGCCGCCGCCGCCGGCCGAGGCCTTGACCAGCACCGGATAGCCGATGCGGGCGGCTTCGGCGGTCAGGTCGGGAACCGACTGCTTGCCGCCGTGATAACCGGGCACCAGCGGCACCCCGGCCGCCTCCATCAGCCGCTTGGACTCCGACTTGGAGCCCATGGCGCGGATGGCGTCCACCGGCGGGCCGATGAAGGTCACCCCGGCCTTGGCGCAGCTTTCGGCAAAGCCGGCATTCTCCGACAGGAAGCCATAGCCGGGATGCACCGCCTGCGCCCCTGACCGCGCCACCGCGTCAAGAATGGCGTCGGTCCGCAGATAGCTTTCCCCCACCGGGGCCGGGCCGATGAGAAAGGCCTCGTCGGCCAGGGCCACATGGGCGGCCTCGGCATCGGCGGCGGAATAGACCGCCACGGTACGGATGCCGAGCCGTTTCGCGGTGCGCATGACCCGGCAGGCGATCTCACCCCGGTTGGCGATCAGGATTTTATCGAACATGCTTACCCCTTGATCCACTTCGGCATGCGCTTGTCCAGGAAGGCGCCGATGCCCTCCTTGCCTTCGCGGCTGGCGCGGATTTGGGCGATGCGGACGGCGGTCCAGTCGCGCAGATCCTGGTCCAGCGGTTGGTCGGCGGCGCGGCGGATGATCTCCTTGGCGGCGCCCATGGCTTTTGGGCCGTTGCCGGCGAGGCGCTCCAGCCACGCATCGCGCACCGTCTCCAGACCGGCCGTCGGCACCACTTCGTGCACCAGCCCGTATTCGGCGGCGCGGGCGGCGCTGAACACCTCGGCAGAGATAGCGTAACGCCGCGCCTGCCGCCCGCCCATGGCGCGGACCACATAGGGACTGATCACCGCCGGCACGATACCCAGCTTGACCT
>Ga0265313_10000345_pt1 | contig 50388 bp, 42 predicted proteins | sample 4123metaG_FD_203122 | JGI IMG/M metagenome (GOLD analysis project Ga0265313, IMG submission 203122) | Rhizosphere microbial communities from Carex aquatilis grown in University of Washington, Seatle, WA, United States - 4-1-23 metaG | ecosystem: Host-associated > Plants > Roots > Rhizosphere >... | reverse complement strand
TCGATCGCCGCGGCGATCGCGGCGCCGACCGCATTGGCGCCGCCTTCGCCGGCGCCCTTGAGGCCGAGCGCGTTGAGCGGCGAGGGGCAGTCCTCGGTGAGGAGGATTTCGACGCGCGGAATTTCGCGCGCGGTCGGCATCAGATAGTCGGCGAAGCTCACCGAGAGCGGTTCGCCATTCTCGTCGTAACGGAAGTCCTCATACAGCGCGCCGCCGAGTCCTTGCGCGACGCCGCCGGCGATCTGGCCTTCGATCAGCATCGGGTTGACCGCGCGACCGACATCGTAGGCCACGAAGTAGCGTTCGACCGCGACCGCACCCGTGGCGTCGTCGATGCGGACTTGCGCAATATGCACTCCATACGGGTAGACCATATGGTGGTATTCGAAGAAGCCTTCGCCGGCGAGGCGCTCGCGGCCGCGCGACAGGTCGCCGAGCGGCATCGACGGCCCGGCGCCGGCCGTTCGAATGATGGTGCCGTTTTCGATCGCGAGCTGATCGGCGGATGTCTGCAGCAGCTGCGCCGCGGCGGCGAGCGCCTTCTGGCGTAGGTCGAGCGCCGCGCGCCGTGTCGCCTCTCCGGTCATCACCGTGACGCGCGAGGCATAGGCGCCGCCGCCCCGTTCGATCCGGTCGGTCTGGCCGTGGACGACACGCACGCGGGCATAGTCGACGCCGAGCGTATCGGCGCAGATTTGCGCCATTGCGGTTTCCATGCCTTGCCCGAGCGAGGCCGAGCCGGTGACGACCTCGATGGCGCCGGATGGATCGACGAAGATGCGCACCAAGTCGGACGGGCCGAGCCCGCTTTTCTCGACGAACATCGCGAGGCCGAGGCCGACCTGCTCGCCACGCGTTCGGCGCTGCTTCAACTGCTCGCGCTGCGCGCTCCAGCCGAACGCCGCGAGCGACTTGTCGAGCAGGTGCGCGTAATCGCCGGAATCATAGATGACGTCGGTGCCGAGCGTGTGGGTGCCGAGCGCGTAGGGCATTTGCCCGGTCGTGATCAGATTGCATCGGCGGATCTCGACCGGGTCGGCGCCGGTCTTGTCGGCGATGGCATCGAGCAGCCGTTCGCGCACGAAGCTGCTTTCGAACCGCCCGGGCGCGCGATAGGTGCCGGCCGGGGTCTTGTTGGTGAGCCGTACATGACCGAGGGTCCGGTATGCAGGCACGCGATATGGGCCGGGCAACATCGCCGCCGCCAAATCCGCGACGGTCGCGGCGTGCGTGCGCATATAGGCGCCGGTGTCGTGGAAGAACACGTCGTCGATGCCGAGGATCCGGCCGTCCGAGTCGATCGCGGCCCTGATCATGTGGCGCTGCTGGCGCGAGTGATTGGCGGCGATCAGATGCTCGCGCCGGTCCTCTATCCACTTGATCGGCCCGCGGAATTTCAGCGCCGCCGCGCACACCAGCAGGTCTTCCGGATACAGTTCGCCGCGGATACCGAAGCCGCCGCCGACATGGCCCTCAAATAGCTGAACGCTCTCTGCTTTTCGGCCGAGCATCAGGGCGATGCGGTCGCGATTCCAGTGCGGCACCTTGGCAGCGCCATACATCGACAGAACGTCGCGTTGCTCGTCATAGGTCGCGATCGCGCCGCGGGTTTCGATCGGCACGCCGGAGTGGCGACCAATGGACAGATCGAGCTCGACAATGTGTTGCGCGGCCTTGAACGCGGCGTCGATGTCGCCAAAGCCTTTCTCGATGATCGTGGCTTCGGTCGTGTGCGTCTCGTTATACATCGACGCTTGTTCCGCAGCGTCGAGGATCGCCGGCAATTGCTCGATGGTTACATCGACCAGATCGGCCGCATCTTCGGCGATGTACGGGTCGGACGCGAACACCGCGGCAAGCGGCTCGCCGACATAACGCACCCGCTCGCGCGCCAGCACGAATTGCCGGTACGGCTCGAGCGCGGTCAGGCCGCTGAGCCGGAACCCGATCGGCGGAATGTGCGCGACATCGGCGGCGGTCCATACTGCGTGGACGCCGGACAGCTTGAGCGCCGCCGTCGCGTCGACGCCGCGCAGCAGGCCGTGCGCGATCGGCGAGCGCACCACGCGCATGTGCCATTGGCCCGGAAACGAAATGTCGGCGGCGAATCGGCCCTGGCCGGTGAGCAGCGGCCGGTCTTCCAGCCGCGTCACCGAGCGGCCGATGAATTTTCCGCTCATTTGTGGCCGCGCATCTCGGCGGCCGCGGCGCGCACCGCCTTGATGATATTCTGATAGCCGGTGCAGCGGCACAGATTCGACGACAGCACGTCGAGCATGTCCTCGTCGCTGATGTCCGGCTCGCGCTCCAACACGCCGACCGCAAGCATCAGGAATCCCGGCGTGCAGAAGCCGCATTGCAGGCCGTGGTGTTCCATGAAGGCGCGCTGCATCGGATGCAGCTCGTCGCCTTTTGCCAGTCCCTCGACGGTCCGGATTGTCTTGTTGTCGGCCTGCACCGCGAACATCAGGCAGGAGCGCACCGGCTCGCCGTCGACGATCACCGTGCAGGCGCCGCAGATGCCGTGCTCGCAGCCGATATGTGTGCCGGTCTGCCCGCACTCCTCGCGGATCGCATCGACCAATGTGCGGCGCGGCTCGACCGCGATGGCGTGGTCGCGGCCGTTGATATTGAGCGTGATGCTGGTTTTGTCGGTCATTGCTAGTCTCACTCACTCCGCTCGTCCCCGCGAAAGCGGGGAACCAGGGCTTGCACGTTGCGGTGTCACTGGATTCCCGCTTGCGCGGGAATGAGCGGAATTTTGGGCCACGCTCTCCCGCAGCGCCGCGCGAATCCGCTGCGGCGTCGCGGGCATCTCGTCGATCTCGACGCCGAACGACGACAGCGCGTCGTTGATGGCGTTGATCACCGCCGCCGGCGCGCCAATGCCGCCGCCTTCGCCGAGGCCCTTGGCCCTGGTGATCGAATTAGTCGAGGGCGTCACGGCGTGATGCATTTCGATCGTCGGAATCTCACGCGCGGTCGGCGGCAGATAGTCGGCCAAGGTGGTCGACAGGATATTGCCGATCTCGTCATAGGTGATCTCTTCGAGCAGCGCGTTACCGATGCCCTGCGCGACGCCGCCATGAACCTGGCCGTCGGCGATCATCGGATTGATGATGATTCCGGCGTCCTCCGCGACGATATAGCGCTCGATCGTCACCTGGCCGGTCTCGACATCGACTTCGACAATCGCGGCGTGACAGGCGTTGGAAAACGTGCCGGACGGATCGTAGGTCCCGGTCTCGGTCAGGCCGGGCTCGATTTCGCCCTTGAAGCGGTGGGTTTGCGTATAGGCCTCGCGCGCCATGCTGGCGATGCTGACCGAGCGGTCGGTGCCGGCGACCTTGGCGTGGCCGTCCTCCAGCACGATGTCGGCCGGAGCCGCCTCCAGCATGTGGCTCGCGATCTTGATCAGCTTGGCCCGCACCTTCTGCGCGGCGATCAGGCTGGCGCCACCGCTAATCACCAGCGAGCGGCTGGCGAACGTGCCCCAGCCATAAGGCGAGCGGTCGGTGTCGCCATGCACGACCTTGATCTGCTGGGGCGTGACCCCGATCTCGTCGGCGATGATCTGGGCCAGAGTCGTGCGCAGGCCCTGGCCGTGCGGCGATGAGCCGATCCGCGCCTCGACGAAGCCGGATGGATCGACGGTGAGGATCACGGTCTCCCAGCCGGGGGTGATCGCCATGCCGCGGGCCGCGAAGGCCGGGCTGCCATAGCCGGTGCGCTCGGAAAACGCCGCAAAGCCGATGCCGATATGACGGCCTTGCTCAAGCGCCTGCTTTTGCCGCGCGCGAAATGTCGGCACGTCCGCGGTCTTCGCCGCCATGTCGAGCGTCTGCTGGTAGCTGCCTTCGTCGAACACCAGGCCGCAGGCCGAGGTGTAGGGGAATTTGTCGATCAGATTGCGGCGGCGGATCTCGACCGGATCGAGCCCGCACGCCTTTGCGGTCTTATCCATCAGACGTTCGAGCGCAAAGGTAATGGCCGGACGTGACACGCCGCGATAGGGCGCCATCGGACAGGTATTGGTGAGGACGCCGCGCGCCACGCAGCTATAGGCGCGGAAATCGTACGGCCCGGGCATTTCCGCCATCGCCATCAGCGGCTCGACGCCGCAGGTGGTCGGAAAGCAGGAATAGGCACCGATATTGGCAATGACGTCGGAGGACAGCGCCAGCAGGCGGCCGTCTTTGTCGAATGCGCCGCGAAGGTCGATCGACTGGTCGCGGCTGTGGAAGGCCGAGATCAGGTTCTCGCGGCGATCCTCGGTCCAGGCCACCGAACCTTTCAATTTGCGCGCCAGCCACACCAGCACCACGTATTCCGGCGCCAGCGACATTTTCTGCCCGAAGCCGCCCCCGACATCGGGCGCGACGACGCGCAGATCCGATTCCGGCATGCCGATGAGATCGGCAATGGCGGTTCGGGTGAGATGCGGCATCTGCGTGGTACAGGTCAGCGTCACCCGTCCGCTTGAGCCGTCATAGGCGGCGTGGCCGGCGCGCGCCTCCATTGGGGTCGCGTTCTGGCGGCGCGAGCGCGCCTTGACGGTGACGTGGTGCGCGGCGCGGGCCCAGACCTGATCGAAGCCGTCGGTCTTGATGCGGCCCTCGACGATGACGTTGCCGGGCGCCTCCCTGTGGATGGCGGCTGCGCCGGGCTTCAGCGCATCGCGCGGCGTGACCAGCGGATTGCTCTGCGCGATCACAATCTCGACCTGGTCGGCAATGTCTTCGGCCTCGGCTTCGGTCCGCGCGACGACGGCGGCGACTGGTTCGCCGACAAAGCGCACCACGCCCTCGGCGAGGATCGGCTGGCTGACCGGCCGGTAATTGAACTTGTGCAGCATCGGCATGATGCGCTTGACGCCGGCGAGATCGGCGGCGGTGATCACCATCGCCCCGTCCGGCGCGGAGATGTTCCCGATCCGGCCGGCGGCAAAGGTGCTGCGCACGAACCGCACGCAATGCGCGGCCGGCAGGTCGGCGGTGAAACGGCCTTGGCCGCTGACCAGCGCCGGGTCTTCCAGCCGGCGGATGGCGCGGCCGACCCATTTGGTGCCGGAGCCTTTGGTTTCCGCGGGTTTTGCGTGTGCCGTCATAGGTCGTTTAAAATTCCGCTCATTCCCGCGGAACCGGGAATCCCGCTAAGCCACAAATGACAGCAAAAGAACTGGGTCCCCGCCTCCGCGGGGACGAGCGAAATAATTTGCGAGTTCATAGGCCTGCCTCCAGCGCGCGGCGCACCACCGCGCGCACCAGGTCGCGGCGGTATTCGCCGCGGGTCTGGATGTCTTCCAGCGGCTCGATCGCCGCTGCGGCGGCTTCGGCGGCGGCGCGAAACGTCTGGTCGGTGGGCGCCTTTCCGGCGAGCGCCTGCTCGGCCTCGGCGATGCGGCGCGGCTGCGATTCGGCGCCGCCGACGCCGACGCGCGCCTCGACGATCTTGCCATTGTCCAGGCGATAGGTGACCAGCGCCGCGCTCATGGCGAAGTCGCCGGCGCGGCGGCTGAATTCGTTGAAGCCGAAGCGCGTATCCTTGGCGAGCAGCGGCACCCGCACCTCGGTCAGCAATTCGTCCTCGGCCAGCGCGGTGGACATGATGCCTTTAAAAAAATCCCTGGCCGCGATCACACGTTCGCCGCGGGCGCTCTTCGCCACGATCTCGGCGTCGAGCGTCGCGGCGACGAGGCACCACTCCGAGGCCGGGTCGGCGTGCGCCAGGCTGCCGCAGAACGTGCCGCGCATGCGGATCGGGTAATGCGCGATGTGTCGCACGACTTGCGCGAGCAGCGCGCCGAGCGGGCCGTCGGCCGCCGGTTTGTGAAAGGCGGCGTGGCGCACGCGTGCGCCGATCACGAGCCTGCCGCCTTCGACAACGAGCCGGTCGAGGCCCTCGACCTCGTTGATGTCGACGAGGTGCGCCGGCCGCGCCATGCGGAACGCCATGATCGGCACGAGGCTTTGGCCGCCGGCGAGGATTCGGCCGTCCTGTGGCGCAACCTCCGCCAGAATCCTCAGCGCCTCGTCGAGCGTCCTCGGCACATGGCGGACGAAAGGCGCGGGCTTCATGCGGCTAACTCACGCGAGAACTGGCGAGCGCGCAAACGATAAAGGCGGTGGGGGGATTGTCAAACGGCGAGAGCGGCAACGACTTTCCTCGTCATGCCCGGCTTTATGCCGGGCATCCACGCCTTTGAAACAAGCAAGGCATGGATGGCCGGGACAAGCCCGGCCATGACACGCTGACACAGCGGCAGTCCGCTACTCCGTCACCGCGCTGTAAAACGTCTTCACGTCCGCTGTGAAGGCCTGACGCGAGCCCGGCGTGAAATAGAACATGTGGCCGCCGCGATAGAGCTTGAGCTGGACGCGGTCGGGCGCGCCGGCGCGCGGCAGGTGATCGACCACATAGCGGCTGACGGCATAGGGCGTGACCAGATCGCTGGTGCCGTGCGCGATCACCATGCGGAAATTCGGATTGAGCGCGAGGAATTCGCGCATGTCGTCGGTGACGCTGGCGCGGCCCTGACTGCCGCCGGCGGCTTTCCAGTCCCAGCTGCGGCTGATGTCGGAGGCCAGCAACTCGTATGTCATGTCGCACTTGAAGCCGAGCTCGTTGCGCGCGTAGCTCACGAACAGGCCGCCGAGCGCGCGCACGAAACCGTCGAGCACCGGATCGTCGTTATGCGCATTGTCGGATTCCGGATAGGGATCGGGCACCGCGAAGGCGGCGTCATAGGGGCTCACCACTTCGCCGGTCTTCTCGCGCAGGTGCTTGATATAGGCGTCGCGGATGAACCCTTGCCGCCGGGTCACCACGTCGACCGGCAGGCCGGTGACGTCCGCCACGCGGGCGTAAAAGGCGGTGGCGGCGGTGCCCTCCGGCGGGGCGCCGGCCAAGGTCGTCAGATAATCGGTCATGGCGAAACGCTCGGCGGCAGCCAGCGCTTCGGGCGTATAGGCCTTGCGGCGTTCGAGTTCGGCGGCGGCGAGCGAGGGCAGTTGCAGCGCGGCGCCCAGCGCAAAACGGGTGGCGCCGAATTCGAGGCCGCCTTCGAGCAGCGGCGACAGGGTCACGATGCCTGAGGCGACGATGCCCTGATCGTGCTGCAGGCTGCGCACGATCTCGACGGCGCGGAAGCCGCCATAGCTCTCGCCGAGGATATATTTCGGCGACGGCAGGCGCGCAGTCTTGGCGACGTAGAGCGCGATGGTCTTGGCCAGCACCTGCGCGTCGCTGCGCACGTTGTAGAAATTCTTGGCGTCGTCCGGCTTGGCAGTGCGGCTCCAGCCGGCGCCGATCGGATCGACAAACACCAGATCGGTGAAGGCGAGCCAGGTGTCGGGGTTGTCGATCAGCTGCGCATTGGCGCCGTCGCGGCCGTCCGGGCCGAAGCTGGCAATGCGCGGGCCGGCGAGGCCGAGATGCAGGAACGCGGACGCCGCACCGGGGCCGCCATTGAACACGAAGGTCAGCGGACGCTTGGCGCTGTTGGCGCCTTTGAGCGTGTAGGACGTGTAGAAGATCGCGGCGATGCGCTGGCCGTCCTGGCCGAACAGGTCGAGCGTGCCGGCAGTCGCGGTATAGCCGAGCTTGGCGCCGCCGCGCGCCGTCACGCTGTGCTCGGTAACCGAATCGGCGGGCAGCAGCCGCAGCACGCTGGAGGCGGACGCCGATTGGCTTTGCTCGACTGGCGGCTGCTCCTTGCGCGGGCGGTCCTGCGCTAATGCGGGCAATGCCGTGATTGGCAGGACAAGCAACAGGGCGAACAGGCGAGCGCGCATGGCAGGCATATAGATGCGCAAAGATGGCACCGGCGTGGCGTTGTCCGTGGCGTTCAGGTCCCGACCTTCAGCTCGGAAACCAGCCCCCGCAGCGCCGCGATCGTCGACAAGGCGACGATTTTGCCGGTGCGCGGGTTTTGCGACGGCACGCCCTCGATCGACATCGAGAAGTGCGCGACGTCGGAGTCGACCTCGACCCGGTGGGTGTTTCGGGTCAGCGCCGGATCGGCCCAGATTTCGAGCCGGGTCCGGTCCGGCCCGATGCCGGCGAGGCTCAGCGCCGCGGCGACATTGACGTTGGCGGGAAAGCCACGCGCCCCCTCGCGGGCGGTGCCGTCGAACACCTTCAGCGGACCGGTCAGATTTTTCACCGATATGTTGTTGTCGACGAGATGCGGCGCGCCTTCGAGCCCGGCCGGCGGCTTGCGGGTGATCATGGTCACCGACCGGATATTGCCCTCCGCGGCGGCGCGCACCGCGTCGAGCCCGAGCAGCGCGCCGCTCGGCACCAGGATGCGGGCGCCTTTGTCCCTGGCGCGCGCGACCAGGCCCCAATTGTCAAGAAGCTGCGCGACCGAAAGCGGCATGAAGATGCGGCCGTGGTCGATCGCGCTGATCGCGATGGCCCTGAAATGCTCCGGCGGCAGGCATTCGACGATGATGTCGCAATCGTCGGCCAGCGCCGCGAAGGTGCGCAGCGCGACGAGGTCGCCGAGCTGCGGCAGGTTGCGGCGCGCCTTGTCGGCATCGCGCACCGAGACCGCGGCCAGGGTCAGGCCGTCAATGCCGTCGATCAGCCGCCTCGCAACCTCGAGGCCGACGCCGCCAAGTCCGGCGAGGCCGACGCGCAGCGATGGTCTGACGGCTGTCACGGTTTGGCTTTCGCGCCGGTGAAGACCGGCTTGCGCTTTTCGATGAAGGCCCGCACGCCCTCGGCGAAATCCGGCGTCACGCCGGCCTGCTTCTGCAATTCATATTCGAGCTGGATCTGGCTGTCGAAATCATTGGCAGTCGAGGCGTTCAGCGCCTGCTTCATCAGCCCGAGCGCAACGGTCGGCGCCCTGGCGAATTGCGCGCATATCCTGTGCGCCTCGCCCATCATTTCGGGGTCAGGCAGTGCCTTCCAGATCAGACCCCATTCGGCGGCCGTCACGGCCGGCAGGTCGTCGCCGGTCATGGCCAGGCCGCGGGCACGCGCCAGGCCGACCAGCCGCGGCAGCAGCCAGGTGCCGCCGGCGTCGGGAATGAGACCAATGCGAACGAAAGCCTGGATAAACGAGGCCGAGTGCGCGGCAACGACGATGTCGGCATTGAGCGCGAGATTGCAGCCGGCGCCGGCGGCGATGCCATTGACCGCGGCGATTACCGGATAGGGTAGGGCGCGCAGCTTCTGAATCAGCGGATGATAGTGAGTGCGCAACGTCTCGCCGACGACGAACTCGGTCTGGCCGAGCTTGGCGACCCGGTCGTGCAGATCCTGGCCGGAGCAGAAGGCGCGCCCGGCGCCGGTGATCAACAGCGCGCGGCAAGCCGGATCGCTCGCGGCGTCATCGACCGCGGCGCTCATGGCCTCGAGCAGCGCCAGGTTGATGGCATTGAGCCGCTCCGGCCGATTGAGGGTGAGGACGCGGTAGCCGTCGCGGGTTTCGGATAAAACCGGTAATGTCATGAAACCCTCGGTTCCTCGGGCATGGTTGTTCAACACTGCCGGGGCAATGCAGCTGAGGTCAATGGGCACAACGGGCCACTGCTAATCGAGAAAATGCCCGACCTTTCGCCGCTTGCGTCAAGCTAACCGTTCGAAGCATTGGACCTTTTACCGTGCTTGCCGGTAAGATCGCGCCTTATAAATCATCGGCCGAAAACGGCCCGGGGAGGATGCATATGCGTAGGATTCTATTGATCGCGGGCACGATTCTGGCGCTCGCCGCGAGCCAGTTCGCACAACCGGCGACGGCTCAGAACAAGACCATCAAGATCGGCTTTGTCAGTACATTCAGCGGCCCAACTGCCGTGATCGGCAATGACATGCGCAACGCCTTCGAGCTCGCGCTCGACCATATGGGGCGCAAGATGGGCGGCGTGCCAGTCGAAGTGGTCTACGAGGACGACACCCTCAAGCCCGAAGTCGGCAAGCAGAAGACCGAAAAACTAATCGAGAGCGACAAGGTCGATTTCGTCAGCGGCTTCATCTGGTCGAACGTGGCCTACGCATCCTACAAGCCGATCGTCGAGGCGAAGACCTTCCTGATCATCGCCAATGCCGGCGAGACGCGTCTTGCGGGCGAGAACTGCTCGCCATTCATCTTCTCGACTGCGTGGACCAATGACCAGAATCCTATCGCCGTCGCCGATTACATGAACACCAAAGGCGTAAAGTCGGTTTATCTCATCGGCCCGAACTACGCCGCCGGCAAGGAGAATCTTGGCGGCTTCAAGGAAGCCTTTAAGGGCAAGGTCCTCGGCGAGGACTATACGACTTGGCCATCGCAGCTCGACTTCTCGGCGGAGCTTGCCAAGGCCAAGGCCGCCAAGCCGGACGCGGTCTACATGTTCTATCCGGGGGCCGCAGGCGTGCAATTCCTCAACCAGTATGCTCAGGCGGGGCTCAAAGGATCAATCCCGCTCTACACGACGTTCTCGATCGACTCGCTCAGCCTGCCGCACCAGAAGGACGCAGCCGTGGGCGTGATCAGCGCGCTGCCGTGGAGCGCCGATCTTCCGATCGACGCCAACAAGAAGTTCGTCGGGGACTTCAAGAAGAAGTACGGCACTGAGCCGTCCTTCTATGCGGCGCAAAGCTACGATGCCGCCAATCTGATCGCCTCGGCGGTGGCTGCGACCAAAGCCAACCTCAGCGACAAGGTCGCGGTGCAGAAGGCGTTGGAGAAGGCGGACTTCAAGTCGGTGCACGGCAGCTTCAAGTTCGGCCCCAATCACTACCCGACGCAGGATTTCTACATGCAGCAGGTGGTGAAGGAGGGCGATACGTACACCCAGAAGACCATGGCCACGGCCGAAAAGGACGTGCCGAATCCGCACGCATCGAAGTGCTCGATGAAGTAAAGATCTGACTCGCTGGAAATGGCGGCAGCATCTGCTGCCGCCATTTGCTTGCGCGCAGCCGACCGACGCCTTCACCAGGGGGGAGGATGACGCTTTTCATCGAGCAATGCCTCAACGGCCTGCAATTCGGCTTGCTCCTGTTCCTGCTGGCGGCGGGGCTGACGCTGGTGTTCGGCATCATGGACCTGGTCAATCTGGCGCACGGCTCGCTCTACATGCTCGGCGCTTATTTCGCGGCGACCTTCACCGCCTGGACCGGCAGCTTCGTGCTCGGTGCTGTTCTAGCGCTCGGCGCCACGCTCATGGTTGGCATGGCGGTTGAAGTTATTGCCATGCGCCGGCTTTACGGGCGCGACCATCTTGACCATGTCCTCGGCACATTCGGCCTCATCCTGTTCTTTGACGAGGCCGTGCGGCTTATCTGGGGTCCGGCCGGCTTGAGCCTGCCGTTGCCGGGCTGGCTCAACACCTCGGTTCAGATCCTGCCCGGAATCCAATATTCGGCGTACCGGCTCGCCATAATCGCGGTGACGCTGGCGGTCGCCGCATTTCTCTACGTCTTGGTGATGCGCACCCGCATCGGCATGTTGATCCGCGCCGGCGCCTCGAACCGGGAGATGGTCGCTGCGCTCGGCGTCAATATCAAGCTGCTGTTTACGCTGGTGTTCGGGCTCGGCGCAGTTCTTGCCGGGCTCGCCGGCCTGATGCAGGCGCCGATCCTGACCGTGCAGATCGGCATGGGCGAGAATATCCTCATCCTTGCTTTCGTCATCACGGTGATTGGCGGTATTGGCTCAATCCGTGGCGCTTTTATCGCCGCGCTGCTGGTCGGCTTTATCGACACGCTCGGCCGCGCGTTTTTCCCCGAGCTTCTGCGTATGGTGCTCAGTGGACCGGCCGCTGCGACCGCTGCGCCGGCACTGTCCTCGATGCTGATCTACATCCTGATGGCGGTGATTTTGGTGGCCAAGCCGGAGGGCCTGTTCCCCGTGGGTTCCAAATGAGCGGCGCCCTGACGCCTCGCAATGTGGTCATTGCAGCGCTGCTGGTTGGGCTGGCGCTGCTGCCTCTTTACGTGTCGATTACCGGCGACCGCTTCCTGCTGACGCTCTTCACCCGCATCGTGATCCTCGCGATGGCTGCCGTTAGTCTCAACCTGATCCTCGGCTATGGCGGCATGATGAGCTTCGGGCACGCCGCCTATCTGGGCATCGGCGGCTACACGGTTGCCATCCTGGCCTTCGAGGGGGTGCAAAGCGGCTTTGTGCAATGGCCGCTGGCGCTCGCCGCCTCGGCGTTGTTCGCGCTTGTCGTCGGCGCCTTGTCACTGCGCACACGCGGCGTCTATTTCATCATGATCACGCTCGCTTTCGCGCAGATGGCCTATTACCTCGCGTCTGGCATGGCCCGTTACGGCGGCGACGACGGGCTCGGCCTCGACAGCCGAAGCCAGTTTGCCGGCCTGCTTAATCTTTCCAACAAGACGACATTTTATTACGTCTGCCTGATCTTGTTATGCGCGAGCATCCTGTTGGTCTGGCGGCTGACCATTTCCCGCTTCGGCATGGTCCTGCGCGGCACGCGTTCCAACGAAACGCGGATGCGCGCGATCGGATTCCCGACCTATCGCTACAAGCTGGCCGGCTTCGTCATCGCCGGCACGATGTGCGGGCTCGCCGGCGCGCTGGTCGCCAATCATACCGACTTCGTCAGCCCGGCAATGATGTATTGGACGCGCTCCGGCGATCTCATCGTGATGGTCGTACTTGGCGGGATGGGTACGCTGTTCGGGCCCGTGTTCGGTGCCTTGGCATTGCTTTTTCTTGAACAGTTTCTGCCGACGCTCATTAGCGCCGTGGTGCGGCCGTTCAATCCAGCCGGCGCCGTCAAGGCCGGTGAATATTGGCAAATCGTGCTCGGCCCGCTGCTGTTGCTGGTTGTGCTGTTTGCACGTGGCGGCATCGACGGCTTGCTGCGCATGCTTTCATCACGGGAACGCCATGGCTGACGCGCTGTTGCAGATCGAGAATCTGTCGAAGCGCTTTGGTGGCATCCAGGCGAGCGATCGAATCTCGCTCGCAATTCCCGACGGCGAACTGCACGCCGTGATCGGCCCCAATGGCGCAGGCAAGACAACGCTGGTTTCGCAATTGAGTGGCCAGATCGCACCAGACTCGGGCCGTATCAGCTTTGCCGGCGTGGACATTACCGGCTTGCCGATGCACCGGCGCTCCGCAGGCGGCCTGGCGCGCTCGTTCCAGATTACGTCGCTATTCCTCGACATCAGCGCGCTCGACAATGTCGCGCTGGCGGTCCAGGCCCATGCCGGGCATTCGTTCCGGTTCTGGCGCGATGCCCGCGGCGAGGCCGAATTGCGTCAGCCGGCGCGCGCCGCGCTCGAGCGGGTCGGGCTCGGTGCGCGAGCCGACTGGCCGGCCTCGGCGCTCAGTCACGGCGAACACCGCCAGCTGGAATTGGCGATGGCGCTTGCCGGCAGGCCGCGCATGCTACTGCTCGATGAGCCGATGGCCGGGATGGGGCCGGACGAATCGGCGCGCATGGTGACGATGCTGCGCGCCCTCAAGCAGGAAGTGACGATCCTGCTGATCGAGCATGACATGGAGGCGGTGTTCGCGCTGGCCGACCGCATCACCGTGCTGGTCTATGGCCGCGTCATTGCCTCGGGCGCCCCGGCCGAGATTCGCGCCAATGCGCAGGTGCGCGACGCCTATCTCGGCGAGCAGGAGGCGGTGTCATGACCGAGGGGCAGCTTCTCAGCATCGATGGCGTCGAGACCTGCTACGGCCAGAGCCAAGTGCTGTTCGGCATGTCGCTTGCCATCGCGCCGAGGGAGATGGTGACCCTGATCGGCCGCAACGGCATGGGCAAGACCACCACGGTGCGCTCGATCATGGGGCTGACCCCGGCGCGAGCCGGCTCGATCCGCTTTGCCGGTCAGGAGATCCGCGGCCGCAGCCCGTTCCGCATCGCGCAGCTCGGCATCGGCCTGGTGCCGGAGGGCCGCCAGATTTTTCCCAACCTCTCGGTGCGCGAGAACCTGGTGGCGACCGCGCGCGGCAACGAGGCCGGCTGGACATTGGCGCGCATCTACGAGTTGTTTCCCACGCTTGCCGAGCGCAGCGGCAATATGGGCAACCAGCTGTCCGGCGGCGAGCAGCAGATGCTGGCGATCGGCCGGGCGCTGATGACCAATCCGCAATTGCTTATTCTCGACGAGGCGACCGAAGGCCTGGCGCCCCTGATCCGCGCCGAGATCTGGAAATGCCTGGCGCGGCTCAAGACCGAAGGCTTGTCGATCCTGGTGATCGACAAGAACGTCGGCGCGCTGACCAAGGTCGCCGACCGGCACTTCGTCATCGAGCGCGGCCGCGTGGTGTGGAGCGGGCTGTCGCGCGAGCTCGCCGCTTCGCCGGACATCCAGCACCGCTATCTGGGAGTTTGATGGGATTACTCCGCCGGCTGCAGCGAGGGCGGCTCGCGCCGCGCGCCGCCAAAGCCGGAGCCGCCAAGCCGGCGATGCAGCCGGTCGAGGAGGAGATAGATCACCGGCGTGGTGTAGAGCGTCAGCACCTGCGACACGATCAGGCCGCCGATAATGGTGATGCCGAGCGGCCGGCGCAGTTCGGTGCCGGGGCCGGTCGCGATCACCAGCGGCAGCGCGCCGAGCATCGCCGCCATCGTCGTCATCAGGATCGGGCGGAACCGCGCCAGGCAGGCGTCGTGCACGGCCTGCGCCGGGGTGAGGCCGCGCTTCCTCTCGCCCTCGAGCGCGAAGTCGACCAGCATGATGCCGTTCTTCTTGACGATGCCGATCAACAGGATGATGCCGATGAAGGCGATCACCGTGAGCTCGGTATTGAACAATTGCAGCGCCAGCAGCGCGCCGAGCCCCGCCGACGGCAGGGTGGAGATGATGGTCAGCGGATGCGCCAGGCTCTCATAGAGCACGCCGAGCACGATATAGACCGCGATCAGCGCCGCGGCGAGCAGCAGCGGCTGCGCGCTCGCGGTCTGCTTGAAGGCCTGCACATCGCCGGCGAAGTCGGCATGCAGATTCTCCGGCAGATGCATCTCGGCGACCGCCTGCGTGATCTGAGCGGTGACGGCCTCGACCGGCGAATCCGGCGTGATGTTGTAGGTGATGGTGATCGCCGGAAACTGGCCCTGGTGGTTGACGACCAGCGGCGCGATGCCGCGCTCGACCCGCGCAACCGATGACAGCGGCACCTGGGTGCCGCCGGCGCCGTTGACGTAGATCTGGCGGATGTCGTTCGGATCACGCAGATAGCGCTCGTCGGCTTCCAGCACGACGCGATACTGGTTGCGCGCGCGGTAAATGGTCGAGACCTGGCGCTGCGAAAAGGCATCGTTGAGCGCGTTGTCGATATCCTGGATCTGCACGCCGAATCGCGCCGCGGCGTCCCGGTCGATCACGACATTGGCCTGCAAGCCGCCTTGGTCGCGGTCGGTGGTGACGTCGACCACGCCGGGGATCGTCTTGATGCGGTCCTGCACCCGCGGCAGCCAGGAATTAAGCAGGTCGATGTCCGGACTCCACAGCGTGAACTGATATTGCGACTGGCTCTGCCGGCCGCCGACGCGCAAATCCTGCGCCGGCACCAGGAAGACGCTGATGCCGGCAATGCTGCTGAGCTTGGCGCGCAGCCGCGCCACTACGCGCTCGACGGTCACACCGCCGCGCTCGCCGATCGGCTTGAGGGTGATGAACAGCCGTCCGCGATTGACCGAGGCGTTGAAGCCCGAGGCGCCGACCGACGAACCGAGGCCGGCAACCGCCGGATCGGCCAGCACCACCTCCATCGCCTGCAGTTGCAGCTTCTCCATCGCCTCGTAGGAAATATCGGTCGATGCCTGGGTGCCGCCGAACAACAGGCCGGTGTCTTCCTGCGGGAAATAACCCTTCGGCGTCTTGATGTAGAGCAAGGCGGTGAGCGCGATGGTGGCGACGAACACCAGCAAGGTCAGGCCGCGCCGCTCCAGCACCACATCGAGCGTCCGGCTATAGAACGCGACCATCCGCCGCAACGTGCCCTCGACCAGGCGGTCGTACCAGGTCGCGTCGCGGCTCGGCGGCGAGCGCACGAAATAGGCGCAGATCATCGGCGTCACCGACAGCGAGACGAAGGTCGAGACCACGATGGCGAACGTCAAAGTGACCGAGAACTCGCGGAACAGCCGGCCGACAATGCCGCCCATGAACAGCAGCGGAATGAAGGCCGCGATCAGCGATACGCTGATCGAGACCACGGTAAAGCCGATCTGCTGGGCGCCACGGAAGGCGGCGCGCAGCGGCGACACGCCTTTCTCCATGTTGCGGAAGGCGTTCTCGATCATGACGATGGCGTCGTCGACGACGAAGCCGACGCTGATCACCAGCGCCATCAGCGACAGATTGTCGATGGAAAACCCGGCGAGCCACATCGCCGCGCAGGTGCCGGCCAGCGACAGCGGCACGGTGATGCCGGCGGCCATGGTCGGCGCGCCGCGCCGCAGGAACACGAACACGACGAACATCACCAGAAGGATGGTGGCGCCGAGCGTCATCTGCATGTCGCGCACGCTGGCGCGGATCGTCTGGGTACGGTCGGTCAGCACCGAAATGTCGATTCCGGCCGGGATCCATTGCCGCAGTTCCGGCAGCAGGGCGTAAATGCCATCGACGGTCTCGATGACGTTGGCATTGGCCTGCCGGGTAATGACCAGCAGCACCGACGGGCTGCGGTTGAACCAGCCGGCGGAGCGGCTGTTGCGAACGCCCGCAGTGATGGTGGCGACGTCGGACAGCCGGATCACCGTGCCGCCCACCGTCTTCACCACCACCGGATTGAAATCAGCCGGTGCCGCGAGCTGATCGTTGATGCCGATCGTGGTGCCGCGTTGCGGGCCGTCGAACGTGCCGATCGGGCCGAGCGCGTTGGAATTCGAAATCGCCGTGCGTACCGCCTCGCTGCTCAGGCCCATGGCGGCAAGCCGGGTCGGATCGATGCGGACGCGGACCGCCGGCTGCTCGGAGCCGGCGACTGTGACGTCGGCGACGCCGTCGACCTGCGACAGGCGCTGAGCGATCACGCTGTCGGCGGCATCGTAGATCGCGCTGGCGGGTATCGTATTCGAGGTCAGCGCCAGGATCAGGATCGGCGCCGCGGCCGGGTTGAATTTTCGGAACGTCGGCAGCGTCGGCATATCGCTCGGCAGGTCGCTGAGCGCGGCATTGAGCGCGGCCTGCACGTCGCGCGCGGCGCCGTCGATGTTGCGGGTCAGGGCAAACTGCACGGTGATGCGCGAGGAGCCGAGCGAACTGACCGAAGTCAGTTCGGTGACGCCGGAAATCTCGCCGAGTCGCCGCTCCAGCGGCGCCGCGACGGTCGCCGCCATGATCGCCGGATCGGCGCCGGGCCGGCTGGCGCTGACGCTGATGGTCGGGATGTCGACGCTCGGCAGGCTCGCCACCGGCAGGAATTCATAGGCCACCGCCCCGGTCAGGAACAGGCCGATCGCCATCAGCGTGGTGCCGATCGGCCGGCGGATGAAGGGGGCGGAAAAGTTCATGCGCTTTTATCCTTGCGCATGATCTTGTTCGAAAACCGGCTCGCACGTTTCGGGATCATGCGCTACTCCGCCGGATGTGCGCGCAAGTCTTCGCGCGGCCAAAACCGTTCGCGCAGCCGCTCCATGTAAAGGTAGATCACCGGCGTGGTGTAGAGCGTGAGCAACTGGCTGAGCAGCAGGCCGCCGACGATGGTGACGCCGAGCGGGTTCCGCAGTTCCGCACCGGTGCCGCCTTCGAGCGCCAGCGGCAGCGCGCCGAACAGCGCGGCGAGCGTCGTCATCATGATCGGCCGGAACCGCAGCAGGGCCGCCTTGACGATGGAGTCGCGCGGCGACAGGCCTTCCTCGCGCTCGGCGTCGAGCGCGAAGTCGATCATCATGATGGCGTTTTTCTTGACGATGCCCATCAGCAGCACGATGCCGATCAGCGCGATCACCGACAGATCGTAGCCGAACAGCATCAGGGCCAGCAGCGCGCCGACGCCGGCCGACGGCAAGGTCGACAGGATGGTCAGCGGGTGGATGAAGCTCTCATACAGGACGCCGAGCACGATGTAGATCGTGATCGCGGCGGCGAGGATCAGCCACGGCTCGCTGGCCAGCGAGCGCGAGAATTCCGCGGCGTCGCCCGAATAGCTGCCGATCACCGAAGCCGGCATGCCGATCTTGGCCTGCGCGGTGTTGATCGCCGTGACGGCGTCGGACAGCGCTGCCCATGGCGCCAGATCGAAGCTGATGGTGACCGAGGGGAATTGCTCCTGATGGGCGATGACGAGCGGCGCCGCGCCGCGCGTGAAGTTTGCGAAGGCGGCGAGCGGCACCTGTGCCGAGCCGGTCACCGAGTTCGGCGAGGCGCTGGTGGTGGTGATCGTGGTGCCGGTCGCGGTGTTGGCGACGGTCGGCGTCGTCCCGGTCGAGGTCGAATTGCCGGTGACATAGATCTTCGACAGCGCGGCGGGGTCGGCCTGGTAGCGCGGCTGCGCTTCCAGGATGACGCGATACTGGTTGGCCTGCGCGTAAATGGTCGAGATCTGGCGCTGGCCGAAGGCGTCGTACAACGTATCGGTCACGGTCTGCATCGAGACGCCAAGACGGCCGGCCTTTTCGCGGTCGACATCGACGTTGATGCGCGGGCCGCCTTCCTGCGCCTCCGAGGCGACCTCGCGCAACGCACGATCGCCGCGCAGCGCCACCGTCAGCCGTCCGGCCCAGTCGGTCACTTCGGCGCTGTCGGTGCCGGTCAGCGTGTATTGGTATTGCGCGCGGCTCGCCCGGGTCGAGATCTGGATGTCCTGCGCGGCCTGGAAATAGACGGTGACGCCGGGGATCATCGCAACCTTGCTCTTGAGGCGGTCTATGATGGCGTCGACGCGCTCGCTGCGCTCGGTGCGCGGCTTGAGCGCGATGGTCAGCTTGCCGGCATTCGGCGTCGGATTGACCGGGCTGACGCCGATCACCGAGACGACGCCGGCGACGGCGGGATCACCCGCCAGCGCGGCTTCGATCCTGCCCTGCTGCGTCTGCATCGCGGTGAAGGAGACGTCGGTGCCGGCTTCGGTCACCGCCGTGATCAGGCCGGTGTCCTGCAGCGGCAAGAAGCCTTTCGGTATGATGCTGTAGAGCGCAATGGTGGCGGCGAGCGTGATCAACGTCACCATCAAAGTCGCGAACTGGCGGCCGAGCACCCATTCGAGGCTGCGGCGATAGGCTTCGATCGTGCGCTCGATTATATTGTTGAGCCAGACCGCGGCGGCGTTGTTGAGCCCGCCATGATCGCGCCGCAGCAGGCGGGCGCACATCATCGGCGTCAGCGTCAGTGAAATGATCGCCGAAGCCACCACCGCGATCGTGAGCGTCAGCGCGAATTCGCGGAACATGCGCCCGACCAGCCCGGTCATGAACAGCAACGGGATGAACACCGCGATCAGCGACAAGGTCAGCGATATTACGGTGAAGCCGATCTCGCCGGCGCCGCGCATCGCCGCCTGGAGCGGGGGCTCGCCGTCCTCGATATGGCGCACGATATTCTCGATCATCACAATGGCATCGTCGACCACGAAGCCGGTGCCGATGGTCAGCGCCATCAGCGACAAATTGTCGAGCGAGAAGCCGCAGAACCACATCACGCCGAAGGTCGCGATCAGCGACAGCGGCAAGGCGACCCCCGCGATGATGGTGGCGCGGATCGTGCGCAGGAAAACCAGCACTACCAGCACCACCAGCACGATGCTGAGCACCAGCGTGAATTGTACGTCGTGGATCGAGGCCCGGATCGTATCGGTGCGGTCGCTCACCACGGTAAGCTGTGCGCCGGCCGGCATGGTGCGCCGCAGCCGCGGAAATTCGGCGCGCACCAGCCTGACGGTGTCGATCACATTGGCGCCGGGCTGGCGCTGCACGTCGATCACCACCGCGGGGCGGCCGCGATACCAGGCGCCGACCTTGGTGTTCTCGAGGCCTTCCTCGACATCGGCGACGTCGCTCAGCGCCACCGGCGCGCTATTGCGGTAGGCGACGATGATGGATCGGTAGACGCTGACGTCGCTGATCTGGTCGTTGGCAGCGATGGTGTAAGACTGGTGGGTGCCGTCGAGCGAGCCTTTGGCGCCGGCGACATTGGCGCCGACGATGGCGGTGCGCAGGTCTTCAAGGCCGATGCCGTAGGCGGCCAGCCGCGACAGGTCGGCCTGGATGCGGATCGCCGGCCGGATGCCGCCCTGAACCGAGACATGGCCGACCCCGGTGATTTCCGACAGCCGCGGCGACATAACGGTATCGGCGATGTCGCTCAAGGCGCGGATCGTGACATTGTCCGAAGTCAGCGCCAGCGTGATGATCGGCACGTCGGCCGGATTGACCTTCGAGTACAGCGGCGGATAGGGCAGGTTGCGCGGCAGCGTCGAGCCGGCGGCGTTGATTGCCGACTGCACGTCCTGCGCGGCGGCGTCGATGTCGCGATTGAGGTCGAACTGCAGGGTGATCTGGCTGATGCCGAACGAGCTCGACGAGTTCATGGTGGCGAGCGAGGGCACCTGGCCAAACGTCCGCTCGAGCGGCGCCGTCACCAGCGAGGCGATGGTGTCGGGGCTGGCGCCCGGCAATTGGGTCGTAACCTGGATGGTCGGGAAGTCGACTTGCGGCAGCGCCGAAACCGGCAGCCACCAGTAGCCGAGAATGCCGCCCAGCATCACCGCGACGCCGAGCAGCGAGGTCGCTATCGGCCGCTGGATGAAGGGCGACGAGACGCTCATTGACTGCCGCCACCTGGCGCGCCTGACGCACCGCCTTGTGCGCCACCTTGACGCTGGCCGCGATTGCGCCGGCCCTGTGCCGGCGCCACGCTCGGCGCGCTGTCGGCGCCGCCGGGACCGGACACCACGACCTTGCTGCCGTCGGTCAGCCGCGCGAAGCCGGTGGTGACCACGCGCTGCGGCGGCTCGACACCTTTGTTGGCCACCGCCTGGGTTTCATCCTGCTGGCCAAGCGTGACGTCCTGCATGGTCACGGTGTTGTCGTCCTTGACGACGAAAACATAGGTGCCCTTCGGGCCGCGCTGCACCGCGCCGGTCGGAATCACCACCACCTGCTTGAGCGTGTCGACCAGCAGCCGCACATTGAGGAATTGGCCGGGCCATAATCGCAGATCGGGATTCGGGAACTCCGCCTTGAGCCGCACCGTGCCGGTCGACTGATCGACCTGGTTGTCGACGACCGTGAGTTGGCCGCGCGCAATCACGTCGTCATTGTCGGAACGCAGCGCATCGACCGGCAGCGGGCCCTTGGCGAACGCCGCGTTAACGCGGTCGAGATTCTGCTGCGGCAGGTTGAACAGCACCGAGATCGGCGTCACCTGGGTGATGACGACGATGCCGTTGGTGTCGGTCGGATGGATGACATTGCCGATATCGACCTGGCGGATGCCGGTGCGGCCGGTGAGCGGCGCGACGATATCGGTGTAGCCGACCGTCGCCTTGGCGCTGTCGATCAATGCCTGGTCGGACTGAACTTGCGCGGAATATTGCGCGACCAGCGCCTTCTGGGTGTCGGCCTGCTGGCGGTTGATCGCATTGCTGGCGGCGAGCCGCTCGTAGCGCTCGAGATCGATCTTGGCATTGGCGAGCAGTGCCTCGTCCTGCGCCTTTTTGGCAATAGCCTGATCGAGCGTCGCCTGAAACAGCGTGGGATCGATGCGCGCCAGGACGTCGCCTTTGTTGACGGTCTGGCCTTCGTCGAAATTGATGCTGATGAGCTTGCCGTCGACCTGCGGCCGCACCGTCACGGTGTTGAGCGCCTTGGTGGTGCCGACGGCATCGAGATAGACCGGCACGTCGGCCCGCTTGGCCTCGACCGCGACGATCGGCACCGCCTCATTGGCATTGGAACGGCTGCGGGTAACGAGGGACGATTGGTTCGATGGGCGGCCATAGAAATAATAGCCGGTCGCGCCGAGTGCGAGCAGGATCAGGCCCCACACCACCACCCGCCTGGTCTTCGAGGCTCGTACGACCGTTGCGGGCTTACCGTGCATTCATCGCCTCCACCGGCTTGGGGAGCCAGCCGCCGCCGAGCGCCTGATAGAGGCTGACAATGGCCTGCATGCGCGCCAGCCGCGCCTGCGCCAGCGCGTCCTGCGCCTGATATAGCGTCTGCTGGGTGTTAAGCACAGTAACGAGGTCGACAGTGCCTTCGCGCAGCCTTTGCTCGGAAATATCGAAGGCGCGCTGCGAACTGGCGACGACGCGGGCCTCCAGCCGTTCGGCCTCCGCGGTCTGCCGGATGCCGTCGAGGGCATTCTCGACGTCGCCGAAGGCCGAAACCACCGCCTTGCGATAGGTCTGCAACAATTCGTCCTGGATGCCCTTTTGCAGATCGACATTGCCGATCAGCCGGCCGCCCTCGAAGATCGGCTGGGTCAGCCCGGCGGCGATGCTGTAAAAAGTCGACTGCGGCTGCAGCAGCGTCTTCAGCACCGCGCTCTGATAGCCGCCTTCGCCGGTCAGCGTGATGCTGGGCAGCAATTGCGCGCGCGCATTCTGCACATTGGCATTGGCGGACGCGAGCTGGGCTTCGGCCTCGCGGATGTCGGGACGCTGCGTGATCAGTTCGGACGGCAGGCCCGGCGTGACGCGCGGGATGGCGATGCTGCGCAGGCTGCCGCCGCGGATCGTCACGTGCTCGGGCGAAATGCCCATCAGGACGGCGAGCGCGATCCGGTTTTGCCGCGCCGTCTGTTCGAGCGGCGGAATAGTGGCGCGCACATTGTTGACGACGCTTTCCTGCTGCGCCGTTTCAAGCTCCGACGTCGTGCCGACTTGCAGCCGCTGCCGGATTAGGTTGAGCACGCGGGTCGCGCTGGCGAGGTTGTCGCGCGCCACCCGCAGGCGGTCCTGCGAGGCGAGCAGTTGGAAATAGGCATTGGCGACCGTGACCACGGTGGTGAGGCCGACCACCTCGCGATCGTAGCGGGCGGCGACCGCGGTTTCCTCGGCGGCCCGCAATGCGGAGCGGTTCTTGCCCCAGAAATCGATCTCGTAGCTGGCGCTCAGCGCCGCGCTGTAAGTGACGCGACCGTGGCCGCCGCCGACTCCTGTGCCGCCGCCGATCCCGGTATTATTGACGTTGCGCGAATTGCGGGCGCGCGAGACATTGTCGTCAAGCTCGACGATCGGCAGCAGCGCGGCGCCGGCAATGCGGGCTTGCGCATCGGCCTGCACGATACGCGCGATCGCCGCGGCGATATCGAGATTGGACTCGCGGGCCTGCTCGATCAGTTCGGTCAGTTCGCGCGAGCGGAAGGCACGCCACCAGTCGAGCGCGGGCAGCACGATCTCGGCGGCGCGCGGCGATTTCGGACCGGCGCTGTAGGCCGCCGGAATGTCGAGCGCGGGATCCGGCCTATCGGTCGCCAGCAGGCAGCCGGCCAAAGGCTGGGCCAGCAGCGATGCCAAGGCGGCGCCGGCGACACGCCGTATCGCCCCTAACCCTTTCGCCCTTGACGGAAAACTCATACTTGCACGCTGTTGCACGAGGCGATTACTGCATGACCGGGACGCTGTGGCCGCATTTATACGCAAACCGCCGATAGTAGCGATTGCCTCGCCCATTAATCGCACGCCTGGGCGATATTTCTGCGGGTGCCTAATTATGGGGATAGGCTTCACATCACAGGCTGGAAGTCTAGCGATAAATGTTTGAACCGGCTCGTTAATTCCACGAAATATCAGTCAGGGGAGAGGACCATGGATCAGGCGCGCTACGACAAGGGCATGGCGATGCGACGGAAGGTCATGGGCGACGAACGCGTCGACCGCAGCCTGGCCGAGGCCGATGACTTCAATCGCGATTTTCTCCGCCTGTTGCACGAATATGCCTGGGGCGAGACCTGGGGCGACGACACGCTGAAACCGCGCGAGCGCAGCATTCTGGTGCTCGGCATGATCGCCAGCCTCGGCAAGATGCATGAGTTTGAGAGTCATTTCCGCGGGGCGCTCCGTAACGGGCTGACGCCCAACGAGCTGCGCGCCGTGTTGACGCAGGTCGCGATCTATTGCGGGTTCCCGATTGCGGTCGATTGCTTTCGTGTGGCCGCCAAAATTCTGAGCGAGGGGAAAAAAGCTTGAAAAATCTGAGGTTCCCCGTCGATTGGCAAGGCCGCGTTAATCGATGGCCCGTAATCCCGTCTTGAATGTGCCTTGATCCTGCGCGATGCAGTTCGCGCCATGAATATTATGAAATGAGGATGCGAATGATCAGCCGACCGGTGGCCTTCATTGCGGCGCTCACCCTATGCGCGAGCCTGCCCGCAGGAGTGGCGTTCGCTCAGTATTATCCGGCCGGCCCGCAAATTTATCGCGACGGTCCGCCGCCTCCCGGCGCCCGCGGTTTGCCACCGTCCTGGCTGGTTGACGAGGACGATGACGGTCCGCTGCCGCCGCCGGGCTATTATCAGAACGGCCAGCCGGCGATACCGCCAGGCTACATGACGCCTCCGGAGTCCCGCCGCGCGACGCCCGGTCCCGCCGGCCAGCCGCCGGTGGCCGCCGTGCCGCCGGATGTCGTCCGCCCGCCGGTCGCCATCGGTCCTGGGGCACAGCCGCCGCAAGGTGCCGCCCAGGGCAGCGCACCGGTCGCCACCGCATCGCTGCCGCCTGAGGATCAGCCGGAAGCCGGCGAGCCGAAGGCGTTGTCACCCGAACTGCAAAAGCAACTGGTCGATTACACCGGCAAGGAGCCCGCCGGCACCATTGTCATCGATACCGCGCATACCTTCCTCTATCTTACCCTCGGCAACGGCAAGGCGCTCCGCTACGGCATCGGCGTCGGCCGCGAAGGTTTCACCTGGGCCGGCACCGAGCGCATCTCCCGCATGAAGGAATGGCCGGACTGGTTCCCGCCGGCCGAGATGATCGAGCGCCAGCCTTATCTGCCGCGCATGATGGCGGGCGGCAACGGCAATCCGCTCGGCGCGCGCGCGCTTTATCTCGGCAACACACTTTATCGCATCCACGGCACCAATCAGCCCTCGACCATCGGACAATATGTATCGTCGGGCTGCATCCGCCTGCTCAACAAGGACATCGAAGACCTGTTCAGCCGCGTCCAGGTCGGCACCCGCGTCGTCGTGCTGCCGGCGCCGAAGTCCGCGCCGGTTGCCGAAGGGCAGAAGCCGATGTCGGTGATGACGATCGGCGAGAGCAATCCGCCGCAAGGCGGCCCCAACACCGCGGCGGTGACGTCGGCGCCGATCCGCCCGGTCCGCTGACTTTCTTGCCGGCGTGAATTCGAACGGGCGCCTCGCGGCGCCCGTTTCCATTTCGCACTTTGTGCGGCCCGCGATTATTCCGCCGCCTCTCTCTTGCCGATCGCGGCGTTGACCTTCGGCATCACCTGTTCGGCCATCAGCTGCATCGATCGCTTGGCCAGCGCCGGATCGACCCAATCCATCCCGGCATAGACCAGTTCGCCGAAATCGCCGGTCTCCTCGCGCAACCGCAAGATCGCATCGGCAACCTTGTTGACGGTGCCGAAGGTCACGCAATTCTCCATGACGTAATCGAGCGTGATCTCGTCGTCGGGTTGCTCCTTGTGGCTCTTGAAGACGTAGAGCCGGTTGCCCCGCTTCATCTTGGCCCACATCTGCGCGAAGTAGTGCCGATAGGGGCTATTGGCGTCGTCGCCCGCGTAGCGCCGCGCGACCTTGTCGTCATCGGCAACGAAGATGGTGCGCGCCACGCGCCAGTCGGCGACTTTGGCCTTGTGGCCGGCTTCGGCCTTGCCCTTGGCGTAATTGGTCCAGTGCGAGCGCAAATGCTTGGCCAGCAGGAAGTTCGCCGATAGCGGATGGAAATCCCGCTTGCCCATCAGCACCACGCCGGGAGAGAACGGCGCCACCACGGTGCCGACGATTTCCGGCCGCGGCTTCTGGAACGGCTTCGCCAGAATGCCGACGCCGAGATCGAGCGCGGCGGTGCGCGCGAAGCCGACCTTGAAGCGATTGCCGGGGAAGTCGATGTCGTAGGGCGGGTCGCGTTCCCAGATCGCCAGGATCACCTCGATCGCCTCGGCGAAAATCTTGTTGCGATCGTCGTCGAGGATGCCGATCGCCTCGGCGTCGGAGGTCAGCGCGCCGGGGCTGATGCCCATGATGAAGCGGCCCTGCGCCAGATGATCGAACATCGCGGCATTGACGGCGGTCAGCACCGGATGCATCTGCGCCAGGTTGGTGGTGCCGGTGGCAAGCTTGATGGTCCTGGTGTCGTGGATCAAAGTCGCCAGGAACATCATGCTGTTGGTGATGTTCTCGACCGCGTCGGTCAGATGCTCGCCCATGAAGGCGTCGTGGAAGCCGAGCTTGTCTGCGAGGATGATGGCGTCGCGGTCCTCGCGCAACGTCTGCGACCAGTCGCGTCCCAGCGGGTGAACCGGCATCGTGAAATAGCCCAGCCGCATGTGTCGATCTCCGCCGCGCATGGCCGTGGCGCAAAACTAGCCGAGGAATAGGTCCAATGCAGCAGTCTTGGCAGCAGTCTTGCGCCGGAACGAGGCCAAAAGGCTTTTCACCATGTCGATAACCCCGGCCGCGCGTTTCTAATCAGGCCGGCAACGGATAGCCTGCCGCCGCGTTCCGATTCGCCGTGGAGGCCGCAATGCTGCGCTGGTTTCATGCACTAATGCCGAAAGAGGAGCGTTTCTTTGCTCTGTTCGCCCGGCATTCGGAAGCGGTGGTCGCCGGCGCCCAGGCGCTGCGCGCGATGATGGCCGGCGGCGATGCGGTGGCCGCCAACTTCAAGATCGTGATGGACCGCGAGCAGGACGCCGACGACGTGACCCGCGAGGTGCTGATCGCGGTGCGGCGCACCTTCATTACGCCGTTCGATCGCGGCAATATCCGCGACCTGATCACCGCAATGGACAATGCCATCGATCAAATGCAGAAGGCGGCCAAGACCATCCTTCTGTTCGAGGTCAAGGACTTCACGCCGCAGATGAAGGACATGGCGGATGCCGTCGTGAATTGTGCCGAACTGGTCCGCGAGGGGGTGCCGTTGCTGAGCCAGATCAGCGCGCAGGCCGGCCACCTCAGCGCGCTGACCGAACAGATTTCGAAGCTGGAAGGCAAGGCCGACGAATTGCACGATATTGGATTGCGCGCGCTTTACCAGGCCAATGTCGGCAAGAGCGGCCTGGAGTTCTACGTCGGCAATGAAATCTACGACCATCTGGAAAAGGTCGTGGACCGCTTCGACGACGTTGCCAATGTCATGCACGGCATCGTCGTCGAACACGTCTGAGCGATACCGGAGCAACCGATGGACGCCGTTTCGCTCGCGCTGCCGATGTTGATTGCGTTGGTCGCGGTCGCGCTCGCTTTCGACTTTCTCAACGGCATGAACGACGCCGCCAATGCGATCGCGACTGTGATCTCGACCCGCGTGCTGCCGCCGCATTACGCCGTCGTCATGGCGGCGATATTCAATTTCGTCGCGTTCCTGGTGTTTGGCCTGCATGTCGCCGAGACGGTCGGCCGCGGCATCGTCGAGGCCGATATTGTGACGGCGCGGGTCATCTTTGGCGCGCTGATGGGCGCGATCACCTGGCAGGTCATCACCAACCGGCTCGGCATTCCGTCGTCCAGCTCGCATGCGCTGATCGGCGGCCTGGTCGGCGCCGGGCTCGCCAAAGCCGGCATTTCCGCGGTGGTGTGGAGCGGCGTCTTCAAGACCATCGGCGGTATCGTGATGGCGCCGGGCCTCGGCTGCGTGCTCGCATTGTTCCTGATGCTGGCGGTGTCATGGGTCTTCGTGCGGTTCACGCCCTACGGCGTCGACCATATCTTCCGCCGCGCCCAATTGGTTTCGGCATCCTGTTACGCGCTCGGCCACGGCGGCAATGACGCGCAGAAGACCATGGGCATCATCGCCGTGCTGCTGTACTCGCAGGGCTATCTCGGCGCGACGTTCTACGTCCCGTTCTGGGTGGTGCTGGCCTGCCAGGCGGCGATCGCGATCGGCACGCTGGCCGGCGGCTGGCGCATCGTGCACACGATGGGCTCGAAGATCACGCGGCTGACGCCGGTGCAGGGGTTCTGCGCCGAAACTGGCGGCTCGATCATGCTGTTTGCGGCGACCGAGCTCGGTATTCCGGTGTCCACCACCCACACCATCACCGGCTCGATCATCGGTGTCGGCGCCGCCAAGAAGGTATCAGCGGTGCGCTGGAGCGTCGCCAAGGAAATCGTCACCGCCTGGATCCTGACCATTCCGGCTGCGGCGCTGATCGCGGCGGGTTTCTACGGAGCGGTCGGGGTCTTAAGCTTGGGCCGCTAGAGGTTCCGGGCGCTAGACCGCCACCCCCAGCAGGAATCCCTCGACCTCGTGGTGCAATTCGCCGGCGGCGGCCTCGACCGCCTCCGAATTGCTCAGCACCAGTTCCGCCGCCCGCCGCGTTTCGGCGGCCGCACCGGCGACGTCGTCGAGCTCGGCGACCACAAGCTTGGCGCCCTGCGCGGCGCCGACAACATTGCGTGAGATCTCACCGGTCGCGGCGCTCTGCTGTTGCACCGAGACCTCGACCGAGGAGGCAAAGCCTTCAATCGCCTGCATGCGGTCCGAGATGCTGGCAATGGCGCGCACCGCGCTTGCCGCCGCGGACTGCACCGCGTTGATCTGCCCGGAAATCTCCTGCGTCGCTTTGGCGGTCTGCACCGCCAGCGATTTCACCTCGGCAGCCACCACCGCGAAGCCCTTGCCGGTGTCGCCGGCACGCGCCGCTTCGATCGTGGCGTTGAGCGCCAGAAGGTTGGTCTGTCCGGCGATGGCGTGAATGAGCTTGATGACGTCGCCGATCTTCTGCGCCGCCTGCGACAGCCCGACGATCTGCTCGTTGGTGCTGCGGGCCTCGCCAACGGCCTTGCGCACGACGTCGGCGGCGAGCCCGATCTGGCGGCTGATCTCGGTGATCGAGCCGCTGAGCTCTTCGGCGGCGGCGGCGGCGGTCTCGACATTGGCGGAGGCTTCGTTCGACGCCGACAGCGCGCTCACCGCCCGCTCGGAGGTCTGGCCGGACGAGGCGAGCAGCGCCGCCGCGGTGGCGCGCATCGCCTGCGCGGTTTCATCGACGACGTGCAGGTGGTTTTCGACGCCGGCGCGGAAGCTGGTGATCGCGGCTTCGATGGCGCCGCGGCGGCGGGCCTGCTCCTGCATCGCGAGCCGTTCGACCGCGGCCTTGCGGCGCTCGGTAATGTCCTCATGCGTCGCCACCCAGCCGCCGCCGGCCATCGGGCGGTTGCGCATCGAAATCAGCTGGCCGTCCGGCGTCTGCGCGTCGGCATTGGTGCTTTTGCCGGCGCGCAGCAAGGGCATCAGCTCATTGATGTATTCGTTGACGTCGCGCGCGAAGCTGCCGGTTGACTTTCGGTATTCGAGCAGCTTGACGAGGCTGACGCCGGGCTTCACGACCTTCGGCGACAGCCGGTACATGTCGAGGTATTTCCTGTTGCAGACGATCAGCCGCTCGTTGGCGCCGAACATGCACAGGCCTTGCGATATGTTGTCGAGTGCGGTTTGGATGCGCGCATTATCGGCGCGCAAGCGCTGCACCAGAAAAACCCCGGTGAGGGCGGTGGCGGCGATCGCGGTCAGCGTCGCAATAAAGCCGAGCGGCGTGTCGTCGCCGGGAGCGAGCATCTGCGCGAATTCAAATGCGGCGGCATAGACCAGCAGCGCGCTGAGCGCGAGCAGCCCCCAGTTCCTTCTAGCCGTCGAACGTAAAGGCGCGTCGGCCATCTGATTGCCGGATTGTCGGATTGCGGGCTCCGAAATGATATGGGCAGACCGTTGTTGCGCGGTTAACGCTTGATGAATTGCACGTGCTGACGGCGCCTTAATCCTTCATTTACTGCAACGGCGCGGCCCTGGCCGGGAAATCCGCTAGGATCGCGGCAACCGATTCGGAGATTGAGTGATGACCCGTCGCCTGCTGACTCTGGCATTCGCGCTGCTGGCGCTGGCCGGCTGCGCCGCCCAATATGTGCCGAGCAGCGGCGAACCGAGCTTCTATGCGGATCTGGCCAGGCCGGACGCCAGGCTCGATGCCGCCGCCGCGGCCTCGATGATTTCCGGCTATCGCAGCAATAACGGCTTGCCCACGGTGACGCTCGATCCGCAATTGATGGCGATGGCGGAAACCCAGGTCGCGGTTATGGCCAAGCGCGACAAGCTAGATCACAACGCTGGCAAGCCGTTCGTCGCCCGGCTCAAGGCCTCGGGCTACGACGCCAAGACCGCGGCCGAGAACATCGGTGCCGGTTATCATACGCTGGCGGAAGCATTTTCCGGCTGGCGCGACTCGCCGCCGCACCGCGACAACATGCTGCTCAAGGGCGCGACCAGGATCGGCATTGCCGCGGTCTATACGCCGGCCTCGAAATACAAGGTGTATTGGGCGCTGATCCTTGCCGAGCCGGGCGCGCCCGGCTAACGCCTTCGCTGTGGCGGCGGACGGCCTGCGACGGAATTCGCATTGCCGAGCGGCGCGCAAACCCGTCCTATAGGCGGGGAGCTTCGCGCGATGGATGCACTCGACACTGTCAGCCTTGCGATCCTGCTCGGCAGCCTGCTGGTGCTGGCCGGCATTCTGTCGAGTTTGCTGGCGCTGCGGTTCGGCGCGCCTTTGCTGCTGGTGTTTCTCGTCATCGGCATGCTGGCCGGCGAATCCGGGCCGGGCGGGCTGCATTTCGACAATGTTAGCATCGCCTACACGGTCGGCTCGCTGGCTCTGGCGCTGATCCTGTTCGACGGTGGCCTGCGCACCCGCTTCGCCGCATTCCGCAGCGTGCTGGCGCCGGCCGGAACGCTGGCGACAATCGGCGTGCTGGTGACGGCGGCGCTGATCGCGCCGGTCGCCAAGGTCATGCTCGGCGTGAGCTGGACCGAGGGGCTGCTGGTCGGCGCGGTGATCGCCTCGACCGACGCGGCGGCGGTGTTCTTCCTGATCAATACGCGCGGCCTGCGGCTGCGACCGCGCATCGGCGCCACGCTCGAGGTCGAATCAGGCGCCAATGATCCGTTCGCGATCTTCCTCACCTTCGTTCTGGTCGAGGTCCTGCTGAGCGGCAGCAAGCCGTGGCTGTCGCTGATCGTCGATCTGCTGCGCGAGGGCATCCTCGGCGGCATCATCGGCTTTGTCGGCGGCCGGCTGGTGGCGCTGGTGCTGAATCGCGTCAGCCTGACTCAAGGCCTGGTCGCGCCGTTCGTTGCCGTGAGCGCTCTCGTCATCTTCGCCTTCGCCAATACGATTCACGCCTCCGGCTATTTCGCCGTTTATCTCGCCGGCCTCGTCGTCGGCAACCAGAAGATCCGCGCCCACAGTTCGGTGGTGCTGTTCCTCGACGCCGCCACCTGGCTGGCGCAGATCGTGATGTTCGTGCTGCTCGGCCTGCTGGCCTGGCCGGCGCGGCTGCCGCACAGCATCGTCGCCGCGGTCGCGGTGGCGCTGACGTTGATGCTGGTGGCGCGGCCGGCCGCGGTGTTCCTGTGCCTGGCGCCGTTCAAGTTCGAGTGGCGTGAGAAGCTGTTCATCGCCTGGGTTGGCTTGCGCGGCGCGGTCGGCATCTTCCTCGCCTCGATCCCGATGCTGGTCGGCCTGCCGTCGGCCTATCTGTATTTCGACGTCGCCTTCGTCGTCGTGCTGATTTCGCTTTTGGTGCAGGGCTGGACGCTGGCGATCGCGGCGCGCAAGCTCGGCATCGCACTGCGTCGCGCCGACATCCCGCCGCAGCGGATCGAGCTCGATCTGCCCGGCCAGATCGACCAGGAGCTGGTCGGCTATTCGGTCACCGCCAACAGCCCGTATCTGCGCCGCGGCCTGATCCCGTCATGGGCAAAGCCGACATTGTTGATCCGCGACGAGCACATTTTCACGCCGGAAGAGGCCAAGGACGTCCGCGCCGGGGATTACGTCTATCTGCTGGCGCCGCCGGAAAAGGCCCAGTCGCTCGACCGCTTCTTCGTCAACATGCCGCCGCCGCGCGCCCCCGATCCGCAACTGCTCGGCGATTTCTTCGTGTCCGGCACGGTGACGCTCGGCTCGCTGGCCGACGTCTATGGCCTGAAGATTTCGTCCGAGCACATGGACATCACGCTGGCCGAGCATTTCGCCGACGAGCTCAAGCGCCCGGCGAAGCAGGGCGACATCGTCCACGTCGGGCCGATCGCATTGCTGGCGCACAAGGTCGCGCGCGGCAAGGTGACGACGGTCGGCCTGCAATTGGCCGTACCCGATCTGGATGAAGCGAAAAGCTGGCGCGGCCGCCTCAATGCGGCGCTGGCGCGGGTGCGACAGTGGCTCGGCTAGAGCGAGCGGCGTGCCGTGGTCAACCGCGGCGCCATCTGCACCAGCGCATAGCCGCCGAACAGCACGGCCGCCCAGAACAGGTCGCCGATCACGGTTTGCGGCAGGAACGGTAGCGCCAGGGCGTAACAGGTGGCGAGGCCGGCGAGCGTATGCGGATAGAGCGCGCCGAACGCCCAGACCGCGAGATTGCTCACGGCGAAGAACACCAGCGAATAGGCGACGATCGCCGGCGCGAACATGCCGGGGGCGCGGATGCGCGCCGGCAGCAGCGCGACCAGGGCGGGCAACGTGAACAGGCCGTAGATCACGAAAGTCATCGGCGACGAATCGAAGCCGATGATGGCGTCGCTGATCAGCATGGCCGCGACCGGCACCGCGAAGGCGAGGCCGCGCAGGCGCAGCACCGTGCCGGCAAACAGCGCGCTGGCGGCGATCGGCGTGAAATTCGGCTCGTGCGGCAATAGCCGCGCAGCGACGTCGAGCGCGACCAGCAGTGCGACCAGAACGAGGTCGCCGCGCAGTCCGTCCCGCGTTTGGGTGCGATTCGTGAGTCCGTTCATCGGTCCAAGGTCCTTCAAAGTCCGGCAATTTCAAGCGTGCCGGGAGAATACCACGTCTTCGGTCTGCCGCTCCACCCATTCCTCGACGATTTGCGCCAGCGCGTGGAGCCCTTCGGTCAGCGCCGCCGGGCCGGGCTGCAGGATGATGGTCGACTTGATCTCGCGCAGGAACCCGTCGGCGACCGCCGGAATCTGCTCGAAGCCCGGCCGGGTGGCGACCTTGCCGGGCACGAATTTCTTGCCGCACCAGGAGCCAACGATGATGTCGGGCCGCGCGGCGATCACCGTCTCGGGCGTGACGATGCGGTCCTTGGCGCTTTTGCGGGCGGCAAGCTGCGGGAACACGTCGATGCCGCCGGCCGCGGCGATCAGCTCCGACACCCAGCCGATCCCGGAGATCATCGGCTCGTCCCATTCCTCGAAATAGATGCGCGGATGCCGCGGCAGGTGCGCCGCTTTGGCGCGCACGGCATCGAGCCGCGCGGCGAGCGAGACGGCGAGCGCCTCGGCCTTCGACGCGGCGCCGACCAGCGCGCCGAGGGTGCGGATCATGTCGAAGATGCCGTCGAGGTCGCGCTGGTTGAAGCCGTGGACGGCGACGCCGGCGCGGATCAGTTCGGCGACGATGTCGGCCTGCAGGTCGGAAAACGTCAGCACCAGGTCGGGCTGGAGCGCGAGGATCTTCGGCACATCGGCGGAGATGAAGGCCGAGACCCGCGGCTTCTCCTTGCGCACCCGCGCCGGCCGCACCGCATAGCCGGACACGCCGACGATGCGATGGTCCTCGCCGAGGAGATACAGCGTCTCCACGGTCTCTTCGGTCAGGCAGACGATGCGGGAGGGAGGGAACATCTTTCTGTCATGCCCGGCCTTGGGCCGGGCATCCATGCCTTTCTTGCTGCCGAGTATCAAAGGCGTCGATGGCCGGGACAAGCCCGGCCATGACGATTTAATCTATCAACTCCACCCCGCCGGTCGCGGTGACGCGGCCGTGCTCGAGCCGCACCATGCGGCTGGCGAGGCGCCGCACCTCATCGGCGTCGTGGCTGACATAGACCATCGGCACCCTGGCCTCGTCGCGCAGCCGCTCGAAATAGGGCAGAATTTCGCGCTTGCGCGCGTCGTCGAGCGAGGCCAGCGGCTCGTCGAGCAGCAGCAGGCGCGGCCGCATCAACAGCGCGCGGCCGAGCGCGACGCGCTGGCGCTCGCCGCCGGACAACGCGCCGGGCCGCCGCTCGAGCAGCGCGCCGATGTCGAGCAGGTCGATGACATGCCGGAAGCCGGCCTCGTCATGCGCCAGGCCGCACATCCAGCGGCCGTAATCCAGGTTGCGCCGCACCGATAGATGCGGGAACAGCCGGCCATCCTGGAACACATAGCCGACCCGCCGCCTGTGCACCGGCACGTCGATGCCCGCATCGCTGTCAAACAGCGTGTCGCCGTCGAGTACGATGCGGCCGCGATCCGGCCGCAGCAGGCCCGCCACCATATTGACGACCGAGGTCTTGCCGGCGCCGGACGGCCCGAACAGCGCGGTGACGCCGCTCTCGCCGGAGAAAGCCGCCGCGAGCGAGAAGGTATCGAGTTGCTTGGTGACGTCGATGCTCAACATCACGCGCCGTCCCGCCTGGCGCCGGCGCGGCGCCCGAACCATTCGGCCGCGATCAGCGCGGCGAGCGCGATCGCAATCGACACCGCGACCAGCTTGAGCGCCTGTGCGTCGCCGCCCGGCACCTGGGTCAGCGTGTAGATTGCCGCCGAGATGGTCTGGGTCTCGCCCGGAATGTTGGAGACGAAGGTGATGGTGGCGCCGAATTCGCCGAGCGCACGGGCAAAAGCCAGCACCGCTCCGGCGATGATGCCCGGCAAAGCCAGCGGCAGCGTCACGGTGGCGAACAGCCATAGGCCGCTGGCGCCGAGCGTCGATGCCGCGTCTTCCAGGCGGCGGTCGACGGATTCGATCGACAACCGGATCGCGCCGACCATCAGCGGGAATGCCATCACGCCACAGGCCAAAGCCGCGCCGGTCCAGCGAAACGACAACACGATGCCGATATCGGCGAGCCATGCGCCAAACAGCCCGCGCCGGCCGAAGGCGAGCAGCAGCAGATAGCCGGTGACGACCGGCGGCATCACCAGTGGCAGATAGATGACCGCATTGAGCAGCGTCTTGCCGGGGAAGCTCTTGCGCGCCAGCAGCCACGCAATGGCGACGCCGAATGGCAACGACACCGCAGTCGCGACCAGCGCCACCCGCAGCGACAGGGCGACCGCGGTCCAGTCCTGCGGCGACAGCGCGAACATTCGTGCGTTACGACACCGGCTTGATCAGGACGCTGAAGCCGTATTTCTCGAATACCGCCTTGGCTGCACTACTGCGCAGGAATTGCAGATATTTCCCGGCATCGGGCTTGGCCGTCTCGGTCGCCGCGACCGGATAGGTCACCGGCGGATACGAGCCGTCGGGGAAATAGGCGATGATCTTGACGTTCGGCTCGACCTTGGCGTCGGTCTCATAGACGATGCCGATCGGCGTTTCGCCGCGGGCGACGAAGGCGAGCGTGGCGCGCACGTTCTCGGCCTGCGCCAGCTTCGGCTCCGCCGCCGCCCATGAGCCGAGCTTTTCCAGCGCCGCCTTGGCGTAAAGCCCGGCCGGCACCGCCTTGACATCGGCGACCGCGATGCGGCCGTCGCCGGCGAGCTTGGCGATGTCGAAGCCTGGCGCGATCTCGACCTTGTCGAGTTTCGAATCCTTGCCGGCGATCAGAACGAGCTTGTTGCCGAGCAGGTTGAAGCGCGTCTCGGCCTTGATGAGATTTTTGCCGGCGACATAGTCCATCCAGTTGAGATCGGCGGAGATGAAGGCATCGGCCGGCGCGCCGGACTCCATCTGCTTGGCGAGCGCCGAGCTTGCGGCAAAACTCGCGCTCACTTTGATGCCCGTCGATTTGGTGAAGGCGGCATCGACATCATCCAGTGCGTTCTTCAGCGACGCAGCGGCGAAGATCGTCAGTGTCTGCTCCTGCGCCTTGACCGGCGACAGCGTTGAGACGAGGGCCAGCGCCATCAGGCCGGCGGCGATGCGAATGAGTTTGATCATGTGTGCGCTCCGTTCGTTTTTTGTTTTCAATCGGGGGTGATGACGAACGACACCGCGCTGGCGCCGGTGCCGCTGATCTCAATGATGAAAGGCTTGGCGTCGAGGTCGAACTTGACGCTCTTGCGCACGCCCGCGCAGCCGGCGGCGCCGCTGAACGCCACCGACTTCACTTCCTTGTTGTCCTGGAACACATCGATCCAGCCGCCTTCGGACAGAGTGATGCGGTAGAGCCCGGCCTTCGGCAGCGCCGGAATGGTGACGGCGCCGGCATTGGTGCCGGGCTTCGGCGCGCGGGTCGGCGGCATCGGCAGCTTCGCGGCGTCGGCCGGGAACAGGCCGAGCTTGAAAGCGCTGGCGAGCGGCGCGGTCACGGTGACGGCGCCGCTGGCTGGTACGGCCGCTGGTTTGGCCAGCATCTCGCGCTCCTTGTCGAGCGGCCATTTGAACTTGTCGCAGCCAACCGGCTCCTGCGCGAGGGCAGGGGAGGCGACGAGCAGCGCGGCGAGCGCCAGGACCATCCGGCGCATCAGGCGACCGCGATCATGACGTCGGACGCCTTGACCACGACGATGGCGTCGCCGCCGGTCTTGAGGCCGAGCTCCTCGACCGCCTCGTTGGTGATCGACGAGGTGATGACATTGCCGTTGCCGATATCGACGCGAACGTGCGACGTCGTTGCGCCTTTCTTGACCTCGACGATCTTGCCCTTGATCTGATTGCGCGCGCTTAGTCGCATGACATTCTCCTGACAGCGGCCGATGCGCGGCAAATGCCGCGCCCAGGCGCCGGTGAATTGTGTTCGATTGCGACCCCGCCGGAACCGCCGTTCCGCCTGTGCAGCGCACGCACGGGGCGCCGCAGGTCTTCGGAGAGCCTAGCAAGTCGCGCCCTGCGCGGTAAAGTGGGGCCGGAGAGCAGAAACATCATGGCGGACGTAGCGCCCATCGAAGGCGAATTCGACTACATCATTGTCGGTGCCGGCTCGGCGGGCTGCGTGCTGGCCAATAGGCTGTCGGCCGATCCGGACAACCGCGTCCTGCTACTGGAAGCCGGCGGCCGCGACAACTGGATCTGGTTCCACATTCCGGTCGGCTATCTGTTCGCGATCGGCAACTCGCGCTCGGACTGGATGTTCAGGACCGAGCCGGAGCCCGGGCTGAACGGCCGCAGCCTCAGCTATCCGCGCGGCAAGGTGATTGGCGGCTCCTCCGCCATCAACGCCATGGTCTATATGCGCGGCCAGTCCGGCGACTACGACCACTGGCGCCAGCTCGGCCTGCCGGGCTGGTCATGGTCGGACGTGCTGCCCTTTTTCAAGAAGCACGAGCATCATTTCCTCGGCGACAGCGAGCACCATTCGACCGGCGGCGAGTGGCGGGTCGAATATCCGCGGCTGCGCTGGGACATCATCGACGTCTGGCGCCAGGCGGCGGCGCAATACGGCATCCCGCCGTCCAACGACTTCAATACCGGCGACAACGAAGGCACCTGCTATTTCCATGTCAACCAGAAGCGCGGCCGACGCTGGTCGGCGGCGCGCGGTTTTCTGCGGCCGGTGCTCAATCGGCAAAATCTGCGGCTCGAAACACATTGCCTGGCCGAAGGACTCATTTTTGAGGGCAGGCGGGCGACGGGCGTGCGCTTCAGGCAGGACGGCGTCGCCCGCAACGCGCGCTGCCGCGGCGAGGTGATCATGGCGGCGGGCGCGATCGGCTCGCCGCAGATCATGATGCTGTCGGGCATCGGCCCGGCCGGCGACCTGTCGGCGCTCGGAATTCCGCTCACGCTCGACCGGCCGGGCGTCGGCGCCAACCTGCACGATCATCTGCAATTGCGGATGATCTACAAGGTCACCGGCATACGCACGCTCAACGAAATGTACGGCTCGCTGTTCCAGCGCGCCAAGATGGGCTTCGACTATGCGCTGTTCCGGCGCGGGCCTTTGACCATGGCGCCGTCGCAGCTCGGCGCCTTCACCCGCTCCGATCCGTCGCAGGACCGGCCGAATTTGCAGTATCACATCCAGCCGCTGTCCCTCGACAAGTTCGGTGATCCGCTGCATCCGTTCCCGGCCTTCACTGCCAGCGTCGCCAATCTGCGGCCGACCAGCCGCGGCACGCTCAAGCTCAAGTCGCGCGATCCGGCCGCGGCGCCGGCGATCCACCCGAATTATCTGGCGACGCCGGAAGACCGCCGCGTCGCGGCCGACTCGATTCGCATCACGCGCGCGATCTCGGCGCAGCCGGCACTGGCGAAATATTCGCCGGTCGAATATCTGCCGGGGCCGCAAGTGCGCGACGACGACGAGGCGGCGCTGGAAAAATCCGCCGGCGACATCGGCACCACGATCTTTCATCCGGTCGGCACCGCGCGGATGGGCCGCGACGACGACGTCAACGCCGTGGTCGATGCGCGGTTGCAGGCGATCGGCCTCGAGCGGCTGCGCGTCGTCGACGCCTCGGTGATGCCATCGATCACCTCGGGCAACACCAACTCGCCGACCATGATGATCGCCGAGAAAGGCGCGGCGATGATCTTGGAGGATAGTCGGAGATAGTTTTCCGTTCGTCCCCGCGGAAGCGGGGACCCAGTCTTAAGCCGCAAGTGTAGCCAAGGAACTGGATTCTCGCTTCCCCGGGAACGAGCGGGTGCGGCTGCACCGCGATGGCTTCGCTACGTCCGCGCCGTAATCACATAGGCGCGGATGCGGCCCTCGATCGGTCCCGCGCCGAAGCGCTTGGTCAGAGCTTCCGTCGCCTTGGCCATGGCGGCCTCAAGCCCGGGAGCGCCGCGCGCCTCGATCTCCAATTTCCACGGCGATCCCTGGCAATAGGCGGTCACCGCGGACTTGGCTGAAGGTGCCCGGCTGATTGCTTCCAGCGGCTCGATCGAAACATCGGTGAAGCCTGCGTTCTTGAGGTCGGCGCGAATGACCTCGCCATCGTGGTGGCCATGTGGCGTACGCTGCATGAAGCGCGGCGGGTCGTTCGGAAAGACGTCGGCAAGCGCCTTCAAGATCACGTCGGCGAACTCGTTGGCTTCGATCTTGTCCCAGACGTTGAAGATGTAGGGCCCGCGATTTCTAAGCACCCGACGCGCCTCGCTGTAGCCGCGGACCTTGTCCGGAAAAAACATCGCGCCGAACTGGCACACGACCGCGTCGAAGCTCTCGTCGGGGAACGGCAGCGCCAGCGCATCAGCGGTCCGCCATTCGACCTTGCCGCCGGATTGCCGGCTCTTGGCGTGATCGATCATCGGCTGGTTGAGATCGGTGGCAACGATATCAACCTGCGACAGTGCGTCCGCGACGGCGCGGGTAACCACTCCGGTGCCCGCCGCCACTTCCAGAATCCGTTTTGGCTTGAGAGCCGAAAGACGGCGCGCGATATCCGCGGCATAGGGCGCGAAAATCATCGGCACCATGAGCCGGTCGTAGGTTTCGGGGATAGACCCGACAAATTCCTTGTCCGCCCCCGCCATTGGCCAACTCCGGTTTGCCATCCCCCGCTAACGCTACTGTGACCGACCTGCCGGGAGCAACGTTGCTCGACGAGTTATGGAAGCGCCTTCAAGTACGTCTACTTCTTGTTGCAGGCCGCCCGAAACGCCGCGGCCTTGGCCTTGAGACCGCTCACCGGCCAATTTCCGGGATGCTCGATATTGCCGCTGACGGCAATCGGTTTTCCCACCGTTAGTACCGCAAACAACGGATCGTCGGTCTTGACCTGCGCGATCAATTCGCTGCCGCCGGTCATCTCGAAATTCTCGCTCTTTCTCGACGTGCCGGAAAGCTTCGCTGTCTGCGCGCCGCTCTTGAGCGTCAGCGCGATTGTCTCACCTTCGGCCTTGCCGGCATTGGAATTGGCGCCGACACCGATCTGGGCCACGCCGCCGCCTTTGCACAGCGCCCAGAATTCGGTGTCGGCTTCTTGCTCCGTCGACATGCCGATCAGATGTGGCTGACCGTCCTTTTTGCCTAGCGTCCAGCGAATGCCGTCTTTTGCCGCGGCTGGCGCACACAGCGCGGCCAGGATCATCACGATGACAGCGCGTTTCAGCGTCATGGCAACGCTTTCAAATGCCGGATCGGCCGGCCCGGCGCGATGGCCTGTGCGGCGGCGACGATCGCATTGGCGTCGATGCCGTAGTGCCGGTAGAGATCGGCGAGCGAGCCGGTCTGGCCGAAATGCTCGACGCCGAGGCCGCGCACGCGGTGGCCGTTGACCGCGCCGAGCCAGGCCATGGTCGCGGGATGGCCGTCGATCACGGTAACGATGCCGCAATGTGGCGGCACGTCAGCCAGCAACCGCTCGATATGACTGCGGGCATGGACCAGGCCGCGCTCGCGGGCGCGTTGCGCGGCGCTCCAGCCGGCATTGAGCCGGTCGGCGGAGGTGACGGCGAGCAGTCCGACATCGCGGCGGTCTTCTGCCATCAGCCCAACGGCTTCGATGGCCTCCGGCGCGATCGCGCCGGTATAGGCGACGACGACCTGGGCATTCGGCCCCGGCTTGCGCAGCCAGTAGGCGCCATCGACGATCTGCTGTCGAAGCTCGGGCGTCATGGCGCGCTGGATCTGCTCGATCGGCCGCGTCGACAGCCGCAGATAGACCGAGCCGCCGGTCTCGTCGCGCAGCCAGTTATGTTCGGAAACTTCGCCACCGTCCTTCTGGATGTAGGCGAAGGCCCAGGCCATGATCACGGCAAGCTCATCGACAAAGGCTGGCTCGAAGCTGGCAAGGCCGTCCTGCGCCAGGCCGATCAGCGGCTCGGAAATCGACTGGTGCGCGCCGCCTTCGGCCGCGAGCGTGATGCCGGATGGCGTCGCCGCGACGATGAAGCGGGCGTCCTGATAGCAGGCGTAATTGAGCGCATCGAGCCCGCGGGCGATGAACGGATCGTACAGAGTGCCGACCGGCAGCAGCCGCGCGCCGTTGATGGTGTGCGACAGGCCGAGCGCGCTGAGCAGGATGAACAGATTCATCTCGGCAATGCCGAGCTCGATATGCTGGCCTTTCGGGGAGAATTCCCAGTGGAAGGTCGAGGGGATGCTCTCGCTCTTGAAGGTGTCGGCGACGGTCTCGCGGGCGAATAGGCCGCGGCGGTTGACCCAGCCGCCGAGATTGGTCGAGACCGTGACGTCGGGCGAGGTGGTGACGATGCGCTGCGCGAACTCGTTGTCGCCGCGGCCGATATCGTTGAGGATGCTGCCGAAGCCGGCCTGGGTCGCCATCACCGGCTGGATCGTCACCGGCAATTCGTCGGGCACCGCAATCTGCGGCGATTTCAGCCGCCGCTCGCCGCCCTGCGCGAACGGCACCGTGGCGAGGAAGCCTTCAATCTCCGGCTGCGGCAATGACAGGCCTTCGAACCGGTCCCACTCGTGGCCGGCGCGAATTTTCATCGCCTTCTGCAAGGTCTCGACCTGCGTCGGCGTCATCAGCCCGGCGTGATTGTCCTTGTGGCCGGCAAACGGCAGCCCGAAGCCCTTGATGGTGTAGCAGATGAAGCAGGTCGGTCTGTCGCTCTTGACCGAATGGAAGGCTTCGAGCACGGCCGGCAGATCGTGGCCGCCGAGATTGTTCATCAGCGCGGCGAGCTCGTCGTCGGAGCGCTTCTCGATCAGGCGCGTCACGTCTGCCTGGTCGCCGATCTCGTCCATCAGGCGCTTGCGCCACGCCGCGCCGCCGGCGAACACAAGCGCCGAGTAAAGCGGGTTCGGACAATTGTCGATCCAGGCCTTGAGCTTGGCGCCGCCCGGCTCCTTGAACGCCGCCTGCTGCAGCGCGCCGTACTTGACGATGACGACGTCCCAGCCGAAGTTCTTGAACAACTGCTCGTAGCGCTCCCATAGTCCCTCGCGCACCACGGCGTCGAGACTCTGCCGGTTGTAGTCGATCACCCACCAGGTGTTGCGCAGGCCCTGCTTCCAGCCTTCCAGCAACGCCTCGAAAATATTGCCTTCGTCGAGCTCGGCGTCGCCGACCAGCGAGATCATGCGGCCTTCGCGACGGTCCTTGGCCCAGCCATGAGCGCGGACGTAATCCTGCACCAGCGACGCGAACAGGGTCTGCGCCACGCCGAGCCCGACCGAGCCGGTCGAGAAGTCGACGTCGTCGGCATCCTTGGTGCGCGACGGATAGCTCTGCGCGCCCTTGTAGCCGCGGAAGTTCTCCATGCGCTCGCGGCGCTGCTTGCCGAGCAGATACTGGATGGCGTGGAAGATCGGCGAGGCGTGCGGCTTCACAGCGACGCGGTCCTCCGGCTTGAGCACGTCGAAATACAGCGCGGTCATGATGGTGGCGAGCGAGGCCGACGAGGCCTGATGGCCGCCGACCTTCAGCCCGTCGCTGCTGTCGCGCAGATGGTTGGCGTTGTGGATCATCCAGCTCGCCAGCCAGAGCACCTTCTTTTCCAGTTCGCGCAGGATGTCGAGATTATTGGTCATGGTTGGCATTTATAGCGCAAGCCGCGGCAGTTTGTCCGCTCCCACGGGGCGGCCGCCTCTATTCCGCCGCGTGGCTTCGATCGGGCTATTTCACCGCGCCGCCGGTGATGCCGGCGATAAAGCGGTCGAGGAACAAATTATAGGCGATCGCCACCGGAACGCTGGCGATCAATGCGCCGGCCATGATCTCGCCCCAGTAGAACACGTCACCCCGGATAAGGTCGGTCGCCACGCCGAGGGTGATTGGCTTTTGATCAGACGCGGAGATGAAGGTCAGAGCGTAGACGAACTCCTGCAAGGTCAAAGTGAAAGTGAAGATCACCACCGTCAGAATCCCCGGCAGCGACAGCGGGATCGCCATCTTGATGAAGGCGCCGAACAGGCTGCAGCCGTCGACGATCGCCGCCTCTTCGATTTCGGGCGGCATGGCCTTGAAGAAACCCATCAACAGCCAGGTGCAGAATGGGATGGTGAAGGTCGGATAGATCAGCACCAGCGACCACATCGAATTCTGCAGGCCGAGTTCGGCGATCACCCGTGACAGCGGCAGGAACAGCAGCGTCGGCGGCACCAGGTAAGTCAGAAAGATGCCGATGCCGAGCGCTTCGCCGTTGCGGCCGGTCATGCGCGCGAGGCTATAGGCGGCCGGTAGCGCGGTGACGAGGGTGATGGCGACGACGCAGAGGCCGATCATCAGGGAGTTCAAAAGCCAGGTCACGAACAGGGTTTTCTCGAACAGATAGCGGAAGTGTTCGAGCGTCGGCGGATCGTTGAACCAGAACGGAATGTTGGTGACGTTGTAGAGGTCTGCGTTCGTCTTGAATGACGTGATCAGCATCCAATAGAACGGGAACGCGGCAAGGATGAAGAAAAACGCGACTGCTCCATAGAAAGAGGTCTCTTGCACGGCTTTGGCGATGGTGGCGCGCGGCATGTCAGATCTCCCGTCGCCGGATAAAGCGCAGCATGACGATCACCACAACGAGCAGCACCGGCAGCATAAACAACGAGATGGCGGCGCCGTGTGACACGTCGCCTGAGGTAATGCCGCTCTGGAAACCCGCGAAGCCGAGCACCGAGGTCGCGCCGATGGGACCGCCCATGGTCATCAGGAAGACGATCGACAGGTCCGTGAACGTAAACACGATGCCGAAGATCAGGCCGATGGCCACGATCGGCAGGATCATCGGCACGATAATCTGATAGTTACGCCGCCAGAAGCCGGCGCCGTCGACCGTCGCCGCGTCGAGCACGTCCTGCGGAATCGCGGTGATGCCGGCAAGGAAAATGACGATGGCAAACGGGAAGAAACGCCAGGCATTGACCACGATCACCGACAGCATCGCCAGATGCGGAGTACCAAGCCAGTTCGGCGCCTCCTCGCGGGTGATGAAGCCGAGCGCGATGAAACTCCAGTTGATGACGCTGTAGAGCGAATCGAACATCCACTGCCAGGCGACCGTGGCCAGCGCGACCGGCACCGCCCAGGGCAATATGATGATGGCTCTGACGAGCTTGCGGCCGGGGAACGGGCGCAGCAGTACCAGCGCCCCGAACTTGCCGAGGATCAGGCCGAGAATCTGCGATCCGAAAGTGAAGATGAACGTGTTGTAGAGCGTCTCCCGGAATGACGGGTTTTCGAGAATGTCTTCGAAATTCGACAGGCCAACGAATTGCCACGACGGATCATAGATCGTGTAGGCGCTGACCGAATAATACACGGCCATCAGGAATGGCACGCCGACCAGCAACAGCACATAGAGGATCGCCGGAGCGACAAAAATCGAGCCGAGCACGTCACGCCGGTCCAGAATGTACCGAAAACGTGACGTCGGCTTCGGAACTGATTCAGCGATTGCGACCATCGGTCTAGTCCATCCTAGTGGCGGGCGGTGCGTTTGCCGTCCTTGTCGAAATTGCGCAGCGCGCTGTTGCGGACGGCGAAGGGATGCCACTCGCCGGGCCTGATGCTTTGCTCGGCGACGTGCGCCGGCGGCAGTTTCGCCGTGATCACCTGGCTCGGATCGAAGCCTTCCATCGCGCCGTAAACGATGCGCTCGGAGCCGAGATATTCGGAGCGGTCGACCCGGAACTTAAATTCGGTGTAGGCCTCGTCGTCCATCATGTCCTTGGGCAGGAAATTCTCCGGGCGGAATCCGAGATAGCCGCCGTTGCGGGCAACGATATTCATCGGCGGCGTGCCGACAAAGGTGGCGACGAAGCGGTCGGCGGGGTCGTCGTAGATTTCCGTCGGCGTTCCCACCTGTCGCACCTGCCCGTGGTCGATGACGGCAATGCGATCGCCCATGCCCATCGCCTCGACCTGGTCGTGGGTCACGTAAATCGTGGTGATGCCGACCCGCTGCTGGAACTGCTTGATCTCCAGCCGCGCCGAGGCGCGCAACTTGGCGTCGAGGTTGGACAGCGGCTCGTCGAGCAGCAGCACGGTCGGCTCCCGCACCAGCGCGCGCGCGAGCGCGACACGCTGGCGCTCGCCGCCCGAAAGCTGACGCGGCCGCCGGTCGAGAAGATGCCCGATACCGAGCAGTTGCGATGCCCACGCGACCTTCTTTTCGATTTCGGCGCGAGGAACGCTCTGCGTCTTCAGCGGAAAGGCGATGTTGTTGCGCACTGTAAAGTGCGGATAGAGGCCGTAGCTTTGGAACATCATGGCCACGCCGCGGGCTCGCGGCGGAATATCGTTGACGATGTTGCCGCCGATCAAAAGGTCGCCGCTCGTCTGCTTCTCAAGCCCGCAGATGATGCGCAGATACGTCGTCTTGCCGCAGCCCGAGGGCCCGAGCAGCACCATGAATTCGCCGTCCGGCACCGTTAAAGAAATGCCGTTCACGGCTGGGACGTCACCAAATTTCTTGATGATGTCCCGGGTCAATACCGCAGCCATTGAACCCTCCCAGAATGCAACGTAAGACATCCGCTCGCCGATTCCTCGGCGGCGCTTCGTCCGTGTCTGTCCCCAATTAGCCGGCGTCCCACAACGCCGGCATCGTCCGGACCGCGCGCCAACGCGCGCGGCCCGGACTCATGCCATCAGGCCTTGCTGGCCCACTTCTTGAAGATGGTCTCGCATTGCTGCGTGGCCCATTTGACCGACTCTTCGGCGCTCGATTGGCCCGTCGCCGTCTTCGCCATCATATCGTTGATGATGAACTGGTAATAAATCTCGTCCATCGCGGGCGTGGCCGGCCCGGGATAGCCCGGGATGGCGGACCACTTGTCGGAGTCCTGCAAGATCGACAGCTTGTCGGCCGGCGTCGAAGTCGGATCGTTCGAAAGAATCGGCATCGGCCTCGGCACAAGACCAGCGAAGCACGGATTGTTGTAGCCTTCGCTCGCCTTGAACGCTTCCGGCCAATTCGCCGAATAGTACCGAAGGAACTCTTTCGCGGCTTCCTTGTTTTTTGCGAATTTCCAGATGCCGTAGAATTCCGACGCGGCGCCCATGAATGATTTCACCGGGCCCTTGGGCGGCTCGATGACATAAACGTCGTCCGCCAACTTCTTGTTCTGCTTCTGCGCGGTCCGGTAAGCCGAGATTGGGTTGATGATGTACGAGCCGACGCCGGAGACGAGGTACTGGTTATTGCTCGAGTCGTTCCAGGACAGCACGTCCCCCGTCATTGCCTCTTTGTAGAGCGCGGCAACATATTTGGTCGCCTCGACCGCCGCCTTGCTGTTGAGGACGATCTTTTTGCCGGCTTCGTCCTGAATGGCAGCGCCGTAGCTCCACAACAGGCCGCGCCACGTCGTGCTCGGGTCGTTGCTGTGGCCGAGCGAGATGCCGACGGGGTGGCCTTTCGCCTTCAGCTTGGCACCGCCCGTGCGCAGGTTATCCCAGCTGTCGGGTTTCATCCCGATCTCGTCCCACAGGCTCTTCTGATACATCCCCGGGAAGTTGATGTAGAAGTCGGGGAAGGCAGACCAAGTTCCGTCGTCGGCATTGTAGCCGAGCTGCTTGCCGATGGTGGTCACCTTGCCGTACTTTTTCTCGGTTTCCTTCACGAGGTCGGCGACGTCGATGAAAAACTTACGGTAAAGATGCGCGCCGCCGGAGCCATTGAACCCGAAAAGATCATGTCCCGATCCAGCCGACGCCTCGGCCGCGGCGCGTGCGGGAATGTTCTGCACCGGAACATGATCGACCGTAACCGCGACCTTGTTCTTGTCGCCCCAGTCCTTGGCGAACTTGTCGAACCATGTGTCATACTCCGGAACGAAGTGGGCCCATTGCACGATCGACAGCGTCTTGGTCTGCGCCATGGCGCTCGATACGAAAGGTGCAGAAAGCATCGGTGCGGCACCCGCCGCGGCGACCGCGAGGCTGGTGTCTTTCAAGAACCGACGCCGTGTTATGGATGCAAGTCCAGTCGCTCTCCTCATTGGCTCCTCCCAGATCTATTGTTTAGTTGTCACCCCCGTCATTTTCATTTCCATTGCATTCCATAGTGTCGTTGCTCACGATGAGACCGGCACCCCTCTGATCAGCGTCGCGTCTCAACCGACATTACAGCCCGCGAGAAGGCCGTCTGTAAAGTTACCAAAGTTACATGGAGTCTTGGGTGCAGCGCGCCGCTCGCTCGGCGAACCAAATTCGGGTTCGAAGTTGCACTGCAAAACGACGATTGGCTAAGCCAATCGAGTGTTGTGGCAGCTATTCGACCGGCTTGGCGGGCGCGGCCAGCACGCTTTGGCAGGCCGGCGGCAGGTCGGCCATGGTCAGCGCGCGCGGCGGCGGGCCGCCGACCTTGAGCTTCGGATGCAGCACCCGGTCGGAGAACCAGTAGTCGAGCTGCTTCTTGGCGCAGCCGTCATCGCCCGGCACCGGCGGCTGCTTGCGGCAGTTAGGCGAGTCCGGCGGGCACTTCAGCCGCACATGGATGTGGTCGTGGTGGCCGTACCAGGGCCGCACCTTCGACATCCAGGCTTTCGAGGTGGGCGTCTCGGCCTTGCACAATTCCTGCTTGATCGCGGCATTGACCAGCACGCGCTCGACCTCCGGCTGCTCGGCGGCGGTGCGGATGAAGGCGATGTCGGCGGGCGACCAGGTCCTCGGATTGACGTGCTTCCAGTCGTCGGCGACCAGATTGATCGCGGACGTGTTCTCGCGCTCGTCGCCGGACAATTTGCGGTCCGGCATCGGCATGAACCAGATGTCGACGTCGAGACCGATCTGGTGGCTCATATGGCCGAACGGCAGCGGGCCGCCGCGCGGCTGCGCCATGTCGCCGACCAGAATGCCCTTCCAGCCAGTCGCCTTGGCGGCGAGCGGCGCGAACCGCTCGAGAAAACGCACCAGCTCGGGGTGGCCCCAATTGCGGTTGCGCGACAGCCGCATCACCTGCCAGTTCGGCCCGTCGGTCGGCAATTCGACGCCGCCCTGCAGGCAGCCGCGCGGGTAATAGCCGATCGCCATCGCCTTGCCGAGTGACGGCAACTCGGCATGTGAGAACAGGTCCTTGGCCGTCGGCACCGCCGCGCGTTGCAGCGTCCTGTCGTCCGGCCGCTTGGCCGGCAGCGGTGGCGCGGCAACCGCGCTGTCCTGTTTCGGCGCTGCCAGGTCGGCGGGCGCGGTGGCAGCGGCCGGAGCGGGTGCGGGTGCCGCTGGCGCGGTGACGACCGGCGATGGAGCCGGTGCCGGAGTTTCGGGCAATGGCGTTGGCGCAACCGTTTGTGGCGCGGGCGGCGCGTCCGTCGCGGCGGCAGGAGCCGGCGCGGGCGCGGCAGGCGGAGTCTGCGCCAGCGCGTCTCCAGCCGCAGCCAAGCCTGCGGTCAAGCTCAGCAGAATAACGAGTGCAATCGGCTTCATGACGCTGCCGGTCTAACGGCTCCGGTTTGCCGTGTCAGGTGAAATGCGCCGCTGCGGTTAAATGTCGAGTTCCGCGACCGCCGGGCGATAGGTAAAATTGTAATCAATTCAAATGTTTGGGTGGTTAACAAACGCTTTACAACGGAACCTGTCGCGGCAATGCTGTGACACGCGGCCTTGCCGGCCGCCGGAGTAGCGTATGCGTTGCGTTGTCGCCGCGGTGTCCGTGCTGGCGCTATGCGCCCCGGCATGGGCCGATGTCCACGTCACCATCAGCAAATCGCAGCAGCAGATGGCGGTCTCGATCGACGGCGGCCCGAGCTATCGCTGGGCGGTGTCGACCGGCAAGCCCGGCTACGACACGCCGGGCGGCAACTTCCGCGCCATCCGGCTCGAGCAGGTCTATTACTCGAAAAAGTACGACGACGCGCCGATGCCGAATGCGGTGTTCTTCCATGGCGGCTATGCCATCCACGGCACGCTCGAGGAGCGCCGGCTCGGCCAGCCGGTGTCGCATGGCTGCGTGCGGCTGATGCGCGCCAATGCCGCGCTGCTGTTCGATGCGGTGCGCGCGCAGGGCATGAGCCGCACCCACATCGTCATCACCGACGCGCCGCTTTACGGCGCCATGCCGGTGGCCGGCGGCTATGACGGCCGGTTTGCCGGCCCGCGCGGCTATGACGACCGCGGGTATCAGCGCGGCAATTATGGTTATGACGGCGGCGTCACGCGCGGCTTCGTGGTGCAGGACGATCGCGGCTATCGGGGCGACAACGGCTATGCGCCGGGCTACGTCACCTTCGACGACCAGCGCCGTCGCGTCTCGCGCGGCTATGATGATCGTGGCTACGACAATAGTCGCGGCGCGCGCATTGACGATCGCGGCGTCGAGCGCGGCCGCGAGATTTCGCGCAGCCGCTACGACGATCAACGCCGCTCAGGGCGCGAACCGAGCTTTGTCGATCTCAGCAGGGGCGGTTATCGCGCCGAGCCGCCGCGTCGCGATTCGTCGCGCTATGAATCATCGCGCCAAGTCGTGAACCACGAGCCGCGCTACCGTGACGACCGGAGCGAGGCGCGCTCGCGCAGCCCGATGCGGCTCGAGCCCGGCCGCCGCTACACCGAGGCTGAAGTGCGCCGCATCTATCGCGACAATGGCTGGGGACGGTAGCCTCAAGGCTGCCCTCTTGCGTACGGTCTGCTAACTGGCGATGCTGGCGGTGAATACGGTCAGCCGGAACACTCGCCATGCTCGCCATCCGCATTGTCAAGATCGCCCTGGTGGCGGCGGTGGCGTTTTTCGCGACGCTGGTTGCCTTCGGCAATGTCACCGACTACTGGACCAATTTTGCCTTCGTCCAGCATGTGCTGTCGATGGATACGATCTTTCCGCATTCGACCATCACCTATCGCGCCATCACCAGCCCGCTGCTGCATCACCTCGCCTATTGCATCATCATCGCGACTGAAACGCTGATCGCGGTGCTGTGCTGGACCGGTGCCGTCATGCTGCTGCGCCGGCTATCGGCCAATGCCGCAACCTTCAATGCCGGCAAGATCTTCGCCGTGCTCGGCCTCGCACTCGCCTTCCTGCTCTGGCAGGTCGGCTTCATGTCGATCGGCGGCGAATGGTTCGGCATGTGGCAGTCGAAGGAGTGGAACGGCGTCGAATCGGCGTTCCGCTTCGTCGCGGTGGCCGGCGTGGTGCTGTTGCTCGTCGTGATGCCCGATGGCGAATTGGCGCGGCCTAGGCGGCGCTGAGTTCAGTCAAGACCCAGGCCGGTTCTCCGCCGTCCATCGCTGGGCTTGACTTCGTTGGACTAGGAATATATTCATGACACGACGCTTTCGCCGGACGCGGCGGAGGCTTCAGGGCCGGCGCGGGAGAAATCCGCGCGGGCCATGTGGAGCGCCGGGAGGCGCAGCGCACCGGCGGTAGGCCTCGCAAGCCCACCGTTCGAGGCGCGCGCGCCCGGGACAGGATTCGCAACCCTGGTCCCGATACCGGCGCGCGGGGCGGCCCGATCGCAAGGGCTCAGCCCATGAGGGGCTTCGCCAGCCCCTGGCGCCTCCCGGCGCTCCATCCCCTTTTCGGGGAAACGGAAAACGGGACGAGAGGCCTACCCGGGGCCTTCAACAATGCGGGCGAT
>Ga0265313_10000343_pt1 | contig 50592 bp, 54 predicted proteins | sample 4123metaG_FD_203122 | JGI IMG/M metagenome (GOLD analysis project Ga0265313, IMG submission 203122) | Rhizosphere microbial communities from Carex aquatilis grown in University of Washington, Seatle, WA, United States - 4-1-23 metaG | ecosystem: Host-associated > Plants > Roots > Rhizosphere >... | reverse complement strand
TGAAACGACGTTCGACGGCAAGCACGCCGACTCGACGCTTCATCAGTACGCCTTCGCGGTCGGCATCGATCAGACGGCGCTGCTCCAGTCGCTGCACGTGCCGCTGTCGCCATTCGGCAAGGCGACCGCCGACGCATTGAACGCGCTGGCGCCGTCGCAGCAGCAGAACCTCATCCATCTCGGCATGGTCATCCCAATGACCTACGATGCTGGCAACGGCCAGCAAACCGACTACACGCCGATCTGGACGCTCAGGACCACTTACAGCTGGGAGGCTGACTTTCCCGCCGGCAAGACGGTGCAGGTCGTTCATACCTACACGCCGAGCGTCGGTGGCACGGTCGCAACGACGTTCCTCACGCCGCCGGCCAGCGCCACGGATGAAGATCGGCCGAAGCAATATCGCGACAGGTACTGCACGGACGACGCTTTCATCAAGACCGTGAAGGGTTCACTGAAGGACCCCAAGGATCTGTTCAGCGCCCCCTACCAGGAGAACTGGATCTCCTACATCTGGTCGACCGGCGCCAACTGGAGCGGACCGATCGGCCACTTTCATCTCAGCATCGACAAGGGCGATCCCCAAAACCTCATCTCGTTCTGCTGGGACGGCAAGGTCACCAAGACGGGGCCGACAACGTTCCAGATGGACGCCAAGGACTGGACCCCGCCCTACGGCCACGAACTCGAAATCCTCATCCTCAATCATCAGACCGCCGACACCAATGCGGGCTGAGCCGTGAGTCTCACGATCCGCGATGCGGTGCGCGCCGACGCCGCGCTCATCGTGCGCTTCATCGCCGATCTCGCCGCCTACGAGCGGCTGAGCGACGAAGTCGTGGCGAGCATCACTGACATTGAGCGCGAGTTGTTCGGACCATCGCCCAAAGTCTTTTGCCAGATCGCCGAGATCGACGGCGGGCCCGTCGGATTTGCGCTCTGGTTCTACACGTTCTCGACCTTTCTCGGCCGCCACGGCATCTGGCTCGAGGACCTGTTCGTGGTCCCGGCCGCGCGGGGGAAGGGGGCCGGCAAGGCGCTTCTCGCCGATCTCGCGGCGCGCTGCGTGCGCGAGAAGCTTGGCCGGCTCGAATGGGCCGTGCTTGACTGGAACCAGCCCTCCATCGAATTCTACGCCGCGCATGGGGCCGTCTTCATGGACGATTGGCGCCGCTGCCGGGTCTCAGGCGCGGCGCTCGCCAAACTTGGAACGCGATGAGTGTTGCGGTTTCGATCATCGCGGCGGTGGCCGCCAACGGCGTCATAGGCGACCACAACGGGATTCCGTGGCGGCTGCCGTCCGACTTTGCGCATTTCAAGCGGATGACCATCGGCAAGCCCCTGATTATGGGGCGGCACACGTTCGAGAGCATCGGTCGCCCGCTGCCCGGCCGGACCAATATCGTGGTCAGCCGGCAGCGCGGCTACCAGCCGGACGGCGTGATCGTCATCTCGAGCCTCGAGGCGGCGCTCGATCACGCGCAGGCCATTGCTGCAGCTGACCGGGCCAATGAGGTGATGATCGGGGGCGGCGCGCAGATTTATGCACAAGCCCTGGGAATCGCGGACCGGCTCTACATCACCCATGTCGCGCTCAATCCGCCCGGCGATGTCTATTTCCCCCGGGTGACGCCCGAGGAATGGATGGAGGCGGGAAAGATCAGCGTTCCCGCCAATCCGGCCGATACCGCGCCGTTCCGCATCCGTATCTATCGGCGCCGGCCCCGGACCTGACGTTGATCCGCGGGGGGTGCCCCCCTATATAGGGCGCCAACACAGCCAAGCGCGAAAGGCGTGAGATGCCCTGGGACAACAATACGGGGGGCGGCGGCCGCAATCCAAATGGCGGCGGTCCCTGGGGTCAGCCGCCGAGCGGCGGCGGCAACGGCCCGCGGCGCGGCGGCACTCCCAGTCTCGAGGACATTCTCAATCGCGGACGCGACCGGTTCCGCGGCACGCTGCCCGGCGGCCGCTGGGCGATCCTTGGCGGCGTCATCGTCATCGTCGTCGTCTGGGCCTACAATTCGTTCTACACGATCAATCCGCAGGAAGTCGGCGTCGAGACGACGTTCGGCGTGCCGAGCGCCGATCTGTCCGATCCGGGCCTGCATTTCCTCTGGTGGCCGATCCAGAACGTCGAGCGCGTCAATATCACCCAGAACAAGACCGAGATCGGCTCGGTCGGCAATCACGCCAACGGTAATGATGACGGGGTGATGCTCACCTCCGACCAGAACATCGTCGACGCGAAATTCTCCGTGCTTTGGACCATCACCGACCCCAAGGCCTATCTGTTCGACGTGCGCGAGCCCGATGACATGGTGCGTGCCGCGAGCGAGAGCGCAATGCGCGAGGTGGTTGGCCGCAGCCCGGCGACGGAAATCTTCCGCTCCGATCGTGCCGGCATACAGACCGAGGTGGAGACGATCGTCCAGTCGATCGCCGACAACTACCATCTGGGCGTTCACGTCGATCAGGTGAACATCGAAGATGTGGCGCCGCCCGAAGAGGTGGCCGACGCGTTCGCCGAAGTGCAGCGCGCGCAGCAGGACCAGCAGAAGTACCAGGAGGACGCGCGCACCGACGCCAACACGCTGCTCGGCAATGCCCGTGGCCAGGCCGCCAAGATCAGGCAGGACGCCGCGGCCTACAAGAGCCAGGTGGTGCAGAACGCCGAGGGCGAGGCCGGGCACTTCATCTCGGTCTACAACCAGTACGTGAAGGCTCCTGAAGTCACGCGCGAGCGGCTCTATCTCGAGACCATCGAGCAGGTGCTGGGCGGGGCGAACAAGGTCATCGTGCAACCCGGCACCACCGGCAGCGGGGTCGTGCCCTATCTACCGCTCCCGGCGCTGCAGCCGAGCGCAGGCACGCCGCCATCCAGCAGTCCGTCCAGCGTCCCGTCGCTGACGATCGCGCCCTCCACTCCGGCGGGGAACTGAGCCATGAACAGACTCATCGCCGCTGGCGTCGCCGTCATCGTCGTCCTCTATCTGCTGTTTTCCTCGATCTACGTCGTCGACGTGCGGCAGCAGGCCATCGTCACGCGCTTCGGGCAGATCACGGCGGTCAAGACTGACCCTGGACTCTACTTCAAGCTGCCCACGACGCTGATCGATTCCGTTCAGATCATCGACAAGCGGCTGCTGCGCTACGACCTCGACAACATCCAGGTGCAGGTCAGCGACGGCGCAAAATACATCGTCGATGCGTTCCTGACCTATCGCATCGCCGATCCGACCCAGTTCCGCGAGCGGCTGCAGGGCGACCTCGATCTCGCCGAGCAGCGTATTGCGACCCGCTTCGACTCGGCGCTGCGGCAGGTCTACGGCACGCGCAATTTCAGCGCGGCGCTGTCGGCGCAGCGTGCGGCCATGATGCAGGAGGCGCACGATCTCATCGAGCCGGGGATGAAGGATCTCGGCATCGAGGTGACCGACGTCCGCATCCTCAGGACCGACCTCACGCAGGACGTTTCCAAGAACACCTTCGACCGCATGTCGGCCGAACGCTTCGCGCAGGCGGCGGCGATCCGCGCCGACGGCACGCAGGCGGCCGCATCGATCCGTGCCATTGCCAACCGGCAGGCGATCGAGACGGTGGCTGGCGCGAACAAGGACAGCGAGATCATCCGCGGCGAGGGCGACGCGCAACGCGCCGCGATCTATGCCTCGGCCTATAACGAGGATCCCGAGTTCTTCGAGTTCTATCGTTCGCTGCAGTCGTATCGCACCGCGCTCGGCGCGAGCGGGACGACGATGGTGCTCTCGCCCGACAGCTCGTTCTTCCAGTACTTCAAGGCGGACACGCTCGACGGCAAGGTTCCAACACCAGCGGCGCCGAACGGGATTCCAACGCTGCCCGATACGCAGCTGACGGCGCCCGAGCCGACCGATGTGCTGCCGCCGACCAATGTCGGCGCGCCGACCGACAGTACGCCCGGCGCGGCGTCGGCAGCCTCGAGTGCATCGAGTGCGCTGCTGATGCCGAGCACGCCGCCGAGCTCGGACGTCACGACGCAGCCGTCGTCGGCGGCGCAATAGGGCGCGCCTGAGGTTCAGACGCGCACGAACTCGTCGTCGGCGTAGCCCTGGAGATAGAGCAGGGCGGTGAGATCCCCGTGATCGATCCGCACCTGCGCTTCCGCGGCGACCACCGGCTTGGCGTGGAGCGCGACGCCGAGGCCTGCGGCCTTGATCATCGCGAGGTCGTTGGCGCCGTCGCCGACCGCCAGCGTCAGCGACAGCGGAATCTCTTTTTCCGCGCTGAGCTCGTTGAGGCGATCGAGCTTGGCCTGCTGGCCGAGGATCGGCTCGGCGACCGTGCCGTTCAGCGCGTCGCCCTCGAAGACCAGCGTATTGGCGCGAGCCTCGTCGAAGCCGATGCGGCGTGCGACATCGTCGGCAAAGAACGTGAAGCCACCTGAAACGAGCGAGGTGTAGGCGCCATATGCCTTCATCGTCTGGACGAGCGTTCGTCCGCCCGGAGCGAGGGTGATGCGCTCGCGCCGGACCGCGGCGATCTTGGCGCGGGCAAGCCCCTTGAGCAGCGCGACACGGGTGCGCAGGGCCGAAGGAAAGTCGAGCTCGCCGCGCATCGCGCGCGCCGTGATGTCCGCGACTTCCGCCTTGATCCCCACCGCGTCGGCCAGCTCGTCGATGCATTCCTGCTGGATCATCGTCGAATCCATGTCGGCGATCAGCAGGCGCTTGCGGCGATTGGCGAGCGGCACGAGCGCGACGTCGATGGGCCGGCCGGCAACGAGCGAACGCGCCGCGTCCGCGGCCGTCGGCAGATGCGGCTTGACGAACTCCACCGCGATGCGCTGGTTGAGCCAGTTGAGCTCGCCGCCGATCTCGCTGTGGATCGCGCCGACGAGCGCGGCATCGAGCGCCGGCTCGGCCGGATTGGCGATTAGGCAGAGGACCGACACGGGCGACCTGTGGGGCAGAAAAGAGCGGTCCTGATAGCGGGTCCGACCGCGAGCGGCAAGTCGGCGCTGGCGCTCGAAAAGGCGCGGGCGCTCTCTGGCATCGTGATCAACGCCGATGCACTGCAGGTCTATGACGGGCTGCGGATCGTCACCGCGCGGCCGGACGACCAGGCGCTGGCCGAGGCGCCGCACCGGCTTTACGGGACCGTGCCGGCGACCACGCGATTTTCGACCGGCGACTGGCTGCGGGCGGCGCGTCGCGAAATCGCCGCCGCGGGCGACCGGCCGCTGATCTTTGCCGGCGGAACGGGACTCTATTTCGAGGCGCTGACTAAAGGCATCGCCGAAATCCCTGAGGTGTCACCCGAAGCGCTCGCCGCGGCCGAGGCGGAGGTCCATGGCCTCGATCGCGAGCAGCGGGGCCGGCTCATGGCGGCGCGCGATCCCGAAATCGCGGCCCGGCTGAAGGCGCCCGATCCGCAGCGGGTGATCCGCGCGCTCGCGGTGCTCAACGCCACGGGCCGGTCGCTGGCCCGCTTCCAGGATGACGCGCAGACGGGATCGATCGATGGTTATGCGCTCGAACGCATCGTGCTGAACCCTGACCGGGCGGTCCTGCGGCAGCGCATCCACGACCGCTTCGTCTCGATGCTGGATCGCGGGGCCATCGCCGAGGTCGAGGGGTTTGCCGCACGCGGCCTCGACCCAACGCTGCCCATCAGCAAGGCGATCGGCGTGCGCGAGATCGGCGACTTCATCGCCGGCCGCATCGATCGGGAGGCGATGATCGAGCAGGCGGTCACCGCCACCCGCCAATACGCCAAGCGGCAGCGGACCTGGTTCCGCGGCCGCATGTCCGACTGGACCTGGATCGAGGCCTAGGCCGGCGCGCTTCTGGTGATGCCAAGCCGGTCGCGCAGCGCGAAGCGGATGGCGAGGAGCGCGCCGACCACCGCAAGCCCCGACGCAAGGCCCCACCAGATGCCGACGCCGCGAACGCCGAGCTGGAACGCGAGCACGTAGCTCACCGGAAAGCCGATGGCCCAGTAGCCGAACAGCGCGATGACCAGCGGCATTCGCGTGTCGCTCAAGCCACGCAGCGCGCCGCTCATCGTGACCTGCGTACCGTCGGCGATCTGGAACACGCCAGCGACGAGGACATAGCTCGCGGCGAGCGAGATCGCCTTGGCGTTGGCCGGATCGCTTGGGCTGAGGAACAGCGAGACGAAGGTTCGCGGAAACAGCTCGAAGCAGATGCCCGTGGCCGCCATGAACAGCACCGTCAGCACGAACGCCATCCAGCCGGCGCGGCGCACGCCCTCGCGGTCGCCTTCGCCATAGGCGCGACCGACGCGCACGGTAGCCGCGATGCTGAGCCCGAGCGGCACCATGAAGGTGATCGAGGCCAGCTGCAGCGCCACGGCGTGGGCTGCGACTTCATCGACGCCGAGCCAGCCCTGCAGCAGCGAGGCCGAGGTGAACAGCAGCACTTCGGCGAGGCGGATGAAGCCGATCGGCAGGCCGACGCGCAACAGCTCGCGCAGTCGCGGCCAGTCGGAGACGAACACGCGGTGGAAGATGTGGTAGCGGCGATAACGCCGGTGCGACTGGATGTAGGCGATGGTGAGCCCCAGCATCACCAGGCTGACCACGGTGGTCGAGATGCCGGCGCCCGCGAGCTCGAGTCGTGGCATGCCCCAATTGCCGAGGATGAGCGCGTAGTCGCCGACGGCATTGACCACGACGCCGGCGAGCGTGATCCACAGGATGATCCGCGTGTCGCCGTGGGCGCTGAGGAACCCGCGCAGCACCGAGATGATGAAGGTCGGCACGATCATCCACATGACGAAATGGATGAAGCGGTCGGACATCCCGATGAGCGAAGGATCCTCGCCGAGCAGCCGATAGAGCGGCGCGATGTTCCAGATCACCGGCAGCAGCAGCACGGCGACCCCGATGCACAGCCAGAGGCCCTGGCGGACGGTGCGGCGAACCGAGCGATAGTCCCGCGCGCCAAGAGCCTGCGCGACCAGCGGAGCGACTGCATCGGTGAGGCCGAGGCCGAACAGCTGCAGCGCGATGAACAGCGCGTTCGCGAGGGCAGCGGCGGCGAGGAAGCGCGGGCCCAGCCAGCCGACCATGATGACGTCGGTGGTGATGAGGGCCATCTGCGCCAGCTGGGCGACGACCAGCGGCCAGCCGAGCGCGAGCAGGGCGCGGAATTCCCCACCCCAGCTGTGCGGCGACGGCGAAACGCTGGCGCCGGAGGCCGGCGCCGTTGGGGAAGAGCTCATTATGGGATCCACTCGCGTCTCTCCCACTAGTCGAGGTGCCGCCAAAAGGAAAGGCGCCCCCGAAGGAGCGCCTGTCCGATGTTTGTGCTGCCGTCCTTACGGATGCGGCCAGGGGCCGTGCGGCGGCGGAGGGCCGTGCGGCGGCGGTGGCGGCGGGGGATTGTGGTGCATCCATGGGAAGACCATCGGGAAGCCGAAATTGAATTCGATTCCCGGCCGGAAGTAGCGCAGCGGATAGTTCCCCAGCGCACTGCAGGCCACCCAGCCATCGGGGCCGGGGATGCTGACTTCACACCACGGTCCGCGAACGTCGATCAGTCGCGCGCGCTCGCCCCGGTAGAGGTAGTTGACGATGTGCGACGACCAGGTCGGCCGGCTGTGAACCGGCGTTCCATGATTGACGACGGCCGCAAGCGATGCAGTGGCCGAGGTCACGGCGATCACCGCTCCCAGGCCCAGAGTCATTGCAAGTTTGGCTTTCATAGGCATTCGATTTCCTTTCTCACCCCTTGCCAGCGCAACAGCCTGGGGGACGATTCTGTTCCGGCTTTGGCGAAACTTAAGTCACCTCGTTCATACCCGGTTCATCGATGCGGCAACCGCACGGCAAAGCAGGGGGGGTGGGCCCCTTCCGCGGCCTTACGATCGATCGGGGAGGGAGCAGGCGCGGCCCTGCGACATCTGCGGTCCGGACAAGCGCGGCGGCTGAGGAGTACGCTACAATCCTCGACACCGATCTGGAGGGAGGACGGACATGAACAGCGCGGCATTGCTGCTGATTGCCAGCGTGGTCGCCGTCGGCGTGCTGCACACGCTGGTGCCCGATCATTGGGGCCCCATTGCCATCCTGGCGCGGCAGCGTGGGTGGACCCGCGGGGAGACGGCACGCGCCGCCGCGCAGGCCGGCATTGGTCATGTCCTCACCACTCTCTTGTTCGGGATCGTGGTCTGGGCCATCGGCGCGGCGGTGGCGCAACGCTTCGGCCGGGTCGTCGACGAGCTGGCGAGCGCCGCCCTGATCGGGTTCGGGCTGTGGATCGCGTTCGGCGCCTGGCGCGAGATGCGCGAGGCGCGTCACGAGCATGACCACCATCCCGACGAGCATGATCATGACGAGCATGATCATCATCACCCGCATGACCACGCTCATGGCCACCATCACGGCCACGACCACGAAGGGCGGCCGGCCTGGGTGCGCGATCCTCTCTATTCGCGCCTGCGGGGCGCGGCGATGGCCGAGCGGCACGTGCATTTCCATCGGCACGGGACTGGGCCGACGCACATGCACTGGCATGAGCATGCGCGACCCACCGCGCACGCGGTGACTGCCGACATGGCGCTGAGCCCGCCTCTCCACGACCACCGGCACGGGGCGGGCGGCCGCACGGCGTTGCTGCTGGTGCTCGGATCGTCGCCGATGGTCGAGGGGATTCCCGCCTTCTTCGCCGCGTCGCGCTTCGGGGTGGTGACGATCGCCGTCATGGCAGTGCTGTTTGCGGCGAGCACCATCGTCACCTACGTCGCCATGTCGGTAGCGGCGGCATCCGGACTGCAGCGGCTGCGGTTCGGAGCGCTCGAGGAGTATGGCGAAGTGATAAGCGGGCTGTTCGTGGCCCTGGTCGGTCTCGTCTTCGGGGTGATGTCGATCTAGGGCTGCCGGATCCGGGAGGCGGGCGCCCGGTTCGATCAGCGCACGAGGATGGCGCTGCGCAGGTCGAGGGGCTTGGCGATGTGGTTGAGGCCTTCGATGCCCGAGCCGGTGCCGCGGATAACGATCGAGCCATAGTTGAGCAGGCGTCCGAGCAGCGACTGCTCGACCAGCGCGGACTCGACCTTGTCCATGTTCATCTCGGCGGTCTCGCGCCAGATCAGCCCGCGCTTCTTGATGACGCGCTTGTTGGTGACGGCGACTTCGGTGGTGACCTGGTTAATCCAGGCGCGCAGCAGGTCGTAGAGCGCGACGAGTATCCCCAGGATGGCTACCACGCGCAGGACGCTGCCGGCGCCGCCATCGGGCGCGACCGCGTAAATCAGCAGCGCCACGACCAGCACGATGATGCCGCGGACATAGATGATCCAGTGCACGCGGCCGGTGGCGATGACCTTTTCATCCGGCTGCAACACGCTTGTCACGTAACTCACGTGCAATGCTCCTCTGGTTCGGCGTCTGATCTCATAGCTTGCGCCGTGGTCATTGTCGCGCCGCTATCGTCGTCTTTACCATTCCCGCGGCCGGCGAATAATCTATGGAACGGGTCGGCGGCATTTCTTAACACTTCGAGCGTGGATTCCCCGCGCGCCGGCCCCCCGGCCCTGCGTCAACCTTACGAGGTCTTGCGATGAAACCGACTCTTCTCGCCGCCGCCGCGGCGATGGCGCTCCTCAGCGCCCCCGCGATTGCCCAGCAGGCGGCTGCTCCGGCCGCCCCCGCGACCGTCACCTTCACCGATCTTGCCGACATGCCGGGCCTCACCGACCCGAGCCAGAAGAACCATTTCACCGTCGGCATCTCCGACCCGCAGGTCGACGTGCAGTTCAAGGTCGACTGCTCGCCAGGCGGCTCGCAGCTGTTCGTGCTGCACAAGGACAAGGTGTGCGGCATCAGCGGCACCGGCAACGTCATCAATCCCAACAACAAGCAGGAGCTGCCGCGCACGCAGTATCTGGGCGGCTACGACGTCGGCCAGAACGGCGTCGCCAACGCGCAGACGATCGCGATCAACTACCTCGCGCTCGGCAACGTCGCGGCGCAGTCGGGCGTGCAGTTCGGTGGCTCGCTCCACATGCGCGCGAGCCTCAATGCGACCGGTCTCACCGGCATCGAGCAGAAGATTTCCGACAAGCTCGGGCTCAACACCAGCGACACGACGATCGACAAGCGCCTCGATACGGTGACGCTCGATGGCTTCATGGTGCCGGGTGCCGGTCTGCCCTCGGACAAGGGTTGCACCTGGGACGGGCAGATGGTGTTCGCCTACCAGACGAGCTCGTGGTTCATGGACCTGCAGGCAACCTGCGGCACCGACAAGTACGCGCTCAAGGGCAACATGCCGTGGACGGCGACCAAGGGCGTCTCCAACCAGATGCAGTACGACCTCAACCTGACGCTCCCCAACGCCAACTCGGCGAGCGATGACTCGCTGTTCGCGGCGGGCGGTGGCGGCGACCTGTTCGCGGCGGTCGATGGCATCAAGGGCACCATCATCCAGAAGAACTCGAACAACGTCACCATCAAGGTCGACGGTCAGGACACGGATACGCCTAGCCGCGTGGACGCATCCGGCTCGCTTGTCGGCACGAACGTCTCGCTGAATGCGGTGCGCTCGCTGGCGGTGATCTTCGGGATCCTCAGCGACAATCTGTTCGGCGCGTAATCCGAAACGAGGGCGGGGCGCCATGGCACCCCGCCCGCTCGATCAGGCGGCGGCCTTGGCGTTGTCGCCGCCGGACTCGGCGAGCTCGGTCAGCTTCTTGTCGGTCGCCTCTTCTTCCTTGAGGGTCGCGGCAAGCAGGTCTGCCGCGTCCTCCCAGCCGAGCTGCTGCGCCCAGGTGCGGAGCGTGCCGTAGCGGGCCATCTCGTAATGCTCGACGGCCTGGCCGGACGAGATCAGGCCGGCATCGAGCGCCGCTGTGTCCTTGTAGGTCGAGATGATGTCCTTGCCCTCGGCGATGATGCCGAGGATGGCGTCGCAGGTCTTGGCGCGGGGCGTCTCGCCGATGATGTCGAAGACCTGTTCGAGCCGCTCGACGTGGCCCTCGGTTTCCTTGAGGTGCTTCTCAAAGCCCGCCTTGAGCTTTGGGTCCTGGGCGGCTTCGGCCATCTTGGGCAGGGTCTTCACTATCTGCTTTTCTGCATAATAGATGTCTTTGAGGGTATCGAGGAACAGGTCCTCGAGGCGCTTCTCGGCGGCCATGGCATACTCCGTTGCTGTGTATGACGCTCCAAGTCGGCAACGCCGGTCTGCGGCTCCCGTTCCGCAGGGAAGAGCAACGATTTTCGACAGCCGCCGTTGAGGCTGGGCGCGTCCGCTTGGGTGACGCGCGAACAAGGACAGCGTCACATGAGCCTGATCGTCTCAATCCTCATCACGTTCCTCGTCGTCATCCTGATCCTCTGGCTGGTGCAGCGCCTGCCGCTTGACGCCCGTGCGCGCCAGATCGCGCAGGTGATCGTGATCATCATCGGCATCGTCGCGCTGCTGAAGTATCTGGCGGTGTTCTAGCGCGACTCGTCAGGCGATCCGCTCCCAGGTGAGGGTGCGGATCACGGGCTCGCCGGAGGTCGTAGCGGTCTCCAGGTCGATGACCAGACGGCCGGCCTCGACCTTCAGTCGGCGCTCGAACGTCATCCCGACATTCGCGGCCGTGAGTGCGCCCAGCAGGTTGTGATCGACCATACCGTCGGCCCTGACAGAGTAGACGCCGAAATAGGCGTCGTAGCCGCCGACCGCGCCCGTGTTGTTGTGCGTGGCGGCGAGGGTGGGGGCGCTGGCGCGGTCGCGCTTCATGAACTGGGCCGCGAACGAGCCATTGGCATAGGTCAGCATGGCGATGGGATCGCTGCCGAGCGTCGGCTCCTCGCGCATCGAGCCGTCGGCAGCCCGATCGATGCGGCTGAGGAGTCGCCAGCTTCCCTCGAACGCGTGCTCCGCCATCGCCGACCTCCGTTAGGGCCCGCTTAACTTGACACGGACTCTCGGCAGGGCATATGGTCCGCACTGTTCTCAGGAGACGCTCGTGCGGAGCATTCTCGTAGTTAGGTGGCGCATCGGCAACGTGGGGTAAGTCCCCGCGCGAGAGCTGATGCGCCGAGCAAGGTCCCGAAAGGGGCCTTTTTTATTGCCCGAAATTCCGCCGCGAGGCGGAGGTGAATGAGGAGAGACGACATGCCCCAGCAGATGACGGGCGCGGAGATGGTGATCCAGGCGCTGGCCGACCAGGGCGTCACCGATATTTTCGGCTATCCCGGCGGGGCCGTGCTGCCGATCTACGATGCGATGCATCAGCAGGACAAGGTGCGCCACATCCTGGTGCGGCACGAGCAGGGCGCCTCGCACATGGCCGAGGGCTATGCGCGTTCGACCGGCAAGGTCGGCGTGATCCTCGTGACATCGGGGCCGGGGGCGACCAACGTTATTACGGGGCTGGCCGATGCGCTGATGGACTCGGTCCCGGTGGTCTGCATCACCGGCCAGGTGCCGACCAATCTGATCGGTTCGGATGCGTTCCAGGAGGGGGACACAGTCGGGCTGACGCGCAGCTGCACCAAGCACAATTACCTGGTCAAGAGCGTCGCCGACTTGCCACGCATCCTGCATGAGGCGTTCTACATCGCCAATAGCGGGCGACCCGGACCCGTGCTCGTCGACATTCCCAAGGACGTGCAGTTCGCGATGGGCACCTATTATGGTCCGAGCGAAATCGAGACGACGCGGCACAAGAGCTATCATCCGCAGATCGAGGGCGACACGCGCCTGATCGAGGCGGCGGTGGACATGATGCTGCGCGCCGAGCGGCCGATCTTTTACACCGGCGGCGGCGTGGTGAACTCCGGACCGGATGCGAGCGTGCAGCTGCGCGAGCTCGCCGAGCTCACCGGTTTTCCGGTGACCTCGACGCTGATGGGGCTCGGGACAGTTCCCGGCTCCTCGCCGCAGTGGCTGGGCATGGTGGGCATGCACGGCAGCTATGAATCGAACATGGCGATGCACGACTGCGACCTGATGATCAACATCGGCGCGCGGTTCGACGACCGCATCACCGGGCGGATCGACAAGTTCTCGCCGGGCAGCCGGAAGATCCATGTCGATATCGATCCGAGCTCGATCAACAAGAACGTCATCATCGACCTGCCGATCATCGGCGATTGCGGCCATGTGCTGAAGGAAATGGTGCGCGTCTGGCGCAGCAAGACCAACGAGCCGCGCACCGAGGCGCTGGCGCCGTGGTGGAAGCAGATCGATGCATGGCGCCGCCGGAACTCGTTCGGCTTCAAGAACTCGCCCACGATCATCAAGCCGCAGCATGCGATCCGGCGGCTCTACGAAGCGAGCAAGACGCGCGACGTCTATGTGACGACCGAGGTGGGCCAGCACCAGATGTGGGCGGCGCAGCACTTCCCGTTCGAGATGCCGAACCGCTGGATGACGTCGGGTGGCTTCGGCACGATGGGCTATGGCCTGCCGGCGGCGATCGGCGTGCAGGTGGCGCATCCGGACGCGCTGGTGATCGACATTGCCGGCGAGGGCAGCGTGCAGATGACGATGCAGGAGATGTCGACGGCGGTGCAATATGAACTGCCGGTCAAGATCTTCATCCTCAACAATGAGCGGCTGGGGATGATCCGGCAGTGGCAGGACCTGCTGCATGGCGGGCGCTACGCGCATTCCTATGCCGAGAGCCTGCCGGACTTCGTCAAGCTCGCCGAAGCCTATGGTGCGCACGGCATCCGCTGCGAGGATCCCGCCAAGCTCGACGACGCGATCATGGAAATGATCGACGTCAAGAAGCCGGTTTTATTCGACTGCCTGGTCGAGCGCGACGAGAACTGCCTGCCGATGATCCCATCGGGCAAGCCGCACAACGAGATGATCCTGCCCGATTTTGCGGGCGACGTGGGCGCCGTGATCGACGCCAAGGGACGGGAGATGGTCTGATGAACGCCCATTTGATGCAGCCGACGGGTTCGGCCTATTTTCTCGCGCCCGAAACGCAGACGGTCGAGCGGCATACGCTGAGCGTGCTGGTGGACAACGAGCCGGGCATTCTCGCGCGGATCGTCGGGCTGTTTGCGGCGCGCGGCTTCAACATCGACAGCCTCACAGTCTCGGAGACCGAGCACGAAAAGGGTCTCAGCCGGATCACCATCGTCACGGTGGCGACGCCCAAGGTGCTGCTGCAGATCAAGCTGCAGCTCGAACGGCTGATCCCGGTGCATCGCGTGCACGACCTCACGGCAGAGGGCAAGGCGCTCGAGCGCGAGCTGGCGCTGGTCAAGGTCGCAGGCACCGGCGAGACGCGCGCCGAGGCGTTGCGGCTGGCCGAGGCCTATCGCGCGCAGATCGTCGATGCGACGGCCGAAAGCTTTGTGTTCGAGATCACCGGCAAGCCGTCCAAGATCGACTCGTTCATTGCCATCATGATGCCGATCGGGCTGGTCGAAGTGGTGCGCACCGGGCTCGCCGCGATCTCGCGTGGCGGCGAGGGGATGTAGCCCGACTTCGCCTTGACGGCCTCCCCGCCGCCCCGATAGTGGCGGCGCGGGGGGCTTATGGCGATGCAAAATTCGAACCTGCGCGGCATCATCTTCATGGTGATGGCGACGGGCTTCTTCACCTGTAATGACGCCTTCATGAAGCTCGCGACCGTCGGGCTGCCGCCGTTCGAGGTGCTGTTCCTGCGCGGCGTCGCGGGCTCGCTCTGGGCGCTGCCGGTGGTGCTGCTCACGGGCAACGGGCCGGCGCTCAGGCACGTGGTCGATCGCTGGGTCGTTCTGCGCAACCTCTTCGAGCTCGCCGGCGTGCTCTGCTACGTCGTGGCGCTCGCCCATATGGGAATCGCCGACGTCGTCGCGCTCGGCCAGCTCGCGCCGATGATCCTGCTGCTCGGAACGGCAATCGTGTTTCGCGACCGCATCGGCTGGGCGCGGTCGGTGCTCATAGCGCTCGGCTTTGCCGGAGCCATCTGCGTCGCGCAGCCCGGCTCGAACGGGATTTCACTGTTTGCCCTGCTGGGCCTCGCGACGGCGGTCGGAACGGCGCTGCGCGACCTTACCGGCCGCAAGGTATCGCCCGACATCCCGTCGCTGGTCGTGGCCTATGGCACGTTGCTGCTCGTCATGGTCGGTGCCGGGCTTGCGACGCTCGTCACCGAGCATTGGGTGCCGCCGGATGGCCAGCACCTGATTTTCCTCGCCTGCTCCGGGCTGCTGCTGAGCCTGGGGCACTTCTTCATCTTCCAGAGCTATCGGAGCGGGCGGACCTCGGCCGTGGCGCCGTTCTACTACAGCTTTGCGATCTGGGGCGTGATCGTGGGCATGTTCGTGTTCGACACCATCCCCAACGTCCTGGCCTTCGCCGGCATCGGGCTGATCATCGCGAGCGGCGTCGCCGTGGTGCTGCTCGATGCGCGCCGCGGGGAGGCGGCCGTCGAGGTGCCGATCGCCTGAAATCGCGGCTTGGGCCGCTGGCCCCGGCCGTGCTAGGGCGGGGCATGGCCGCGCTCTCCGTCAATCTCAATGCCATCGCGCAACTGCGCAACCGGCGAAACCTGCCGTGGCCGAGTGTCACCGGTATGGCGCGGCTGGCGCTGCAGTCGGGTGCGCACGGCATCACCGTGCATCCGCGGCCCGACGAGCGGCACATCCGGCAGTCGGATGTGTACGAGCTGGCCGACCTGCTGCACAATGAATGGCCGGACCGTGAGCTCAACATCGAGGGCTATCCGGCCGAGCCGTTTCTGAAGCTCTGCGACGTGGTGCGGCCCGACCAGGTGACGCTGGTGCCCGATGACATCGGGCAGGCGACCTCCGATCACGGGTGGGACCTCCGCCAACATGGCGTGATGCTCGCGCAGATCATCGAGCGCCTGCACAACTCAAGCATGCGGGTGTCGGTCTTCATCAATGCCGACCCGGCCGATCCCGGGCTTGCCGCGGATGTCGGGGCCGACCGCATCGAGCTCTACACCGGCCCCTATGGCGACCCGAAGGGCGACACGCGCGCAGAGCTCGACAAACTTGCGGCGACCGCAGCGGCGGCGCGGCAGGCGGGACTTCGGGCGGCGCGGGGCGGCGCCGGGCTCGGCCTCAATGCCGGGCACGACCTGACGCTGGAGAATCTGCCAGCGCTGATGCGGGTGATTCCCGACCTTGACGAGTGCTCGATCGGCCATGCGCTCACCGCCGACGCGCTGATCTACGGGCTTGCCGACACCGTTCGGCGCTATGTGAGCGCGCTCACCGTTTAGCTTTAGCGAACAATCTGTCGCGCAGCCTGACCGCCGGAATGGAACCCGTGGACGGGTCGGTCGGTTCTGCCGGGGAATGCCCCGCGCGACCGATGCGCACAGGAATGTGCCTCAGCACCAGTGGGTTAATGCGGTGATCCTGATGTGGTCACGTGCATCAAAGGTGCCCACTTGCGTCGCTGGACTGAAGGCACATATTCGCCCTCAGTTACAGTTTGTTACTGGAGAGCAAGATGAACAAACCAAAGATCGCCGTCATCATCGGGAGCGTCCGCCCCACCCGCAAGGGCGGCGATGTCGGCCAGTGGGTCCTCGACCAAGCCAAGGCCTACGGCCAGTTCGACGTCGAGCTGGTGGACCTCAAGGATTACCCGCTGCCGCTGTTCGACGCGCCGGCTTCGGACGTCTGGATGCCGACCCCTAACCCGGTCGCCAAGAAGTGGCAGGACAAGCTCAATGAATTCGACGGCTACGTGATCGTCACGGCCGAATACAACCGCTCGGTCCCGGGCGCCCTCAAGAACGCCATCGATTGGGCTTATAAGCCCTTCATCCACAAGGCCGTAGCCTATGTGAGCTATGGCTCGGTGGGCGGCGCCCGTGCGGTCGAGCACCTGCGGAACATCATGACCGAACTGCAGGCCGTCTCGGTGCGCGCCGGCGTCCATATCGGCGGTTCCGAGTTCGCCTCGGTGTTCATGGGCCAGAAGACCTGGGCCGAGGTGCTCCCCAATTTCGTGCCGTTCACCAAGGACCTGTTCGATGGCCTCGCCTGGTGGACCAGCGCGACCCGCGCCCAGCGCGCAGCGGATCAGGCCACCCAGAAGGCAGCCTAAAGCCCGGCCTCTCCTCCTTCTGGTCCGGGCAGGGCGGCGCTTCGGCGCCGCCCTCTGCTTTTCGGCGGACCGTGGTCATGGCATTTGCAAGCAGTTTTCGCAGGTCAGCCCCGCGGTGCGGCGGTTGAATGCGACTTTGGGGGGGTGTAGACCCCGCCCGCCTCATCACGGGGCGGCGAAGGCCATATGACGCAAACTACCGCGGCCGGCGCGACGGTCGCCAGTGAAGCGGCTCCGCACGCGGGAGCCGACAACAAGAACCTCCCGATCCTGATCCTGGGCGCGCTGGGCGTCGTCTACGGCGATATCGGCACGAGCCCGATCTACGCGTTCCGTCAGGCCTATGCCGACGGGAGCAGCGGGCTCGACGTGCGCGGCGACGTGCTCGGCCTCCTCTCGCTGGTGGTGTGGGCGCTGACCATCACCGTCTCGATTAAATACGTGTTCTTCGTCACGCGCGCCGACAACAAGGGCGAAGGCGGCGTGCTGTCGCTGATGTCGCTGGTGCGCTCGACCTTCACCAAGCGCACCGGCTGGATCGTCGCGATGGGCGTGATCGGGGCGGCGCTGTTTTTCGGCGACGCCATCATCACCCCCGCGATCTCGGTGCTCTCGGCCGTCGAAGGCCTCGAGGTGGTCGAGCCGCGGCTGGCCAAATGGGTGGTCCCGATCACCGTCGTGGTCATCGTCGGGCTGTTCATGTTCCAGCGCTTCGGCACGGCGCGGGTGAGCACCGTCTTTGGCCCGGTGATGGTCATCTGGTTCATCACGCTGGGCGTTGCCGGCCTCGTCCACATCGTCGGCAATCCCGAGGTGCTGTGGGCGATCAATCCGGCGAACGGCATTCTTTATCTCGTCCATCACGCCGGCATCGCCTTTGTGGTGGTGGGCGCGGTGTTCCTCGCGGTGACGGGCGCCGAAGCGCTCTACGCCGACCTCGGCCATTTCGGGCGGAAGCCGATCGCCATCGCCTGGTTCAGCCTGGTGTTCCCGGCGCTGCTGCTCAATTACTTCGGGCAGGGCGCCTACCTCATCGCGACCAACGGCGCGGGCGCCGACAATCCGTTCTTTTCGATGCAGCCCGACTGGTTCCAGCTGCCGTTCGTGATCCTCACCACGGCGGCGACCGTTATCGCCAGCCAGGCCGTCATTTCCGGAATGTTCAGTCTGTCGCAGCAGGCCGCGGCGCTCAACTTCCTGCCGCGCCTGACCGTGCGCCACACATCCGAGACGCAGAGCGGGCAGATCTTCGTGCCGCAGATCAACGGCATCCTCTTCGTCCTCGTGGTGTTGCTGGTGGTCTCGTTCGGCAGCTCGGCCGCGCTGTCGGCGGCCTATGGCATCGCGGTCAGCGGCGTGATGCTGGGCACAGCGATCTTCCTGTCGCTGGTGATGTGGCGGCGCTGGTTGTGGCATCCCGCCGCGATCGTTTTGGTAATGACGCCGTTCCTCGTGGTCGACACCAGCTTCTTTGTCTCCAACCTGTTCAAGATCCTCGACGGCGGCTGGGTCCCGGTGCTGGCGGCGTCGGTCGCGGGGCTGTTGATTACCGTCTGGATCCAGGGTCGGAAGCGGCTCACCGAAAAGACCCGTCGCGATGAGGTGCCGCTCGAGTTCCTCGTCGAGAACCTGGCGAAAAAGAAGCCGATGATCGTGCCGGGGACCGCGGTGTTCCTCACCGCCGACAGCACCGGCGCGCCGACAGCGCTGCTCCACAGCCTCAAGCACTACAAGGTGCTGCATGAGCATAACGTCATTCTAACGGTGCAGACCGCCGAAACGCCGCGCGTGCCCGACGAAGAAAAGGTGCGGATCGACGCCTACAACGATCTGTTCTACCGGGTGGTGGTGACGTTCGGCTACATCGAGACGCCGAACATCCCGAAGGCGCTGGCGCTGGCGCGCAAGCTCGGCTGGAAGTTCGACATCATGTCGACCTCGTTCTTCCTGAGCCGCCGTTCGCTGAAGCCGCAGGTGAAGGGGCCGCTCACCGGCTGGCTCGACCGCATCTTCATCGCGCTCGCCAAGAACGCCACCGACGCGACGGAGTACTTCCACATCCCGACCGGGCGCGTGGTGGAGATCGGCACGCAGGTGCTGCTGTGACGGCTTGCGGGTGGCGGCTGTCCCTTCTCCCCTTGAGGGAGAAGGTGGCGCGTAGCGCCGGATGAGGGGTTCTCTCGAATATCGCGGTTGCGGAGACAACCCCTCATCCGCCCTTCGGGCACCCCCTCAAGGGGGGAGGGGGATGGAGCCGCGAACCCGGAGCAGGCGACCTACGCCTCAGGTGACGGCGCGTAGCGCTCCTCGACCACACCACCCTTGAGCTTCAGCGACAGCACTAGCTCATCCGCCGTCAGCGTCACGATGTCGGCGCGCACCTCGGTGCCGTCCTCAGTCCAGGCGAGCGTTTTGGCGCCGGTCATCTGCCACGGCGACATGCGGTGCGTCTCCCAAACGGAGTCCTGCACCAGCGTGCCGTCGGCGAGGAAGATCTTGATGGCGCCGGGCAGGGCGGTGGCGTCGCCGGCCTTGACCCAGATGCGGTTGGTGAGGTCGGCCGGAGCGGGCGCGTCCTCATCCTCGGCGGCATGCTCGGAGGTCGCGGTCTCGTCGGCCCAGGCCTGATGCGGCACGGCGGCCCCGACGCCCCACACCGTCAGCAGCGCGAGCAGTGCGGCTTTGCTGGTCATGGGGTGCCTCCAAGCGACGTCGATTTTTTGCACGTGGGGTGCCCCGCGCGCGGTTGCAAGTGTCGCCGCTCAATCGCGGCAAGATTTCGGCGCGCCCGATCACAGAGCGCGGAGAAAGATTAATGGCCTACTGCAGCCGGCCGAGCGCCCGGTCCTTGCCGCGGATGCGCTCGCGCGCCTGGATCGGCCACAGATCGTATTGCGCGCCATCGAGCGCGCGCTCGGCGTGGATCGGCCAGTTGGGATCCTCGAGCGCGGTACGCGCGAAGGCGACGAGATCGGACTCGCCGCGCTCGATGATCGCCTCCGCATCGTGCGGATCGTCGATCAGGCCGACGGCGATCGTGCGGGCGCCGGTCTCGCGGATCGCGGCGGCCAGCGGCACCTGGTAGAGCGGCTCAGGCTTGAGGCCGCCAGGACCTTCCATGCCGCCGGAGGTGACGTGGATCAGATCGACACCCCGCTTGGTGAGTTCGCGGGCGAGCACCTTGGAATCCTCGAGCGACCAGCCATTGGCACCGTCGACGCCCGAGACCCGCACGAAGAGCGGCTTTCCCTCCGGCCAGGCGGCGCGCACTGCCTCGGTCACCTCGAGCGCAAGGCGCATGCGGTTCTCGAGGCTGCCGCCCCAGCGGTCGGTGCGCTTGTTGGAGGCGGTCGAGAGGAACTGGTTGATGAGGTAGCCATGCGCGGCGTGGATCTCGACGACGTCGAACCCGGCGCGATCGGCGCGGCGCGCGCCCTCGGCGAAGGCGGCGATGGTGCGCTGGATATCGTCCTCGGTCATGGCGCGAGGCAGGGTGTAGCCCGGCGTCTTTTCCGAATGGATCAGCGCGCTCGGCGCCAGCGGCGTCCACGCCTCGAACGCGACCGCCGGCTTTTCGGCCTCGGTCTCATCGAAGCCGTGGCGCCAGGCGATGGGGGTCGAGGCCTTGCGGCCGGCATGGGCGAGCTGGATGCCCGCCGCGGCGCCTTCGCGATGGAGGAAGTCGACGATGTGCGCGAGGCCGGGGACCTGCGCGTCGTCCCAGATGCCGGTGTCGCCATAGGAGATGCGGCCTTCGGGCGTGACGCCCGTCGCCTCCATGATGACGAGGCCGAAGCCGCCGATGGCGAAGCGCCCGAGGTGCACGAAGTGCCAGTCGTTCACGAGGCCATGCTGCGCCGAATACTGGCACATAGGGGCAACGACGGTGCGGTTGCGCAGCGTGAGGTCGCGCAGGGTGAGCGGGGAAAACAGCTGGGACATGGCGATGAAGAACCGATGAGGAACTGGCTGGATCTAGCGCGCGGCCCTTTCATCGGCAATAGACGATGAAGGGCGTCAGCCTTGCGCCGGCCAAGGTGTCTCCGATGTAACCGGCCGGGGCCACCGGTTCGCGCAATCGTGTTCGCGGCGAGACGGCAAATCGGGATGAAATGCGCCGTCCGGGCATTCACCGGGCGGAGGTATCATCACCATGCACAAACTTGTCGTCCTCGCCGTCGCCGGCGTCATTGCTCTGAGCACCGCCGCCCTCGGCCAGCAGCAGGGACCGCCGCTGACGCCGGTGAGCGGCACGGTCGCGACCGTGTCAGACACCGAAGTCGACATCACCCAGGCCGACGGCACGACCGCCAAGGTCATGCTGGGCGACAAGGCGCGGTTCGCGCTGGTGAGCCCGGTGGCGCTCACCGACATCAAAGCCGGCAGCTTTGTCGGCGTCGGCGCGATGACGCAGGCGGACGGCAGCAACAGCGCCATGCAGATCACCGTCTTCCCCGCCGACTTCCCCGGCAACAAACGCAGCTTCCACAGCGGCTGGAACCAGGGGCCGAACTCGACGATGACCAATGGCACCGTCTCCGAAGCGCAGGTCACCGGCGCCAGCGGCCAGGCGATCACCGTCACCTATGACGGCGGCCAGCAGGTCATCAACGTGCCGGCAAGCGCGACGATCACGACCTTCGCCCCGGCCGACAAGACCGCGCTCGTGGTGGGCGCGCATGTCAGCATCCGCGCCTTCAAGGCCGACGACGGCACGCTCACGGCGCAGTTCGTCAGCATCGGCAAGGATGGGTTCGCGCCAAAGTGAGGGCGCCGCGCGCCGAAGCTTAATTCGGCGCAAGGTGGGCATTCGTGTGTCGACGGACGGCAGGGGCGAGGCGTAGCGTCTCGCCCTGAGCGGTGGTGCGCCCCCCATCGGTTCGCAAGGTTACGTCCGTCGGAGGTCTGCCTTGTTCCAGATGGTGCGCCTGCTCGTCGCCGCGTTGCTTGTCGCCGCGGCAGCGGCTGTTCCGGCCCTCGCGGATAATGTCCGCAAGCCGCTCGGCCTCTATCTCCAGTATGACGTCGTCTACGCGCTGCAGAAGGCGCACCTCGAGACTGCCTCGGAGGCGCAGAAGGTCGCCTATGTGAAGAGCGACCTCGCCAAGCTGCTGGCCAGCCCGATCCTTTCGGGGATCGCGATCGGTGGACACTGGGACGATTTGCAGCCCAACCAGCCTGCGGCTGGCGATACCGCGTGCAAGTCATGCGACTGGGGATATCTCGACGACGCCGTCGAGGTCGCCAAGGCCGCGGGCAAGACGGTGCAATTCAATTTGACGCCGGGTTTCGACTCGCCGGAGTGGGAGAAGAAGAAGCTTACGGCGTGCGACACGCTGTTCAACGCCAGCAAGACCGCCGATCCGGATTGCGGCTCGGTCGAGTTCGCGAATTTCCCCGAGGAGTTCCGGGTCAAGCCGGACCCTGGAACGAAGGTCTATACGCTGCCGTTGCCGTGGAGCAGCACCTACCAGGAGGACTGGGGAAATTTCCTCGAGGCGGTCGCCGAGCATTTCAAGGGCGACAAGACACTGGTCGCGATCGAGCTCACGGGGCCGATCGGTGGCTCCAACGAAATGATCCTGCCAACGACATCGAGCAAGTCGACGACACAGGTGGGGGGCGTTGATGCGGACGATGCTTGGTCGGCGCTGATCGCTAACTACGACAAGGACACGAAACATCCGAACTACGATCCGAAGTCGGACCAGATCTTGATCGACGCCTGGGTCGCTTCGATCAAGCAGTCGGAGCAGATCTTCAGCGGCCTGACACTGTCGCTCAGCCCCGACACAGGCAACGCGCTGCCGACATTCGGCAGCAAGAGCGCGACGACGCACCCTGACGATGCGGCGCTCGATGGGGTCGATTGCGGGGATGTTCCGCCGGAGATGAAGCTGTCGTGCGAGGCCAAGGTCGAGGTCGAGAGCCAGCTATTCGCGTCCGCGGCACCCGGCCAGGCGGCGATCCAGGTCGGCGGGTTGCGCGGATCGACCATCCCCGAGCCCGGCAATCTCGGCTGGTCCGGGGCGAAGCTGACGACGGCCTCATATACTGACCTCTGGACGAAGCCGAAGGCGATGGCCGGCGCGGAGTTCGACTTCCCTGTCGCGCGCCCGAAGAGCGACGAGGGGTGCACGGGCAAGGACAGTTGCACGCTGACGCCGGAACAGGCCGAGGCGAATGTGCTCGGGGTGTTCTTCCATCACACCAGCGCCGGCCAGTACTATGGCGACAGCGCTGCCGACAATTGGCACGAGACGGCGAGCTATCTCGAGGTGCTGCTCGACGACGTCGAATATTTCGAGAAGAAGCAGTGCGAGGCGCCGGCCGGGCAGGTGTCGGTGTTCAAGCAGCTGGCTGACGCCAACCAGCATATTCTCGAGATGGCGGGACAGACGGTCGCGGCGAAGGATGTGTGTGCGGTGAGCCCGAAGCCCGTGCCGTCGGCGAAGAGGATCGGGAAGAAGAAGTAGCGAGGGGTCTTCGCCGCCAGCGCATCTGCCGAGAGATGGATCCCGGCTTTCGCCGGGATGACACTGCGGGTGCGGAAGGCTTTAGGCTGCGGCTATTTGCCGGCGTAGGCCTTCTCCAGGTCGGCCACGACAAGCTTCTTCATCTTCATCATCGCCGCGAGCGCGCGTGCGGAGCCGGCGCGGTCAGGGCCACCAATCGTGTGCTGCATCGCGTCGGGGACGATCTGCCAGCTGAGGCCGTACTTGTCCTTGAGCCAGCCGCAGGGGCCTTCCTGGCCGCCATCGGTTGAAAGGGCGTTCCAGTAGTGGTCGACCTCGGCCTGGTCCTTGCAGTTCACGTAGAACGAGGTCGCCTCGGTAAACTTGTAGTCGGCGCCGCCGTTGAGCAGCATGAAGGTGGTGCCGAGGATATCGACGTGCATCACCAGCACGCGGCCATCCGGGTAGTGGCTGGTGTCGAGGATTTTGCCCTTGAAGATGCGGACATAATAGTCGGCGGCATCGGCAATGCGGTCATCGCACCAGAGGCACGGGGTGATTTTCTGCGGCATGATGGTCTCCTTGTTGGGGGATTAACGCGCGAAGCGGGTGAACAGCCAACCGCCGAAAGCGGTCGAGGGGATTGCGAGGACGGCGAGGCTGAGAGCGTACCAGTGGTGGCCGAAGCTCCACATCGCGACCACACCGAGGATCGCCGGAGCGGTCCCGATGGCACCGAGGACCGTCGCGAGCCGCAGCGGATGGCTTGGCGCGAGCCAGGCAGTTATAGCGCCACCCAGGACGGTGAACAGGGTGCGATAGGCCAGCGCAAAGGCAAGCTCCGGGTCGGACCCAACCGCTCCATCGCTGGGGTAGTAATTCATGGCGTGAAGCGCCGCGTCGGCACCGGTCGACAGCGTGGCAACTGCCACGAAGCCGGCGATCAGCGCACCGACGGTCCGGAGATGTGGATGAGCGGGAGCGGCGGCGAGGGTGAGGGTCATCTTGTTCTCCTTTTCAGGGTGAGTGTTTCCGTACTCCGCGAACAGGGTGTCCGCGAAGGCTCAGTCGATCAGTAGTAGTAGGCCGTTCTACTTGGTCTGAAGCTCGGCGAGGGTCTCGTCGAGCCGGGCGAAGCCGATCTCCATGCCGGTGGCCATCGGCGACGCCGCGGCGGCGGCGCGGGCCTCGGGCGAGGTGAAGGTCAGCGTGGTGGTTGCGGTGGTGACACCGTCGGCCTCGGTGAAGAACACGGCGTTGATGGTGCCGCCCTGGGTCCAGTTGTCGTCGTACATTTCGGTCTGCTCGATGCGCTCCGGTGCCTCGATCAGCGTGTAGAGGCCCTTGCTGCCCATCTCGAAGCCGTTCGGTGCGCGCTGGACGAACCGCCATCTGCCGCCAACGCGAAAATCGATCTCGCAGACCGGCATGGTCCAGTCGGGCATGCCGTACCAGCGGCGCAGCAGCTCGGGCTTGGAATAGCAGAGGAAGACGAGGTCGCGCGGCGCATCGAACCTGCGGGTGATGACAATCTGGCGGTCGCCGAGCGTCGTGAGGGTAAGGGGCTCAGGCATCGGCGTCGTCCTTCTTGGCTTTAGGCTTATCGGTGTTGGCCGGGGTTTGAAGAGCCGCGAGCAGGGCATCGAGGCGGCCGTAGCTCGCCTCCCAGAATTTGCGGAACTCCTCGAGCCAGGCGACGGCGTCTTTCATGGGGGCGGCCTCGATACGGACGGGACGGCGGGTGCCTTCGGCCGAGCGACTTACGAGTCCGGCGCGCTCCAGCATCTTCAAGTGCTTGCTGATCGCCGGCTGGCTGATGGCGAATGGTGCCGCCAGCTCGTTGACCGAGGCGTCGCCCTGCATCAGTCGGGCGAGGATGGCCCGGCGGGTCGGATCGGCGAGGGCGGTGAAAGTGGCATCGAGCTGCGCGGGTGTCATCTGCAGAACCGAAGTGTTATAGAACAATACGGTTATGCACTGGATGGCTGAGGCCGTCAACAGGGAACGCGCAGATTTCATTGTTTCCGTTTTGTTCCACGTGTAACATCGATGCTCCAGCCCGAGAGAATGTCATGGCTCAGCGTGCCGGAAGCGCCGATTTACCGCTGCATCACGGTCGCGTCCCCGAGTGGCTCGCCGGTCGTATGGCCAGGCTCGGCGCCATCATCGCCGAAGCGATCTGCCAGGATTATGGGCGCGACGACTTCCTCAGCCGGCTCGCCAATCCGTTCTGGTTCCAGTCGTTTGGCGCGGTGATGGGGATGGACTGGCACTCGTCGGGCATCACCACCTCGGTCATCGGGGCGCTGAAGCGCGGGCTCGTGCCGCTCGAAAAAGAGCTCGGCCTGCATATCTGCGGCGGCCGCGGCAAGCATTCGCGCAAGACCCCGGCGGAGCTCGTCGCCATCGGCCAGCGCGTTGGCTTTGACGGCGCGGCGCTGGCGCAGGCGAGTCGGCTGGTCGCCAAGGTCGACAGCGCCGCGGTGCAGGATGGGTTCGAGCTTTATCTCCACGGTTTCATCGTCGCCGACGACGGCAAATGGGTCGTCGTCCAGCAGGGCATGAAGGACGAGACCGGCACCGCGCGGCGCTATCACTGGCAGAGCGAGGGCCTCCGGAGTTTCGTCGAAGCCCCGCACACGGCGATCGAGGGGCAGGCCGAGGGCACCATCGTGAACCTGACCGACGTGCGCGCAGCAAGGGCGCGGACCGTGTCGGTCGATCTCCTCGGAACGATGGGTCCCGACGGCCTCGTGCGCGAAGTCGGCCGGCTCGAGGGTCGCGACGCGGCCCCGGAGGATGAAGGCGAGCCGCTGCTGCCCGATCTGGTGATGCCGGCACATCATGATATCCGCCCCAAGGACGTAATCCTGAGGCGGCTCCACGCCTCGCTCGCTGCGGCCGCCGACAAGGGACCGACGGATTTCTCCGAGCTGTTGCTGGTGCCGGGCGTGGGCGCGCGCACCGTCAAGTCGCTGGCGATGGTCGCCGAGGTGATCCACGGCGCGCCGCACCGCTTCGCCGATCCCGCGCGCTACGCGATGGCGCATGGCGGCAAGGACGGCGAGCCGTTCCCGGTGCCGCTGAAAGTCTATGACGAGACGATCCGCGTGCTCAAATATGCGGTGGTCAAAGGCCGGCTCGGCGCGAGCGAGGAGGCCGCCGCGCTCCGTCGGCTGGATGCGCAGGCGCGCGCGGTCGAGGGAAAGGTGTCTGGACCCTCGTTCTACGGGTTCATCGCCGATGAGCGGCGGCGCTCGAAGGAGTATGGCGGGCGCACCGTGATGGACGACGTGCGCGAGAAGGGCCTGCCGTTGCCTGAATGGGCGCAGGCCGCGGAAAAGCGGCAGGCGCAGGTTCGTTGAAATCCGGCGGGCGGGCGGATAGGTTCGCCGCCTCTTCCGGAGGTTTTTCGCATGGGTACGATCGTCGTCACCGGCGGCAGTGGCAAGCTGGGCCGCGTCGCGGTTCGGCATTTGATGGAGCATGGCTACAAGGTCGTTTCGATCGACCTTGCGACGCCGCCGGGGATTTCGAACCCGCCCAAGCCGACCGATCCGGTGTTTTCGCGTGTCGATATCACCGATTTCGGCCAGTTGCTCGGGGCTCTGTCGGGGCTCGACGACCGCGTTGTGGGCGAGGTGAGCGGCATCGTGCATCTTGGCGCGATCGCGGCGCCGGGGCTCGCGGCGGACAACACCATCTTCGAGACCAACACGCTTTCCACCTATTACGTGTTCGAGGCGGCGCGGCGGCTCAAGATCCGCAATGTGGTGTGGGCGTCTAGCGAGACGGTCTACGGCATCCCTTATGCGAAGGGCCCGGCCTATGTGCCGGTCGACGAACAGATCGAGCTGCCCCAGAGCTCGTACTCATTGAGCAAGCTGATCGGCGAAAAGCTCGCCGAGCAATATGCGCTGTGGGACCCGGAAACCAAGATCGTCGGCCTGCGCTTTTCGAACGTGCAGGAGCCGCAGGACTACGCCAATTTCGAGAGCTATCAGGACGACGCGCAGAAGCGCCGCTTCAATCTCTGGACCTACATCGATGCCCGCGATGGGGCGCAGGCGATCCGGTTGGCGCTCGATGCGAAGCTCAAGGGCGCGCACGTGTTCGGCATCGCGAACACCAACTCGCTGATGCGCAAAAGCAATGACGCGCTGCTCGACGAGGTCTTTCCCGGCACCGTTCGAAAGCGCGCGCTCAAGCCCAATGAGTCGCTGATCTCGATCGAGAAGGCGCAGAAGGTACTGGGGTACAAGCCCGAGTTCGATTGGAAGGGGTGAGGGCTTCGCCCGCGCCGGCCGGAGTCGCGATCAAGACCGAGATCGCGGTGATCGGGGCGGGGCAGGCGGGGCTGAGTGCTGCCTATCACCTCAGGCGTCTCGGGCTCGCGCCGGGGCGCGGTTTCATCGTCATCGACGAGAACCAAAAGACGGGTGGTGCCTGGCAATATCGCTGGCCGTCGCTGACGCTGAGCACGGTCAATCGCATTCACGACCTGCCGGGGCTGGGGTTTGCCGAGGCGGTTCCCGATGCCGGCGCCAGCGTGGAAGCGGCCGTCGCCGTGCCGGCGTACTTCGCGGCCTATGAGGCGGCCTTCGATCTGCAGGTCGCGCGACCGCTGAAGGTGGCGCTGGTGACGCGGCGCGGCGACCGATTCCGGATCGAGACCGATCGCGGCGTGTTCTCGGCGCGCGGGCTGATCAACGCGACGGGGACGTGGACATCGCCGTTCATTCCCGACGTGCCGGGGCGCGAGAGCTTCCGCGGCCGCCAGCTCCACACGCATGACTACAAGACGGCCGCCGAATTTGCCGGCCAGCACGTGCTGATCGTGGGCGGCGGAATCTCGGCGATCCAGCTGCTCGACGAGATTTCGCAGGTGACGCGGACGACGTGGGTGACGCGCCGCGAGCCGCAATGGAGGACGGGTCCGTTCGATCCGGAGGCGGGGCGGGCGGCGGTGAAGCTGGTGGAGGAGCGCGTGCGCGCCGGGCTGCCGCCGCGCTCGGTGGTGTCCGTCACCGGCCTGCCGGTCAACGAGCGAACGGAGGCGATGCGGCACCGCGGCGTGCTCGTCCGCCAGCCAATGTTCGACGAGATCACGCCGAATGGGGTGCGCTGGGCCGATGGCACGACGCTGCACGTGGACGCGATCGTCTGGTGCACGGGCTTTCGCTCGTCGCTCGATCATCTGGCGCCGCTGCTGCTGCGCGAGCCGGGCGGTGGGATCACGATGACGGGGCGGCTAGCAACACAGGTGGCCAAGGAGCCGCGGGTGCACCTGGTCGGCTATGGACCGTCGGCCTCGACGATCGGCGCCAACCGCGCCGGATCCGCGGCGGCAAGCGAGCTGATGCACACATTGGGACTGGTAGCTAGCGCTTGATCCAGGCGGTGATGCCGTTGTCGCCTTCGACTTCGAGCCAGTCGCCGCGAACTTCGGCGATGCGCACTTCGTCGCCGGGCTGGAAGGTGAAGATCGAGGGCGCAGAATCCGCCGGTCGCGCATAGGCCGGAAGAGCCGACGAGAAACGGGCGGTGCGGTTGGTGAGATCGCCGCCGTCGGACTGGATGATAGCACGGGGCGCGTTCGCCGCGATGGTTTGGGCTGGGGCAGCGGGCGTCGCGGGTGTAGCAGGCGCCGAAGTGCCGGCCGCGGCCGCGCCGCCCCCGGTCAAGTAGGTGGAATAAACCCAGCCATCACGCCCGTCATCGAGATGGACGTGAACCCAGCCACCATTCGATTCGACGACGGACACGGCCGCCCCCGCGTCGAGCACCGAGAGGACATTGCCGCCCGGTCCGGACCGCAGATTCACCGCGACGCTGCCGACGCTGTCGGAGCCGACCGCGGTCGGCTGCGGCGGCTGAAGCGAGGATGCGTCAGGCGTTGCGGCAGGTTCTCCGGCGGCGGTCGAGAGCACCGATGCGGAAGCGGCGGTCGCCGGCGCGCGCAGTGCGTATGAATTGGGCGACGGTGGTGCGAGCTCGGCATCGAGGGTTTGCAGCAATTTCTGGCTCGCCGCCGTGGTGGTGACTTCCTGCGCCGGAGTATCGGCAACCGCGGCGGTGGAGTCGTGGTGGCTGGCCGGAAGGAACGCCAAGGCGCCCAGACCTAGCGCCAGCGCGGTGCTGGTGAATGCAAGCCGGGGTGCGAGGTGGGCCATGGTCGTGCTCTTCGTTCGTCCTGGCGATGCAAGTCGCGCGAGCGGGGAAAGGTTCCATGACATCGCGATTGCACTTTGGTGCCGCCCGCGGAGGGGCTAGAAATCGGTCAGGGAGTTGTCAGCAATGCCTTTTTTCGACCTGCCAGATACCGAACTGCCGGCCTATCGCAGCAAAGTGACCGCGCCTGCGGATTTCGACTCATTCTGGGCTCAGACTTTGGCGGAGACGCGCGAGCATCCGCTGGACGCGCGCTTCGACCCCTTCGATGCGGGCCTTGCCGCGTTCGATGTGTTCGACGTGACCTTTGCCGGGTTTGGCGGTCACCCCGTCAAGGGTTGGTATATCGCTCCGCGCGGCGTCTCTGGTGACGGCGGGTGTGTGGTGAAGTTCATCGGCTACAACGGTGGACGCGGCTTTCCGCACGAGCATCTGCTGTGGCCTGCGAGCGGCCGGCCGGTGCTGGTGATGGATACCCGTGGGCAGGGGAGCGGCTGGTCGCGCGGCGATACAGCCGATCCGGTTGGCTCCGACCCTTCACAGGCGGGCTTCATGACGCGCGGGATTGCGAGCCCTGCAACCTATTTCTATCGGCGGGTCTATACCGACGCGGTACGCGCGGTGGAGGTTGCACGCAGCCGCGCCGACATCGATCCGGCGCGGATCGCGGTGGCGGGAGGCAGCCAGGGTGGCGGAATTTCGCTCGCCGTCGCCGGTTTGGTGCCCACGGTCAAGGCAGTGATGGCCGACGTCCCGTATCTCACGGATTTTCCGCGCGCGATCGGTCTTGCGCAGCGCGATCCCTATAACGAGGTCGCGCGCTTTCTGTCGGTGCATCGCGACAAGGTGGAGACGGCGTTCTCAACACTCAATTACTTCGACACGATCAACTTCGTGCCGAAGGCGCGGGCGCACGGGCTGATCTCGGTGGCGTTGATGGACGCGACGTGCCCACCGTCCACGGTCTATGCAGCCTACAACGCGTTCGCGGGGGCATCGAAGAAGATGATCGCCTACCGGTTTAACGACCACGAGGGCGGGGGCGCTTATCAAGAACGAGCGCAGCTCGATTGGCTCAAGGGCGTGTTGTAGAGCGAGAGTCCGGATTTAGCGCTGCGAGACGAGCCGCCGCGACCTCGACATAGGTCGGGTCGATATCGATTCCGATTCCCGAGTGCCCCAGGCGTTCGGTGGCGACGAGGGTCGTTCCGGCACCCATGAAGGGGTCGAGCACGACCGCGCCGGGATCGCCGTGGAGCCGGATGCAGCGCTCCGGGAGCGCCTCGGGGAAGCCGGCGGGGTGATCGAACTTCTGTGCTTTCGATCGCACCGTATCATAGGGGATGAACCAGACATTGCCGGCGCAGCGGCGATCGCGGGCGTGGCCCCAGCGGGCGATGTTGGACTTGTCCTTGAAGGGCACCCCGACGGCGAGGCGGTCGATCGGCACTTTCCCGGTCGCGGTAAAGTGGAAGATGGTCTCGTGCGCATTGTGAAGAAAGCGCGCGCTGGTCACCGGCTTGAAGTGACCGAAACTGTCGTCGCCGATGCTGACCGACTTCACCCAGCTTATCGTGTTTTGAAGAATGAAGGCGTCGCGGAACTGTGCGGCGACGTCAAAGGCGATCCAGCCGTCGGAGCTGGTGTTACCGACGTTGAGAAAGAGCGAGCCCCCGTCGCCAAGGACACGGCGGAGTTCGGCGGCGACACCGCGCATCCAGCGGAGGTACTCGGCGCGTGGCAGGCGATCGGCGTGGGCGTTGTAACGGACCCCGATATTGTAGGGGGGCGAGGTAACGACCACCCCGATGGATGCATCGGGCAGGTTGCGCAGGGCATCAAGGACGTCGCCATTAATCAGCCGCTGCTGGCCAACGGTGATGTCGCTTGAACGGGGGCTTTTGCGCGTCGCGGCCACGGGGCGAGTGTACTTGAGTCTGGGGCGGTGTACAACGCCCGCCGCCGCACCGGGGGCATTGCCAGGCGGCGATGTCGACCTAGGTATCCGCAAGCATCGGCCTAAGCCTGTTCCGACATGTCGTCGCGCCACTCGACAACAGAGGTCAGAAATTTGCCCGCTGCGGTCAGCGGAATGTCGTCCATTTCGACCAGGGTCACGCTGGCTTCGGGGAAGAAGATCTCCCGAAATCTCTGCGTGAACTTGGCCTCGTCGCGCGCGACTCCCCAGTCCCGTCGCACATAGCGCACTTCGAATTCGGCACGGCCGACCTGCGCGACCTGGAGCTGGCCGGCACCGATCAGCTCGCGGCATTCCTGGGTCAGTTCGCGATCGATCTTTCTTCCGTCGGGACGACGGAAGAAATGCGTCTCACGTCCTGAGATCGATTCGATGACGGGCAGGCCGCGTCCGCACGCGCATGGGTGTCCCGCAACGACGATGTCGCCCTGATCATAGCGGATCAAGGGGAAAGCCGTGGACGCGAAGGGCGTGATAACCGCCCGTCCGGCTTCGCCGGGAGCGACCGGCAAGCCCTGAGCATCGAGGACTTCGAGCAGGACAGTCTCCGCGTTGATATGGAAGTGCCCGAGCGAGCAGCGCTCGGCGATCGCGCCGCATTCTTTGGAGCTATAGAACTCGACGACATCGGCCCCGAACGTGTCGCGCAGATCGGCCCGAAGCAGATCGGTGACCGCACCACCCCTGACCAGAATCTTCTCCAAACGGACAAGGGTACCTTCCGCACGCGAGAACTCGGCGAGCCGCTCTGCGGACGCGGCGGTGGTCGCGTGGTAGCGGGCCCCAAATTTCTCAATGAGCCGAAGGCGGTCAGGAAAAAGAGTGTGGTAGGGCGAGTAAATTTGCCGTCCGCGTTGCGCGCTCTCGAGCCAGGGCGGACCCCAGGGGCCTACAATTTCCCCGATCGCCCTGCCGGGGGATTCTTGATACGTCGCCAGCAGCGTTTGCGACCAGTCGACGCCGGCCCACTGATACGAGCGCCACTTGCACGCCGCGGAGGTGTCGATGAGCCATTGCGTCGTCAGGCCTTTCACCGGGTGACCGGTGGAACCGGACGACTGGTATTCGTGCAGCGCGCCGTGCTCGGGCCGCGGCGTTCTCGACAGGATCGAGTCGTAGTGATCGAGCACGTCAGCCCGTTTGACGATCGGGATCTTGTGCCAACGATCCCAGTCGATGGTCCCGTCGCTGCGGAAGACGGCGTTCAGCCGGAACTTGTAAAAGGGCGTCGAGGCGCGTGCGTGATTAAGCAGGAAATTCAGCTGCTGGCGCTGCCAGGCGACCATTTTCTCCTGGGGCCACCACTGGCTTTCTTCCAGCAGTTCGTAGAAGTCGCGCAGGGTGGGCACGCCGTCCTCCAGGAGATGCTCGTCCGGCGATCCGCCATCGTCGGCCGGTGCAATTTTCATAGCAGGGATCGTGCGGAGCGTGGAGGGAAAGCCCTAAAGCGACCAAGTGCGACGACTTGCCGAGGGAAGACGATTTCCGTTATGGTGGTTGCGATATCGGAGGCTAGCCGAGTCTCGCTGCGGCTATTGAGGGACAGATCATGTGGCATAGTGTTTCCAGAGCTTCGCGCTTTGCTGGTGCGGCCAGCGTTCTGACGCTTGCGAGCCTGATGGCTTCGGCGCCGGCACATGCTGCTGCCTCCACCTCGTCGTCCTCGGGGTCTACGGATCAGTTTCAGCACTTTGTGGATTGTGCGCGGTGGCTGCTCAGCGATCCGGCCAAGCATGCGAAATATTGCGACCCCGGACACACGGTGTTCGTGAGCTCTGGGGGCGATGCGGAATTTTCCAGCCCCGGCTGATCTGCAACTAGAGGATCAGGCCTCGAGAGGAAGTACGAACCTGCGTGGATTGCTATGTTCGCGCAGCGTTTTTGTTTTGAGCGCCGTCGGCTGAGAGCGCTGTTCGTCGCCTGAATGGCCTTCAGGGGTTCTCTAACTCCCAGCTCTATACTTTTCACCAGATTTCTGCGCCGAGTTCCGGTGACGGTTGGATGTCAACCGTTAGGCACCTGCCTATTCATCGGTCTAAACGCCACGCCAATCGTGCTCTCTTGCGCCGAACCGTAACGTTCGTTACTGGTGCGCATGGCTCCGCGTATCCAGGCCCGTTCTGACGAACTGACGCCTCGCCAGCAGGTGGTGCTGACGGCGGCGCTCGACCTCTTGGTCGAGGCTGGCGACGGTCTCACCATGACGGCGGTGGCGCGGCGGGCGAGCTGCTCGAAGGAGACGCTCTACAAGTGGTTTGGCGACCGTGAGGGACTGCTGACTGCGACCGTGCAGTGGCAGGCGGCGAAGGTGCGCATCCCGGCGGTCGACCGGCGGACGCTCGATCCGGGTTCGCTCAAAGCAAGTATCCAACAATTTGGGCGCGACCTGCTCGGCACGATCGCGGGTACGACGTCGGTGACGCTCAATCGTCTCGCGGTGTCGCACGCGGCAGATGACGAGGGCCTTGGTGCGATCGTGCTCGAGAACGGGCGCTTCAGCATGGGTAAGCGGCTGAAGCCGCTACTCGAAGCCGGGCGCGATGCGCGGCTGCTGCGGTTCGAGAATTCCGAACTCGCGTTCCGGACGTTCTTCGGGCTCGTCGTGCGCGACGTGCAGATCCGATTGCTCCTGGGCGAGTCGCTGTCGCTGACGCCCAAGGAGATCGAGCAGGACGCCGAGCGGGCGACCGAGCAGTTCCTCCAGCTTTACGGGGTCGAGCGCGGGGCCCGACAGTGACCCGGCGATATGAACACGAGATCGCGGCGTTGGCCGCCAACGCACAACAGGGAGATGACCATGCGCGTTTTCTATGATCGGGATGCCGATCTCAACATCATCAAATCCAAGAAGGTGGCGATCGTTGGTTACGGCTCGCAGGGCCACGCGCACACGCTCAACTTGCGTGACAGCGGCGTGAAGGATGTCGTGTCGGCGCTGCGGTCGGACGGTGCGTCGGCCAAGAAAGCACAGGGCGAGGGCCTCAAAGTGATGTCGATCGCCGACGCCGCGAAGTGGGCGGACGTCATCATGATGCTCGTTCCGGACGAGTTGCAGGCAGACATCTACAAGAACGACATCGCGCCCAATATCCGCGACGGCGCGGCGATCGCGTTCGCCCACGGTCTCAACATCCACTTCAACCTGATCGAGGTGAAGCCCACCGTCGACGTGATCATGATCGCGCCCAAGGGGCCGGGCCATACGGTGCGCGGCGAGTTCCAGAAAGGCGGCGGCGTGCCGTGCTTGATCGCTGTGCATCAGGATGCGTCGGGGAATGCCCACGACATTGCCTTGGCCTACGCCTCGGGCATCGGCGGTGGCCGCTCGGGCGTGATTGAAACGACGTTCCGGGAAGAGTGCGAAACGGACCTGTTCGGTGAGCAGGTTGTGCTGTGCGGCGGCCTCGTCGAGCTGATCCGGGGTGGGTTCGAGACGCTGGTCGAGGCCGGCTATGCGCCGGAAATGGCCTATTTCGAGTGCCTGCATGAGGTGAAGCTGATTGTCGATCTGATCTACCAGGGCGGCATCGCCAACATGAACTATTCGATCTCGAACACCGCCGAGTTCGGCGAGTATGTCTCGGGACCGCGGATCATCACGTCGGACACCAAGGCGGAGATGAAGCGCGTGCTGCACGACATCCAGTCGGGCGCGTTCACCTCGAAGTGGATGCAGGAGTACCGCGCCGGCGCCTCGAGCTTCAAGGCGATGCGGCGGCTGGCCGACGAGCACCCGATCGAGGAAGTCGGCGAAAAGCTGCGCGGCATGATGCCGTGGATCAAGGCGGGCGCTCTGGTGGACAAGAGCAAGAACTAAGGACGCGCCGATGGCGAGTTGGACCATCGGTGACATCCCAGACCAGCGCGGCCGCGTCGCGCTGGTCACCGGCGCCAGCAACGGCATTGGTTATGCCACCGCCCTCGAACTGGCACGGCGCGGTGCGCATGTGATCGTCGGTGCGCGCGACCAGGCCCGCGGCGAAGCCGCGATGGCCCGGATCAAAGCCGCGGTGCCAGCCGCAAGCCTCGAACTCGGCCTGGCCGATCTCGGCGACCTCGAGCAGGTCGAGGCGCTCGCGGTGCGAGTGCGGACCGCCCATCCGTCGCTTGACCTCCTGATCAACAATGCCGGGACGATGATGGCGGCCAAGCGCCCCACGGCGCAGGGGCACGAGCAGCATTTCGGGGTCAACTATTTGGGCCACTTCGCGCTGACGCTCCGGTTGCTGCCGACAATGGCTAAGCCCGAAGCGCGCGTTGTGAGCGTGTCCTCGATCGCACACGGGCATTGGTGGGTGAAGCCGGACGACCTGCAGGCGCGCGGCCTGCCGCCCTATCTGCACTATGCGAGATCGAAGCTGGCGCTGACGCTCTTCGCCGTGGAGCTAGATCGCCGGCTGCGAGCGGCGAAGAGCCCTGTCGTGAGCGTATTGGCGCATCCAGGGTTCGCCGGAACTAACCTCGCCGAGGGCATGGCCCCGGGGCCGACGCGACTGTGGATGGCGTTCATTTTCCCGATCTTCGGGCAGAGCCTTGCGGATGGCGCCGCGCCGACGCTGATGGCGGCGACGGCACCTGATGTGAAGGGCGGTGAGTTCTTCGGGCCAGGTGGCCCGTTCGAGCTGCGGGGAAGGCCGAAGCGGGTCAGGCTCGCGCGGCGAGCGCTCGACGCCGAGGTCGCGGCGCGACTTTGGACGACATCTGAAGAGATGACCGAACTTAGGTTCAGCCTCGGTTGATCCGCGGAGCGACGCGGGCGGCGAAGGCAGCGCGTCCGGCGATGTCGGTACGCCGAAGCCAGGCGTCATCGAGTGGCATGAGGTCAGCGCAGCTTGCACGAGCTGGCAGCGAGCGGAACAGAGCGGTGAGAAGGCCGAACATTTTGAGCCTCCGTGATTGGGGTTTGGGCTTGCGCCCGATCAGATTGGGGGAGTTGTATGCCGGCCGAGTTGAACTGCCACTGAACGGGGACGTCAGATGCGGCTGCCGATATTTCCGGTGGAGGGCGGGTGCCAGTGTGGGGCGGTGCGCTACCGCCTTAAGGCCGCGCCACTGGGCGTCTACGCGTGCCACTGCAAGGATTGCCAGCGATTTTCCGGCACGACGCACACGCTCACGATGATGATGAACGCTGGTGACGTGGAACTGCTTCAGGGCACGCTTGTGGCCTTCGACAAGGCCGCCGACAGCGGCCGCGTGGTGCGGATGCACGGTTGTATTGCCTGCGGCACAAAAGTCTGGAATGAGCCGCTGAGTTCGACGGGCATGCTCAACGTCAAGCCCGGCACGCTGGACGACATGAGCTGGGCCAGGCCAGTGGGCCACATCTGGACTGATAGCGCAGTCGCCTGGGACATCATCGACACGAGCGGACCGGTCTTCGGCGGCCAGCCGGCTGACCGCAAACCGCTGTTCGAGGAATACGCGGCGGAAGTCGCCAAGGGTTGAGGTGAGGGAAATGGCGGTCGAGGACGATATCGCGCGGGTCGCGGAGCAGGAGCGGCGCTGTACGTTCGCGGCGTTCGACGAAGCGGCTGCGCTCAAGATCGGCATGCGGATTGGCGAACTCGCAGCGGCCAAGGGCGCCGCGCTCGCGATCGATATCCGGTTCTGGAATCGGCCGCTCTATTTCCACGCAATGCCGGGAACAAGCGCGGACAACGTCGAATGGGTCCGGCGGAAGAGCAATTGCGTCCGCCGGTTCGATCGCTCGTCCTATGCGGTCTCCCTCCGGCAGGCTCGCGACGGCAAAGGCTTCGCGCACGACAGCGGAATCGACCCCATGGAGATCGCGGCGCATGGCGGCGCGTTTCCCATCCGCGTCGCCGGGACCGGCATCGTCGGCACGATCACGGTCTCGGGAGTGCCGCAGCGCACGGACCACGCCTACGTGGTCGAGGCGATCTGCGAGTATCTGGGGATCGACTATGGAGCGCTGGCGCTGCCGGCGGCCTGACCTTCCGCGCTTGACAGTGCCGGCAATCTGCCGCAACGCATCGCCCCGCGGGGGCGGCGTCGCATGAAGGTTTCCTACACATTGCTGGACGTGTTCACGCGCGAGCGGCTGAGCGGCAATCCGCTCGCCGTGGTGCGCCACGCCGACGGGCTGCTCGATGACCAGATGCAGCGGATCGCGCGCGAGCTGAACCTTTCGGAGACCGTTTTCGTGCAGTCGCCGAAGACGGAAACCCACACGGCTTCGGTTCGCATCTTTACGCCGCGGAGCGAGCTCGCATTTGCCGGACATCCGACGGTCGGCGTGGCGGTCGCGCTAAGTCTCGACAGCGGCGTGCCGATCGTGCGGCTCGAGGAGAAGGTGGGGCTCATCACCTGCGTCATCGACAAGATCGACAAGCGGACTGCGCATGCCCGATTTACGCTGCCGCATCTGCCGGAGGTCGCCGGCCAGCCGCCGGACAGGAAGACGCTGGCGCTGGTGCTGGGCCTCGATCTCGAGGACATCGGGTGCGGGCGGTTCCAGCCGAGCATCCACACCGCCGGAACGATCTTCTACCTGGTGCCGGTGCGCAATGCTCAGACGCTCAAGCGGATCAGTCCGGTCACGCCGGCGTGGGCCGACCTCTTCCCGCTCGGGCACCACTCGGTTTACGCCTTCACGGCAACGCCCGAAGAGCGGGACAACGATTTCGCGGCGCGGATGTTTTCGCCCGACATGCCGCTGGGCGAGGATCCCGCGACGGGTTCGGCGGCGGCCGCGCTGATCGGGCCGCTGGCCGAGGAGGCCAATCCGGGACAGACCAACTACGTCATCCGGCAGGGAGTCGAGATGGGCCGACCGAGCCGCATTCTCGTGCAGTTGCGCAAGGACGGCGACACCCTGGTTCACGGCGGCATCGGCGGCGACGCAGTGGTGCTGGGGCAGGGGACGCTGGACCTCGACGCCTAGGCACATTGCCGTCACCGGGGGCGACGGTTAAGGTCCCGCTGCGTTTTGCACATGGAGGGGGGTGGGCATGGATATTCTCAACAATCTGCTGTTCTGGCTGCACCTGATCGGGCTTGGCCTTGGGGCTGTGGCCTCGTTTGGACTGCCGGTCGTGGGCCGGCAGATGCCGACGGCGACACCGGAGACACGTCCGACGCTGTTCAAGGTCGCCGAGGGTCTGTCGACACTCGGCCGCGCCGGCTTCGGCGTGCTGATCATCACCGGCCCGCTGCTGGTCTGGCTGAAATTTGGCGGCGGCGCTGGGTTTACTGCGTGGTTCTGGGCGAAGATGGTCTTCGTCGTGCTACTGCTGATCACTGTGATCTACGCCGGGATCAACGCCAAGCGGGCCATGGGTGGTGATCGCGCGGCGGCGATGCGGCAGGGTCAGATCGGCCTCGTGGCACTCGTGCTGTTTCTGGCGGTGATCCTCTGTGCCGTTTTTGCCTTCAACTAGAGGTACTTGGTTCGGGCGGCTTGCCAAAGCCGCCCGATTCACGCATCATGAGGGCAGTTAAGGGAACCAGCCAATGAAGCGCGCACGCGCCATTGCCATTGCCCAGGCAGAACAGAAGGCCCGCGAGGCCAGGCTGTTGCTCGCCAGTGCAATGCTGTTGCTTCCCGCTTTGCTGCTTCTCCTTCTTATTCGCCCCTGAGTGCCGGCGGCTCGCGGATCGCGGGCGGGTGGTCAGGGGAGCGCCAGTTAGCCGAACAGGATTTGTCCGGCCGCGTGGGTTTGACCAAGATCGCCCCGGCCGCTGAATAGGAAGATCGAAAATGACCACGACGACCGACACCAACAAAGACCGCGTCTTCATCTTCGACACGACGTTGCGCGATGGCGAACAGAGCCCTGGCGCTACGATGACGCTCGAGGAAAAGCTGCAGGTCGCCGAAGCCCTCGACGACATGGGCGTCGATATCATCGAGGCGGGCTTCCCGATCGCCAGCAATGGCGATTTCGAGGCCGTCGTCGCGGTTGCCAAGCAGGTCAAGAGGGCGGTGGTTGCGGGTCTCGCGCGTGCTATTCCTGCCGACATCGCTCGTGCGGCCGAGGCCGTCCGCCACGCCCAGCAGGGCCGCATTCACACCTTCGTGTCGACCTCGCCGATCCATCTCGCGCACCAGATGAAGAAGAGCCAGGACGAGGTACTCGAGATCATCACGACGACGGTGACGCAGGCGCGCAACCTCATCGACAATATCGAGTGGAGTGCGATGGATGCGACGCGCACACCCATCGATTACCTCAAGCGCTGCTGCGAGCTCGCGATCAAGGCCGGCGCCACGACGATCAACATTCCGGACACCGTGGGCTACGCCGTGCCGGAGGAATATTACGCGCTGATCCGCGAGCTCATCACCAAGGTGCCGGGCGGCGACAAGGTGATCTGGTCGACGCATTGCCACAACGATCTGGGGCTGGCGGTTGCCAATTCGTTGGCCGGCGTCCGTGCCGGCGCACGGCAGGTCGAGTGCACGATCAACGGGCTCGGCGAGCGGGCGGGCAACGCTGCGCTCGAAGAGGTGGTGATGGCGCTCCGCACGCGCGCCGACGCGATGCCGTTTCATACCGGGATCGAGACGACGCATTTGGCGCGGGCAAGCAAGGTGGTCAGCGCCGCCGCGAACTTCCCGGTGCAGTTCAACAAGGCGATCGTGGGCAAGAATGCGTTCGCCCATGAGAGTGGCATCCATCAGGACGGGATGCTGAAGAATGCACAGACCTACGAGATCATGACGCCCGAGAGCGTGGGGATCAAAGAGACCACGCTCGTCATGGGTAAGCATTCCGGCCGTGCCGCGTTCAAGGACAAGCTGCGCGAGCTTGGCTACGAGCTGGGCGACAATGCCTTCCAGGAAGCGTTCGTGCGCTTCAAGGACTTGGCCGACCGCAAGAAGCACATCTATGACGCGGACATCGCCGCGCTGGTCGACGACGAGGCGGGCTCGGCGGACGACCGCATCAAGCTGGTCGCCATGGAAGTGGTCAGCAAGACCGGTGGCACGCACCGGTGCGATCTGACTCTCTCGATTGACGGCCGCGAGACCAAGGTCACCCATGAGGGCAGCGGCTCTGTCGATGCGATCTTCACGGCGATCAAGGAGGCGGTAGGGCAGTGGCCGCATCTGGTGCTTTACGCCGTCGATGGCGTGACCGGAGGCACCGACGCGCAGGCCAGCGCGCATGTGCGGCTCGAGCTCAACGGCCGTATCGCTTCCGGAAACGCGGCGGAGCCAGACACCCTGGTGGCGTCGGCGCGAGCCTACCTCAACGCGGTCAACCGATTGCTGATCGAGCGTGGCGCCGCGGCGCAGGGCGCGATGGAAAGCGCCGCCGGCTGACGCTGGAATGACGCTCTATCCACCAAACATGCTGAAACGTAAACTGGCTGAGCGCGAGCACGCGCTCGGCTTCTGGCTCAGCCTCAACAGCATCGCGGTAACCGAGATGGCGGCCGGAGCCGGGTGGGACTGGCTGCTGCTGGACCTCGAACACGTCCTGCACAATGAGCAGACCGTGGAGCACCATGTCCTCGCCGCGCATCATGGCGGGCCGGCCGAGCTGGTGGTGCGGGTGCCTTATACCGAGCCGAACCTTGTGAAGCGGCTGATGGATGCGGGGGTTCGCAGCTTCATGTTCCCGTTCATCCAGACGGTGGAGGAGGCGCAGCGCGCCGTGGCATCGACGCGTTATCCTCCGCATGGAGTTCGCGGCTTTTCGGGCGGCACGCGGGCGAGCCATTGGGGACGCGACGCGGATTACCTCAAGACGTATGCCGACGACGTCTGCGTCATTGTCCAGATCGAATCTGCGGCAGCGGTCGGCAACATCGCCGCCTATGGCGCGATCGAGGGTGTCGATGCGATGCTGATCGGGGCTAACGACCTCGCCGCGAACCTGGGACATCTGGGGGACACCAAGCACCCCGAGGTGCTCGCGAAGTTCGATGAAGCCGGTGCGGCGATCCTTGCGACGGGCAAGGCCGCCGGATTCCAGTTCTTCGACAACGCGCGCTCGAAGACGCTGCTGGAACGAGGATTTACGCTCGGTGCGGTGGCGGGAGATTTGAACACGCTGACGCGGGGCGGAGCGGAGACCCTCGCGGCATTGCGCGAGGCCTAGATTGGCCGCGCCATTCGTTCTCCAGGGTGCGTATGCCAACCTGCACTGGGGGTATAGGTGGCGCGGCCGAATGCTCAGGGCCATCGTCCGCAACTGGCGAGACCGATCGAAGGCCGCCGAGGAGTCGCGGCTTCCACGCCAGCCCTGGCGCGCAGCCCCGCGTTCCAAGGACGACGTGATCGCTCGGATACCCGCCGGAGGAGAAAGCACCAATCGGCAGGTGACGGTCTACGATTCCGGAGGTGTGGTCGCCGGCAGGACACTACATCGTCCGGTGCCCTCATCTGAACTTCAGATCTCCAAAGGCAGCGATGTGGTGGCGTTGCCACGCTGCATTGTCGTAACGGATGATGGCACGCTTCTAAGGGGATCGGTGCGATCGGATGTCCCAGCACACGCGGGCCTGTTGCCGTTGCTGGATCGATACTTTGCCACCGATAGGGTCGGCGGGCAGGTCGAACGTCAGCTATCGGAGCCGGTGCTCATAGCGGATTCGCGGTGGTCGGCGGAATACGGCCATCAGCTATTGGAGATCGTTCCGACGCTGCTGATGCGCCGTTACCTGCCGGTGACGACTTCGGTTTTGACGTCGGCGCCGTTCAGTCGGACACTACTCTTGTTCTTCTCGCAGATGGGCGTTTCTGCGGATCAGATTATTCAGCTGAAGGCTCCGGTCCGCTGCGCCGAGTCGTATATCGCCGACGAGCCCGTGGGCCTGCGAGCGTCCATGCATCCGCTGGGGCGGGAGGCGTTCGTGATGGTTCGGAGGCTCGCGGAGCGAAGCAATCGCCGAGTCGCGGAGCGCATATTCGTATCGCGATCGGCCATACCGTCTAGGAGATTGCGCGAGGAGGTAGAGGTCGAAGCGCTGTTCGAGCGCAACGGCTTCGAGCTCATCCATCCGGAAGCGCTGGCGATCGAGGACCAGATCGCAGCCTTCGCTGGGGCCAAGCTGATCGCAGGGCTGGGTGGATCAGCGATGCACAACGCGGTGTTCGCCGATGCGGATACACCGGTGCTGATTCTGCAGACCGGGGCGATGGAGACGATCAGGGACATCAAGCTCGCCGAACCTGGACGCCGCGTCGGGTTTGTCCTGGGCAGGAGCGCACCGCTAGGGAATCCATATACCGCCCCGTGGACCGTCGATATGAGGGCCGTCGAGCGGGCGCTTCACTTGCATTTCGGCATCTGAGCCCGATCACCATCGCCAGCGCGAGGCCTACGATTGAACAAGGACGGTCCTAGAGCGCCGACAGCTTCCCGAGCGTCGGCCCTGTTCTCTCGGGCTAAAGCGGCCTGGCACACCGAAGTCTGGAAGACCCGGCGGTTCTGGCGCGTCTTTGCGTCTAATTTGCGTGCCTGGCTTGCGGCGCCGGGAAGCGATCGGCTGCCGCTGCAACCCTGGAGGCTTGAGCGACACGCGAGCGACGTCGTGCTCCGGACCTTTCCGGCAGGGCCGGTGGTTACTCGGATTTCGCCCGTCGCTTACAGCGTGGTCGGGTCCTCGCCAAGCCTCTGGCCGACAGCGGAGTCCTTGCAGCCCGCCGTGCTCGAGCTGGCGCATGCGAATGACGTGACAGTCATTCCGCGGAACGTGTTTCTCAACGTGCGCGGCGAGGTGATGCGCCGCAGTTTTGCAGCCGGCCGCTTTCGCAACGAAGGCCTCAAGCGGCTGCAGCTGGTCAATCGCTATTTCTCGCGCGCTGAGATTTCCGGGGCGCCGGTCGCGACTATCGAAGGGCCCGCGTTGGCCGCGGACTCGCCGTGGGCAGGCGGCTATGGTCACGTGCTGCTCGAGATCGCGCCGATGGCCCTGCTGCTGGAGAGCTGTCCGCCGGAGACCGAGTTCGTCACTTCCGCTCCGCGCAGCAGGACGTTGCTCGTCCTCCTCGAGCAGCTGGGCGTGGCGCCCGAGCGCGTTCGAAACATCACCAATGCGATCGTCTGCCGTGACCTCTATTTTGGTGAGCGCGCGGTCCGCCTGTCGGGACAGGTCCACCCGCTGGCGCGGCGCGCCTTCACGCAACTAAGCGGGCTCGCCGGACGGAGTAGAATTGTCCGGCACGACCGTGTGTATCTGTCGCGCTCGGGCGTCGATGCGCGACGGCTCGATGTGGAGAAGGAGGTGGAGGCGCTTTTCGCGCGATACGGGTTCGAGATCGTCCACCCTGAAGCGATCGAGATCGAGGATCAGATCGCACTGATGGCGGGCGCCCGGATGCTCGCGGGCCTCGGCGGATCGGCGATGCACAATGCTGTCTTCGCGCCCCCCGACTGTCCCGTGCTGATCGTGCAGCCGCGCATGATGTCCGTCGCGATGGATGTCGGGCTTTGCGAGTCCGGCCGCCGTCTCGGCTATGTCTTCGGCGACGGCGACCCGTTTGCCGACCGATTTGTCGCGCCGTGGTCCGTCGACCTGGGCGACGTCGAAGCCGGTATCCAGCGGCACTTTGGCCTTTAGGCTGGCGGCGGCTGAGCCTGTCCGCTTTGAGCGAGATGCGGGTCGGTGGCCTGCTTGACCTCGGCCGCGCCGCCTTGGCCCTCGGCGAGCAGTCGGTTCGCCGTAAGCTTGGCGTGCTCGGTCAGGTCGCGGAGCGCCATGCGATAGTCAGGCGTCGGCACCCACACGCGCATCTCGAGGGTCACGGTGTCGGTGCCGAAGCTCGAAACGAAGGCGATGGGCGGTGGGTCCTTGAGCACGCGACCGTCGCCCGCCGAAAGGGCGAGGAGCGCATGCCGCGCGCGGTCGATGTCGGCCTTGTCGGGGAGGGTGACGTCGATGTCGACGCGCCGCCGCGGCTCACGCGTGTGGTTGGTGATGGCACCGTTCCAGAGCTTGTTGTTGTTGGTGAAGACGAAGAGGCCGGAGGTCGAGCGCAGCCGCGTGCCGAACAGGCCGATCTCCACCACCACGCCTTCGACGCCGTCGCCGGTGATATAATCGCCCACGGCGATCGGGCGAATCCACGCGAGCATGATACCGGCCGCGATGTTGCTGAGGGTATTCTGCAACGCCAGGGCGACTGCGAGCGAGGCGGTTCCCACGACGGTAAGGATCGAGGCCGACGGCACGCCGATGAAGCTGAGAGCCGTGATGATCGCGACGATCAGGATGCCGTAGCGCACCGCCTGGGCGATCAGCGGAGCGATTGTGGTCATCGGTCCAGTGCCGAGTCGAGGCAGCTGGCGGCGAACGACCCGATAGGCGAGGCGGGCGAGGAACCAGCCGGCAGCGAGGACGGCGATCGCCCCGAGGATGGGCAGCAGGAACTGGGTCCAGGCGGCGGGGGATGAGAGGAAAGACGGCAGATTCATCGTTGACGCTTCATGCTTGCACAACCTGCCGGTCGGGCGTTAGCGCCCCGGCGCAAGGAAAGTGGCGCCATTGCTGGACAGGGTCAAACGCCTCTGCTAGTCAGCCGCCCGGATCGGGTGCGTAGCTCAGATGGTAGAGCAGCTGACTCTTAATCAGCGGGTCCACGGTTCGAGTCCGTGCGCACCCACCAAACCCCTGGTTTGCCTGAGATAGCCCGGGGTTCCTGTCAGCGCGAACTCGTGGCCTGTTCGCGGCGGATCAGTTCTGCCTGGAGGCCGGCTTCGCCTTTGGCCATCGCCCAAACATGGTTCGAGATCATCAGCCAGCGAAAGAGCGGGGCAAGCACGCGGAACAGTGTCCGGTCCGAGCGCACTGACCAGTCGTAGGCGATTTCGGCGACGTCGCCCTTTTGCGTCAACGTCCAGACACCTCGGCCGACAAGGTCGCCAGTGGCTTCCACGGTCCAGCTTGTCGGCATGTGGCTTTCCACCAGCGTTCCCTGCCAGATGAGGCGGTAGGGGAGCCAGCCCTTGGAATAGACCGAGACAGTCTGGCCGATGCCGCTCGCGTCGCCCGACTGGATCGTCCTGACCGCCAGATAGACATCGCCCCACCAGCGCGGAAACTGCTCGGGTTCGGAGAGCACGCTGGCCGCGTCCTCGATCCGCCCACGGACGCGCCACAGAGTCGGGATGCGGAAGGTCACTGGTCCAAACATGATGCCCCCATTTTCTGCCCGAGGCATCTACGATGCACTGGCCCGGGAAGTTTCTCCAGACCGGGCGACTTTGAGGGCGTTCGGCGCGTGTGCTATGGGCCGGCTGTGACGCATACATTCACCACAGCCCCGTCGCTCCGAGCCCCGTCGGCGCCGTCGACGCCCTGCCGGCGATGAGCCTGGGCGTGCTTTCGCAGGCTCAGATCGAAGCGATCCGGGCCGGCCGGGACGCACGGATGGCGAGGGCGCGGCGGCTCGGATGGCGCAAGCGGGTTTCCTATCGCATCCAGTACTGGGTGATGCTCACGGTGGTGGGCCTGCTTCGAGTGCTGCCGGTCGAAACGGCGTCGGCGCTCGGCGGGTGGGTCGGCCGGACGTTGCTTGCGAGGCGCCTCGATACTGAGACGGTGCGCCGAACGATCCGGGTGCCGTTCCCGGAGGCCGACGATGTCCGCATCGGTGCACTCGTTCGCGAAACCGCCGACAATATCGTGCGGGTCATCGCGGAGACGGCGCATCTCGAAACCTTTGTTCGCGAGCCGGAGCGGCTGCACGTCGAGGGCGAAGAGCATGTGCGAGCCGCAACCGCCGGGGGCCGCGGCGTGCTGTTCGTGGTCGGACACCTGGCCAATTGGGAGGTCTCGGCCATCCCGCTCCGGCGTGTGGGACTCGATGGCACCTATGCGGTTATGCCGCCGAGCAACCCTTATGTCTTCGATTGGCTCACGCGGTTGCGGATGAGCGTCGGATTCTCCGGACAGGCCAATGCGGGAGAGGGCGTCTACCGCAGTTTCCGCAAGGCGCTGCGCCAGGGGCAAGGCGCGATCGTGCTTGCCGACCAGCGGCTCGCCAACGGCGTGATGGCGCCGTTCTTCGGGATCGAGACCATGACCAATGTCATTCCCGCACGGCTGGCGCGGACGCTTGGGGTCGCCGTTGTTCCGCTGGCCGTGCGGAGGGTCGCCGGGCGCGCCGCGCACTTTGTCGTGGCCTTCCAGCCGCCGCTGGAGTTCGTCTCCACGGGAGATGATGCCGCGGATGAGCGGGCATTCACAGCGCGCATCAACGCCTTCTATGAGCAGGAAATCCTTGCGGCGCCGGGCCAGTGGCTCTGGGTCGATCCGCGGTGGGAGCCGGCGTGAGCGAGCTGACACCCGAGCAGCGGAAGGCGATGCGGGAAGCGCGCGACGCCATGCTCGCGCGAGCGCGGGCGAAGGGTTCGGGCAAGCGGCTTTCATATGCACTGCAGGCTGCGGCGCTGTTTCCGTTGGTCGGGCTGCTCAAGCTCTTGCCGATCGACGTGGCCTCGGCAACGGGCGGCTGGATAGGGCGGGCGCTGGTGACGCGGCTGCTTGATCGGCCAGCGCATTTCGAGACGATGCGGGTGGCGTTCCCGCAGGCGAGCGATGCGGAGCTCGGCGCGATGCTGGTGGAGATGTGCGACCATCTCGGGCGCGTGCTGGGCGAGGTGGTTCACCTCAAAGACTTCGCCGGTCCTGCAAACCCGCGGCTGGTGATCAAAGGCGCGGATGCCGTGGCCAAGGCGCGGCGGCCGGGGCAGGGGGTCCTGTTCATCGGCGGCCATTTCGGGAACTGGGAGCTCATTCCAGTCGCGCTGCGGGAAGCGGGCTTTGATGGCGTCTCGGTGGTGCAGCATCCTAACAACCCGTACGTGGTCCAGTGGATCGCCGCGGAGCGCTACCGGACCGGTCACCGCGAGCAGGTCGGGGCGGGCGAGGGCGTCTACGCGGCGCTCAGACGCGCGCTCAAGGCCGGCGGCGTTGCGGCGATGCTCGCCGATCAGCGCGTGCTCAACGGCATCAAGGCGCCGTTCTTCGGGGTCGAGACAACGACAAACCTCATTCCGGCGCGCCTTGCCAGAGACCTTGGCGCGGTGGTGGTGCCGATGTCGAACCGGCGCATCGGTGGCGCGCATTTCGAGGTGGTGCTCGGCTCCCCCATGGAGGTTAGGCGAACAGAGGACCGGGCAGCCGACGAGCGGGCGGTCACAGCCCAGATCAATCGCTTCTACGAGGATCAGATCCGCGCCGCACCGGCGAGCTGGCTCTGGGGCCACCCGCGGTTTGACGACGCCTTCTATGAGCTCGATGCGCGCGGCACGCGCCTCGGACGCAAAGCCGGTGCGTCTATTCCGCCCGGGGGGATGAAACCGGGCGGCGCTCGGACTAGATAGCTCGGATGGGCTCGTTGCGAGCCGAGTCAGGACGTTCCCTTGCCGTTCTTCAGCCCCGGCGGCTTCAGCGCGCTGCTGCAAGTCATCTTCATTGACCTGGTGCTGGCCGGGGATAACGCCATCGTCATCGGCATGGCGGCGGCGGGGCTGCCGCACGGGATGCGCGGCAAGGCGATCATGATCGGGATCGGCGCCGCGACGCTGCTCAGGATCGGGTTTGCCTTAATGGCGACGCAGCTGCTGGTCTTTACCGGGCTACTGCTTGCGGGCGGTCTGCTGCTGCTCTGGGTCTGCTTCAAGATGTGGCAGGAGCTGCGAGGCCATTCAGACGACGAGGCCTCTATTGCCATGCGGACGGCGCAGGCACTGGTGCCGACGGGAGCGCGCAAGACACTGCATCAGGCGGTGGCCCAGATCGTCATCGCCGACGTCTCGATGTCGATAGACAATGTGCTGGCGGTGGCGGGGGCGGCGCAGAAGCATATCGAGGCGCTGGTGTTCGGGCTTGGCCTGTCCGTGGTGCTGATGGGTGTCGCGTCTTCGATCGTCGCCCGCCTGCTCAACCGCTTCCGTTGGATCGCGTGGGTCGGGTTGCTGATCGTGGTCTATGTTGCGATCCGGATGATCTACCAGGGGCTCGACGACCTGATGGGGGGCATGCTGCCGCCGATCCCGCTGATAGAAGGGCCGATGGCGCTCCCCGGCTTCCTCTGACCGTAGCGCTTCAGCTGCCGCAGCTGAAGTCGGGCGTACCGACGCGATCGGGGACCCGTGGCCAGGATTGCACAGTGATGCAGATGCCCAGGCACTGCTGCAGGTTGAGGCTGTTGCCGTCGATCTTGGCCGAGCCATCATAGGACTTGCCGTCCTCGCTGCTGTAGAGGTGGACATCGTAGCGTGTCGGGTCGGAAGTGGGCTTGAGCGTCATCATCTGCATCCCGACCAGTGAACGGCCGCGCTGGCTCGGATCGGGGTTCTTGGTGTCGAGCATCTGCGCGCCGAACTTTTCGCGGTCGGCGTTGCAGGTGGCGGCGTATTGATGGGGGATGACGATCCAGCTGAGCACGCCGCAATAGTCGGCGCCGCAGGGGGTGACGTTGACCTCGGTGCCTTCCTGCGTCTGCCATGTGCCTTCGATCGGAGCGGCGGACGCGGCGCTCGCACCAAGGGTCATTGCCACAGCGGCGACCGCAATCATCGAGCGCAGCCAACCAAACCGAAGTTGGAAGATCATGTCACCCTCGCCAGGTCACGCCGCCGCAAATCGGCCCAACGCCGCTTTGCCGCGGCGTGTTTGCATTGATTAGTACTGTGGCACAACAACGGCACAAGTCTGGCTTCTGGCGGGCGTGCGCGCAAGCCGAGGCGGCGGGATGACATCGCTGCCAACGCCGATCGGCCCGGATTCGCGGCAGTTTGGCATCACCTGGCGCCAGCGGGTCAGTAATGGCGCGGAATTCAATACGTGGCGCGGCCACCCGAGAGGTCGAAAACAGCGGCGGTCGTGAAGGAGTTTTCCTCCGAGGCGAGCCAGCACACCATCGCGGCGGCCTCGGACATCTCCAGCATCCGGCCGCGCGGGATTTTCTGGAGCATGTAAGCGACGTGCTCCTTGCTTTGCGCCATTGCGCCCGGAGTGGCGGCGACCGCCGGCGTCACGGCGTTCACCGCGATGTTCTTTGTGGCCAGTTCCTTGCCCAGCGATTTGGTGAGCGCAATGACACCAGCCTTCATCGAAGAATAGGCGACGGCGTTGGGGTTGCCTTCCTTACCGGCGATCGAAGCGATGTTGACGATGCGGCCGTAGTTCGCCGCGAGCATGTGCGGCACGATCGTCCGGCAGCAGAAGAACGTGCCGACGAGCCCGACATGAACAACCTCCATGAAGTCCAGCGGTGGGTAATCGACGGTCGAGACCTGCGGGCCGATGATGGCGGCGTTGTTGACCAGAATGTCGATCTTGCCAAAATGGCTGAGCACGGCGCGCGTGCCCGCCTCGACGGAGTCGAGCTTGCCGATGTCGACATTGACGGTGTGGATTGCCTCGCGGTGTCGGGCGACGAGAGCGTCGAGCAGGCGCTGGTCGCGATCCCACACCGAGATGCGCGCGCCGCTTTCGATCATGCGCCCGGCGATGGCGAGGCCGATGCCCTGGCCGCCACCGGTAACGATGGCGACACGGTCATTGAGGTCGTAGCGGTTCATTTTGGTCCTGGTCCGAATCCAAAGGGATATCCGTGCGGATTAATCCCACACGCCGTGAGTTCGGGCCGTCACGAAGGCGGTGACTCTCGCGGGTGCCGACGCTTTGGCGCCGTAGACGGGTCCGTACCGCCCGTCTAGGATCGAAGGTACCTCAAACCATGACGGAGGGACAAGGTGTTCGAGGAATTCAAGAAATTCGCACTGCGCGGAAACGTCGTCGATCTTGCGATCGGCGTGATCATCGGCGCGGCGTTCGGGGCAATCGTGACGTCGTTGGTGCAGGACATCATCATGCCCATCATCGGCGCGGTAACCGGTGGGCTCGACTTCTCGAATTACTACATCCCGCTGTCTTCGAAGGTGCAGGCGGGGATGGCCTATGCCGATGCCAAGAAAGCCGGTGCCGTGCTCGGCTACGGCAACTTCATCACCGTGGCGATCAACTTCAT
>Ga0265313_10000342_pt1 | contig 50604 bp, 39 predicted proteins | sample 4123metaG_FD_203122 | JGI IMG/M metagenome (GOLD analysis project Ga0265313, IMG submission 203122) | Rhizosphere microbial communities from Carex aquatilis grown in University of Washington, Seatle, WA, United States - 4-1-23 metaG | ecosystem: Host-associated > Plants > Roots > Rhizosphere >... | reverse complement strand
TACGACCCGTCTTGACCCGTCACGCCGGTAACCAGAGCGCGTTTCACAATCGTATTCGTATCAGAAACGACGCAGCGGTTCACTCCCTTGCGGAACCACAGGAACCGACAGCTGCCCTTGCCAAGACACGCGCGGCAAGCGACCGACGCCGCGATTTCCCAAGTTCGCGTGCGCGGTCAATGGCAAGAAGAGAGAGCTTCTTCCCTTTTCCAGACTGAGCAGTCGGATTGGAACTTTCGGACCCTGACGTCGAAAAAGCCGAGCAACGAGGTCGTCGACCTCAGCGGCCCCGGAATCGAAGCCTGCACGGCGCTCCTCGCAAGACAGTGATCACCCTGCCGTCGCACCACAATTGCGGCGCGCGGGGCTGAATGCGTCCCCGTGGGAAGAAGCTTACGCCTGGGGTTGGAGTCGGGCGCCGTTCGTCCCAGCGGCGCGCGGACGGACGATGCGCTCGCTCTCCCCGCGTCCGTACGCCTCGAAGAGCCGGCCCCACGCCGTTTCCTTTTTCCAGGTCTCGAAGGTGTGTCGGTCCTTCAGCGGCCAGCGGTAGTAGTCGTGATAGACCTCGCTCGCCAAGATGAACGCATTCACGAGCGGGGTATGGAAGAGCACCTTTTGTATGCTCTTCAGCGGCCCGAACCAGAGCATGTCCCCCGCGTGGCTCGCGAGGTTGTCGCCGACGTAGAAACCCCAGTTCTCCCCGCCGATGTCGTCGCCGACGATCTCGATATCGCGCGGATCGCCGACGCCGAGGCCGTCGTCGTGGGCAACTTTGATGTACTCGATGGTCATCGGGTCGAACCCCATCATCTTCGCCGCGACCGCATCGATCGCGACCTGGTCCGCACCGGCCAGCATGTAATCTTTCACGACGGGGATCATCGTTCGCGGACCCGGTCCATTTCCCGCCGTCGTTCCGTCCATGATCGCGAACAGACCGGAATGGATCTCCTTCTGAATGGCCAGAAGGTCGACCAGCGTGCGGTGAATCCACGTATGCGTGTAATGCCGCTTGGTCGCCAAAAGCCCGCCGAAGGCGTTCTTCATCGCGCCCGTCGTGGTCGTGTAGATATGGCATTTCATCGTCGGCAGGTGGACGATGTTCTTGCCGAAGAAGTAGTCGGGTACCTGGATCCCGTCGGGAAACACGCGATCGAGCACGTGCATCCGCGCTTTGGGGCGGTACACCGCCCACTTCATGTCTGCGTCTTTGAAGTTGTAGAGGACTGGAACGCCGTACTTCTTGAAGAGCGGCAAGTAGTGGTTCAGGTCTTCGCCCTTGAACGCGTTGGTCACGACCGTCTTGTTCTGGACGCAAGTGACGTCCACGTATCCGGCGCCACGTAGCGCTTGGATCGCACCTTCCATTTGCCAGGGCGTCGTGTTCGCGCTCGGGAAGGGATAGTGCCAAGAAATGTTGTCTTTGAGGATCGTCGTGCGGCCCGGGGAGAGCGCCTGCTTCATCCCAGCGAGGTCACACAGCCTCTCGACGTCGCCGAGAACCGTCTCCGGCTTGCATTTCAGTACCGCTACCTTTGATTTCGCCATGGGCCCGCACCTCGATCCAAGGAGAGCTCCGGAGCGTGCACCAACAACTACCGTCGTGCAAACGGGCTCTTGCCAGCGTAGAGCGCCCCGCCGCCGAGCTCGGAGCCGATGCGCAAGAGCTGGTTGTACTTGGCGACGCGGTCCGACCGAGAAAGGCTCCCGGTCTTGATCTGCCCGGCGTTCGTGGCGACCGCCAAATCGGCGATGAACGAGTCTTCCGTCTCGCCCGATCGGTGGCTGATGATCGAGCGGTAGCCATTCTCGCTCGCCACGCGGATGCATTCCAGCGTTTCGGTGAGCGACCCGATTTGGTTCAGTTTGATGAGAATCGCGTTCGCCGTTCCGCCCTCGATGCCGCGGCGTAGCCGCTCGACGTTGGTGACGAAGAGGTCGTCGCCCACGAGCTGGATCCGGCTGCCCACGCGCTGGGTCAGGAGCTTCCACCCGTCCCAGTCGTCCTCGGCGCAGCCGTCCTCGATCGAGATGATCGGGTACTTGGCGGAGAGCTGCTCGTAGATCCCGACGAGCTCTTCACGCGTGACGCTCTTCTTGTCGAACGTGTACTTCGATGTCTTCTTATCGAAGAACTCGCTGGCGGCGCAGTCGAGCGCGACGAAAACGTCCTTGCCGGGCTTGTAGCCCGCCTCTTCGATGGCGCGGACTACGAACTGGATGGCTTCTTCGTTCGTCGCGAGCTTGGGCGCGAACCCGCCTTCGTCGCCCACGGACACCGTGTATCCCTTTTCCTTGAGGAGCTTCTTCAGCGTGTGGAAGATCTCCGTACCGGCGCGAAGCGCGTCGCCGAACGAGCCCATCCCCGCTGGGACCACCATGAACTCCTGAATTTCGAGGCCGCTGTCGGCGTGCACGCCGCCGTTCACGATGTTCATGAGGGGCGTCGGAAGCACACGCGCCTGGACGCCGCCGAGATAGCGCCAGAGCGGTAGGTCGACCGAATCGGCCGCGGCGCGCGCGACGGCCATCGAAACCCCCAAAATCGCGTTCGCCCCCATCTTGCCCTTGTTCGGCGTCCCGTCTGCCTCGAGAAGGACGCGATCGACGGCGGTCTGATCGAGCGAGTCGAGGCCCAGAATGGACGGGCCTAGCGTCGTGTTGACGTTGTCGACCGCTTTGTCGACGCCCTTGCCCATCCACCGCTTCTTGTCGCCGTCCCGAAGTTCGAGGGCCTCGTGCTCGCCCGTGGACGCTCCGCTGGGGACAGCGGCGCGGCCGTGTCCGGAGTCCGTTTGAACTTCAACTTCGACGGTGGGGTTACCGCGCGAATCGAGGATCGCGCGCGCGAACACGGCATTGATTTCGGTCATGGCGGCCGGCGTTTACCACGCCTCAAGGGAGGTGTCGAACCTCGGGGTTTCTCCGAGAAGAAGCCCCCGGCGCCATCTCGGCGGCGAAGCCGCGCCAGAACGCCTCGAGCTCACCCAGATCCCGTACGCGGAGCGCGGGAGGAAGGCTCGCGAGAAGCATCCGCCCGTAGCCCCGACGCGCGATTCGCGAGTCCAGAATCGCGACGATGCCGGCGTCGCGCTGCGAGCGAATCAGGCGTCCGAAGCCTTGTTTGAGGGTCATCGCTGCGCTCGGGACGGAGTATTGCGCGAAGCCGCTGCCGCCATCTCGATCGATGCGCGCGCAGCGCGCGGCCACGACGGGATCGTTCGGCGGCGCGAAGGGAATCTTGTCGAGGACCACGAGTCGGAGGGCCCAACCGGGGACGTCGACCCCTTCCCAAAAACTCATCGTCGCCACGAGGACCGCGTGACCAATCGAGCGGAAACGCGAGAGAAGGACGTGCTTGGGTCGCTCGCCCTGCATGAGGAGGGGGAGATCGATACGGCCCGCCAGACGACCGTGGATCGATCTCATCGCGCGGTTCGACGTGCAGAGGATGAATGCTCCTCCGCCCGTGATTTTCAGGAGCTCGCCGATCCGATCCGCCGCCGCATCGTCGAACGCCCGGTCGCCGGGATCGGGCAGGTCGGCCGCGACGTAGAGCGCAGCGCGAGACGCGAAGTCGAAGGGAGAGGCGACGACGAGCTCCTCGACGTCGGGCGGCGCGCCCAGGCGCGCCTTGGCGAAATGGAAGCTGTTGGCCGTGGCCAGCGTCGCGCTGGTCGAAATCACGGTGGGGACGCGATCGAACAGGCGCGCGCGCAACGTCGCTCCGACGTCCACCGGACTCGCCCCGAGCGAGACGCTGCGAGACCGCACGTCGATCCATCGGACGACGTCCGAGAGTTCACCGTCGGCCGTGGCGTGGACACCGGCCAGTACGCTCCGGAGATCGTCACGCAGATCGGCCGTGCGGCGGGCGATGAGCTGGAGCGCCTCTTCGCGGCGCGCGCGCGTGATCGCCTCGAGCGCTTCGAGCCTCAAATCCAGCGCGTCGTGCGCCGCGCGCTGCGCTTCGGAGACCTGCGAGAGGACCCTGCGCGCGTCTCCGGGGAGCGCTCCGTGCGCCAGGGACTCGAAGAACGCGCGCGCCGACTCGCGCGTCCCTTCCAGCGTCCCGCGCACCGGGCCGTTCACGAGCGCCTCGAGCGCGTTGACCTTGGCGAGCGCCCGCTCCGCGTCGCGGGCCAGAGACTCGACCCGTGCACTCGAAATCCGGACGCCGAAGAAGTCGGTGGCCACGTCTTCGATCTGATGCGCTTCGTCGAACACGACGGCGTCGTACGCCGGAAGGACGCTCGCGTGGGCGCCGCGCGGCCCGGTCCGCAGGGCGAGGTCCGCGAGAAACAGGTGATGGTTGACGACGATGACCTGAGCACCTTCCGCTTCGCGTCGCATCCGGGTCACGAAGCACCGTTCGAAATGGTCGCAGCCGGCACCGATCCTCGTCTCGCTCGACGACGCGACCTCGCGCCAAGCCGACGCGTCGTCCGCGAGGTCGGCGAGCTCCGCGCGGTCGCCGGTCTCGGTGCGGTCCAACCATGCGACGATGCGCGAGAAGTCCGGATCGCCCGCGCGCTGGGTCGAGCCGCTCGCGCGCGCCTCTTCGAAGCGCCGCAGGCATACGTAGTTGTTCAGCCCCTTCATCAGCGAAGCGCGAAAGCGCACGCCGTGCGCACCGAGCGCCTCCGCGACGAGCGGCAGGTCGCTGACGAAGATCTGCTCTTGGAGAGCTCGGGTCGCCGTCGAGACGATGACCTTGCGGCCGCTCAGGATGGCCGGCACGAGGTACGCGAGCGTCTTTCCCGTTCCGGTGCCCGCTTCGACGAACAAGTGGCGCTCCTCTTCGAGCGCTCGTTCGACCGCCTCGGCCATCGCGAGCTGGCCTTCGCGCAGCTCCCACCCCGAGAGAGCCCGGGAGAGCGGGGAGCCGGGCCCGAGAACGTCACGCGCGGAAGGCATGGGATGAAACGGGGCGGCGCATCACCGGCGAGCCACCCATAGCGCGGACCCGAACAACCGGCTCGCGCGCGATGGCGACACATGCGCGACATTGAACTGCCGTTCACTGCGTGGTACACGCGGCACCGCTTGTAGAGCAAGCCATGGCGGCGCAATCAGCCGCAGACCCACCCCCGCTCGAGACCCCCATGTCCCAGTCACAAATCCCCCCCGCGTCCCAGCCCTCCCTCGGCTCGAACGGCTCCCCGGCCGGGGGCGGCAAAGTGGTCCAAGTCATCGGCCCCGTCGTCGACGTCGAATTCCCGGAGGGCAAGCTCCCGAAGATTCTGAGCGCGCTGAAGCTCAGCAACCCCGGAATTTCGAACACCAAGGACAATCTGACGCTCGAAGTCGCCCAGCACCTCGGCGAGAACACGGTGCGCGCGATCGCGATGGATACGACCGACGGGCTGGTACGGGGCATGGTCGTTCGCGACACCGGGGGCCCGATCTCGATGCCCGTCGGACCCGAGTGCCTCGGGCGGATCTTGAACGTCATCGGCGATCCCGTCGACGACGGCCCGCCGGTTCGCGCGCGGTCGCGCATGCCGATTCACAGGCCGCCGCCGCTCTTCGTCGAGCAATCGACGAAGATCGAGGTCTTCGAGACGGGCATCAAAGTCATCGACCTTCTCGCGCCGTACCGCAAAGGGGGCAAGATCGGTCTCTTCGGCGGCGCGGGCGTCGGAAAGACGGTGCTCATTCAGGAGCTCATCAACAACGTGGCCAAGGCGCACGGTGGGGTGAGCTGCTTCGCCGGAGTGGGCGAGCGCACCCGCGAAGGCAACGACCTCTACACCGAGATGACCGAGACCAAGCTGCAGACCGGTGAACCGGTCATCAGCAAGACCGCCCTCATCTTCGGCCAAATGAACGAGCCGCCGGGCGCGCGCGCGCGCGTTGCGCTCAGTGCGCTGACGGTCGCCGAGTACTTCCGCGACGAAGAAAAGCAGGACGTCCTTCTCTTCGTCGACAACATCTTCCGCTTCACGCAGGCGGGCTCCGAGGTTTCGGCGCTCCTCGGGCGCATTCCGAGCGCGGTCGGCTACCAGCCCACGTTGTCCACCGAAATGGGGGCGCTCCAAGAGCGCATCACATCCACCAACAAGGGCTCGATCACGAGCATTCAGGCCATTTACGTCCCCGCCGACGACCTCACCGATCCGGCGCCCGCGACGACGTTTGCGCACCTCGATGCGACGACGAACCTGAACCGCGCGCTTACCGAGATCGGAATCTATCCTGCGGTCGACCCGCTCGATTCGACGTCGACATTGCTCGATCCAGGCGTCATCGGTCAGCGCCACTACGACGTCGCGCGCCGGGTGCAGGCCATCCTCCAGAAGTACAAGGACCTGCAGGACATCATCGCGATTTTGGGCATGGACGAGCTGAGCGAAGAGGACAAGCTCGTGGTGGCGCGCGCGCGCAAGATTCAGCGCTTTCTGTCGCAGCCGTTCTTCGTCGCCTCGCAGTTCACTGGTGCGCCCGGCAAGTACGTTCCTTTGAAGGAGACGATCGAAGGGTTCGAGCAGATCACGAGCGGCAAACTCGATGCACTGCCCGAACAGGCCTTTTACATGGTGGGAAACATCGACGAAGCGAAGGAAAAGGCCCAGAAGCTCACGGGCAAGAACTAGCGCCCTCCCTTGGGGCGCTCGAGAAACCGATGGCCGACAAGATCAAGCTCGAGATCGTGACGCCGCGCGGGCGGGCGCTCTCCGCGATGGTCGACGAGGTGACCGCGCCGAGCGTGGCCGGCGAGTTCGGGGTCCTGCCCGGACACCTCCCTCTCCTAGCCGCGCTCCGCACGGGCATCGTCACGTACCGGCAAGGTGCGGAGACCAAACGCTGCGCCGTGGGCGGAGGCTTCGCGGAGGCGGGGCCCGACCGGCTGGTCATGCTGACCGACGAGTATGCCGTCCGAGAGGATCTGGATCCGGTCATTCTCCGAAGGGATCTCGCAACCGTGGAAGAACAGCTCGGCAAACTCACGAGCGTCCCCGTCGTTGAGGCCGGCGCCAAGGGAGCCGAGTCCCCGCTGGCCGAGGCGAGAGCGCAGCGTGAGGTACTCATCGCGCGCGAGAACTGGCTCGCTGCACAGCTCGAGCTCTACGGCGACCCGCCCCCCGCGACCACGCGACTCTACGAGGAGTTCGGCCCTCCCCCGCCTCCCCCCGAAGACGAAGTTCCCCAGGGCCCGGACAGCGCGGCCGATCGCCCCCCAGTCGCCGACTCGAAACCCCGGGACGCAAAGTAGCTTCCCGCCATGCAGCGCTGGGTGACCGTGCTCGCCGGCCTCGCGGTCGCCGGGCTCACTTTTTGGGTGGTAGCGCGGAACTTTCACCCCCCGGAAGCGGTCGGGCGCGCCGCGGCTCTGTATGACGCCGGTGACGCCGACACTTCGACGTTCCCCGATGCCGCCTCCGGAAACGCGGACGTGGGGCCATCGGTTTCGGGCGACTTGCCCTCCCCTACCCCCCGCACGGACGGCGGCGTCGGATCCGCGATGCCCGACGGGACGCCCGTGCCGCCCCTGCCGATGGCGGTGCCCCGCCAGATTCGCTTCGGGGTGGTCCTCGTTTCTTATGCCGGCGCGCAGCCGAGCCCGGGGGGTGGGCCGGTATCCGCGCGATCGAAGGGGGACGCGCGGGTTTTGTCCGACCGGCTGTTGGCGACCGCACAGCAGGACTTCCACGCCGCCGTTCAGCAAGGCGACGTCGGCTCGGCGGACGACGTCGGTCAAGTCAAGGTCGGCATCCTCGAGCCGGCGGCGGAGTACGTGCTCTTCACGTCGCCGGTCAACGCCGTCGGCGGACCCATCGATACTCCAAGGGGCTATTGGATCGTCAAGAGGCTCGAGTAAAGGGAAGGCATGGCCACCATCGACGTCCGACGAAACCACACCCTCTCCAAGGAAGAGGCGAGAAAGCGCGCAGAAGCACTCGCCGCGTCCATGCAAACTCGATTCGATCTCGACTGGCGCTGGGATGGAGACCGCATCGTCTTCGAAGCCCCACGCGGCGCGGCGAAGGGGACCAAAGGGTCCGTGGAGGTCAGCGACCGAGAAGTGCGCGTGCAGATCGACCTTCCCTTGCTCCTTCGTGTGATGAAAGGGACCGTCGAATCGAAGGTGCAGGAGAAGCTCGGACAAGTGCTCTAACGTCGTCCAGACGCTCCGGCGTAAGCCAAGTACAATTTGTCATGCCGCGGTCGCGCCGACTGCGTTACGCTCTTCGGTGAAGGCAAAAGCGGTCGTCCGCGTCGGCTCCGCGCATGTCCCACACGCCCACGTCCACGTTCAGCCAGCCGCCGGAGCCGCTGACGGCTTCTTCTTCTGAGCACCCGCTCGGTGAGACCCCCGTCGCGCCGTTCGCCGTCCAGGAGGCGATACAACGCTTGCGGGCGGACCTTGCGGCGACGAGCGAGCGACCGCGGCAAGCGCGCCTGCTCATGGAGGTGGCCAATCTCGAGGAGCTGTCCGGCGACGAGCCGGTCGCCGCCCGGGACTACCTCGCTTCGTACAACGCGGACCAATCGTTTCGCGAGCCGCTCGAAGGCCTCGTGCGCCTACTCGAAAAACGACGGAGTCTGAAGAACCTGGGCAAGCTGGTGGATGCCCTGGTCCGAGTGGCCGTCTCGCCAGACGAAAGGGTGCGCGCGCTCTTGATGCGCGCCGCGTACCAGGCGGACGTGGCGGACGACATCGAGGCGGCCAAGAGCGGAGCGCGCGAAGCGACCACCGTCGAAGGGGCGTCTCCAGCGGAGCAAGCGAGCGCATGGCTTGCCCTGGAGGTCTTCGCGGGGCGAACGGGAGACCTACCCACGCGCGAAGCGGCCTTGGGCGAGCGCGCGAGGTTCGCGTCGCAGCCCACCTGGCGCGCCCTGCTGCTCGTGGACCGGGCGCGCATGGCGGCCGCTTCGGCCCGCATCGAAGAAGCGGTCTCGCTACTGGAAGAGGCGCGTTCTCTCGAGTCCTCCGCGACGTGGGCGGCGACGTCGCTGCTCGAGGACTTCACGCGCGACGCCTCGAGCGCGCCAGCCGGGAACGCGGCGCGCGCTCGGGCCGAGAACCATGCGGATGCGCTCGATGCCCTGGCGTCGCTCGTCGAACGAGCGCTGGCCGACCCGACCCGGGGCGACGCGCTCGGCGTGCCGGGGTGGACGCTCGAGCCGTCTCGGCTGATGGACACCTGGCTGCGCGCCGCAGAAGCGCGCCGCCAACTCGGCCAGCGCGATCGTGCGGCCGGGATCCTCGACCGCGCGATCGCGTTCGCCGGCGGTGTCGAGGGCCACGAAGCGCGCCTCGCGGAGGCGGCGGTCCTCAACGCGCGAATTCGCCTCGCGGAGCAGAACGGCGATACCGCGCTCGCAGCGACGCTGGCCGGCAAACGGCTGGCGTCGGAAAAGGACGGTGCGCTGGCCGCCGCGCTGGCGATGCGCGTCGCCGAGCAAGCCGCTTCGCAGGGCGATGCGCCCCGGGCGTTCGAAGCGCTCTCGCGAGCCGTCGCGAGCGACCCGCGTTGTTTGCCCGCGCGAGCGCTTCAGCTCGACATGCTGGCGGATGGACCCGACCCCGCTGCGTTCGCCGCCCAGATCGAAGCGTTCGCAGACCATCTGGCCACCGACGAGGCGCGCGGACGCGCCTTCCTCCTCGCGGCGTATTTCTGGGCGATTCACGCAAAGGACGTCGCCGGGGCGAAGGCAGCGCTCAGCCAGTCGGCGATGTACGGCGTCGCGCCCGCGATCGCGGCGCGCATTGCGAGGGCACTCGCGAGCATCTCGGACGACGCCGGCTGGTACGAAGAGTCGACCAAGCGGCTCATCGCGGCCGGGAGCGACGACCACGAGCTCGTCTCGCTCTACCTGGAGCTCGTGCGTCTTCGACACGCGCGCGGCGATGCCGAAGGAGAGGCCAAGACGCTCCGCGAGATGGCAGGCGCCCCGAAAGGAGCCTGGATCGCGCGCGCCCTCGAGGCATTCCTACCCCGTTCCGGCGCGGAGTCCGCCTCGGACGGCGGCCGCGGGCGCGCCGCCGTCGAGGAGCTCGCAGAGCTCGAGCGAGATCCCGAGCTCGCGCGCGGGCTCTCGCTGATCGCGGCGATCCGAGCGCTCGCCGCCGGCGACTCCTCGGGAGCGCGCGACAAGCTCCGCAAGCTTGCCCAGATCGACCCCTCCGACGTGCTCGTGACGTCGATGCTGGGCGACATCGTCCGGGCGGCCGGAGACCACGCGGGAGCCGCGCAGAATGCCGCCGCCGCTGCGGCGGCGGCGGCCGGCGGCGAGCCCGAGCTTGCGACCTCGCTCCAGCTCGAAGGCGCTTTCGAACGATGGCGCGCGGGAGATCGCCGGCAAGCCCTCGAAGAGTTCGAGGGCGCGATCGCAGGCGCCCCCGAAGCCGCCCGAATGACGCTGGGCTGGGCCGCGCGCGGCGTCGACGTCGATTCGATCGACGCGCGCCGGGCGGCAACCCAGCTCGCGGCGGCGGCCGGCGCGGCTGACGTGCGGGTGCTCGCGCTCGAGCGCTTCGCGACGGAGGTGGGGGGCGGCGACCCGGACGCGGCAGCGGCCGCGATCGCGGCGATCGATCGGACACCCGAAGGGACCTTCGGAGTCGCGGCCGCACTCGCTCGTCTTTCCTGGTCGCTGGGATCGGCAGACCGGCCGGCTGCGCGCGATGCGGCGGCTCGCGTCGCGAAACGCGGACCGGGGGCGCGGACCCTGGCGACCGCGGAGGAAGTGCGCATCGCTCGCGAGGGAGGCGATCGCGACGAGCGGGCGGCCACGACGCGTCGGTGGTTCGAAGTCGGGGGCGGCCCGCCGGCGGCCATCGAGTGGCTCGCCGCCGCGATGGCCCTGGGGTCGCCGCGCGAGGAGGTCCAGCCGCGACTGGCGGTCGCGGCGGGTCTTTCCGGTGCCGCTCGCGAGCAGATGCTCGCCAGCGCCTCGCTCATCCGATCGCTCGTCGATCGCGAGGCCCCGGCGCCCTTCGTCATCGGCGAATCCGCGGCGGCCCGAATCGCCAATCTCGAGGTCTCGCCGCCTGGGTGCGATCCCCGGAGGCGGGCCGCGGCGCTCGAGGAGCTCGACGGGGCGCTCGGCGAAGAATCGGGCGCCGACGCCGCCTCCCTCGCCGGGTGGTCGGCCGTGGCCGCGCACGACTTCGAAGGGGCTTGCAGCCACTTTTCCAAAGCTTCGATCGCCCGACCCGGCGAACTTTCTTCATGGGAGGGCTTGAGGCTCTGCGCCGAATTGACGGGGAACAAGCCGGTGCGCGCGCGAGCCGCGGCGGAGCTTGGCGTCCGGTGCAACAGCGCGCCCCGGGGCGCCGCATTCTGGGAGGAGGCCGCGCTCTTGTGGCTCGAGCTCGGCGACGACGACCATGCGGACCGCGCCCTCGAGGCGAGTTTCGAACGGGATGCGACGCGCGGCGTGGCCTTCGACAAGCTGTTCCGCCGGGTGCGCGCGCGGAAGGACAACGACAAGCTCCTCGCACTCATCGAGCGCCGCCTCGAGGTGGCCGACGAGCAGCAGGAGATCCAAAAACTCTTCTGGGAACAGGCGCGCGTGTTGCGTGAGAAGGGTGAGCAAGACGCGGCCCTTCGCTCCCTCGAACACGTCACGATGCTCGACCCCGATCACGTCGGCGCACTCGCGCTCCTGGGCGAGATCAACATTCGCCGCGGCCACTTCGACGAGGCCGCCACTTCCCTCGCCCGACTCGCGATGCTCGATGGGGCGCCCGCGAAAAACCGCGTCACTGCCGGAGTTGCCGCGGTCGATCTCTACGAGAAGAAGCTGGATCGCTACGACAAGGCGCTCGAAGTCCTCCTTTCCCTGCACCAGGCCAGGCTCTCGACCCTTCCCGTGCGCGAGCGACTGGCCCGAGCTGCGGCCCGGACCGGCGCTTGGAACGAGGCGACGTCGATGCTCGAGGAGCTGATGAACGAGCGCCCGGACGCCGACGGCCGCATCGAGGCCGCGCGCCTGGCAATGACCATCCACCGCGATAGGCTGATGCGTCCCCAGGGCGCCGCCGCGGCGATCGTGAAGCTCCTAGAAGAGGCGCCCGCAGACGGCGAGGCGCTGGAAATGCTCTTGGAGACCCAGCACCCGTGGACGGTGCGCGATCGGCTCCTGGACAACGCACGGCGCGCGCTCGTGGACGCGCTGCAGAAGCGACCGACGGATGTCACCGCGCTGCGGCGGCTGGCGAAAGTGGGCCGGGCGCTCTCCGACGAGCCGCTTCACCGTGTGGCGCTCGCCGTTCTCGTCTCGCTTGGCGCCGCCGATGCTCGCACCGAACAGACGGTGGTCCATCTCGGCACCAGGAAGTCGCGCCCGCCGCAGATTGCGGTCGGCGACACGATCTTGCGCGCGTTGCTGGCCCCGGGCGACGAGGGCCCGATCGCCGACCTCTTCATGCAGCTCGGACCGACACTCGTCGAAGCCTTCGGCCCGACGCTTCAGGGATCAGGCGTCGGCCGGCGCGACAAAGTCGACCCGCGCAGCGGACTGGCCCTCAGAAACGAGATCGCCGCGTGGGCCGGCGCGTTCGGCGTGCGGGAGTTCGACCTCTACGTGGGCGGTAGCGACCCGCTCGGCGTCCAAGGAATTCCCGGCAATCCGCCAGCGCTGGTCGTGGGCGCCGCCATCAACGCCCCCATCGCGCCGCTCGCACGGGCGCGCGTCGCGCGCGAATTGCTCGGAATCGTTCGCGGCACGACCGTCGTCCGGCTGCGCGACGACACCACCGTGGCTGCAATCGTCGTGGCCGCTTGCAAGATTGGACAGGTTCCCATCCGGCACCCGTCCTACGCCGTGCTCGCCGAGGTCGAGAGGCTCCTCGGCAAGGCCATCGCTCGGCGGACGCGCAAGCTCCTGCCTCCACTGTGCGAAGCGATCGTGTCACGAAGTGCCGACGCCCGTTCCTGGGCAAAGCGAGCGCTTGCATCGCAGGATCGCGTGGGCGTTCTCGCCAGCGGTGACCCGAGCGTCGTGCTGGCGGACCTATTTGGCATTTCCGACGGCAATCTCGCCCCGGCCGTGAACGGCAATCCGCGGGCAGAGGAGCTTCTTCGGTTCGTGCTGTCCCCGCAGTTCCTGGAACTGCGCCGCGCGCTCGGCCTCGACGGGGGGGACGTGCCATGACCGACGACAAGAAGCCCACGAACGACCTGGGCGACATCGACTGGGACGAAGCGCTGAGCGAGTGGGAGCAGACGTCGTTCGATCCCGAGGTGGCCAAAGACCGGGCGACCGCGAAGCCGGGTGCACTCGCGGGCGCCTCCCGTCCGCTGTATCGGCCGCCGACCGTCTCGCCGGCCGTTCGGCCGCGGGCGCCTGTTCCGTCCGTCGCGAAGCTGTGGGCGCCAGACGAAGACGACGACGGAATGGAGGAGACACGCATCGCGCAGGTGCCGGACGACCTCCTCATGGACGACGATTCCGAATCGACGGAGTCGACGCACAGCGCGCAATCCCCGACCGTCCACCCGCCGCCCCCCCCTCCCCCCGCGCGCCCGCTTTTGCCGACCCTAGCCGGCGACGAGGAAGCGGATTCTGCCCCGAACGATCTCCACCAACCGTTCGACCTGACGACGCCGGAGAGCCACGGATCCCAGCGGTCGTTGGGGCCTGCGCTGCTCGTTCCGAAGCTGCGCCACTTCGATCCGAACGAGGTGACTGTGGTCGGCGGGGAGGCGGATCTGGCGAACCGGCGCTCCGCGATTCTCGCGGAGCTCTCCGGACTGACGGATCAGGCGGGCTCGAACGATCCCGGTCCGGACGCCGCCCTGGCCGCCGAACACGAGCTGTTCGGAAAGCACACGCGCGCCTGGGTCGACGAGAGACCGGCCAGCGAGTGGCTGTCGGCCACCACACGGGCGGGGCTCGAGGTGCGGGGCAACTGGCTCGAGCAAGAGGCGCAGGCGCTGGTCGACCAGGTGGCGAGAGCCCGCGGACTGCTTGCGTGCAGCGAGATTTTCGCGACGGCGGGAGATCGCGAACGGGCGCAAGCTCTGGCGGCGGAAGCGCGCGACCTTGCCCCGTCGCTCGCGCTCGCACACCGCCAGGCACGCGCGCTCATGCCTTTCTCCCTCTCCGCCTGTGAAGACTACATCGAGGCCCTCGACGCCGAGGCCCGTGTGTCGCCCGAGGGAGCGGCGCAGATTCACTCCACCCTTCTGGCAGCCGAAACGCTGCGGGCGGCCGGCCAGCACGAGTCGGCGACCCATCGGCTGGAGAACGCCGCGCGGATCGGTCCTGAGGACGCTCGGCCCGCGGTCTTGCGGGCCGCGCTCGCCCTGTCGGCCGACGCCGTCGACGATGCCGCGCTCCGTCTGCGCGGCTCGCTCGAACTGGCACCGGTCGCGGAGGCGGTCGCGGCTTGCGTGCGCCTCCGCGGGATCTGCGCCGCTGACGGCGCGCTCGATACGTCCGCCCGTGAGCACCCCGATGTCCTCGAACGTGTGTCGCGGGGACAGTCGCCGACCGAGGTGCTCCACCGGGTGCGACAAGCCCTCGACAAGGGCGACCTCGCCGAAGCCGCGCCCCTCGTCGCCGAGCTGGCCTCGCTACCGGAGCTCGCAGACGCTGCGCGTTGGCTGGCCGCGTCGCTCGGGGCGACCACGGCCATACGGCGCCCCGAAGCGGCGCAATGGCTGCGCGAGCTAGCCGAAGGCGGCGACCAGGAAGCGCGCCGGGCGCTCCTGGCCCGCGCCCTGGAGCTCCAAGACCCCGAGCGGCTGACTGAAGCCCTCGGGAGCAACGGTCCGCTGACGTCGGCCGAGCGATTGACCATCGCTGCGCTGGGCGGCCTGCCCCTGTCCGCGACGGACCACCATCTCGATTCGGCCGCGTCGACGCCCGGAATGGAAGCGCTTGCCGCAGCAATCACCTCCATCGCGATGCCCTCCGGGGACGATCGCGAGGCGGAGGTCCGGGCTCGCACGACGCGCACGTCGGGTTCCCGGGGCGCGCGCGCTCTCATCCGGCTCGGGCGGCTCCTCGCCGCGTCGGCTCCGGTCACCGACATCGAGGCCGCGCTGGCGGACGTCGGTGTCGGCCGCGCGGTGACCTTGGGAGGCGCCAACCTTTTGGGATCCGAACCGCCGCGCGCGCCCGGCGAGGTTCGCGCCGGGGAGGCCCACCGAGCCGAACTGCGTGCGGTGGGACTGGAGATCGCCATGCGCGACGGGCGCACCTCCGTAGTCGGGGGCGCGCTCGAAGCGTGGGGAGGCGGCTGGGGTTCGCGGGAAGACGGCGCCATCGGTGCGCTCGCCGCCGCTCTCGTCGCCGAGCGAGCGGGCGATCGCGCCCGTGCTCTCGAATGCTTCAAGGCAGCACGCATCGCGGATCCGGGAAGCGAGGCGGCGCTGCGCGCGATCGCCTCTCTCGAACCCATCGATCTCGTAGCGGAGATGAACGGCCTCGCCGACGATTTGGGCGATGGCCCGCGCGGCGCCGTCGCCCGGCTCGAGGCCGTCGCGCGCGGCGAGGGCATCCTGCCGGAGCCCACGCGCGCCCATTTGCTCGAGCAGGCGCATCGAGCGGCCCCAACCCTGCCGATCGCGTCGTTTCTGGCGGAGCGGATCGCGCGGCGAGCCGGCGACATCGACGAAGTCTTGCGCTGGGTGCGCGAGCGTCGGGCCACCGCGAACGATCCCGTGGAAGCCGCGCTCGACGCAGTGCGCGAGGCCCTGCTCATCGCCGATCGAGATCCGCTGCTTGCCAGCGAGAGACTTCAGGAGGCCCATCGAGCCCGTCCGAACGACGTCGCCCTGCGAGATCTTTACGAACGAATGGGGGCCGAATCGCCGCAGGCGTGCGCGTCGTGGCGAGAACAGCGGGCCGGCATGGCCACGGGAAACGCGCGGACGCTGCTGCTCCTGGAAGCCGCGCGCGAGTACGAGTCGGCGGGAGACGAAGAGTCCGCGCTGCGCTGCGCAGAAGCAGCCGGCGCCGATGACGCGCCTCTCGGCCGCATCGCCCGAGAGCGAGCCGAGCTCCGAGCACGTCGCGTCGCCCGCCTCGCCGAGGAGCTCCTTTCGACCGCCAAGGGGACCTCGGGACCTCGCTCGCGTCGAGAGGCGTACGAGCGGCTCGCGTCCCTGGACGAAACGGCGCGGCAAGACCCCGCGAGCGCGCTTCTCTGGCATCGCGCCATTCTCGACGACTATCCCACGCACGAGCCGAGCCTTCGGCACGTCGAACATTACTTGATCGGCGAAGGCCGGAACGACGAGCTCGAGCCGATCGCTTCGGCAATCGCCAGGGTGCTGCGCGCGACCGGATCGGGCGAGTGCACGGCGCATGCCGAGCTGGCGGTGCGGTTGCAGCTACGGCAGCCCGAAGCAAAGTGGAGCGAGACGTACGACATGGTGGAGCTCGCTGCTGGCGAGGCCGAGCCATCGCTGTGGTCCCTGCGGATGCTTCAGGCCCATTCGCGCGCTCGCGCGGACGACGGGTCGTTTCTCTCCGCCACCCAGCGGTTGCTCGATCGCACATCGCGGCCCGCCGAGGTCGCAACGCTTCTCGTCCTGAGTGGGCAGGCGGCAGCTCGGCTCGGACGACTCGACGAGGCGCGTTCGTTTTTCCGTCGAGCGAGCCACGAAGACCCCGGCGATGCCGTCGCGTGGGCGCTGATGGCCGACGTCTGCCGGCGAGCGGGCGACGCCCGGGGCGCCGCGGAGGCGAGCGAGGCGGTGGCGCGCTGCGCGCCGGACCGCGGCCATCAGCTCCAGGCTTGGGGCGAAGCCGCCCACATTTGGGAGGAGCTCGGCGACGACGCGGACCAAGAGCGCGCGATCATCGCGTTCGAGGCGGCCGCGGCGATCGACATCACCTATCAAGACGTCTTCGATCGCCTCTCTCTTCTCTACGCCTCCCGCAAGAAACATGGCGAGCTGGCGAGCCTGCTCGAGCGGCGCGTGAGCGTCGTCGACGACGCCGAACAGCGCTCGGCGATGCAGGTGCGGCGCGGTCGAGTCCTCCTCGACGCCGGCGACCTGCCCCGTGCGCGGCAGGCCTTCGAATCGGCCCTCCACGAGCGGCCCGAAGACCCCGTTGCCCTCTCGGCGCTGGCCGACCTGTGCCTCTCGCTGGAGGACTGGGAGGCCGCCGACCGCGCGTTGGTCCACCTGGCTCGCCTGCTGGGGTCGCCGGATGAGCAGCGCGCCGTCTATACGCGATTGGGTGACCTCTACACCCACCACTTGCTCAATCTTTCGCGCGCCGAGCTGGCGTTGAAGGAAGTGTTGAAGCGAGCACCCGACGATGTGGAGACGACGGAGAAGCTCGTCGAGGTCTACAAGCGCCAGAACGACGCCGCGCGCGCCACCGAACTTCAGCAGGAACTCATCGATCGGGCGCGATCCCAAGAGGAAAAGCGCAAACGCTTTCTCGAACTCGCGACGATTCACGAGTACACGGCCCACGACAATCGACGCACGGAGCAAACGCTGGAGGCCGCGCGCCGCGAGTTCCCTCAAGACGTCCGCGTATTGCGCGCGCTCGCCGAGTTTTACGTTCGCCACCACCAGGCTCCCGCGTTCAACATTTTGCTCGATCGCGCCGGCGGCGACGCACGGCGCGCGCTGGCGGCTGGCCGCGTGTCGCCAGCGCTCTTCGATATTCTCGCCGCTGTCTTCGAGCTCCGCGACAAGAAGGGCGCGGCGAGCGTCACTCGAGCCATGCTGGCCAGCCTCGACGGCCAGCCGGCCAAGATCGCGGGCGGTGGACACCGGGCGTTCGAGGCTGCGCTCGACGAGTGGCTCGCTCCGGAGGGGCTGCCGACTTCACTGCGCACGCTCCTCGCAAGGACCGGCGACGCCCTCGACCATGTCACCCAGGTCGACTTGCGGGCGCTGAAGGCGAGTGCCTTGCCGGCCGAAGCGCCTCTGGCGCAGTTTGCGTCCGGGATCGGATTCGCCATCGGCCTGGGCGCGATCCAATTGCTCGTATCGCCGAAGCTGGGCTCGGTGTGTATCCCCGTAGGATCGTCGCCACCGCTCCTCGTCGTCGGAGAATCTCTGGTCGGCGACGAACGCTTGGGACCCTTTCTCGTCGTTCGCGCGATCAAGCTCGTGCAAGCGAAAGCCTCGGTTCTCGCCCGTGCCACTCCGGCCGACCTCGCTGTTCTCGTGTCGGCTTGGCTCAAGTGCTTCAATCCGACCTGGCAGCCGCAAGGGGTCAACCTTGCCCTCGTCAACGCGGTCGGCGGGCGTCTCCAGGCAGCGCTGGCACGGAACCTCGATCGAGACCTCGCCCCGTTGGCGCTGGAAGCGGCGGCGGCGATCGGGACCCAGGCAGGGGCGCTCGGCGCGCTCGCGGCTGCGTGGGCCGACCGCGTCGCCCTGCTTTTCCTCGGCGACCCGAATGTGGCGCTGGACGCGATCGCCGCCGCGGGCGGCGGAGGAGAGACTCCGCTCGAACCGAAAGAGCGGGCTGCGTGGATCGCTCGCACTCCGGAAGCGCGCGACCTCATCGCGTTCGCGGTCACCGACGCGTTCGCGGAGGCGCGCACACGAATCGGCGCAGACGGCTGAATCGCGGTTCTCGAATGGGCAGTGTGACCGGAGCGTCACGGGAGATTTGCGTGTTGGCGCGGAGGGCGAGCTTGCGGGGAGGGCCGCCGAAAGCTAAGTGTCCGCACTTCCCGCATGAGCAGTGCCATCTCGCCGCCCCCCGCCCGCCACCTTCGCAACGTCGCTATCGTGGCCCACGTCGACCACGGAAAGACCACGTTGGTCGACCACATGCTCCGGCAGGCCGGCACGTTCCGCCTCAACGAGGTCCTCCAAGAGCGAGTGATGGACTCCAATGATCTCGAGCGAGAGCGCGGGATCACGATTCTTGCGAAGAACACCAGCGTCCGGTGGCGCACCGCCGACGGGACGATCACGAAGATCAACGTCATCGACACACCCGGCCACGCCGACTTCGGGGGTGAGGTCGAGCGCATCATGCTGATGGCAGACGGCGCCTTGCTGCTCGTCGACGCGGCCGAGGGGCCGCTGCCGCAGACCCGCTTCGTGCTGCGCAAGTGCCTCGAGCTCGGCTATCCGGTCATCGTCGTCATCAACAAGATCGACCGCTCGGACGCCCGACCCGAGGAGGTACACGAGGAGATATTCGATCTCTTCTGCGACCTCGACGCGTCCGACGCCCAGCTCGACTTTCCGGTCCTCTACGCGATCGGACGCGACGGGATCGCGAAGCGAACGCTGGACGACCCATCCACCACCCTCGCGCCCCTCTTCGAGACGATCCTCGCCAAGATTCAACCGGCCCCCGGCGACGCGAGCGCACCGCTTCAGATCCTGGTCAGCAACATCGAGTACGACGACTACGTCGGACGGCTCGCAATCGGCCGCATCGTGTCCGGCACCGTGCGCCACAATCAGCCCATCGGCATCCTCAAAGACGGGCGTCGCATCAAGAGCAGCGTCAAGGCGCTCTCGACCTTCGAGGGACTGAAGCGCACCCCTGCACCCGAGGCAGCCGCCGGAGAGATCGTGGCGATTGCGGGCATCGAAGAGGTCGACGTCGGCGACACGATCGTCGACCAGGACCCGGGTTGGGAGTCTCGAGCGCTGCCGCGTATCCACGTCGAACAACCGACGCTCAAGATGCGCGTCGGCGTGAACACCTCCCCGCTCGCCGGAAAATCGAAGTCCACGAAGTTCTTGACCAGTCGCCACCTGCGCGAGCGGCTCCAGCGCGAGACCACCAAAAACCTCGCCATCCGCGTGGAAGACAGCGACTCCCCCGACACGTTCATCGTGCTCGGCCGCGGCGAGCTGCAGCTCGCGATTCTCGTCGAGACGATGCGACGCGAAGGCTACGAGCTACAGCTCGGCAACCCGGAAGTCGTAACGAAAACGGTGGACGGCGCGATTTGCGAGCCCATGGAGCTCGTGATGGTGGACGTCCCCGAGCAATTCATCGGAATCGTCACCGAGCGCCTCGGCGAACGACGCGGCCGAATGATGAAGATGGCCAATCACGGCTTCGGGCGGGCGCGTCTCGAGTACCGTGTTCCCAGCCGGGGCATGATCGGGTTTCGAGGGGAGATTCTCACCGCGACGCGCGGCACGGCACTTCTCAACTCGATGTTCGATGGCTGGGAGCCCTGGGGCGGACCCATGATGAAGCGGGCGACGGGCGCCATCGTCTCCGACCGAGCGGGTGTGGCGACGCCCTACGCCCTCAATCATCTCCAAGCGCGCGGCAGCTTCTTCATCGCGCCGGGAAGCGTCGTCTACGAAGGCATGATCGCCGGAGAGCACAACCGCCCGAGCGACACGGACGTGAACGTCATCAAAGAGAAGAAGCTCTCGAACATGCGCAACCACGGCAAAGACGAGAACGTAGCGCTCGCCCCGCCGCGCGTGCTCACCATCGAGACGGCGATGGAGTGGATCGACGTCGACGAGTTGGTCGAAGTGACGCCGGACGCCGTTCGCGTGAGAAAGGCGATCCTCGAGATCAACAAGCGTCCCCGGCGAACCGAGGCGATCGAAGATGCGCAGGAGGTCGGTGACTCGGCGTGAGTGCGGGCCGCGGCGTCGCTCGTCGGTCGCGCGTGCGTCGGCCGCCACGGCGCTGGCCGCGTCCCTCGTAACGCCGATCGCTATCGCGTCCTCTTCAGCCGACGAACTCGTGCGGCAGGCGCGAGCGCACGAGGCCGAGCACGACGACGACGTCGCCGTTCGCCGCTACATGGAAGCACTCGCGATCGAGCCTGGAAACGCAGCGGCGTGGCTGGGTCTCGGGGCATTGCGGATGAAGATCGGAGAAGCCGCCGAAGCGGAGCGCGTGTACTCGTCGGCTCTCGATCGCGTCCCTTCGCTCCAAGCCGCCCTCGAGGGTCGAGCCCGCGCGCGGTGGGCCATGGGCCGACACGACGCCGCGGAGGCCGACCTTTGCGCCCTTGCGACGATGCGGACGGCGCAGGCGAGCGTCCCCGCGCTCCTCGAGCTCGCGGAATGGTACGCCGCCGACGGACGGGCCCCTGCCGCGCTCGCCGTCTGGCGGCGACTGCGCGCTCTCGCCGTGGAGCGCTCCGACGGGCCATCGGAACTCGTCGCCGGGCGGATGGTGCGCGCCCTCGTGATTCTCGTGGACGGCGCCGACCCGGCCTCGTCGCCCTTGGAACCCGCGGGTGCGACGCGACACGCGCTGGCCGCAATCGCACGGCGGGGTGGGTAGGCGACGGTCTTCAGCTTGTCGAGAAGGCGGCGACGCCGAAGCCGCCGACCACCCACATCACGCCGCGTGCCTCGTCGCGCGCGATGGCCACGATCCGGCCGTCCGACTCGGGATCGGATTGGGCCGCACCGATGCGAGCAACGACGAACGCGCCGCCCGACGCGTCGAGGCGAACCAGCGTAGTCGTGTCGTCGGAGTCCGAATACGTACTGACGACGAGGGTTCCGGCGGTATCGACGAAGGACAGCGCCGTGATCCGCCCTTCCCACGCGAAGAGCTTCGAGGCATCGCCGGTCGTCCGCCGGACGACGCCCCCTTGCCGGGCGGCGTACGCGAGGTGCGGCCCGTGCACGGCAAACAGGGCCGGAGACTCGGCCTCCGGCATATCGATCGCGTCCCGTCGGATGGGCTTTCCTCCCGGCAGGTGAATGACGGCGGTCGGCCTCGCCGCGTCGTCGACCACGAGGACAGCCGCGACCGGCACGCCGTCGGCCGTGTCGCATGCGATCGCCGCGGCAATTCCCGGGAGGGGGCACCGCTCGAGACACGGCCGGGCGCCCTTGCCCTGGGCGTGAAGGCCAAGCGTGAGGAGCCCTCCGGCGCGCGTCCGGACCCAGAGTCGGCCGGAAGCGAAGACCGCGTCGCTCGCGGCGACGCCCTCACTCAGCGGTCCGGCGATCGCCGCAAAAGACTTCCCCGCGTCGGTCGACGTCACGAATCCGCCCCCCCGCAAAATCGCCGCCACGACCTGCTTGTCGACCGCGAGCGCGCACACCTCGGAGGCGGCGAGTCCCTCGGCGGCCAGTCGCTCGCAGGACCCCTCGAGATCGACGCGCACGAGCTCGGCCACCCCAGCGTCGGAGCGCCCGACAACCAGGGCGCCCCGGCCGGCGCAAGCTACAGCCGTAGCCGCCACAAGCGCAACGGGCGCACCCACGCGCGGCCAGGGCTGCGCAGCCCACGGGAGACCGAGCGGCTCCTCCGACCCGAAAGTCCCGTCGATGAGCGCGGAGTCCTCGAGCTCGCCTTCATCGTCCGCGTCGAGCGCCGGCAAGTCCGACTCGCGCAGCTCCTCGTCCGAGTCGACCGGTCCTTCGTCCCCTGCGTCCAGTCCTCCGTGCTCGGGAGCATCTCCGAAGCCGAGGTCCTCCTCGTCACCGAGACGAGGATCGTCGTCGACTTCTCGCGTGCCCTCCGCGGGCTCGTCCAGCGCCGGATCTTCGTCGCCGAGGTCGGCGACCGACGCGTCTCCGGTATCGGCATCCTCGGCTTCGCCGGCCTCGCCGAGCCAACCACCCTCGGCGTCGTCCAATTCGAGGTCATCCGTATCGAGCGGGTCGTCCTCCCCGGTCGCGTCGTCGAGCGTGGCGTCGTCTTCCGCCCCGTCCACGAGATCGCCGTAGTCTTCGTCGGCCTCCGGCTGATCGCGCGAGTCTCCGTCGAGGGGTGGCAGCTCCTCGAGCTCGTCCTCCTCTCGAATGTCCTCTTTGGTCATTCCCGTGCGGGTCCCGCTCGCGAGTCCTAGGCCAGTCACTACTGGTCGGCGCGTGGTTGTCAAACTGCGAAGACACGCCCGAGCCAGCCCGCCGCCACTGCGCCGCAACGCGAGGACGTGGCGAGCGTGCGAGAAAGACGCATGGGGAGGCTGGGCAGAAATTGGGATTGTGCTAAGGCAGCTTGCGCTGCACACACGGTAGTACCGAAATGCATCGGAGACGCGCCTGTGCCGCGCACATCCGGCAGAGTAAGGCAACATGCGTAGTGGAGTGGGTGTCATGTCGACGCGAGAGCAGACGAGGCGTGACCTCAAGGAATTGGCAAGGCTCGCGGCAGCCATGCCGAGGGAGTCGTCCTCGTCCTCCGATCGGCCGAGCCGAGCTCCCGGCGCCTCGCGCATCACGGTTCCTCCCACGGTCGCTTCGGTACCTCCGCCACCCGTGTTTCCGCGCCCCCCGAGGGCGTTTTCCGTCTCGGGTCCGCCTCCCGCTCGGTCGATAGCGTCGACGTTCGACTCCGCGTTCTCGGCGGCAAAAGAGAGCCTTCGACTTCGCGCCGGCGTGCTGCTGGGCGCAGGAATCGTCGCTGCAATGGTCGGCGGTCTTGCCCTGGGTAAGTCGCTCTCGTCCCAGACGGGCGCGGGATCGGCGAACGCACCGCTCACCCCCGACACCATTGTCATCTCGGGTCCGGCCGGCACCCCACCGCCTGGGCCCGTTTCCTCCGGGATGCCACCGGCCCCCGCGCCAAACTCGGCCGTCGTTTCCCCGGCCGCGAGCGTGCTCGAAGTCTGCGCCCCAGTCGCAACGTTTCGCGCACCACGACCGAATCATCACGCCGAGACAAAAGTGGCTCCCAAGCCGAGCGCGAACTCCACAGCGATGAGCGGCGCTCCGACGACGAAGGGGCTCGGGCCCAAGACGCACGACTCGCTCGACGACCTGATCCGCAAAGCAGCCAGCAATTAGCGGCTCCGGCTCCCTCCTTGTAATCGCCGGGAACGAAGACACCGTAACGGCCCGCCAATCGGGCTCTCAATCCCGACCTGCTCTCGTTCCAGCTTCCCACCGGCTCGGGCACGGGCCGCCGCCGGCCGAAGCTATCGCTGCGCCGTGGTCGGCACGCGCTGAGGCGAGAACCCCGGCGGACCGCTGCCTGCAGCGCGCTCGACGGACCGCCGGACCCCACGACCCGCGCGCCTCCAGCATGTCAGAGTTGCGACGCCCTGTGAAAAGTACGACGCCGGCGTCAGGGGGAGAACGCGGTTTGCGTCGACTTGCCACGGCGATCCATCGGCGGCACGCCTTGTGCTTATGCTTGACGCAGGGCGAGCCGGCGATGACACAGAAGACGCATTTGTGGCTTCGGATTCTTGGGGTGGTGATCATCCTCGCCCTCGAGTTCGGCCCGCGGGTCCTGTCCAGCAGCCCCGTCCCCCGCGCGAGGCTAGCGGCCGCCACCACCAACCTACGTTAGCGCGCGCCAGCAAAGACGGCCGCGCAAGCCCATCGGTTTCGCGAGACCAGCGCGTACGAGTAACCAGGGCTTTCGGAGGCTCAGCGGCTTCAGCGAGACCAAGCGCAAGCCAACTACGGCCGCGGAAGCCTAGTGATTTTCGTCGAGACCAAGCGCTGACGCTGGCGGTGGTGAGGAGCCGTACACCAGTACGGCGACGAATCCCGCCAGCGTCAGCGCGCAGGTATCGACGAAAAGCACTAGGCTTCCGCAGCGCATGCGCTTGCTGCTCCTCTCCCGAAACGCAACTCTCTACTCCACCAGCCGACTCGTCCTTGCCGCCCGCGCCCGCGGGCACGAGGTGTCGGTCATCGATCCGCTGGATTTGCGCGTGGTCATCTCGCGAGGTCGTCCCTCCCTCTACCTCGGCGCAGACGCCGCCCCGCACACCGATCTCGTTCTACCGCGCATCGGCGCTTCGATCACGAACTACGGCCTCGCCGTCGTGCGCCAGTTCGATCTCATGGGCGTGCCGGTCGTCAACACGGCGCTCGCCATCGCGCGGTCGCGCGACAAGCTGCGCGCCATGCAGCTCCTCACGAAAAAAAACATCGATGTCCCCGTGACCGTGTACGCGCGCACTCCGGAGGCGATCGACCAAGCGCTCGCGCAGGTCGGCGGAGCGCCTTGCATCGTCAAGCTCCAGCAGGGAGCGCAGGGGATTGGGACGATGATCGCCGAGACGCCGCAGGCGGTGACCTCGCTCCTCGAGACGCTCTGGGCGATGGGGCAAGACATCATCTTGCAGCAGTACATCGCCGAAGCGACCGGACGCGATTTGCGAGTCATCGTGGTCGGCGGCCGCGTCGTCGCGGCGATGCGGCGCCAGGCGAAGGCAGGCGAGTTCCGATCCAATCTCCACCGCGGAGGACGGGGCGTCGCGGCGCCGCTCGAAGAACGGTATCGGCGCGTGGCTATCGCAGCGACCCGCGTGATGGGCCTGGAGGTGGCCGGAGTCGATATGCTCGAAACGCGCGAGGGGCCCAAGATCCTCGAGATCAACAGTTCGCCCGGCCTCGAGGGTATCGAGCGCGCGAGCGGCGTCGACGTCGCGGGTGCAATCATCGCGCACGCCGAGCGCTATCTCGCTCGGCGCAAGAATCGAAAACGTACGACACTCGACGAAGAACGCCGCCTCTCTCGGATTCGCGAGTGGGCACCGGCGGTCGCTCGGAGGCGAGCGGGGATCCCCGGACCAGGATGAGCAACGGTGGACGAGGTCTACGGAGCGGGCGCGCGAACCGCCGCGGCATTCCACGTCCCGAGGCCTCGAGGCGACGCTCCCATGAGTCCATCAACGAGCTTGCGAACTCCCGCCGTAGACGTTTATTCGACACGTAGCGATGGCGCGGCCGAAGAAGCTAGGGCTCTTGCCGCTCGTCGCCTCGACGTTCTTCATGGTCTCGGGCGGCGCCTACGGTCTCGAAGACCTGGTCGCATGCGGCTACTTCGTGGCGTTCTGCGCGCTCTTGCTCGTTCCGCTGCTCTGGAGCGTGCCGACGGTGCTCATGGTCGGCGAGCTCGCCAGCGCCTTGCCCAAGGAGGGGGGCTACTACGCCTGGGTCCAGCGCGCTCTCGGACCTTTTTGGGGGTTTCAGGAGGCGTGGCTTTCGCTGGTGGCGAGCTTCTTCGACATGGCGATTTATCCGACGCTCTTCACCCTCTATCTGGGCTATCTCCTCCCGTCCGTGGCTTCGGGCGCCGGCGCGGTGTTCGCGGGCGCCCTCGTGATTGCGGCCTGCGCCGCTTGGAACATGCGTGGCGCCGCGGCGGTGGGCGTCGGATCAGTTGCCCTCGGCGTGGCGCTTCTCGTTCCGTTCGTCGCCTTCGGGATCTGCGCCCTCGCTCACGCGCCGGCTGCGATCGCCATCCGGTCGCCTCCGCATTCGCCGCCCGCGCTCCTCGCCGGTCTTCTTGTCGCGATGTGGAATTACATGGGTTGGGACAACGCGTCGACCATCGCCGCGGAGGTCGATCGGCCCGCGAGCACCTACCCGCGCGCCGTGTTCGCGGCCCTCGGCCTGGTTGTATTGACCTACCTTTTCCCGGTCTTGGCAGCGAAGGCGGCGGGGCTCGATCCGACCGGGTGGACGACCGGGTCGTGGGTGACCGCCGCGCACGAAGTGGGCGGCCCCGGACTGGGGCTTGCCGTGATCGCGGGCGGCATGGTCTGCGGAGCCGGAATGTTCAACGCGCTCTTGCTTTCGTACTCGCGGCTCCCCGTGGTCCTCGCGGAGGACGGGTATCTCCCGAGGTGGCTCGCGCGCCGCAATCCGAAGAACGACGCGCCTTGGGCATCCATCGTGGCCTGCTCAGTCGCGTACGCGGCCTGCGTCGGGATCGGATTCATTCGACTCGTCGAGCTCGACGTCTTGCTCTACGGCGCGAGCCTGACGCTCGAATTCGGCGCGCTCGTGACGCTGCGCGTCCGCGAGCCGGAGCTTGCTCGTCCCTTTCGCATTCCAGGGGGCGTCGTCTCCGCCGGAGCGCTGGCCGTCGCGCCCATATGGCTCTTGGGCCTCGCCCTCTGGAGCTGCCGAGACGAGAAACTGGGCCCGGTTCCGTCCTTGGCGTTCGGAGCGTTTCTCATGGGCCTCGGTCCGGTGGTCTATGCGCTTCGTCGAAAGGGCTTCACTCCCGAGCCCTCGCCGCCCCATCCCCCCGCTCCGTGAGAGCGGTTACAGCCTCCCGGCTGGACGCGGATTCGATGCCCATCCGCGAGCAACCCCCTTTTTCCGCAGCGCAGCCGCGAGCACGGCGCCAAGGTGCTACAACCCCCCGCCGAGCGCCTCGATGACCTCCGTACCTGCACCGCAGCCCCATCGGCAGGGCTATTTCGGCCCCTTCGGCGGTCGCTTCGTCGCCGAGACGCTCGTCCCCGCGCTGGACGAGCTGAGGCACGCGCTCGACACGGTCGTTCGCGCCGAGCCCTTCCAGCGTGAATGGCGCACACTGCTCGCGGACTACGTTGGCCGCCCTACCCCGCTCGGCGAAGCCAAGCGCCTCGCGCGCGCCATCGACCCCGACGGGCGACTCATCAGCCGTCTGTGGCTCAAACGCGAAGACCTGTGCCACACCGGCGCTCACAAGATCAACAACGCCCTCGGGCAGGTGCTCCTCGCGAAGAAGATGGGCAAAACCCGCGTCATCGCCGAAACGGGCGCCGGCCAGCACGGAGTCGCCACGGCGACCGCGTGTGCGCTTTTCGGCCTTCCGTGCGACGTCTACATGGGCTCCGAAGACGTCGCCCGGCAAGCCCCGAACGTCGGCCGCATGCGCCTCCTCGGAGCGAACGTTCTCCCCGTCGAAAGTGGATCGCGCACCCTCAAAGACGCGCTCAACGAAGCGATGCGCGACTGGGTCACCAACGTCCGCACGACGTATTATTGCCTGGGGACCGCCGCAGGCCCGGATCCGTATCCCGAGCTCGTCGCCCTTTTGCAAAGCGTCATCGGCGACGAGGCGCGCGCGCAGCTTCTCCGAGCCGCCGGCGAGCTTCCCGACGCCGCAATCGCCTGCATCGGCGGCGGGTCGAACGCGATCGGAATGTTCGGCGCCTTCCTGAAGGACCCGGGCGTCGCACTCTTCGGCGTCGAAGCTGCAGGCGAAGGCGTCTCCACCGGGCGACACGCCGCGACCCTCGGCGCGGGCCGCGTGGGCGTGCTCCACGGCTCGAAGAGCTACGTGCTTTGCGACGACAGCGGCCAGATTTTGGAAGCGCACTCGATCAGCGCAGGGCTCGACTATCCCGGGGTCGGTCCTCAGCACGCGTGGCTGAAAGAGAGCGGGCGAGCCCGGTACGTGTCGGCCACCGACGATGAGGCTCTGGCCGCGGTGCTCCTCGTCGCCCGAAGCGAAGGGATTGTTCCCGCACTCGAATCCGCTCACGCCTTCGCGCGCGTGGGCGACATCGCGCGGGACCTCACCCGCGAGCGAGGTCGGCCGGTGTCGGTAGCCGTTTGCCTCTCCGGACGCGGCGACAAAGACCTTTCGACGCTCTTGGCTAGGCTCGTGCCCCCCGAGGGCGACGACAAACGATGAATCGCATCGGAGCGACCTTCGCGCGCGGCAGGCGCAAAGCTCTCGTCGCCTATTTGTGCGTCGGAGACCCCAGCGTCGAAGAGAGCATCGATCTCGCGCGCGCGTGCGTTCGAGCGGGCGCCGACGTTCTCGAGTTGGGTGTCCCCTTCAGCGACCCCACCGCCGACGGGCCGGCGATCCAACGGGCGAGCCAGCGCGCGCTGGCCGCCGGCGGCGGGTTCGGCGCGACGCTGCGGGCAGCACGCGCTTTGCGCGCGGTCGAGCCCCACGTCGGGATCGTCGTTTTCGGCTATTACAATCCGATCTTCGTCCGCGGTGAGGCCCGCGCCGCGAGCGAAGCCTCGGACGCCGGCGTCGATGCGCTGCTCGTGGTCGACCTTCCCGTCGACGAGAGCGCGCCTCTGCGACGGGCCTGCAAGAGCCACGGACTGGGTGTCGTCCCGCTGCTCGCGCCGACGAGCTGCGCGGAGAGCAGCGCCGCTGTCAAAGATGCAGCCGCGGGCGGAACCGTCCCGTTCGTCTACTACGTGAGCGTCACGGGGGTCACCGGGACCGGTGCGATCGACGCGCGCGGCGCCGGGGCTCAAGCGGCGAGGCTCCGCGAAGAGCTCGGCCTCCCCGTCGTCGTGGGGTTCGGGATCGATACGCAAGACAAAGCCCGAGCTGCAGCGGCGGGGACCGACGGCGTTGTGGTCGGCTCGGCCATCGTGCGCGCCATCGAGAACGGGAAGACGGCCGAGCTGCGAAAAGAGGCGGTCGAGCACCTCGTGCGTGCACTCCGCGCCGGAATCGACGAAGCGGCGAGGTAGGCGGGGGCCGTCTCCGCGCTATTCTTCTCCCCCCGACCCCCCCACCCGTCATGCTGCTCCTCTGTATCTCGGACATTCACGGCCACCTCGACGCGCTCCGCGCCATTCTCGCAACGGCCGAACGGCGGAGCTTTCACAAGATACTCGTCGCCGGCGACATCGTGTTCCCAGGACCCGAGCCGCTCGAGACCTGGCGCCGCCTCACCGCGGCCGGGGCCACCATGGTCCAAGGGCTCACCGACCGCGCGGTCGTCACTCTGGATCCGGGCGCCCTTCGGCCGCGCAGCGACCACGAACGCGAACGGATCGACCGCATGCGCGTGACTCGCGAAATGCTGGGAGAGCTCATCTTGCAACGAATCCGGCGCTTGCCAACGCACGCGCGCGTTCCCCTCGAGGACGGCGGGGAGCTACTTCTCGTGCACGGCTCTCCCGCCGACCCGGCAGAAGAGCTCACCCATGACATGACCGACGACGAGATCAATGCGCTGCTCGGAGACGACCCCGCCGACCTCGTCGTGTGCGGCTCCAGCCACGTCCCGTTCGACCGAATGGTGGGCGGAGCGCGCATCGTCAACGTCGGGAGCGTCGGCGAAGCGCCGGCTGCCGGCGCCCACATCGCGCACGCCACGTGGATCGAGTCGACCCCGCGCGGCATCCACGTCGAGCAGATCGTCGTCCCGCTCGACGACCGGGCCCCCGCCGAAGCGCGGGTTTGAACGCCAAAGACGGAGCGGCGAACAGCGTTGCTGTCGGTCGCGGACCCATGTAAAAAGTGGGCCTGACGGCGCTCCCCCTGCCACGATCCAGATGGTGAACGGCCCTGGGATTGCGAAAGCACGCGAACTGCCGCTCTTCGTTGCGCGGAAAACGCTGCTCGTGCGCGTGTCGGACGCCCGCTGGCGCGAACTCTTCGAAGGCGCCGACGCGATCAGCGAAGGCGGCGTCCGCGCCGAAACGCACGGGCGCGTCTGGTACGGTTCGACCAGCCTCATTTTGCCAACGCGCGGCATGGGGGACCACGCCCTTCTCTTTGCGTTGGCCGCCCGCGATCTCAATGTCCGCGTGCGCGCCATGCGTGCGGCCCAGCGGGAGGCGTCGCTGCGGGCCCCGTCGCGGCTCGGACGAATTTCCTGTGAGATTCGCGTGACCGAAGACCCCCGCGGAGTGAGGATTGACGTCGACGTGCAGGCGCCGTTGATAGAGAGCCGCGCAAGCCGAAGAGCCCTGCCCTAGCGACATCGCCCACCATGCCCACCAGCACCGACGGAACCGCCCGGCGCAACAAGCGCAAGCGACGCAAACGCGAAAACGTCATCCACGTCGCATTTGGAAATGGAGGAGGTCGCGTCCTCGACGCGCACCGCGTGCCAGATACGCCGACACCGACGGTACCGCCGCCGCGTGACAGTCGCGAGCCCGTGACCGACATGTTTACGCGCGGTGAAGTCGCCAAGTTGCTCGGGGTCTCTGCGGCCCGGCTGCGGTCCCTCGACCGAGCCAAGATCGTGTCACCGTCCGGCCAGCGCGGGCGGCAGCGCGCATACACGTTCCACGATTTGATCGCCCTGCGCGCCACGCGTGAACTCTTGGCGCACCGGATTCGCTTGCGCGACGTCGCCGAGGCCATTGGCGTGCTGCGTCAAGTCCTCCCGCGCGTCACGCGCCCCCTCCAGGAACTGCGAATCGTCGGCGACGGGCGGCGAGTCGTCGTGCGCGCCGAGGAAGGAAGCTTCGAGCCCCTGACCGGTCAGATGGTACTGGATTTCCAGGTGCAAGCGCTGCGCGATGACGTGGTGCGCATCCTGCGCCCGGAATCGAGCCCCGCGCGCGCGAGAACGGCCTACGAAATGTACGTGCAGGCGAGCACGCTCGACGAGGATCCGGCGACGTACGACAAGGCGGAGGAGCTCTATCAGCGCGCGGTTCGGCTCGATCCGTCGCTGGCAATCGCCCACACGAATCTCGGGAACATCCGCTTTCGCCGCGGCGACGACGTCGGCGCGGAAGCGCTCTACCGCCTCGCGATCGAAGTCGACCCGCAGCAGCCGGAGGCGCACTACAATCTCGGTTACGTGATGCTCGAGCGCGGCGACGCCCGCAGCGCCACCGTGCACTTCGAGCGGGCGCTGGCCGGCGATCCGCGGTTCGCGGATGCGCACTTCAATTTGGCGATGGCCTGGGAGCGCCTCGGCGAACGCGTGCTCGCGCGCCCGCACTGGAAGAAGTATTTGGAGTTGGAGCCGAGCGGAACTTGGGCCGACGTCGCGAGGGAGCATCTTTAGCGAGACGGCGACCGGCCCCGCGCGCGCGCTTGGGCGGGGTTACGTCGTGCCGAAAAGAAAGACCGCAGCCCACAAATCGAACGAACGCCGCGCCTCGCGCGCTCGCCGCGGCCTTCTGCTCGCCGGACGCCCGCCCGTAGGATCCGGCAGCCCGTGGACGCAAGACGCGCAGTGATCTCGCCTTCGCGGACGCGCGAGGCGCCGTTCGGGATTTGCAGGCCCGCCCGTCTTGCTGCACGATGGCCATCCATGTCGGACCATGCCTTGCCTTCGCGATTGGACGCGCGAACGGGAATGGCGAGCCTCGTTCTCGGCACCGTACTCGCCGTCGCCTCGTCATCGCTCGCCGCCTGCCGCACCGTCCACACGCCCCCCGCTCCGGAGGCACCGCCGGCGACGAGCGAGACGGCAACTCCGCAACCGGTGGCTGACAAGCCGGCGACCGCCTCGACGCCCGCTCCCCACGAGGCGCCCCCGCCTCCCGAGGAGCCTCTGCTCGAATTGCCGCGCGGCGGGCGAACCATCTTCCCGGATCACCGGCTGGTCGGATACTGCGGCACGCCGGGCGCGCCGGCGCTCGGAGAGCTCCAGGGGAATCTACACGCCAAGGCCAAACAGCTCGAGACGCGGGCGGCCGGGTTCGCTCAGAGCCGAAAGATTCTCCCAGTGTTCGAGCTCATCGCGGTTGTCGTCCAGGGCGGACCCGGCGCAGACGGAAAATGGCGCCGTCGCGTCGAGGACTCGGTGGTCGACGATTACCTTCGCGTGGCGCGCGAAACGAAGGCGCTGCTCCTTCTCAACATCCAGCCGGGGCAATCGGACTTTTTAACCGAGGTGAAGACGTTCGACAAGTACCTGCGGGAGCCCGACGTCGGCGTCGCGCTCGATCCGGAGTGGGCGATGAAGCCCAAACAAAGGCCGGGCCAATTCTGGGGACAGACGACGGGAGCCGCTCTGAACGACGTCGGCGCCTATTTGTCGGAAATCGTGAAGCAGTACCACTTGCCGGAGAAGGTGCTCGTGTTCCACCAAGTCGTCCGGGAGGTCGTCAAAGACGAGTCAACGATGACGACGTTCCCGGGAATCGCGATCATCAAGAGCGTCGACGGCCTCGGGCCCGTTCACTCCAAGATCGTCACATACGGGAGCCTGATGGGAAAGACCGTCGCCGGCGTCCACGCGGGCTTCAAGCTGTTCTTCGACGAAGACACGCGCAACGGGAGCCGGCTGATGACGGCGAAAGAGGTCTTGGCTCTCTCGCCCCAGCCCGAATATGTGATGTACGAGTAGCTCGCGCGGGCCCGACTCCTCGCCGATGCGCTGCCATGAAAGATCCGCAGCCCCGACCGACGAACGCACAGCCACCGCTCGACGCCGACTCGCCGAGGGTCACGGACCCCGAGACGACGGCCGCTGGCTGGCTGACGGCCCACGTATCGACCAAGCTCCATCGCGGGCACTTGGTCACGGGTCGAACCAGTCTCATTCTTCCTTGCCTCGGCCGCACCGAGGAGGACGAGACCGCGCACGGACCACAGTCCGACGGGAGCCATACGCCGACGTCGAAGTCGCTCGTCATCACCGTGAGGAAGCGGCTCTGAGAGGGCTGGCGGTTCTGGGGGTCTTTTCCGCGTTCGGCGCGCTCGCTTCCGATGCTCCAGGCGCGAACGCCGACCCGTCGTCGCAGGTGCGGCTGGTCTGGGTCCTCGGCGAACGAACGCAGGGTTGCGGTGATCGCGCGACGATCGCCAGGCGGGTGGTCGAACGCTTGGGCCGAGACGTCTTCTCCGAGTCCGCCTCGCGGAGCATCGAGGGCGTGGTCCAGCACGAAGGGGATCGCTGGGACGCTCATCTCTACGTCCGCGAAAGCAACGGCAGCCTGTTCGGCTCCCGGTATCTCACGAGCACGGCGCCGGATTGCACGGCGCTCGACGCCGCGGCGACGCTTGCGATCGCCCTGGCGATCGATCCAGAGGCGGCCGCCCGCCCCGTCGCCGTGAGCACGGCGGCGACGACGGCGCCCATTGCGATGCCGGAAGCGCCGACAACACCCGCGGGCGCCGCAGCATCCCCGTCGGTCCTGGCACCGCCGCCGGCGCCCGAGGAGAGCGCGGCGACCGCTTCCACGCGGCCCGCACTCGCAACCCCGGGAACGCGACCTGCGCCCCTCGCCCCTCGCCCCTCGCCGGCGACATCGCGAAGCGGCTCGCTCGCCGCGACGGCACGGGCTCTCGTCGCCGGGGGGGTGCTGCCCGGAGTGGCCCCCGGCGCCGCACTGTCGGTCGAAGGTCCAGTCGACCGCCCGTTTCAAGCGACGGCGGGAGTTCTCTACTTGCCCGAAACGCGCACGCCCGCACGCGACTTTGGCTTCGGGCTGACCGCCGGCTGGCTGGGCGCGTGCGCGCAACCATGGGCAGACGACCGCGTCGCAGTCGCGTTCTGCGGCACCATTCTCGTCGGTGGGATTCATTCGGTCGTCTACACACTCGAGCCCACCAACCCGGGCGAGATCTTCTGGGCCAGCGCATCCGCGTCGTTCACGGCAAGGTTTCGCATCGCCGGGCCCTTCGTGGTCGAGGTGGGTGGTGAGGGCCTGGTTCCTTTCACCCCCTACCGGTTCGACGTGACGGGCCAAACCAGCCAGGCCTTCCGGGAGGAGTCGGTCGCCGGGTTCGGGTTCGTCGGCTTGGGCGTATCGATTCCGTGAAGGCGGGCGCCCCCGGCGGGCATCCATCGTCCGGGACCTTGTATTCTTCTTTGGAACGGATGCCGATTCGAGTCGAAGTCAGCCGACCCGACCAACTGGCCGATCGACTGGACGTGTCGTCCGTTCACGACGCGCACGCCGAGTTCGTCTGGCTGAGCCTCCAGCGCCTCGGGGTACGGGACGCCGACGCCGAGGACTTGCTGCAAGAGGTCTTCGTCGTCGTCCACAGGCGCCTTCGCTCGTTCGACGGTTCGTCGCGGATCACAACGTGGCTCTTCGGGATTTGCCTGCGCGTCGTCGCCGCGCATCGCCGCCGAGCGCACCGCCGGCACGAGGAGAGCGTCGCGCAGCTACCCGAAGGTGTCTCCCTGGAAGCGCGCAGTCCCGAGCAGATCGCCTCCGCTAGGGAAGACGAAGCGCACCTCCGGGCGATCCTCGACTTGATGGACCTCGAGAAGCGGGCGATCTTCGTGATGTTCGAGATCGACGAACTGAGTTGTGAGGCGATCGCCGACATGCTCTCGATTCCCCTCGGCACGGTGTACTCTCGGCTCCACGCCGCGCGAAAAGACTTCGATCGCGCGGTCGTTCGGCTCCGTGCCATCGAAGCTTCCGAGCTCGCCTCACGGCGTCGAGGTCGATCATGAGCGCTCCGGTACGCTTGCGAGACGACGAGTCGGTGCCGTCCGACCGGCGCGAGCTCCTCCGAAAGGCGTCCGGCTCACGCTTGCTCCCCAAGGACGTCCGCGCTCGGTCCGCGGCGCGAATCCATCGACTCCTTGTCCTGCCCGCGGCGGCCGGGCTGCTCTTGTGGATGAAGAGCGTCGCGGCGGCCGGCCTTTGTGTGCTCGGCGTGGTGGCGGCGGTGCACGCCGTCCCTGCTCTGACCCACTGGGTGGCCCCGGCTCCAAGCCCCCCTCCGGTCGCGCCGACCCCGTTTCGCCACCGCTCCGCCCTGGCGGGCGAAAGCAGCGATTCCGCCCGAACAGCAGACGTGGCCCCCGAGTCCGCTCCGATTCCAGCGACCGACACCCCGAAGGTCCCCGCTCCGCCGGAGCCAGCGCCGCCCCTTGGCGCAAAGAATCGCGCGACGCCCGGCCCGGGCGGGGGGGCCCACGCGGATCCCGTTCCCGTCGATTCGTTGGCGCGCGAGGCGGCGATGCTCGAACAAGCGCGCGCCGCGCTCGACCGCAACCCGAGCGCTGCCTTGGCGATCGCGAACCGACACGCGACGACATTCCCGGCAGGGAGCCTGGGCATCGAACGCGAGCTCGTGGCCGTGCAGGCTTTGCAGCGACTCGGGCGGTATGCCGAAGCCGGGACGCGCGGGTCGGGGCTTCTCGAGCAAGCGCGTGGCAGCATCTACGAAAAGCGTGTGAAAGCCCTGCTGGAGACGATCGCGTCCCCGTGATGGTCGCGCTCACTCGGCGGATTTGTCGAAGGTGGCTTTGGGGCAGCGGCATTCATGAGGCGATGGAGGTCGCGATCATGCGAAGAGTTCACCATTTGCTTTTGCTTTCGTTATTGGGTCTCGGTGGCCTGGCGGCCTGCGTGCCGGATACGTTCATCGCCACAGCCGCCGACGGCGGCAGCACCGGAGAGGGCTCGAGCAGCTCCGGCGGCTCGACGGGCTCCGGCGGCTCGGGAGGCTCGACGGGCTCCAGCTCGAGCTCCGGCACCTCCAGCGGTTCGGGCTCCGAAGAAGGCGGGACGGGCAGAACTGCGTGTACGGCGAACGGCGACTGCCCGACCAACGAAATCTGCGGCTTTCCCGAGAGCTCCGCGTGCGCGGCCACGGGCCAGTGCTTTCCAGCGCCGGCAGCGGTCTGCCAAGCGTATAGCGCCGGCTGCGCGTGCGACGGCACCGAGATCAACGTTGCTTGCACCGGCTTGCCCGCGGGTTACGCATCCAGCCCGCTCTTGCACGCAGGGCCGTGCACGGGCAGCGACGCCGGCCCGGCAAGAGACTCGGGAACCGATTCGGGAGGCGCCCATACCGCTTGCTCGACCAACGCCGACTGCGCACCGAACAACCTATGCGGATTCTTGGAGACCGCGGCTTGCACGGCGAAAGGCGCGTGCTTCCCGGCCGCGCTCGTGACGTGCGCGTCGTACGGCGCCGGATGCGCATGCGACGGGTCCGAGATCAATATCTCGTGCAACGGATTGCCGGCGGGTTACGGCACGAAGCCACTCCTTCACGCGGGTGCCTGCGCCGACGCCGGTCCGGCCAAAGACTCCGGGACCGTCTGCGCTTCCGCACTCGGCGGACACTGCGGCGGCAACATCGTCAACCCGTGCACCTGCCAGGCAGGCCTGGTCTGCACGCCGGGCGACGGCGGCGTACCGTTCGGCGACGTCGGCGGGACGTGCGAGCTGGCCGACGCGGGCGGCACGCACGCATCCTGCACGGCCAGCGCCGACTGCACGCCGAACGAGATCTGCGGCTTCCCGCAGAGTCAGGCCTGCGCGGCTCAAGGCGAATGCTTTCCAGCTCCGATGGTGACGTGTCAGGCGATCAGTTTTGGTTGCGCGTGCGACGGAACGGAAGTCAACACCGTATGCAACGGGCTCCCCGGCGGATACGAGACCAAGCCGCTCCTCCACACGGGCCCATGCGGCACCGTCGCCGACGCCTCGCTCGGCTGCACGGGTCCAGCTCCAAATTGCTTCGGGAACAACGATCAGCTCTGCTGCGGTCAAGACCCATCCGGAATCGCGACGTGCCAGAACGGCGCCTGGATGTGCGGGAGCGTCGCTGCGCCGGGATGCAACGGAAGCAAGTGCCTGCAGCTCGGAGGCGACGCCTCGGCGGACTGAGACCCTTCCTACGGCCGACGAGGGCTCGTACGATGGGCGTCCGCCATGGACCTCTTTCGTCTCGACGAAAAGACCGCCGTCGTCACCGGGGCCGGATCGGGCATCGGCCGAGCCATCGCCCAGGTCTTCGCGGACCACGGCGCCGCGGTGTGGGTGGTCGATCGCGACCACCCGGCGGCAGATTCGACGGTCGCTCAGATTCGCGCAGCAGGTGGGCGGGCGCAGGCGGCACACGCCGACGTCTCGTCGGAATCCGAGGTCGCGGCGCTCGCTCGGCAAACCGGCCCGGCCGACATTCTCGTTAACAACGCCGGCATCGGTCACGTCGGAACCCTGCTCGAAACGACCGCCGCGGACCTCGATCGGCTCTACGCGGTCAACGTGCGCGGCGTCTTCAACTGCTGCAAGGTCTTCGTCCCTGCCCTCCTCGCGCGCGGCCGGGGAAGCGTCATCCAAATCGCCTCGATCGGCGGAGTCGTCGCGGTCCGCGAGCGGCTCGCCTATACGACGACGAAGTTCGCCGTCGTCGGACTCACCAAGGCGCTGGCCCTCGACCACTCGCATACGGGCGTCCGATTCAATTGCATCTGTCCGGGCCGCGTCGAAACGCCATTCGTGCGGCAGCGCCTTGCGGAGTACCCGGACCCCGAGCTTGCTTACCGCGCGATGGCCTCCACGCAGCTCAACGGGCGCATGGCGAGGCCGGACGAAGTTGCCGCCGCGGCCCTCTACCTCGCCGCCGACGTATCTGCGATGGTCACCGGAAGCAATCTCCTGATCGACGGCGGGTGGAGCGCGGGAAAGTAGCCCACCCCCATCTTCCGCGGAGCAATGGATGGACATCCCCGGCATCATCGCGGAGCTCTCGGTTCTCGACATTCGCTTCCCGACCTCGCGCGAGCGACACGGTTCGGACGCGATGAATCCAGACCCGGACTATTCGGCGGCTTATGTGATTCTGAAGACGGACCGCGGCGACGGAATCGCTGGACACGGGCTCGCCTTCACCATCGGACGCGGAACGGAGGTCGTCGTCGCCGCCGTCCGCGCGCTCCGGCCACTGGTCGTCGGACGGCCCATCGCGGAGTTCGCGCAGGCGCCCGGCGCGTTCTCGAGGCGGCTCACGGGAGACAGTCAGCTCCGATGGCTCGGTCCCGAGAAGGGAGTCATCCACATGGCGACAGCTGCCGTGGTCAACGCCCTCTGGGACCTCTGGGCGAAACTGGCGCAGAGGCCACTCTGGAAGCTCCTGTCGGACCTCAGCCCATCGCAGATCGTAGAGCTCGTCGACTGGCGTTATCTGACCGACGCGCTCACCCCGGGAGAAGCGCGCCTCGCGTTGGACCGGCTCGCGCCCACGCGCCCGGCTCGGGAGCGCGCGTTGAAAGAAACCGGATACCCCGCCTACACGACGTCGGTGGGCTGGCTCGGGCACTCCGATGAAAAGGTCCGCGCGCTCTGTCGCGAAGCGATCGGCGCCGGATTCAGTCGATTCAAGATCAAAGTGGGCCAGAACCTGGACGACGACATGCGCCGTGCCGCAATCGTCCGCGAGGAGATCGGGCCGGAGCGGGCCCTCATGTTCGACGCCAACCAGCGCTGGGACGTTCCGCAGGCCATCGAATGGATGCAGTCGCTCGCCGTGCACCGGCCCTTGTGGATCGAAGAGCCGACCAGCCCCGACGACATCCTTGGCCATGCTGCCATCGCGCGCGCGATGGAGCCGCTGGGGATCGGCGTCGCGACCGGCGAACACTGCCCGAACCGGGTCGTCTTCAAACAGCTGATGCAAGCTCGGGCCATCGCGTTCTGTCAGATCGATTTCTGCCGTTTGGCGGGTGTGAACGAAGTCGTGGCGGTGTTGCTCTTGGCGGCTCACTTCGGGGTTCCGGTTTGCCCGCACGCCGGCGGGGTCGGCCTCTGCGAGTACGCTCCCCATGCATCGGTGTTCGACTACATCGCCGTGACCGGATTGCTCGAGAACAGGGTCATCGAGTATGTCGATCACCTCCACGAGCACTTCGTCGACCCGTGCGTGGTGCGCGGCGGAGCCTATGAAGTACCCCGGGCAGCGGGGACGAACATCACCATGAAGCCCGACGCTCTCCTCGCGTACGCCTATCCCGACGGCGCCGTGTGGTGCGGGGAGACCGGCGCGCGAGCGGAGCGCCGCCCGTGAACGCCCCGCTGCCGTCGCGCCGAGTACAGCTCATGGCCACATGTTTGTGCGACGCGTTCTACGACGACGTGGCCGCAGCGAGCGTCGAAGTCCTCGAGCACCTCGGCTGTACCGTCACCGTCCCCGAGGATCAAACCTGCTGCGGCCAGCCCGCCTTCAACACCGGCGATTGGCCCGCCGCGCGTCCCGTCGCGCGCCACACGCTCCGTGTATTCTCGGGCGACGAGCCTGTCGTCGTCCCGTCCGGCTCGTGCGCAAAGATGCTCTCGCATGGCGCGGCCCTCCTCTTCGAAGGCGAGGAGGACGCCGCGACCGCCGCGAGCCTGGCGCGGCGCGCGTGGGAACTCTCCGATTTCATCGTCCACGGGTTGGGCGTCCGGGCCTGGCCCGGTCGCTTCGACGCCAAGATCGCGTTCCATCGTTCTTGTCACTCGCGCGGCGCTCGGTACGCCGATGCCGCCCTCGCGCTCCTGCGATCGATTCACGGAGTCGTCGTCGAGGAGTTCGGCGAGGCGGAGCAGTGCTGCGGTTTCGGCGGAACGTTCGCGGTCGCGTTTCCGCACATCTCGCGCGAAATGGGTTCGCTCAAGCTCGACCATGTGCTGGCGCACTCCCACGACGCGGTCGTCTCGACCGATATGGGCTGCCTCATGCACCTCAGCGGACTGGCCCGAAAAGCAGGGCGACCGTTTCACGCCCTCCATGTCGTGCAGATCCTTCGCGACGCACTCTCGCAGGCTCCGCCATCGACGCGCTCATGAGCCGCGAACCCATCGACCAATTCGCCGCAGGACAGACCGAGGAGCGACGCGCCTCGGTCCGACTCGGCAGCAAGGCCGGGCACGAAAAGCGGACGCTCGCGATCTTCGGCGACTACGCGCGCCCCGATCGGCTGCGTGCGATCGCCGGCCAGATCAAGCAGCACACGCTGGACCACCTCGACGTTTATCTCGAGAGGGCCGCGGCCCGGCTCGAGGCGAACGGTGCGAAAGTCCACTTCGCCGCCGACGCAGACTCCGCACGCCGCACCATCGCCGGAATCCTCCAGCGGCGACAGGCGAAAAGAGCGGTCAAGGCAAAGACGATGGTGAGCGAAGAAATCGAACTCGCGCGGCACCTCGAGCAGTGTGGAATCGAGTGCGTCGAGACCGATCTCGGAGAGTTCGTCGTTCAAGTCAGCGACGACGTCCCCAGCCACATCGTCAAGCCCATCCTCCACAAGAACCGCCGGGAGATCGCCGAGACGTTCGAACGAATCGGTCTTGGGCCCTACGACGACACGCCGGAAGTCATTACGCGCAGGGCGCGCGTTTTCCTCCGGAGGAAGTACCTGGAGGCGGACGCGGCGATCACCGGGGCCAACTTCGTCTCGGCCGATAGCGGTCGCATCGTTCTCGTCACGAACGAAGGAAACTCGCGCTTCTGCATTGCGGCGACGCGGTGCCATGTGGTGATCGTCGGGATCGAAAAGGTGATTCCGACCGAGCGGGACCTCGGGGTCTTCTTGAATCTGCTCGCGCGATCGGCAACCGGTCAGCAGCTCAGCGTATACACGGAGTTCATCTCTGGCCCGCGAGGACCGGGACAGCCAGACGGTCCCGACGAGATGCACGTCGTGTTTCTCGACAACGGTCGCACCGACGTCCTGGCCGGCGACTGCCGTGAGATCCTCCGATGCATCCGGTGCGGGGCATGTTTGAACGTCTGCCCGGTCTATCGGCAGGCCAGCGGGCACGCCTACCGCAGTGTCTATCCGGGCCCGGTCGGTGCCGTCTTGTCGCCGCTGCTCGCCGGCGACCGCTTCTCGGAGTTCTCTGACTTACCTCGCGCGTCGAGCCTCTGCGGCGCCTGCCACGAAGTCTGTCCCGTCGACATCCCCATCGAAGATCTGCTCGTGCGCCTGAGGAATCGAGCGAAGCAAACGGGAGTAAAGTCTCCAGGCACGCCGTCGATGGCGGCGTGGTCCCTGATCGCGTCGGAGCCTCCCGCATGGCGAGCCGCGCTCGCGGCGGGGCGAGTCGTCGACGTGCTGCCTTCTTGGCTGGCGCCCGCGGCGCTCCGTGCCTGGCGGGAGAATCACGAGATGCCGTCCTGGCGCGGTGGGGCGTTCCGGACTTGGCTCGCGAAACGGAGGACCAAGCGCGATGGATGATCGCCAGCGGATTCTTTCGCGCGTCCGCGCAGCCCTGGCTCCGCTCCCCTCGCGCGCGGCGATGCCGGCCTACGGCGACGACGACGGCGTCGTCCGCGAGACTGCCCATGACTTCGCCGCGGCGGTCGCCCGCGCGGGAGGCCGCGTTTTCCTCGAACCAGCGCTGCTGGTCCAGTGGCTCGTCGGGCGCGGCGACGTTCGGGGCTATTGTGATCCCTCGGTCGCGCCGGAAGTCCGACTTGCGCTCTCGCGGGGCCTCGTGCTCGAGACGAAGCTCGTTCGACGGCGGCTCGACGAGTATCGCTTTGGCATCACACGCGCGGCGGGCGCCATCGCCGAGACGGGCACCATCATCCTCGACGACGCCACCTGCAGCTCGCGGCTCGCGGCGCTCGCCCCCTGGATCCACGTCGCGGTCGTGGACCCGGACACGATTCGCTCCCGCGTCGTCGACGCGGTCGGCGCGCTGGGCACCGACCCGTACGTCCTCTGGTGCACGGGACCGTCGAAGACCGCCGACGTGGAGGGAATCTTGATCGAGGGGGTGCACGGTCCGGGCGAGCAGGTGGTGCTCCTCGAACGGCGATTTGCGCCCTCCTCGGTACGTCCTACGAGGTAAAGAGAGCGGCATGAGGTTTCGATCGACCCGCGCCTCGCGCTATGCCGGTCTTTCGCTCCTGCTCGCCCTGACGTGCAGCTGCAACCAACGAATGCCCGTCACCGCCCCCCCCCTGAACTCGGGTCCGCTCGTCGCGTACGCCAGCGGGTATGGACCGAATATCGACCTTCTCGCCGTAGAGCCCACGACGGGAGCGCTCTCCCGGCGGGAGAGCATTCCTTCCTTCGGACCCGCACCGACATTTCTCGCGATCAACCGAGGGGTGAGCAACCTTTACGCGCTTGACGAGAGCTCCGCTGGACGCGTCGGCGCGTACGCCATCGACCCCATCGCCGGCACCCTCACCTTTCTGAACGACGTGCCGTCCGGCGGACAGGGGCCGGCGCACCTCGCGCTCGACCGGACCGACAAATACGTGTTCGTCGCGAACTATAAGGACGGATCGGTCTCGGTCATCCCCGTGTTGGGCGGCGGACGTCTCGGGCCGCCCTCGCAAACCATGCAGGTCGGCGCCCAGGCGCACATGGTCATCGCCGACCCGTCGAACCGCTTCGTGTTCGTACCGTGCAAAGCTGCAGACTACGTCGCCCAGTTCGTCTTCGACAGCGCCTCGGGCAAGCTCACGCCAAACGCCAACCCGCGCGTGGCGACCACCGCGGGCGCCGGCCCCAGGCACCTCGCGTTCCACCCGAACGGCCGATTCGCCTACCTCGTCAACGAACTCGACAACACGCTCAGTGCATACGCCTTCGATCCCTCCCACGGAACGCTTTCGCTCATCGAGACCAAACCGACCCTCCCCCCGGGCTTCACGGGAACCGACACGGCGGCCGCGGTCTGGGTGCACCCGTCCGGTGCTTGGGTGCTCGCGTCGAATCGCGGCGACGACAGCATCGTCGTCTTTGCGATCGACCCGTCCACGGGCAAGATTTCGTTGACCGGGCACACGAAGACTGGCGGCATCACTCCGCGCGCCTTCGCCCCCGATCCAACCGGCGCGTTCGTCTACGTCGCCAACCAGGGCTCCAGCGCCGTGGTCCCGTTTCGGTTCGACGCAGGGCACGGAACCCTCTCGCGGACCGCCGCACCGATCGGGGTCCCGTCCGCCTCGTTCATCGAACTCGTGCACCTCCGCGGGGGGTAACCCATGGGCCGAATCCCGCGACCGCTTTCCGTGGTCCGCCTTGGGACCGTCGCCCTCGCGCTCGCGGTCGCCGTCGTCGCGCTCGGCGCACCGCCCTCGGCGAAACCGGCGCCGCCCGCCGCATCTTCCGCGGATACCAGCTCGAAGGACGCGGTCGACCGAGAGACGCCCCGACGCACCCTCGAGGGCTTCCTTCGAGAGGGTCGAGCCGGGCGCTTCCCAGTGGCGGCGAGCTATCTCGACCTGCGGGGGATTGCCGAGTCGCTGCGCGAAAAGGAGGGCTCGGATCTGGCCCAGAAGCTGGCGTACGTCCTCGAGCGCCGGCCGATGCTCGACCCTTCGAAGGTCCCGGACGACCCCGAGGGTGACCCGAATACGAAGCCGCCCGGAACGTTCGTGGCGGACATCCTCTACGCAGGGGAGCAACCCGTACCCATCGCTCTGGCCCGCGTCACGTTCAACGACGGAATCGCCCGATGGCTCGTCGCGCGAACGACTGTCGCGGCAATCCCCGCGATCGACGCCGCGTACGGTCCTCGCTCCATCGGGATTCGCATCCCGGATTCCCTCACCCGCCCCACGATCGCCGGAAATGAACCATGGCAGTGGCTTGGCGTAGCCCTCGCCCTGCTGCTCGCGTTCGTCGTCGCCCGCGCCGCGGCTGCAGTTCTGGTCAAGGTCACCGGGCACTTCGCAAGGCGCACGCCGACGCGCGCCGATGACGCCCTCGTCGAGTCTTCCAGGCGGCCCCTTCGCCTGCTGGTCGGGGCGGGCGCCTTCCGGGCTTTGCTCGCCCCGCTCCAGCTGACGACCGCGGTGCTCGACGTGTGCGAGCACGGGACCTACACGGCGATCGTCGTCGGCGTGGCGTGGCTATCGCTCCGCCTCTTGGGCGTGGCCACGCTTTGGTTGGACGAACAATCCGGAGGCACCGCGTCCGGCGTGCTCCGGGGTCGCCGCGTGCGGACCCAGGCCATGCTCCTGCGGCGGGTCGCGAGCGTGAGCGTCGGCTTCCTGGCGGTCGCGTTCGTTCTCATGCAGTTCGAGTTCGTGCGCAGCGTGGGTATGTCCCTCCTTGCCTCTGCCGGGGTCGCGAGCGTCGTCGTCGGCTTGGCAGCGCAAAAGTCGCTCGGCGCGATCATCGGTGGAATCCAGTTCTCCTTCGCCCAGCCGGTGCGAATGGGCGACTCAGTCGTCGTGGAAGGAGAGTTCGGCGAGGTCGAGGAGATCAACCTGACCTACGCCGTCGTGCGGCTTTGGGACAAACGGCGGCTCATCTTGCCCATCACCTATTTCCTCGAAAAACCATTTCAGAACTGGACGCGCTCCGGAACCGATCTCGTGGGAACGGTCCTCCTCCGCGTCGATTTCACGATTCCGATCGCCGCGCTCCGAGAGGAACTCCGGCGCTGCTGCGAGGCCGATCCCCTCTGGGACACCCGCAGCTGCGCCCTGCAGGTGACCGACTCGGACGCGACATCCGTCGTCGTGCGAGCCATGGTATCCGCCGAGGACGCCTCGAAACTTTGGGACCTCCGCTGCAACGTGCGCGAACGGATGATCGCGTTCGTGAACGCCTACGAGAATGGCAAGTACGTCGAGCGAAGCAGGGTGACCCTTCACGCGCCGGCATGATGCCGGTCAGCGGCTGTGAAAGAAGTGGGCGATCTGCTCGATGACGCGCGTTTGCTGCTCGTCGGTCAGGGCCGCGAACATCGGGAGCGCCAGCGCCGTCGCGCATGCCTGCTCCGCGCAAGGAAGCTCGGGCTCGTTCAAACCGCGGAAGCACTCCTGGCGGTGCATGGGGATAGGGTAGTACACGCGGGTCTCGACGCCGCGCTCGTGCAGCCAAGCCGAGAGCGCGTCCCGGCCCCTCGGGACACCGACGACGAACGCGTGCCAGGCGTGAACGGCTGGGGACGCGGGCACGGGCGGCAGCACCAGCGGGAGACCGTCGAGCTCTCGAAGGTAGCGCTCGGCCGCCCGTGCGCGCGCGCGCTGCCAGTCGGCGAGGTGCTTCGCTTTCGCGAGCAGGACGGCGGCCTGAAGCTCGTCGAGACGGCTATTTCGGCCGGGCTCGGCGTGCGTGTAGGGCGCGACGGCGCCGTGCGCACGCAGGCGGCGAAGGCGCTTCGCCACCGCTTCGTCGGACGTGACGACCGCCCCGCCGTCCCCCCAAGCTCCCAGGTTCTTCGTCGGGAAGAAGCTGAAGCACCCCGCGTCGCCGACCGCCCCCGCCGCGAACCCGGCCCCGTCGCGCGCGCCGATCGCCTGGGCCGCATCCTCGACGAGGACCAGACGCTCCTGACGCGCAATCGCCGAGAGCGCGCCGAGCGGGGCGCAGAGCCCGAAGAGATGCACTGGCACGATCGCCCGAACGCGCAGTCCGGCCGCGCGCGCGCGGTCGATCGCCTGCTTCACTGTCCTCCCCGTGGCGTTCATCGAGACCGGGTCGACGTCGCAAAAAACCGGACGCGCCCCGGTGGCCGCGATGGCCTCGGCAGCGGCAACGAACGAGAACGCCGGAGTCACGACAGCGTCTCCCGCACCCACCCCGAGCGCACGCAGACTGAGCTCGATTGCGTCGGTCCCCGACCCGACTGCGACGGCGTGTCCGCAGGAGCACGCCTCGGCCAACCAGCGCTCGAACGCCTCGACCCTTGGCCCGAGCACGAAGCGCCCCTCGCGGGCGACATCCGCGACGGCGGCGAGAATCTCTTCGGCGACGGTCGCTTCTTGCGCCGCCAGGCCCACGAGAGGAACCCTCGTTACCACTTGCGATGGGCGAGCGCCGGGAGCGATTTCCGGACCTTGTCCTGGTACTCGAAGTCGAGGTGGGCGATCGCAAACCCCTCGCCCTCGGAGCACTGGGCGATCACTTCGCCCCAGGGGTCGACGATGAGCGACTTACCGTAAGTCTGCCGCCCGCGGGAGTGCTTGCCGTGCTGACCGGGTGCCATCACATACGCCTGATTCTCGATCGCGCGCGCGCGCAGCAGCACACTCCAATGATCCTTTCCCGTCGTCAGCGTGAACGCCGCGGGGACGGTGATGACCCTCGCGCCGTGATCGGCGAGGCGTCGATAGAGCTCGGGGAAGCGCACGTCGTAGCAAATGCTCATCCCCACGCGAGCACCGAGGACTTCGGCGGTCACGACGTCCGACCCCGCCGTCGTGGCAGCGCTCTCGCACGCCGAAGTGCCGTCCGCGAGCGACACGTCGAAGAGATGCACCTTTCGGTACTTCGCAGCGACCGCGCCGGCGGGGCTCACGAGAACGGATGTGTTGTAGGGGCGCGCCGGGTCGTCGCTCTTTTCGGGCATGCCTCCGCCGAGAATCCACACACCGCGGGCAGCGGCGCTCTCGGCGAGCGCGCTCAGGATCGGGCCTGGACGGGCTGCGTCGAGCGTTTCTGCGATTTCTCGTTTCGCGACCTCCTCGCCCATGAACGCAAAGTTTTCCGGAAGCGCCACGAGCTTGGCCCCGCGACTTGCCGCTTCCGAAATCAAGTGCTTTGCGCGTTCGAGGTTCGCCGCGACACTGTCTTGCGAGTTGAGCTGGACGACGGCCACGATCATGGGCGACGGCATGACCCCCTCAACCTACTCGGTGGAACACTCGAGTCAACCGCGACTCGCCCGTCGCAAAGGCGCCGTCTTTCAGCCCATCTTTCAGAACGCCGCGCCGAGGCTCAGCGTGCCCACGTACGCGCGCGCGTTCGAGATCGGGATCCCGGCGAGGGTGTACTCGTCGTAAGACGACGCCAACACGTGGGCCGAGCCGACGACCTTGAGGCTTTCGAGGATCCCGAGCAAACGCTTGTTCACGGGCGCCAACGTCCAGACGGCCCGCAGGCCGAGGAGCCAGCTCGTCAGCGGGGATAGCTCGCGATCCCCGCTCCAGTATTGCCCCCGGGGGCCGAGCGGCGCGCTCCCTCCCGTATAGTCGTCACTCCAGAATACCGCTCCCGTCTGCCGGTAGATGCGTCCTCGCATCAGGATTCGAAGCGCCTCGCCGACCGACTTCTCCGCCTCGAGCTCGGCCGAGGCGCTATCGATCGCCCACGTATCGTGGTAGCCGCGGAGAGCCAGGCGCAACGCTCCCTTGATGGCGCGAAGGTACCAGGCGACCCGCACGGTGAGGGCCTCGCGAGCGCGCTCGTTCGGCTCGTGCTCCTGGGCCAGGAGGCCCTCGCCCAGAACGACGCTGCGATAGGGGTCGCTCTGGAAGCCGTCGACCAGCTGCGCCGAGTATGTCAGTTGAGTGGCGAAGACTGGCGTCCAGGACTGCAACCAGCTTGCCTCGTAGGTGTCGATGGCGATGGGCCGCGTCGTTCGCCCGGGCGCGGACGACGTAAAGCATCCGGTGGAGGACTCGAGCGCAGCCCACTGCGTCGGATCGACGGCACTCGAGCTTTGCATCCGATCGCAAACGGTGTCGAAGTCGTGGGCGTACGAGAGCTGAAGCTGGGTATTGTGCTGCAGCACGTCGGTTCGGGCGTTCGCATGGATCGAATGCGAGCGATAGTCGTGTTCGGCGCCGTACGCATATCCCGCTGTGAGCGCAGTCGTGTCGCCTTTGACGGTAAACTCGCCGCGCCCGAGGTTCCTTAGGTCGCGCACGCTGGCCGTCGTCACCACGTCCGCCGTGTGCGTCGCCCCATACGATGGGCCAGCCTTCACTTTCACGCTCGCGCCGGACACCACGTCCGCCTCCCACCCGCCGCGGACGTCGAGCCAGGACCACGGGGAGGCCTGGACGTCTACCGACGGCGAATAAACGAACATGTGCGTGCGCGTAGGCGCCTCATAGAAGACCGTGTGCGCGGTGTCGAACTCTGCCACCTGGGCTGCGGCGGGGAATGCGACGGAAACGATCGCCACGAGAACCGCGATCCGGGTCAGTTGCACCCGCATCCCCCGCCCGTCGCTCCGCTTCCTCCAATGGATCCCTCTCGGTTCTCGATGGCGTGTCGAAGCGCCGCGTCGTGCTTGGCCTCCGCGTCGAATTGCATCGTCGGGTCGGCCAGAATCGCCCGGTCTTGCGGAGCGACGGTCGCACACCCGGAGCAGATCAAGAGAACCGCGCACACCGAAAGACCGGAAAGCTTGCGGTATGGACGTTTCAATCCCCCCCGTCTCGCCGGCTTGCGGTTCATCTTTCGATTCCTTTCAGAAGTACACGCCCAGACCACCCGAGTAAGTCTGCGCGTTCTTGTACGTTTCTGCGGTGAACAGCGACAAGTTCGTGGCTTCGAGACGGACGAGGATTCGGTTGCGGAGGGCAAAGAGCACTCCGCCCCCGGCCCGCGCGAGGTACATGTCCTCGTTCTTGAGAACGAAGGAGTCGTGGTTGCGAACGACGCTGAGGCCTCCGACGAAGAGTCCGACGAACGGGCACACGATCCAGCGCGGCGCGAGGTACACCGCGGCGCCTCCGCCGTAGAGGAGCTGCGCGCCATCACTGGTCAGCCCGTCGCCGACGAAACCCTCGAGGGCAATGCTCTCGTGCAATACGACCGATGGGCGCGCCTCGACGTACCCGAACCGCTGCACGGCCCCCGTGGCCACGGGGATGCTCAAGATGCCCCCGACGAGCGCAAGCCCTCCGCGCGAACCGACGAGCGGAGGCGGCGCGAAGATGCCGGGACGCGACGGCGCTCCGGGCTCGCCGGGGATCACCGAGTACGGCTGTATCTCGTCGCCGAGTACGTAAGCCACGCGACCGTCAGCGAGAAGAACCCGGAGCCAAAAGCCCGCGCCTGGACGGCCGTCGAGAGCGAACGTCTCGCCGCGGTGGGCCACGTAAATCACGCGAAAGCTCACGCCCGCCCCCGTCCTCAGCTCGGCGGCATCGACGACGACGCGAGCAAATGCCTGGGCCTCCTCGGCGGCGCGTGCAGGCGCGGGAGCCGCCGCCGCGCACGACGCCGCGCCGACCAGTGCCCGCACACTCCACGCGGAGGCACCCCTCACTTGCTGGCCCAGGTCGAGAGGAGCTGGATGACCGTCACGTCGCCGGGATCGAAGATCTGCCGGGGGTGATAGAGGGCATTTCCGCTGCCGCTCGGGCGCACGTAGATAGGGGCGGTCGTGTAGTCTTTGCTCATCTCGAACGAGACCGCCTCCAGGTTGCTCTGCGCCGGGCTGCCCGTGCCAATCTGGGTCGTATCGACGGGATGATCCCCCCCGCCGCAATCGACCGGGGGATGGTCCAGGAGCACCATCCCGCTCACAGCCGACGGGACGAAGTGGCAGCTATTCGAGTCGCTGGGACCACCCGGTCCACAATGTTTCGCGACGATGAACTGGGGCTCGACGTGGCAGTAAAAATAGTCGCCATCGAAGCTCGTATTTGCGATCGAGAAGTTCGGGCCGGGGTCCACCGTCGTGCAGCCGCAGGCAGCGAGCATCGGCGCCATCCCCATCGCAGTGGCCGCGCGCCGCATCGCCTTCGACCAGGCATCCCCGCGTGGTCGAACCATGCCAGCGGCCACACGACCACGATAGATCCTCGCTACCACCGCCACAAGCGTCGAAGGACGCCTTCGCGACGCGGACACGCGCATACAGCCGCCGCCTGCCCGTTCGGCTTTGCCCCGACGGTCAGACGCCCCGCTCAGCCGCTTCCCCCCGTCCGGCGCGGCGACTGACGTCTTTCGTTCTTCATGGGAGTCGCACATGCGGGCACTTGCAAAAACGGGGAGCCTGAACACGCCCGTCGGTTTCGGCTTGCCTTACCGGGCGGCTCATCGGTAGAAGTTTGGCTCTCCGCCGCTCGGTGTCGTAACCTCGCCTACATGTAGAGCCGGATGCAGTTCGACGTCCACGCCGGAGACCCCACAACGATATGAAGCTGACACCCTGGTACTTCGTAGCCTTTGCGCCAATCGCTGTCGCCGGATGTTCGGGGGCGTTCTTGGGCCAGTGTGCCGTGCTCGCGGTCACGCTCTGCATCTTCTTCGGCACGCTTGCGCTGGGCCGCCACCCGGCGGCTCCCGTGGCCGACGCCCCTGATCTTCACGGTCGTCCGCGATAGCGCCCGCAGGGCGCGCGCGCGGGGCCTGCCTTTGCGCTAACGTCGGAGAACGACGCGCGCGAACACGCCAATGTCCGACGTCAACCGGGACGCCGTCGAGAGTCTCCGACCCCTCGACCAGTTCACGCTCGCCGATCTCGAGTCCGTCCGACTCGTCCTCCGAGGCGACTCGGTAATCGATTGGCGGCGACTCGATTTTGCGAGCGAAGACGAAGTTCGCGCATTTCTCGGCGCGCACGAGCTCCGGCCCGACGACCCGGCCGATCGAATCCGCATGGAACACGTCAAGGGCGAGGCGATCGCCTACCTGCGCCGCCAATTCGAGTATCCGATTCCGCGCCCGATCGAACGTGCGACGGTACCCGAGCTAATCCTTTTGGCTTCCGGGCGCGGCCATCGCGCGATGTGCGCATGCACGATTCTCAAGTGCATGCACATCATTCACCATCTCGACGGACGCGAACTCTTGTTCGTTCTCCCGATGTCCGACCAGGAAGTCTTCCACATCGTGGAGGAGAAGGTTTACCGCGTGATCGGCGGGATGCTTGCCGCCGGGTTTCCCATCATCGAGTTCGTCGGCGGCCGAAAGAACAAGGATTCGCTCATCACGAAGCTCTTATCGAAGCA